>Ga0207657_10003181_pt1 | contig 17566 bp, 15 predicted proteins | sample KBSC33metaG_FD_184316 | JGI IMG/M metagenome (GOLD analysis project Ga0207657, IMG submission 184316) | Corn rhizosphere microbial communities from Kellogg Biological Station, Michigan, USA - KBS C3-3 metaG (SPAdes) (version 2) | ecosystem: Host-associated > Plants > Roots > Rhizosphere > Soil ... | reverse complement strand
GAACGCAGGGGCTGGAGCAGATCTTCCTGCGCCTCACCGGCGAGAACGCGGCGCGCGAGCTCGTCGAGGTCCTCGATGCCTGACGTCGGGACGCGTCCCGACCCGTCATTTGCCCTGCTGCTCCGACCGAAGTGGTTGACGGCACGGGCGCGCGCGATGGCCAACGAACGCGGACGCTCGGCGCGGCTCGCCGTGCTCGGCGGAATGGCGCTGCTGTTCTGGGCGTTCATCTACGCGCTGCTGCACCGCCTGCTCGTGTATTTCCGCGGCGTGCCGGATCTCGGTCCCTTCCTGGCCGGCAAGCTCCTCGGGCTGATCCTCATCGGCTTCTTTTCCATCCTGCTGCTTTCCAACATCATCACCGCGTTGTCGAGCTTCTTCCTCGCGCGCGATCTGGACCTGCTGGTGGCGTCGCCAGCCGACTGGCTGAAGCTGTACGGCGCCAAGTTGCTCGAAACCGGAGTGAACTCGAGCTGGATGGTCGTACTGCTGGCCGTCCCGATGTTCACCGCGTTCGGTACGGCCTATCACGGTGGCGTGCTCTTTCCGCTCATCGTGACGGCAGTGTTCCTCCCGTTTCTCGCCGTGCCGGCGGTGATCGGCAGCGCGATCACGCTCATTCTGGTGAACGTGTTTCCCGCACGGCGCACGCGCGACATCCTGAGTGTGATCGCCGTACTCGCAGCCGGCGGCATCGTGCTCCTGTTCCGCATCGTGCGGCCTGAACGGCTGGCGCGGCCCGAGGGATTCCGCTCGCTGGTGGATTTCGTGACCGTGCTGCGCACACCGACGTCGCCCTTCCTTCCGAGCGAGTGGGTGCAGCGCGCCGTGCTCGGCTGGCTGAACTACCGGCCCGACTGGATGGCCGTCTACCTCCTGTGGAGCACGGCGGCGGCGGCATTCGTGCTTGGCGCCCTGCTGCACCGACAGCTGTACGCGATCGGCTTCAGCAAGGCTCAGGAGAGCGGACAGCGCGTCGTGCGCGGCACGGCGCTTGGTCGCGCGACTCACCGCGCATTTCGACCGCTCGGCATCCTGAAGCGCGAGCTGGTGCTGAAGGAGATCCGGCTCTTCTTCCGTGACACCACGCAGTGGTCGCAGCTCATCCTGCTCGCTGTGCTCGTCGTCGTGTACGTGTTCAACATCAAGTACCTGCCGCTGCGGGGCGAGGGCATCACCTTCTTCCTCGTGAACGTGGTGCCATTCCTGAATCTGGTGCTCGCTGGCTTCGTGCTGGCGTCAGTGGCGGCGCGGTTCATCTTCCCGAGCGTGAGCCTCGAGGGACGTACCCTCTGGCTGCTCCGCTCGAGCCCGATGCCGGTGCGCGACCTGTTGTGGGCGAAGTTCTGGGTCGGCACGACGCCGCTCCTGCTGCTCGCCCTCGGCATCGTCGGGGTGACGAACGCCCTGCTCCAGGTGAGCGACTTCATGTTCGCCGTCTCGGTGATGACGATCACCCTCATGACGCTCGCCCTGTGCGGCATGGCGCTCGGCTTCGGCACGCTGTTCCCGCAGTTCGACACGGAGAACGCGGCGCAGATCCCGACGTCGTTCGGCGGGATGGTGTTCATGATCTCGTCGATCGCGCTGATCGCCGCCGTGATCGTGCTCGAGGCGCGGCCGGTATACGGCTATCTGTCGGCGCGCTTCTACGGCACGCCGACGTCGATGGCGGAGATGGTCATCGGGTTCGGGGCGGCGGCGGTGCTGTGCGTCGCGGCGACGATCGTGCCGATCGGCGTCGCGCAGCGGCGGCTGGAGGCGGTCGAGCGGTAGCGGACGCACGGACCCGGCTGGCGGTCCGTGCCTTGCGTTTCCCGGCACTGTCGCGCGTCGACCCACTCGATGCGCCCGTGCTCAGGATGTTCGATGCATCTCCGTCTCTTTCTCGCCCTTCTGTTCGCATTCGTCGTGACGCGACCGGCCAGCGCACAAAGTGTCGGCCGTATGGTGTTCGACGACCTCAAATGGGTCGCGCAGGATGTCGGCGCGATCTGGCTTTCGCCGCTCAACGGCGACGTGCGCGATTACGCCATCACCGCCGGCATACTTGGCGGGAGTGCGGCGCTATCCGTGCTGGACGACAATGTGGATCGCTGGGCGCTGGCGAATCGCGATCGCGGACTGCTGAAGGCCCTCGGGCCGGTGCGGCGCGGTGGTGACCTCTACACGTTGAATCAGGCCGTACCCGTCGTCGGTGGCGCGTACGTGCTGGCGCTGGCGACGAAGAATCGCGGCGTGCGCGACGGGATCATGGGATGCGTCGCATCCTACACGGCGGGCACTACCTTGCGGCACCTCGTGGTGTACAACGTCATCGGCCGTGACCGGCCCGACACGGTGCGCAATCACCCGGAAGGAGAGACCAGTCCGCCGGCGCGGGATGGTGACCAGCATCACTTCAGCGTGCCGGCGAAGGGATGGGGATCGCACTCCTTCCCCGGCGGCCATGTCGCCACGGTGGCGACATGCGCATCGTTCCTCATGAACCGGTACGATGCGCCGTACATCGACATCCCGCTCGTCGCGCTCGTCGGTGCGATGGGACTGGGACGCATCGCTGATCGCGGACACTGGCTGTCGGATCAGGTGGTCGGTATCGCGATGGGCTACGCCATCGGGAAGGAGGTGGCGCGCCGACAGTTGCGGCGGCTCAGCACGGAGCGCGCGAGTGCACCGGCGAGCACGGAGCAGAGCGGCGTCCTGCTGGGCCCATCGGAAAACGGGATGCTGCTGGGCTGGCGCTTGACGTTCTGAGTGAGGACCTGGCCTCGATCAACGCGAGATTGCGAGCACCATCCCGAGGACGATGAGCGTACCGGCAAGCACGCCCACGCCGAAGCCGAGTACGCCGGAGCTGGCGGCCGACATGCCGCGGTCCACTCTCGTCAGAGAGCTGACCGCATCCAGGGAAATCGCCACGGTTGAATCGGCGCCCGCGGGAAGGCCAACGCGAATCGCGTAGAGCGTGTCGTTGCGCACGCTGCCCTGGTAAATCGTGTATCGTTCCCCGGTTACCGTTTGCACACGGAGTGCACGACCGTACTGCTCCGCGAGGGCTTCGCTGGGCAGTCGATAGATGACGACGGGTTTGGCGCACGACATCGTCAACATGGAGACAAGTACCATGACGGCGCTGCGGCCACCACCGCGACGAACTGACCGTGAGATGCGCAATTTCGAAGCACGCATGATCAGCCAATCTGGATTCCAGTCATTCCGACGCGCAATGTGCTGCGCCGCGGTCGCCGGCCTGCTGCTCGGATGCTCATCCGGTGAATCCGACGACTCCAACGTCGCGCGCGGACGCGGACTCAAGGTCGCGACACTCCCAGTCGCTGCGCAGGCGGCAATCTATGAACAGGCTTCCCGCGCCGCGTTCGACCTCGGCCCCGGGCTCGTACTGCTCATCCATCCGCTGAAGCTGCCTCGCAGCGCGGGCTATGCCGGCGGCGACAGTGTGCCGACGGATCTCATCACCGCACTTCACCGACGCAACGTCGTGAATGGCACCTGCACCCCACAGCGAGACGCGCCGCGCAACACACCGCGTTGCCCTGTGAACATGCCGGGATACATCGTACGTGCCTCCGATATCCTGCGCGTCTCGCCAGACACCGTCGAGATCTACTATTCGGCCGAGCGCTTCGGCGCGGCGACAGGACAACGGCCGGAGGCACTGCGGTTCGAGAAGATCTACCAGTTGGTCGGGAGCGGCACGACCTGGCGCGTCGCGCGCGAAGCGCGCGTCAAGGACCCGGACGCGCAGTAGCGACGCATCGTCGGGACCGGCGAGCGCCCTACGCTGCGAGCGCTCGCCCGCAGCTCCTGCAGAACACTGCCCCGCTCTCCGTGATGCTCGCGCCGCACCCTTCGCAGGCACCGGGCAGATAGCGACCGCAGTTGGAGCAGTAGGTCGCATCCGGCTCCGGACGCGGGCCACAGGTCGGACAGTTGTGCATCCGCTCGCGATAGGCGCGCACGGCAGCCTCGATCGCGTCGCCGGAGCCGGCAACCGGTGCTCCGGCGAGCTCGCTCGTCGCCGAGCTGGCGCGCATCGCCTGCAGCGCTCGCGCCGTATACCGCGCCTTCAGCTCGTCGTAGTCCGCGTCCGACAGCTTGCCAGTCACGCGATCGAACTCGATCTCACGCAGCGCCACCACGGCCTCCTGCTCGGCGGATTTCGCCGACGGCACAGTCGGAGGGACCACCCGGCGCGCGGGCACCGGTCCGACGAGCAGCGGATAGAGCACGTACGCCAGCGCGCCGACGGCGAGCAGGGTTCCCACGATGAGCGCGAGCATCAGTCGTCGCGCCGGATGGCGGCATCGAGGCGCGCCAGCTCATCGGCGCTCGCACCCGTGTGCGACGAGGCTGACGCGATGCGAGCCGCTGCGACCTCCTCGCTCCGACGATGCATGCCGCGCAGCACCGCGGCGACGGCCACCGCGCCACCACCGACGGCGGCGAAGGGCACGATGTAGCCCGCCCAGTTGAAGCCTTCCTTCTTCGGCGCCATCAGCACGCGTTCACCATAGGTGTCGACGAACGCATCGATGATCTCCGGCGCCGAATAGCCGCCCTCGACGAGCGCCATCACGTCGCGGTGCATCGCCGGCGATACCTGGCAGGAGAAGTCAGTAGTGCGGCAGGTATACACGTCGAGGGTGCAACCGCACTGGCAGCGCATCTGGTGCTCCAGTGCGTCACGCTGATCGTTGGTCATCGAGGGCGCCGCGCCGGGCTTCGGCGGTCGGACGACCCCGCGCGCTGCCTCCTGGTTCATATCGAACAGGTTGGAGGTAGCACCCTGCGGTGGTGCAGTCTCCTGTGCCGCGAGCTCCTGCGCGGCCAGAACAGCCACACCACTTGCGGCGAGGCGCACCAGAAAGTCACGACGCCGCATCAGTGCGACACCGCCAGCTCGGGACGCGAAGCCGGCTCCAGCGTCGCTACGTAACCACCCGCTCGGCGCCGCTCCGCCTGCGGCCACATTACGATCAGTCCGCCGATGGCCATCACCATGCCGCCGATCCAGACCCACACGACGAGCGGATTGAAGCTGATGCGCAGCTCCGCCGTCTCATCGCGGACCCCGGCGAGTACGATGTAGAGATCCATCTTTGCCGACGTGCGGATTCCCACCTCGGTGCTCGGCTCGAACTGCGGCTGCTTGTTGCTGTCGAAGTACTGCCGCTTCTCCGACGTCATGATGCCCAACCGCTTGCCGTCGCGGAACACCTCGAGGCCGACGGCGGTCACGAACCGATTCAGCGTCTCGGAGGTGGACGTCCCCTGACTGACGAACTTCCACTGGTGGCCAAGCGGATCGGTGAGCTCCTTCGTCTCGCCCGCCTTCATCTGGACGTCGTGATCCTTCTTGAACGCCAGGCCGGCGAAGCCGCAGAACAGGATCACGATGCCGGCGTGCACGATGTAGCCGCCGTAGCGTCTCCGGTTGCGCGCCACGAGCCGCACCGCCGCCATCGGGATGGCCTCATCGTGCATCGTGTGCCGCGCACGGATTCCCTTGTAGAACTCCTGCCCGATGGTGCCGGCGACGAACGCCGCCAGCGTGAAGGCAACGAGCGCGTGGAAGTTGCGCATGCCCAACGCGAACAGCAGCGCCAGCACGGCGACGGCGAACAGCACCGGTCCGGTGAACTGTCGGCGCAGGTTCGACGTGGAGGCTCGCCGCCACGCGATCAGCGGCCCCACTCCGGTGAGCCCGAGCAGCAGCAGGCCGAGCGGGATGTTCACCGTGTTGAAGAAGGGCGGGCCGACGGTGATCTTCGTGCCGCGCACCCACTCGCTGAGAATCGGGAACAGCGTCCCCCAGAGCACGGCGAAGGCGATGCCGACGAGCACGAGGTTGTTGTAGAGGAACGCCGCCTCGCGGCTCACCATGCTCTCCAGCTCGGCCTTCGCCTCGAGATCCTTCAGTCGCGTGGCGACGAAGTAGATCGTCGCGATGGTGGTCGTGACGAAGAACGTCCCGAACCAGAAGCCCACCGGCGACTGCGCGAACGAGTGCACACTCTCGATCACGCCGCTGCGCGTGATGAAGGTGCCGAAGATGGCGAGCAGGAACGTCATCACCACCAGCACGACGTTCCATTTGCGGAGCATCCCCCGCTTCTCCTGGATCATGATGGAGTGCAGGAACGCAGTCCCCGTCAGCCAGGGAAGGAAGCTCGCGTTCTCCACCGGATCCCACGCCCAGTATCCGCTCCAGCCGAGCTCGACATATGCCCACCACATGCCGAGCGTGATGCCGACCGTAAGGAAGAACCATGAGATGAGTGACCAGCGGCGCACGATGCCGAGCCATTCGCTGTCGAGCCGGCGCGTGACGAGCGCGGCGATGGCGAAGGCGAACGGAATGGTGGTCGCGACGTAGCCCAGGTACAGATTCGGCGGATGGATCGCCATTCCCGGGTTCTGCAGCTGCGGGTTCATCCCGCGCCCGTCAGCGGGAACGAAGCTCAACCGGTCGAATGGATTCGCCTTGAAGCAGGTCGTCGCAATGAAGAAGACGAGCACGGCGGCGAGGGTGCCGCACGCCCAGGGCGCCAGGTGACGGGCTCGATCCCGCACCGACCAGATCGCGATCGCGGAGTACAGGGAGAGGATCAGCGCCCAGAACAGCATCGAGCCCGCCTGCCCACCCCAGAATGCGGCGAACACGTAGATCTTCGGCATGTTCGCGCTCGTGTTCGACGCCACATAGCGCAACGAGAAGTCGTGCGTGAGCAGCGCGGTCCAAAGGCCGATCGAGGCGAGGACGATCATGAGGCAGGTCGCGTACAGTCCGCGGCGCCCGCTCGTCACGAGGTCGTCGCGTCCCATCGCGCCACCAGCGTACGAGGTCACGACGGTCCATGCGGCCATCAGGAGCGCTACCCAGAGGGACAACTCCCCGACGAGGATCACGCTTTGGTCCCCGTGGCTGACTTGTAGCCCGGTGTCTGCTTGTACTTGTCCATGCCCGGCGCGTTCGGATCGGTCGGCGCGTTTTCATAGCGCGACGCGCACTTCGCGAGAAGCGTCGTCGCGTGGAAGGTGCCATCCTGCCCCATGCGTCCCTCCACCACGACGTCCACACCATCGGTAAAGGTGTCAGGGGCGATACCACGGTACACCACCGGCACCACCCTCGCGCCGTCGGTCACGTTGAACAGGTATTCGCGCCCTCCGGGGATCCGCTGGATGGAGCCCGGCACGACGCGCGCGCCGATCTTCACCCCCGTGTTGCGGAAACCCGGATCGGCGTTGATCCGCGTCGCCAGCTCCGTGGGCGTGAGATAGTAGGTACCGGTTTCGCTGATGGAGGTCGCCATCAGGTAACCCGCGGTGCCCAGCACGAGGGCGCCGCCGATGAGAAACTTGGTTCGAGCCGAGGCCATGTCGCGCTCGCGGTGATGAGGAAAGTCTCCGCCAATATAACGATTGCCGCCGCCGGAGCCCGGTCGGTCATTCCCCTACGCTCCGCGTCCTGCTTCACATCCCGAACTCAGCGCGCGGTTCGCGCCAGCAGGAGGCTCGCCGCGCCTGCTCCGGCCGCATCCCACGCCAGATCGCGAACGCTCGGGTCCCCACCCGTGCGCGCGTCGTACACTTCCTTTCCCACTCCGACCGCCGCCGTCGTCACCGTTGCGCCCGCGAGCGCCGCGCCGTGGCTGGCGCCAAGCCCGCGCAGCGAGCCGTAGCCGAGACTCTGGACGAACGCGGACGTGAGGAAATGCTTCACCTTGTCCGTTGAGAGCCAACCGTCGGCGGTTCGCCCGCCCGGCGACCCGTGCAGGGACAACACGAGCAGCAGTCCCCGCATCTAGCTCGCCTTCTGTCGAGAGGGCTGTCGGTCTCGCTGTTCGGGGAACAACCGTTCGCGCAGCAGCTCGAGCGACCGGTCGAGCAGTGCGGCATTCCCTGGCTGATGAATCCAGCTGCTCGCGCCACTGGGATGCGGGAGCGGAATCACCTCCGACGTGCCTCCGGCGTGCGCGACATCATGGGCGCGGCCGACGACTTCCGCCAGCGGCAACGCGCCGAGGAAACGATCAATCGCCAGACGTCCAACGGGAATGATCAGCGCTGGGCGAAGGATCTGCAGCTCGGCTTCCAGCCAGTCGGCACAGCGGGCTCGCTCGGCGGGTGACGGTACGCGATCCCCGCGTCCGGATGGATGCGGGCCCGGGTAGCAGCGCGTGATGGCGGCGATGTACAGCCAGTCGCGCGCCGTCTCCTCATCGAGGCCGATGCGCTCGAGCCAGCGGAACAGCGTGCGTCCCGCACGGCCGGCGAAAGGCTTCCCGCCTCCAGTCTCGACTTGCCCCGGCGCTTGCCCGACGAGCATCGCGCGTGGCGCACGGGCGCGCGAGACGATGGGCCGGACCCCGGGTCCGTAGGAGCATCGAGTACATGCTGCAAGAGCCGCGCTGTGCATCGTCAGCGCGCGCGCCACCTCCACGTCGTTTCCCATTCGCGGCGTCATGTCCATCAGTCTCGTACCCCTCGATTCCTCGTGCGTTGCGCGGCGCAGCGGCCGCCTGGTTCTTCGTCGCCGCAAGGCCAGAGTCTGCCACGAACCAATCTCGGCTGCGAGGGCGATCGTGCTCGACTGTGTCACATCGCGGACACTCTTCTTGCATCGACATCGTAGGGTGCATCACAAGAATGCGAACGGGACGGAGCCTTCGTTACACCGTCCGGAATGACGAATTCGGGTGTCCAACATGTATCGATGTACGTCGCGCAGCAGGGATCCGCCCGGCCGAAGCTGGCAGGACACGACATCGCGATGTCAGCGGTTCGATCCTCAAACTCGGCATGGGGGCCAGCACCATGGATACGCATTCCCCTTCCAATATCGCGAACTCCGCCCGAATCGCGACGCTGCGCGCGAGTGGACTTCTCGACTCGCCGCGTGAAGAATCGTACGACCGCCTGACCCGCCTCGCCGCCGCGACGCTGCACGCGCCGATCGCGATAATGACCCTGGTGGACACGGAACGTCAGTTCTACAAGAGCAGCGTGGGCCTGCCGGAACCCTGGGCGTCCGGCCGCGAGAGTCCGCTCGGCACCACGCCCTGCGAGCAGGTGGTGGTGTCCGGGACATCGCTGGTCGTTGAGGATATTCGCGCCGATCCGATCGCCCGCGCGGTTCCCGCCATGACGGAGATGGGGATCGTCGCGTATGCCGGTGTTCCCCTGCGAACCGTGGAGGGCGAGGTCATCGGCGCGTTCTGCAGCGCCGATCGGTCTCCGCACCCGTGGAACAGATCCGACGTCGCATTGCTCGAGGAGCTCGGCGCCGCGGCGATGCACGAGATGGAAATGCACGGCGCGCTGCGGGCTGCGGCTCGGGAGGCGGCGAGGGGGGAAGGTGCGGAGGGCGAGGTGGACCTGACCCGGCCTCAGGCCATCGTCGAGGCGTCACCGGTGGCAATCGGCGTGCTGCAGGACGGACTGTTCCGGTTCGCCAGCCGCGCCCTGGCAGCGATCCTGGGCTATGGTGAAGCCGAACGGTTGGCCGGCATGTCCATCTTCGACCTTGCGGCCGAGCCCGAGCGACCCGCGCTGCGGCATGCCTTCGAGCGCTTCCTCAACCGCGCCCCGGACAACCGCGTCCACGAGTTCACCGGCGTGCGGCGCGATGGAAGTGCGATCGAGCTGGAGCTGCGTGCAACGCGCACCGACATCGCCGGCCGCCCCGCGCTCGTGGCGGGGTTGATCGACATCACCGAGCGCAAGGCGTCGGAAAGGCAGCTGCGGCGCACTGCGGAGCAGATGCGCGCCCTCACGGAGAATGCCTGGGACGTGGTCCACATGCTGACGCCGGACGACGTCATCACCTACATCAGCCCGTCAGTCGAGCGGGTGCTGGGCTACAAACCGGAGGAGATGGTCGGACAGCACAGTCGTGATTTCGTGCATCCTGACGATCTTCCACTCGCCGATCAGGCCTTCCATGAGGACATCACACGCCCGGGCGCGCGCCGGCGCCTGGAGCTGCGATTACGGCACAAGGATGGATCCTGGCGCGAGGTGGAAGTAGTCGGCCAGGTGCTCACCGATCCATCGGGAGCACCCGTGGCGATCGTGAATACACACGACGTCACGGAGCGAAACCTCACTGACCGCGAGCTGCGACGAAAATCCGCGTCAGTGGAATTGCTGGAATTCGTCGCCACGGCTGCGAACGGCGCGACGAGCATGGGAGACGCGATCCTGCCTTGCCTCGAGCGTATCTGCAAGTACCACGAATGGCGTGCCGCGCGCCTCGGGCTTCGCGACAGCTCCGGTAACATCGTCTCCACCGATACGTGGTACCTCAGCGATCCGGAGCGTCTCGCCGCGTTTCGCGACGTGACGAATGCACGAGTCTTCGGGCCTGGCGTCGGTCTGCCCGGCAGCGTGCTCGCCTCGGGTGAGCCGGCGTGGGTGCCCGACGTGACCCAGGATCTGACCTTCACGCGGCGCGCGGAAGCCATTGCATCCGGCCTCAGGGGCGGCATCGCCTGTCCATTGCTCGTGGGCACCGAGGTCGTGGGCGTGCTGGAGTTCTTCTCCGACCGGGTCCTGGCAGTCGACGAGGCGCTGATGAAGATCCTCAGCCACGTCGGCACTCAACTGGGGCGCGTGGTGGAGCGCGAGCGAGCGCGAGATGCGCTCCTGAAGAGCGAAGGGCGCATCCGCGCCATCATGGAGCTGGCGCACGATGCGTTCGTCGCCACCGACATGAAGGGCCTCATCACGGAGTGGAACAACCAGGCGGAAGTCATCTTCGGGTGGACGCGGGAGGAAGCGATCGGGCGGTCGATGGCCGACACCATCATTCCCCCACGCCATCGCGCGGCGCACCGGCGGGGCGTGCGACAGCTGCTGCGGTCGCGGAAGAACGCACAGCGGAGCCGGCGGCTCGAGATCGAGGCGCTGCACCGCGAGGGACATGAGTTCCCGGTCGAGCTGAGCATCTCGGCAATCCCCATCAATGGTGGATTCCTGATCGCCACGTTCCTGCACGACATCACGGCGCGAAAGCAGGCGGAGGAGAAGCTGCGACGCAGCGAGGAGCGCTATGACCTCGTGTCGCGCGCGACGAGCGACATCGTGTGGGACTGGGACATCGCGAGCGGCGTGCTCACCTGGAACAATGCGCTGCAGCGCACCTGTCGCTACCAGCCCGACCAGATCGGAACGACGATGGAATGGTGGTACAACCGCATCCATCCGGCGGACCGCGAGCGCGTCGTGACGGGGACGCACGCCGTGCTCAATGGCACGCGTGAATTCTGGACGGACGAATACCGGTTCCGACGGGGTGACGGCACCTATGCGACCGTGCTGGCGCGTGGTCATGTCGTACGCAATGATCGAGGCGAGGCCATGCGCATGATCGGATCCGCCGTCGACATCACCGAACGCAAGCTCGAAGAGCAGGCGCAGCGCTTCATCGCGCAGGCGAGCGTGCTGCTCGAGACGTCGCTGGACCAGGAGGTCATCCTGAACAGCCTGGCGCGCCTGGCCGTGCCCACGCTCGCCGACTACTGCCTGATCGACGTGCTGCAGGAGACAGGCGGACTTCATCGCGCCGCGAAGGCGCACGTCGACCCATCGCGAGAGACGCTGCTTCGCACCACCGAGGCGCAATCAGGCGACTCCGGCGCCGACCGCGAGCTCCTCTACAAGGTGGTTCGCAGCCGGCAACCGGTGCTCGTTCGCGAGTGCAGCGAAGCGGCGCTCGAGTCGTTGAAGCTGACGCCCCCGCATCTCGAGACATTGCGCAAGCTGACGACAACCTCGTTCATGGTCGTGCCGCTGCTGACACGCGAACAGGTGCTCGGTGCAATCACGCTCGGCGCTGGCGAATCCGGCCGGCACTACGACCTCCTGGACCTGCTCACCGCCGAGCAGCTCGCCCAGCGAGCCGCGCGAACGATCGACAATGGCCGTCTCTACGACCATGCGAAGCGTGCCATTCGCGCCCGCGACGAAGTGCTCGCCGTCGTGTCGCACGACCTGCGGAACCCGCTCAGCACCATCAGCCTGAGTGCGTCCCTCCTGCTGGACGAGAGCACCGAGCGCCGCGCCGAGCCATCACGGTTCCTCGGCGTGATCAAGCGTTCGGCTGACCAGGCGAACACGATGATCAAGAACCTGCTCGATGTGTCCAGCATCGAGGCCGGTCACTTCTCGGTGAACCGGTCGCGCGAGGACATCGCGGAGCTCATGCGCCAGGCGCACGAGGTGCTCTCTCCACTGGCCGAGAAGAAGTCCATCCACCTCGACTGGGAAGTGCCGAGCGAACATCTCATGGCGTCCGCCGATGCCAACCAGTTGCACCGCGTCTTCTCGAACCTCGTCGGCAACGCGATCAAGTTCACGCCCGAGGGGGGTGTCGTGAGTGTTCGCGCAGCCGTCATCGACGGCGACTTGCAGTTCTCGGTCAGCGACAACGGTCCTGGAATCGCAGCCGAGGAGCTGCCACACGTCTTCGACCGGTTCTGGCAGGGTCGGAAAGGCGATCGTCGGGGAGCCGGGCTTGGCCTGTCCATCGTGCGCGGCATCGTCGAGGCGCATGGCGGACGGATCTGGGTGGAATCGCGCCTTGGAAGCGGGACGAGCTTCCACTTCACCGTTCCGATGCAGCGGCCGTTGAACGAGGTCGAGGTCGAGGCCGATGTCCCCGTCGTCGCCCTCGCCGACGCTCCGGAAAGTGCACATCAAGAAAGCGAACCAGTGCGCGCTCCTCCGGAGAGTGGGCGTACGCCTCCGGCGCGGACCGATGTCGCACCGGCAGCCGAATGACCTCGCCGTCGTCGACGTAGCGGGCGATCACCATCGGGTGCACGTAGGAGGCTCGACAGATGGCCGGCGTGTTCCCCAGTTCCGCAGCCACGAGCCGCATCGCCGTCGCGACGTTTCGTCGTGCCTCCGTGCAGCCGTGCGGAGGACCCAGCTCGGCGAGCACGGTGGCCGCCCTCAGGGTGCCGCCCCACGTTCGGAAATCCTTCGCGCTGAACGGCACGCCGAGCGATTCATGCAGGTACTCGTTGACGTCGCGCGCCGTGAGGTCACGCCACAGCCTCCCGTCGCGATAGCGAAAGAGCCTCGGGCCGGGCGTCGCCAGATGTCGCTTCACGAGCCTCGCGAGCTCCGGATTCGCCACCACCTTCCACTGCGCCACCCCGCGCTTGCCGACGAACTCGAAGACGGCACAGCCATTCGCGACCTCCACATGTCGCTTGCGGAGGGTGGCAATGCCGAACGTCCGGTTTTCCTCGGCGTACCGCTCGCCGCCGACGCGGAAGAAGCTCTCGCTGATGAGGCGGACGACGGCCGCGGCGACGGCGCGGCGCGAGAACGTATTCGACGCGGCGTCACGCCGCACTCGCGCGCGGATGTCCGGGAGATGCTTCGCGAGCTCGCGCACGCGGTAGTACTTGCGGAGTTGCCCGCGTTCCACGGCGCGCGGATGGTAGCGGTACTGCTTGCGCCCCTTGTCGTCGAGGCCCCAGGCCTGGACTTCATTGCGCGCGCTGGCAGCGATGTGGACGTCGTGCCACCCGGGCGGCACGGCGAGGGAGCGGATGCGATCGAGCGTCCGCGAATCGCGCACGAGCGTTCCGTCGGATCGCAGGTAGCGGAATGCGGACTTCGGTCCGGTGCGGGTGATCCATTCGGCCATGGCGGGCACGGTGAAGGCAAAAGGTGGTCCGTTCATGTAGATTTCGGCTCCGCCCGCGACCTCACCCTGGTGTCCCGCACATGGCCTACCAGCTTCTCACCTTCGACGTCGCCGACCGGATCGCCACGATCACGGTCAACCGCCCCGACAAGCTGAACGCGCTCAACGACGCCGTGATGAAGGAGCTGGGCGCGGCGATCGACGAAGCGATCGCTCGGGACGATGTGGGAGGCGTGCTGCTGACCGGCGCTGGCCGCGCGTTCGTTGCCGGAGCGGACATCAGCGAAATGGTGGACGAGCCCGCGCTGGCGATGAAGGCCCGCGCCGAGCGGGGGCAGCGCACTTTTCGACGCTTCGAGACGTCGCCCAAGCCGACCGTCGCCGCAGTGAACGGCTTCGCACTCGGCGGTGGCTGCGAGCTGGCGATGGCATGCCACATCCGAATCGCGTCCGAGTCGGCGAAGTTCGGACAGCCGGAGGTCAAGCTCGGCATCGTGCCCGGCTACGGCGGCACGCAGCGTCTGCCTCGCCTCGTCGGCAAGGGCCGCGCGCTGCAGCTTCTCATGACGGGCGAGATGATCGATGCGGCAGAGGCGTACCGCATCGGCCTCGTCAATCGCGTCGTGGCCGGTGCGGATCTCATGTCGAGTGCACGCAGCATGCTCGGCACCATCATCGCGCAGGGACCGCTGGCCGTGGCACTGTGCATCGACGCGGTGGATCGCGGCCTCGAGATCCCGCTCGACGATGCCATCGCGCTCGAGGCCTCGTACTTCGGCATGCTCGCCGCCTCGGTCGACAAGGCCGAGGGGATGCGCGCCTTCCTCGAGAAGCGCGCGCCGGCGTTCACCGGCAGGTGACAGGAGCACGCGTCGTCCTGCGGTCGCTGGCGCTGCGGGACTTCCGGAACCTGGCGCGACTCGACGTCGCGCTCCCGGAGGATGGAGTCGCGATCGTCGGCGAGAACGGCCAGGGAAAGACGAACCTCCTCGAGGCCGTGTACTACCTGCACCTGCTGCGCAGCGCACGGGGCGCGCGTGACGTGGACGTCGTGCGCTTCGGTGCACCGGGCTTTCACGTCGCCGCACGAGCCGACGGCGGTATCCAGCACGAGGTCTCAGCCGGCTTCGAACGCGCGGGGCGGCGCAAGCGCGTCAAGCTGGACGGCGCCGAACCGGCGCGACTGAGCGACGCACTGGGCGCACTGCCCTGCGTGTTGTTCTCGCCTGCCGACGTGGAGCTGGTCGCTGGTGCGCCGAGTGCGCGACGCCGCTACCTGGACATTCTGCTCGCACTCTCGTCGCGCCCATATCTCGCGGCGCTGCAGCGCTACCGGCACGCGCTCGCCCAGCGGAACGCGGCGCTCCGCCACGCCGTGCGCGAGGGCGCACGCGGGGAACAGCGCGTGGCGGTGTGGGAAGCGCCACTTGCCGAGCATGGCGCAGTGCTGTGGCGTGAGCGAGTGCGGTGGACCGATGCGGCCGCGCCACGGTTCGCCGAGATCTGTGCGGCGATCGGAGAGGCGGCCCCAGTGGGATTGCGCTACGCCACCTCGCTCGAGCCGGCAGGCGCCGAGCTCCAGGACGTGCGGGGGGCGTTGATGTGCGCGCTGGAGGAAAAGCGTCCGCTCGACCTCCGGCGCGGGCTTACCCATGCCGGTCCCCACCGCGACGATCTTGCGCTGACGCTCGATGGACGCGAGCTGCGCGCATTCGGCTCTGCGGGTCAACAACGCTCGGCGGCGATTGCGCTGCGGCTGCTGGAGGCCGAGACGTTACACGAACGACTCGGCGCTCGCCCCCTGCTCCTGCTCGACGATCCCTTCGCCGAGCTCGATACGCGGCGCTCGGCGCGCATTCTCGAGCTGCTGGCGGCGGGCGGCATGGGACAGACTCTGCTCACCGTGCCCCGCGCGAGCGACATTCCGCCGGCACTGACACGGCTCGCGCGATGGCACATCCGCGACGGCGTGATCGCGCGCGACGATGCGCATCGAGGCGCGGCGTGAGTCCGGCGAGAAAGCGTCCATCGTCCCTGCGCGACGTGCTCGCGGGCGTGTTGAAGCAGAGCGGCATCGCCGAGCGTGTCGAGCAGGCGGGAATCATCCCGGAGTGGCCGGGGCTCGTCGGCCCGCAGATCGCCACCGTGACGGAACCGTTGTCGGTAGCAGCGGACGGAACGCTGTTCGTGGCGGTGACGACGAATGCGTGGATGAACGAGCTTTCGCTGATGGAGCCGGAGCTCCTGCGAGCGCTGAACGGAAAGGAAGGGCGGTCGGCGATCCGCCGGATCCGATGGGTGTTAAGGCGGGGCTGAGTGGACGTGTAAGCCGTTGTGTTTCAGCGAGTTACACTATGAGTTCGCCATTGCGCCGCCGGCCGTTTTGCGTTACATTTGAAAGTCTGTGGGGGACGGCATTTTCGGCGTTTCTTCGGTAGGCTTTTTCAAGCGACATCTGCGAGTGGAGTTCATGGCAAAAACGACCGACCAGCCTGCGGCGAAGGAGTACAGCGCAGGACAGATCACCGTACTGAAGGGGCTCGAGGCGGTACGCAAGCGCCCGGGCATGTACATCGGTTCCACGTCGGAGCGCGGGCTGCATCACCTCGTGTACGAGGTGGTGGACAACTCGATCGACGAAGCGATGGCCGGCTATGCCGATCGCGTGAACGTCGTCATCCACGGCGACAACTCGGTCTCCGTGGAAGACAACGGACGTGGCTTTCCGGTGGACATGCACCCGACCGAGAAGATGCCTGGCGTCGAGCTGGCGATGACGGTGCTGCACGCGGGCGGCAAGTTCGACAAGGACAGCTACAAGGTGTCGGGCGGCCTGCACGGCGTCGGCGTGTCGGTGGTGAATGCGCTCTCGGAGCGGCTCAAGGTGTGGGTGAAGCGCGGCGGGCAGGAGCACTACATGGACTTCATGCGCGGCGCCACGCAGCAGAAGCTCAAGGTGCTCGGCGAGACGCCGAAGAAGCAGACCGGCACCAGGGTCTGGTTCAAGCCGGATCACATGATCTTCACGGAGCTCGTCTACAGCTACGCCACGCTGGCGTCGCGGCTCCGCGAACTGTCGTTCCTGAACAAGGGCATCACGATCACGCTCAAGGACGAGCGGCCCGGGCAGGAGAAGGAAGACGTCTTCCACGCGAAGAACGGGCTGCGCGAGTTCGTGCAGCACCTCAACTCGGCGCGCAAGCCGCTGCACAACGAGGTCATCTACCTCGAGGCCACGCGGGACGACGTCGAGATCGAGCTGGCGATGCAGTACAACGACGGCTACAACGACAACGTCTTCTCGTTCGTGAACAACATCAACACGCACGAGGGCGGCACCCACCTCACCGGCTTCAAGAGCGCGCTGACGCGCGTCATCAACCAGTACATCCAGAAGTCGTCGCTCTCCAAGAAGGACAAGGAGATCACGCTTTCGGGTGACGATGTGCGCGAGGGACTGACGGCGGTCCTGTCGGTCAAGGTGCGCGAGCCGCAGTTCGAGGGGCAGACGAAGACGAAGCTCGGCAACTCGGAAGTCGAGTCGGCGGTGAAGACCGTCGTCAACGAGTGGCTGGCCGCCTACCTCGAGGAGCATCCGCGAACGGCGAACATCGTGATCGACAAGGCGATGTCGGCGGCGCGGGCGCGCGAGGCGGCGCGCAAGGCACGCGACCTCACCCGCAAGAAGTCGGGGCTGGACATCGGCAATCTGCCGGGCAAGCTCGCCGACTGCTCGCTGGTGGATCCGGCGATGTGCGAGCTGTACCTCGTGGAGGGCGACTCGGCGGGCGGCTCGGCCAAGCAGGGGCGCAAGCGCGAGTTCCAGGCGATCCTGCCGCTACGCGGCAAGATCATCAACGTGGAGAAGGCGCGCAT
>Ga0207657_10003179_pt1 | contig 17568 bp, 20 predicted proteins | sample KBSC33metaG_FD_184316 | JGI IMG/M metagenome (GOLD analysis project Ga0207657, IMG submission 184316) | Corn rhizosphere microbial communities from Kellogg Biological Station, Michigan, USA - KBS C3-3 metaG (SPAdes) (version 2) | ecosystem: Host-associated > Plants > Roots > Rhizosphere > Soil ... | reverse complement strand
TCGATGCAGAACCTGCAGCGGTACGCGCCGCAGATGAAGGAGATCCAGAAGAAGTACAAGGGCGACAAGCAGAAGCAGAACGAAGAGCTGATGAAGTTCTACCGGGAGAACAACATCAACCCGGCCGCGTCGTGCCTGCCGATGCTCGTGCAGCTGCCGGTCTTCATCGCGCTCTACTACTCGCTGCGCCACTTCTCGAAGGAGCCTGCGTCGTTGCATCCGGGCTCTCTCTCGTTCCTGCACTTCATCCCGTCGATCGCGGACCACACGACGTCGCACTGGGGCGGCTTCATCCTCCTCGTCGTGTACGTCGCCTCGCAGATGGCGTCGACGCTGTACATGTCGGCGACGGTCGACAAGATGCAGCGCTACCTGTTCATGGCGATGCCGCTGATCTTCGTCTTCGTGATCGCGCGCTTCCCGGCGGGTCTCGTTCTCTACTGGGTGACGACGAACTTGTGGACGGTCGGCCAGGGCCTGATCACGCGCCGGCTCGTGCCGAAGACGCCGCCGCCCGATCTGTTCAAGCGATCGTCGCGAACGCCGCCGAAGGAACCCGAGCCGCCGCCCGAGCCTGCACCGCCGGCGGCGAAGCCGGTCGCGCAGGCCGGCCCGCGCAAGGTGCGCAGGAAGAAGAAGGCCGGCAAACGATGACGGAGGACGCGACTGTCGAAGCCGCCGGCGAGACGGTCGGCGAGGCGAAGTGGGCGGCGCTGCGGGAGCTCGAGCAGCGGCATCCCGGTCTCGACAAGTCGGCGGTGCAGTTCGAGGTCGTGTCGGAGGGCGAGCGCGGCTTGCTCGGTGTCGGCTACGAGCCGGCGCGGGTCGTTGCGCACGCGCCCGTGGCTGCCCTCGATGTGCTGAGCGCCGACCAGAGCGATGCCGCCGCGGACGCTCGCGGGCTCGCGCAGCGGATCATGGACGCGGTCGGCGTGGAAGGGCGCGCCGACGTGCGCGAGAACGAGGACGCGATCACGATCACGTACTCCGGCGCCGACGTCGCCCTGCTGATCGGGCGGCACGGGCAGATGATCGATGCGGTGCAGTACCTGATGAACGCGATCTCGCACCGAACGTACGGCGTCGAGCGCAAGGAGGTCGTGGTCGATGCGGCGGGTTATCGCGAACGCCGTCGCGCAACGCTCGAGTCGCTCGCCGTGCGCACGGCCCGCGAGGTGCTCGACACCGGCCGCCGCGTCGAGCTCGAGCCGATGACCGCGGTCGAGCGGAAGGTCGTGCACCTCCGCCTGAAGGAGTTCGAGGGCGTCGAGACGGCGTCCGAGGGAACCGAGCCGAACCGTTACGTCGTCGTTCTCCCCGCAGGCTGAGAGCTGGCTGCGTGCGGTCCTGGCGACGCCGGGGCTGACGTCGATCAGCGACCTCGACGCGGCGCACGCGATGCTGTTCGACGACGCGCTGCGCGCATTGCCGCTGCTGCGGGCGCATGCCGGCGACGTCGTCGACGTCGGCTCGGGCGGCGGCTCGCCGGGAATCCCGCTCGCGCTCGAGCTGCCGGACCGCGCATTCACCCTGGTGGAAGCGGAACGGCGGAAAGCGGATTTTCTGCGCACGCACGCGCCCGCGAACGCCGCGGTCGTCTGGGGCCGCGCCGAAGAGCAGCCGGTCGACCGGTACGGCGTTGCGCTTGCGAAGGCGCTCGCGCAGCCGGCGACCGCGGTCGAGTGGGTGCTTCCGCTCGTCGCGGTCGGCGGGATCGCGATCTTCTGGCTCGGGCCGTCGGCGGACCTCGACGTCGTCGCACGGGTTGCGGCACAGGTCGGCGGCGGCGAGCCCGAGCTCCGCGACGGGCTAGTCGTCGTGCCGAAGCTCGAGCGGGCTCCCGGCTTCCCGCGCCGCGTCGGGGTCGCGAAGAAGCGGCCACTCCGCTGAGCCGTGGTCGTCGTGAATGACCATTCCGGGCAGGATCGCGTCGTACTCCGCCGCCGTCAGGACGACGGTGCGGTGGCAGTCGATCTCGCCGCACTCGCAGAGCAGCGCCAGGACGCGATTCGCGGCTCCGAACCGTCTACGGCGGTCGGCGTTCATGCGCCGCCGCTGCTGCTGTTCGTCTGATTCGCTCAATCCGGTCCCTTCTCGCCCGCAAGTGGCTATTGCCGGATCGTGAGATTTCAATCGCGTCCGCCGCTGTCGCGACAATGGGCGCCGATGGCGAAGATCTACGCGCTCGCGAACCAGAAGGGCGGCGTCGGCAAGACGACGACCGCGATCAACCTGGCGGCGTGCCTCGCCGAGGCGGGCGAGCGGGCGCTCGTCGTCGACCTCGATCCACAGGCCAATGCGACCTCCGGGCTCGGCATGCGCGCGAACGGGTCGTCGAGCTACGACCTGCTCGACGGGGCGCCGCTCGCGGAGCTCGCGAAGCACACCCAGTTCGCGAACCTCGACCTCGTGCCGTCGAAGCCGGAGCTCGCCGGGGCGGTCGTCGAGCTCGCCCAGCGTGCGGACGGCGAGCGGTACCTCAAGGAGGCGCTCGCGTCCGGCTCGTCGCAGTACTCGTTCGTCTTTCTCGACTGTCCGCCGTCACTCGGTCCGCTGACCGTGAACGCGCTTGCCGCGGCAGACCGCGTGCTCGTGCCGGTGCAGGCGGAGTACTACGCGCTCGAAGGCCTCTCGCAGTTGATGCAGTCGATCGATCTCATCCGCCGCCGACTGAATCCGCAGCTCGGCATCGGCGGCGTGCTGCTGACCATGGTCGACTCGCGCACGCGCCTCGCGCAAGACGTCGAGGCGGAGGTGCGCAGGCATTTCGGCCGGCTCGTGTTCGACCAGACGGTGCCGCGCTCGGTGCGCCTGGCCGAGGCGCCGTCACACGGGCTGCCCGCGATCGCGTACGACCGGCAGTCGCGCGGCGCGGACGCATACTGGAAGGTGGCGATGGAGCTTGTCGAGCGCGCCTAGCAGCAGACGCGGTCTCGGCCGGGGGCTCGAGGTGCTCGTGGGCGGGCTCGAGCCCGGTGCGCCGGAGCTGCTCGACGTGCCGATCGACGCGATCCATCCGAATCCGAAGCAGCCGCGGCGCAAGTTCGACGGCGAAGCCGGCTCCGGGCTCGCGGAGTCGGTCAGGCATCAGGGCGTCATCCAGCCGCTCCTCGTGCGGCCGCGCGCCGCCGGCGGATTCGAGATCGTCGCCGGCGAGCGCCGCTGGCGCGCCGCGCGCGAAGCCGGGATGGCGACCGTCCCCGCCGTCGTGCGCGAGGCGGACGACCGCGACACGCTCCTGCTCGGACTGATCGAGAACGTCGCGCGCGAGCAGCTGACGCCGGTGGAAGAGGCGCGCGCGTACGCGGTGCTGCTCGACGAGTTCCAGCTGACGCTCGGCGACGTCGCCGAGCGGGTCGGACGCTCGAAGCCGTCCGTCTCGAATCGCATTCGCCTGCTCGACCTCCCGGACGACGTGCTCGGAATGGTCGAGCGCGGCCAGCTGACCGAAGGGCATGCGCGGGCGGTGCTTGCGGTCCCCGATCACGAGGGACGGCGGCGGCTCGCACGCGAGATCGTGCAGAAGGGGCTGTCGGTGCGCGCTGCCGAGCAGCGCGCCAAGTGGGCCGGCGCCCGGCAGAAGCCGCGCACACGTACCGCTCCCGTCGATCCCGCGCTCGCAGCACGCGCGCGCGACGCGCTCGAACGGCTGATCGGGTACCGCGCACGTGTCACCGCGTCGCGGATCGAGCTCACGTTCGCCGACGAGCACGAGCTCGCGGAGATCGTGGAAGCGCTCGAGCGGCTGTAGATACCGTCAGGCGGCGTGGCCGCGCCTCCGCAACCGCCGCTCATTCACGCCCAAGGGCTGACGAAGCGCTTCGGCGACTTCACCGCAGTCGACGGAATCGACTTCGCGGTGCAGCCGGGCGAGGCGTTCGGCTTCCTCGGCCCGAACGGCGCCGGCAAGAGCTCGACGATGCGGATGATCGGCTGCGTCTCGCCGCCGAGCGGCGGCGCGCTGCGCATTCTCGGCATGGATCCCGTGCAGGAAGGCTCGAAGATCCGCGCGCGTCTCGGCGTCGTCCCTCAGGAGGACACGCTCGACATGGAGCTGACCGTCCACGAGAACCTCTTCGTCTACGGGCGCTACTTCGGCCTGTCGCGCAAGGAGGTGCGCGAGCGGGCGAAGGAGCTGCTCGAGTTCGTGCAGCTGTCCGAGCGCGGCACGAGCAAGGTGCAGTCGTTGTCGGGCGGCATGAAGCGCCGCTTGACGATCGCGCGCGCGCTCGTCAACGAGCCGGACGTGCTGCTGCTCGACGAGCCGACGACGGGCCTCGACCCGCAGGCGCGCCACCTCGTCTGGGACAGGCTCTTCCGGTTGAAGCAGCGCGGCGCGACGCTCGTCCTGACGACGCACTACATGGACGAGGCGGAGCAGTTGTGCGACCGGCTCGTGATCATGAACAACGGCAAGATCGCGGAGGAAGGGCACCCGCTCGACCTCATCCGGCGGCTGTCGACGCGCGAGGTCGTCGAGCTGCGGTTCAGCGCCGAGCCCCCGACCGTCGAGGCGGAGGCGTTCAACGGGCAGGTTGCGCGCATCGAGGTGCTGCCGGACCGTCTGCTGCTCTACACCGATGACGGCGATGCGCTCGTGCCCGTCGCGCACGAGCGCCTGCATCCGCAGAGCGTCCTCGTCCGGCGCTCCACCCTCGAAGACGTCTTCCTCCGCCTGACCGGCCGCACGCTCGTCGACTGATGTCGTACGCACTGCGCTCGTACGAGTACTGGCTGATCGTCTACCGCCGGATCTTCAAGGGGACGATCGCCTCGAGCATCCTCAACCCCCTGCTCTACCTGACGGCGATGGGTGTCGGGCTCGGCAAGGTCGTCAACCACGGCGCGCACCCGCTCGGCGTCCCGTATCTCGAGTTCGTCGCGCCGGGGTTGCTCGCGGCGGTGGGGATGCAGGTGGCGACGATCGAATCCGCGTTCCCGGTGCGCGGCGCGGTGCTGTGGTCGAAGAGCTATTACGCGATGCTCGCGTCGCCGCTGCGCATCGCCGACATGCTCTTCGGCCATCTCTTGTACGTCGCGACGCGTGCAGCGTCGGTCACGGCCGTCTATCTCCTGATCATCACGTTCTTCGGCGTCGTCCACTCGGCGCTCGCGCTGCTCGCGATCCCGATCGGCGTCCTGCTCGGGCTGTCGCTTGCCGGCTGGGTGTCGGCGCTCTCGATCAGCGCCGAGAACGACCCGTTCAACCCGCTCTTCCGCTTCGTGATCATGCCGATGTTCCTGTTCTCGGGAACGTTCTTCCCGATCACGCGACTGCCGCACGGTTTGCGCGAGCTCGCGTACGCGACGCCGCTTTGGAATGCCGTCGACTTCGTGCGCGGCTGCACGCTCGGCACGCTGACGTTGTCGCGCGCGCTCGCGCACGTCGCCTACTTCGTCGTCGTGATCGCGGGCGGTGTCTATGTCGCGCACCGCGCGTATCGGAAGAAGTTGATCAAGTGAGCGCACTCGCGTTGTCATTGCGCTCGCGCACGCGCGGCCATCTGCTGATCGAGCGCAACGTGCTCGTCTACCGGCACGCGTGGATGACGATCTTCAGCGGCTTCTTCGAGCCGCTCTTCTATCTCTTCTCGATCGGCGTCGGCCTCGGGCATTTCGTCGGCAAGATCCACGGTGTCTCGTACGCGAGCTACGTCGCGCCGGCGCTGCTCGCCTCGTCGGCGATGAACGGCGCGCTGAACGACGCGCTCACCAACGTCTTCTGGAAGCTGCGCTACGCGAAGGTGTACGACTCGGTGCTCTCGACACCGCTCGGCCCCGGCGACGTCGCGGTCGGCGAGACGATCTGGGCGCAGATGCGCGGCGTCTTGTACGCCGTCGGCTTCATCATCACGGTCGCCGCGTTCGGGCTGATGCACTCGTGGTGGGCGATCCTCGCGCTGCCGGCGGCGATGGTCGTCGGCTTCGCCTTCGCCGGGATCGGCATCGGCGCGTCGACGTTCGTGCGGACGTGGCAGGACCTCGAGCTCGTGCAGATCGTGCAGCTGCCGATGTTCCTGTTCAGCGCGACGTTCTATCCGCTGTCGGTCTACCCGGTGGCGATCCAGTGGTTCGTGCGGATCTCGCCCCTGTACCACGCGATCGCGCTGATCCGCTCGCTGACGCTCGGCACGGTCGGGCCGTTCCAGCTCGTGGACGCCGGCTACCTCGTCGTGCTCGGCCTCGCCGGGATCTGGCTCGCGCGACGGCGGATGAGCCGGCTCCTCCTGACCTGAGAGACCGAGAGTGGGCGATCGTGGATTCGAACCACGGACCTCCGCCTTATCAGAGCGGCGCTCTAACCAACTGAGCTAATCGCCCAACGGGGCGCCAGTGTAGCGACGGCGAACCGAATCGCCTAGTGAAAAACGGTCGTGCGGCGCAGGTAGTCCTCGACCGCGAGCAGGAACGCGGGGTCCTCCGCGAGCTCGGTCAGGTGGCCCTTCGTCTCGTCGTCGAGCTCCTCGTCGCGAGCGATCTGGTCGATGAACCCGGGGAGTCTGCCGTCGTGCGACATCGCCGCCATGCGGAGGAAGATGCGCCGGGTGGCGTCGTCCTGCGAGATCGCCTCGAGCGACTCGAGATCGCGCAGCCAGAGACCGTCCACCTGGCTCTAACGAGGTATCCGGGACGAGGGATACGGGCGGCGCCTTCCGCATTCGATATTCCCTGGACTGCGGCCATGAATATCGGCGACGTCCTCATCCACCGCGGCCGCGCGGTTGTGCTCCTCGGCCTCGAGCCGATGAGCGTCCCGGATCGCCTCGCGACGGTGCGCGACGTCGAGACCGGCGACGTGTCCAACGTGCGCGTCGACGAGCTCGAGGAGGGCGAAGGTTTGCCCTCGACGGCCTGAGCTATATTCGGCTCGAGAGGTCCGAGCTTGCAGGAGATGAACATCTACGGGGTCAGCTTCGACCTGGTTGGCAAGCAGCCGATCGTGCTCCTGAAGACGGCCGAGGGAAACAAGTTCCTCCCGATCTGGATCGGCCATCCGGAGGCGGCCGCGATCCTCATGCGACTGCAGAGCCAGGCGCCGCCGCGGCCGATGACCCACGACCTGTTGAGCGAGCTGCTCGAGCAACTCGAGGCGCAGGTCGTCCGCATCACCGTCACCGAGCTCCGCGAGAACACGTTCTACGCGCAGATCACGGTGCAGCAGGACGGGCGTGAAATCGAGGTCGACTCGCGCCCGTCGGATGCGATCGCGCTCGCCATCCGCGCCGATGCCCCGATCTTCGCGGCGGACAGCGTCATCGCGGAGTCGGCGATCGAGTTCGAGGGCGAAGACGTCGACCACGAGGTGCTCGAGGCGGAGGTCGCGAAGTTCAAGCACTTCCTCGACGAGGTCACTCCCGAGGACTTCGCGATCGAGTCGGAAGAAGACGACTAAAGGAGCACCGAACCGATGATCGCGACCGCGTTGAACAACGCGTGCACGGCGATCCCCGGATAGATGCTGTCGGTCCGTTCGCGGAGATACGCGAGCCCCCATCCGAACGGCACGAGGACGAGCAGCGCGATCAGCAGTCCGTGCCACACGCCGAAGAAGAGGCCGACGAGCACGATCGCCGGCAGCGAGCCGAAGCGGCGCAGCAGCGACTGGCCGAGGCCGCGGAAGAGGATCTCCTCGACGCACGGCGCGATCGCGACGAAGAGGACGAGGTTCGCGGCGAACGCAGCGTCGTGGCCCGGGATCCAGCGCGTCGGCGCGAGGCCTTGCTCCCGGCCCGGATCCTCGAACGGCAGCTTCGTGACAGCCCACTCGACGAGGAAGACGCCGGCGACGACGACGATCGCGATGCGTGCGGCGAGCGCGATGTTCGTCGGTCGCCGCAGCGCGAGCAGCTCGAAGCGGTCGACCGCGATCGCGAGCGCGATGCCGAGGATGACCGCGTACAGGATCGTCCCGTTCGTGAACGTCGACACCTTGTAGACGTCGTCGCTGTGCCCGGTGTTGTCGCCGTACGACGCATAGCCGAGCGCGGCGAAGCCGCCGACGAGCAGGACCCACAAGGAGAGGCGCAGCGAGATCATGTGCTGCATAGGGTTGCAGGGTGCGCCACTTCACTCCCGATGAGGCGAACGCCGAGCTCGTCGCCGTCCGTCCGCTCGTCGAGCGAATGGTCGCGCAGCGGCAGGCGCACGTCGCCGCGCTGGCGCGGCAGGAGGAGCTCGAAGGACACATCCGCGGCAACGGCGGCGGTATTCCGCCGGCCGAGCTCGCCGAGACGGCGGCCGGGGTGGAGCGTGTCGCACGCGAGCTCGCGAAGACGATCGACGACATCGTCGCGCACGGCGCCGAGATCAAGGACCTCGACGAGGGCCTGATCGACTTTCCGGCGCTGCGCCACGGCGAGACGGTGCTGCTCTGCTGGAAGCTCGGGGAGGACGAGATCCGCTACTGGCACACTCTCGAGGCCGGGTTCGCCGGACGGCAGGAGCTACCGCTGGACTAGTCGAAGAACGGCTGGATGTCGTTCTGGCACCGCTTGATCATCGCGGGGGCGGTCTTTCTGGCCGTCACCGTCATCGCACGCATCGTCGACTGGCGTCTTGCGCGTCGGACGCTGCCGCCGCAGGCGATCACGCGATACCGCGTCCTGCGGCGCAGCATCACCGCGGCCATCCTCGTCGTCGGATTCTTCTCGGCGCTGCTCGTCATCCCGCAGGTGCGCGCGATCGCGGGCGGCCTCCTCGCGTCCTCGGCGGTGCTCGGCATCATCGTCGGCTTCGCCTCGCAGACAACACTCGGCAACTTCGTCGCCGGGCTGATGATCGCGATCACGCAGCCGGTGCGGCTCGGGGATCGCGTCACCTACGGCGGCGAGACCGGCGTGATCGAGGACATCGGCCTGACCTACACGTTCATCCGCACGAGCGACGAGTCTCGGCTCGTCGTCCCCAACCAGAAACTGGCCTCGGATACCATTCGGAACTCCACGATCCGCAGCAGGGAGTCGTTCGCAGAGGTCACCGTGCAGGTACCGCTTTCAGCAGATCTCGGCGCAGCGGTCGACGGGCTCAGACAGGAGGTCGCGAAGGAGCGCGGCGCCGTCGTCTACGTGAGCGCGTTGAACGGCAGCGCCACCGTGACCATTCGCGCCGGCGCCGCGAACGAGGACCAGGCGCAGCAGCTCGAGCGTGACCTCCGCGTGCGCATTCAGGGCCGGTTGCGCGCAGCGGGCGTCTGGGGATGACGCCGCCCCGCGGGCGCGGGCCCGCCGACCCGTCGCTCGCCAAACGTCGCCGTCGCAAACGGCGCGAGCGCTCGAAGAAGGCGCGCCGGCGTCGCGTCGTCCTGCTGACGCTCCTGGTCTGCGTGCCGGTCGCGCTCATCGCCGCCGCCGCAATCGGCGGTACCGTCGCGCTTGGTGCGCGCTGCGACCTCAAGGCGCTGACCCCGGTCGCAGTCGGCCAGAACTCGTTCGTCTACGCGGCGAACGGCTCCGAGCTCGGCGTCATTCCCGCGGAGCGAAACCGCACCCCGGTCTCGCGCCGGCAGATGAGCTCATGGGTTCCGAGGGCGACGGTCGCGATCGAGGACAGACGGTTCTACGCACACGGCGGCGTCGACCCCGTCGGCATCCTGCGCGCCGTCGTCGCGGACGTGCGAGCCGGGAAAGTCGTGCAGGGCGGTTCGACGATCACGCAGGAGCTCGTGCGCAATCTCTACCTCTCGCGGGAGCGCACGCTGAAGCGCAAGCTCGTCGAGGCGTGTCTCGCGATCAAGCTCTCGCACAGCTGGTCGAAGGACAGGATCCTCACGGCGTACCTGAACCAGGTGTTCTACGGCAATCACTCGTACGGGATCGAAGCGGCTGCGGAGACGTACTTCTCGAAGCAGGCCCGCGCCCTGACGCTCGACGAGTCGGCGCTGCTCGCCGGCTTGCCGCAGGCGCCGACTGCGTACGACCCCTTCCGCAATCCCGCAGCCGCATTGGCACGCCGGAACGAGGTGTTGCACGCGTTGCTCGTGAGCGGCGACATCACGTCCGCGCAGTACCAGCAGGCGAAAGCGGACAGCGGCCTGCACCTGCGGCCCGGTCACCGCTTCCAGCACATCCGCGAGCCGTTCTTCTTCGGCTACGTCGAGCAGCTGCTGCAGGACGAGTACGGCTCGAACACGGTGCGCGAGGGTGGGCTCAGGGTCTACACGACGATCGTCCCGGGCTTGCAGAACGCTGCGACCGCGTCGATCGAGCACACGCTGAGCGAGCGCAACGATCCGTCCGGCGCCGTCGTCTCGATCGATCCGCGCACGGGGGCGATCAAGGCGATGACCGCCGTCTCGCCGACGCGCAAGGGCAACCAGTACAACTTCGTGACGAGCGCGCGCCGGCAGCCGGGGTCGACGTTCAAGACGATCACTCTCACGGCCGCGGTCGCGAAGGGGATGGACCCGTTCCACACGTCGTATCTTTCGGCGCCCCTCATCTACAACCCGGATCCGGCGGGCACCTGCGAGAACAAGATCGCCTGGTGCGTGCAGACCTACGAGCACACGTACTCGGGCGTCGAGTCGGTCGCGAACGCGACGTTGCAGTCCGACAACACGGTGTACGCGCGGCTCGCGCTCGACGTCGGCCCGGCGAACATCGTCACGATGGCGCGCCGGCTGGGCATCCGCACGTCGCCGCTGCAGCCGTTCCCGTCGATCACGCTCGGCTCGGAGGTCGTGACCCCGCTCGAGATGGCGTCGGCATACGCGACGCTCGCGGCGGGCGGCATCTACTCGAAGCCGATGGCGATCACCAAGGTCGTGCTGCCGAACGGCAAGGTCGACACCGACGCCGGTTGGGGGAAGCCGCAGCGCGAACGGGTCGTTCCCGACTGGGTCGCGTCGACCGTGACGCAGGTGCTGGAGCAGAACATGCTCTATGGCACCGGGCGTAACGCACACGTCTCCAATCACACCGACGCCGGCAAGACGGGCACGACCGACAACTACGCGGACGCGTGGTTCAGCGGCTACACGCCGCACCTCGAGGCGACTGTCTGGATCGGCTACCCGCAGGGCGAGATCCCGATGCTCGACGTGCACGGCTCGGTCGTCTCCGGCCCGACACTGCCGGCAGAGATGTGGCACGCGTTCATGAGCACGGCGATCGGCAACCGGCCGGACGTCGCATTCCCGGTCGCGCAGACGCCGCCGGTATGGACGTCGTGGCGCGGGCAGTGGGAGTACGGCGGCGCGTACGGGCTGACGTCGCCGACGACGAGCGCGACGGCCACGACCACCCAGCCGCGCGAGCAGGCTACGACGGACGTCACCACGACGGCGCCCGTCGCGCCGACGACGACGTTCGCGGCGCCGCCGACGACGACGGCACCACCGGCGCCGCCACCGGCGCCGCCGGACACGACGGTCGCGCCGTAACGCTTACGGGCCGGTCGTCGCCTGCTGCGTGAACGTCGTCGGCTGCGGGGTCGTGGTCGTCGGCGGAGGCGGCGGCGCTGTGGTCGTCGGCGGCGGCGGCAGTGCGGTCGTCGTCGGCGGCGCTGCGGTGGTCGTCGGCTGCGTCGTCGTCGTGTGCTGACGGGTGGTCGTCTCGTGCGTCGTCGTCGGCTGCGTCGTCGTCGGCGCGGTCGTGGGCTGCGTCGTCGTGGCCTGCGTCGTCGACTTCGTCGAGATCTCGATCGTCGGCAGCGTCTGCCCTGGTGTGCCGCCGTTGGAGGAGTCAGGCTTCGTCACCTCGTAGGCGAGCGCGCCGCCGGCGAGCAGCAACAGGAGCAGTGCGGCGACGAGCAGCGGCATCCGGCTTCGTCCGGGCGGCGGGGGCGGCGGTGCGGCTGCGTACGCGGTCTCGCCTGTCGCGGCCGCTGCGGGAACGGTCGGCAAGACGCGGGTCGCGTCGGTCGCGCCTGTAGCGGCGACAAGGGTCGCCGCCGTCGCGCCTGCTGCGCCCAGTGCGGCGAGGAGCGCCGCTCCATCCTGCGGCCGGTGGGCGGGATCCTTCTCGAGCGCCGCCATCGCAGTCGACTCGAGCAAGCCGGGTGGGTCCTTGCGGAGCTCTGTGATCGGCGGCGGCGGCTGATCGCGGTTCATGAGCACCAGCTCCATCGGGTCGTTCGACTCGAACGGCAGCCGGCCCGTCAGCATTCGGTAGAGCATCACGCCGAACGAGTAGACGTCGGACGCCGCTGACGCCGGCTCCCCTGCTGCCTGCTCCGGCGAGATGTACGCGGCGGTGCCGAGCACGGTCCCGGCCTCGGTCAGCGTTCCTTCGCCCGCCGCCATCCGCGCGATCCCGAAGTCCGCGAGCTTCGGCCGCCCCTCCTCGTCGAAGAGGACGTTTGCGGGCTTCAGGTCGCGGTGGATGACGCCGCGCGAGTGCGCGTGTGCGAGACCCGCGGCGATCCCGGCCGAGACGGCGCGCGCGTCGGCGTCCCGCAGCGGCTTGCCGTTCGCCGCCGCCAGCCGATTCTCGAGCGTCCCACCGGGGACGTACTCGAGCACCATGTACGGCCGGCCGGCGTCCTCGCCGTAGTCGTAGAGCTGCATGACGTTCGGGTGGCCGAGCGAGGCGACTGCACGCGCCTCGCGCTCGAACCGCGCCGTGTCGGCGTCGCGCGCGAGCAGCTTCAGCGCCACGCGCCGCCCGAGCTCGAGATCCTCCGCGCAGTACACCTCGGACATGCCGCCGCGGCCGAGCAGGTCTTCGAGCTTGTAGCGACCGGCGATGACGGTCTCGGGCATCGGGCTAGGTTATGCGCCGAACGTGGACGACTTACTCACCTTCGAGCAGGCCCAGGCGCTCGTGCTGGCGCGCGTCCAGGTGTTGGCCGCGGAGCGCGTTCCGCTCGCTCTCTCGGCGAGTCGCGTCACGGCGGCGCCCGCGCACTCGGTGGTCGACCTGCCGCCGTTTCCGAGCTCGGCCATGGACGGCTTCGCGGTTCGCGCGGCGGACACGCCCGGCCGCCTGCCGGTCGTCGACCGGATCGCCGCGGGCCGCCCGGCGGCGCGTGCGCTCTCGCCCGGCGAAGCGATGGAGATCTCGACCGGCGGGGTCGTGCCGGACGGCGCCGATGCCGTCATCCCCAGCGAGTACGTTGTCAATCATGACAACGAGATCGAGATCGAGAACCGCGTCGAAGCCGGCGCGAACGTGCGCGCGCGCGGGGGCGACGTTCACGCAGGCGCTGCCGTCGTCGGCGTGGGAGTGCGTCTCGGCGCGTCTCACCTCGGCGCGCTCGGAGCGGCCGGCGTCGCAGGCGTCGAATGCGTCCGGCGCCCGCGCGTCGCGGTCCTCGCCACCGGTACCGAGCTCGCGAGACCCGGCGAGCCGCTCGCGCCCGGTCAGGTCTACGAGGCGAACGGCCTCATGCTCGCGGCCGCGCTCGCCGCCGCCGGCGCCGAGGTCGAGCAGCTGCCGGCGGTCGCCGACGACGAAGCCGCGCACCGTGCCGCGCTCGAGCGCGGGCTGAGCGCCGACGTGCTCGTGACGTCGGGCGGCGTGTCGGTCGGGCCGCACGACCTCGTCCGAAAGATCGAGCGGGAGCTCGGCGTCGAAGAGGTGTTCTGGCGCGTCGCGATCCGGCCGGGGAAGCCCGTCTCCTTCGGGGTGTGCGCGCGCGCAGGCTCGACGGAGCGCGACGAACACGACACGCTGGTCTTCGGCCTGCCCGGCAACCCCGTGTCGTCGCTCGTCGGCTGCGAGCTGTTCGTGAAGCCGGCCGTGCGGGCGCTGCAGGGTCTCGCCGATCCGCTGCCCGCGCTCGAGGAGGCGCGCCTCGCCACGCCGTTGCGGCGCAACGGCGCCCGGGACGATTTCGTCCGCGCGCGGGTGCGCGCGACGCCGGACGGCCCCGTTGTCGAGCCGATCGTCGGCCAGGAGTCGCACATGATCGTCCGCTCCGCGACGGCGGACGCGCTCGTGCACGTGCCGCGCGGCGAGGGCGAGCTCGCAGCAGGCAGCCGCGTCGCCTGGCTCAGGCTCGGCGGGTCCTAGCCCTCGAGATCCGCGGCGGCCGCCTCGACCTCGTAGGCCTGCATGCCACGCGGCCGGACGGAGACGAGGTGCGCGTAGACGATGTAGCGGTGGGTCGCGAAGAAGCGCGGGTGGCACGCCTGCAACTCGAGCTGCTCGTGGTCCGGCGAGCGGAGCACCGCCATGTCGCTCGCCGAGACGATGCGGTGCGTGTACGCGCGATAGACGAACGTTCCGTAGGGCATCTCGAGGCGGATGTAGTCGCCGTTGCGGATGTCGTTGATGTGCGAGAACGGCGCGAGGTACGTCGTGCGGTGGCCTGCGATGTAGACGAGGCGGTTCTCGCCCGGCATGTACGAGCGGAGGTCCCGGCCGGGGCCTTTCTTCAAGGTCTCGTGGTCGGTGCCGTTGACGAGCACCATCTTCAGGCCGATCCGCCCGATGACGATCCGCCCGATCGCCTGGCCGACCGTCGCCCGGTGCTGGAAGCGGCGCGCGTCGAGCGAGACCGCCCGTCGCTCGGCCGCGAGGTCGTCGCCGGCGGTCGCCGGCCGGAACGCCCGAACCTCCCGGTCGAGCTGGTGCGCGAGCTTGCCCTGCTGCCAGTGTGTGTAGAGGGCGGTGAACGGGTCCTGCCAGCGCCAGACGAGCACTGCCCAGGCGAGCGTCAGGGCTCCCGCCGCGATCAGCAGCGAGCCCGTGATCCGTGCGGCGCGATGCATCCTCAGCCGTGCAACGCGCGGCGGGCGCTTTCGGATGCGCGACGCCGCCGGCGGGCGAGGACGATCTGGCGGACGAGCTCGCGGAGCGGCCCTCGCGGCCGGCGCTCGTGCGCGCCTGCATACGGCGCGTAGCGCCCCGTCGTGATCGCGGCGAGCTGCGCGGCCCCCGCGAGCCAGCCGAGGGCGATCGCCGCACCCTGTGCCGGCGCGTAACCGAGCGCGAACAGCCAGAGCGCGTACCACGGCGCATCCCAGCCGAGGCCGTACCGGCCTCCGAACGACCAGAAGAGGAGCGCGGCGCCGCAGAAGCCGGCGGCGAGCACGAGCAGCTGCGCCCAGCGTGGCGCTTCGCGCAATTGCGGCAGCCAAAGCCAGATGTGCAGCGACGGCAGGACGAAGATGAGCGCGAACGGGTTCGTGGCGACGACGAGGAGCGCGACGACGCTGAGCGCGAGCAGCGCAGCCGTGTGCCCGGCGAGGATCTCCTCGGCGGAGACGGGGCGGCGCGGGATGATCCGGTCGCGCGAGACGAGCCAGCCGGCGAAGACGAGGACGGCGACGCCGATGAGCGCGCCGCCCGGCCAATGCACCGAATCGAGCGACGGCGGCCGCGCCGCGCCGCCGGGCCACGCGTGGAGCGCCGTGAAGAGCGCGAAGACGACGCCGCACCACGCCCAGAACGCGAGCCGGGACCGATAGGCGCGGAGCGCGGGCGAGACCCGGATTCGCCGGCGGCGGCAGCGGGCGAAGAGGTCGACGGCTGCGGCGAGGAAGGGGATCAGGCAGACGATCAGGACGAGCTCGATCGCCCAGCCGCGGACGATGCGGGTGCCGAGGAAGACGTAGCTCGCCGGCCCCGGGGTCAGCGCGACGCCCTGTTGGAGCGCGTCGAGCGTGTTCTGCGCCGCCCGCCCGACCTGGCCGAGGCGGCCCGCGTGGATGCCGCCGACGCCGTCGCCGAGGCCGTCCGAGGGGCGGTCGGCGCCGGTCGTGATCGTCACCGCCGGCACCCCGCGGCTGACGAACGGCGCCTGTTCGTAGCGGCTGTACGGGAAACCGAGGTCGATCAGCTGGCGGAGGCCGCTGACGCGCGTGGGGTCGGATCCGCTCTGGGCCGCGACTTGGGCGCGGACCGTCTCGACGAGGCCGGGCGTGGCCGAGCGCGGGGTGTCGCCGTTCAGCTCGAGCCGGGGACGGCCTCGCCCGGCGACCGCGTCGAGGTTGATGACCGCGATGACGCTGCGCGCTTCCGGCGCGTGCGCGGCGAACCATGCCGCCCCGACTCCGCCGTCCACGGCCGCGTCGGTCGAGAGGAAGAGGATCGTGTACGGGAGGTGCGCCCGCTTGGCGATGCTCGTCGGCGCGTACGCGCGCGCCAGCTCGAGCAGGGCCGCCGTCCCGGAGGCGTTGTCGTTGCCGCCGGGACCCGTGCCCGCGTCGTCGCGGTGCGCCATGACGACGATCGTCCGCTGCGACAGGGCGGACGGCGTCGTCGCGAGCAGGTTGACGCCGTGCACCATCCCGTGACCGGCGACCTCGACGGCGAACGGCTCCCGGCGGACCGTGAAGCCGTACGGCGTCACGAGCTGCGCTGCGTACCAGCGCGCGGCCCCGGCCGCCGCCGGCGTGCCGGCGGATCGGATCGGATATTCCGTCGCAAGCTGCTTGGCGAGGCCCAGGGCGGCGTCCTGGTCGAAGGCGGAGGGGAGATTGACCGGCGGCTCCAGGGCCGCGGGGCGGGCCACCGAGAAGGCGAGCACGAGCAACGGCAGCCCGACGAGCAGCCAGGTGCCCCGGTAGAGACGGCCGTTGACGGGCCGCTCGAGCGACCCACGGCGGGGACGGCGTCGCTCCGGGACAGCCACGCGTTGATCCTAGAGAGAGCACCGGCCCATTCCACGTGAAAACGGCCGCCGATACAGTCCAGGCAGTGCGCCTGCCGGTTGTCGCGCTCCTCTGCGCCCTCGTCGGCGGCATCGCCGCCCTCGGAATCGGCCGCGCGGCGGGCCTGTTCGACCGGTCGCAGACGCGGCTCGAGACGAAGACGGTCGTCGTTCACGACGGCGCGCCGACGGGCTCTCGGAGCGCGTTCTCGGCCGCCCGCATCTTCGCCGAGCGCTCGCCCGGCGTCGTCACGATCTTCGCGTTCTTCGGCGGCGCCGGCTCCCAGGGCTCGGGCTTCGTCGTCGCGGCCGACGGCACCATCCTCACGAACGCGCACGTGATCACGAACGCGGGCGAGACCTCCGGCCCGGTCCACGGCGCCTCGCAGATCTACGTCGAGTTCCCGATCGCGACCGCGTCGCGGCGCGGATCGTCGGCTGGGACGTCTTCGACGACGTCGGCGTGCTCCGGATCGATCCGCGGGCGCACGCGCTGACGCCCCTGCCGCTCGGCCGGTCGGCGGCCGTCGCCGTCGGCGAGCCGGTGGCCGCTATCGGCAGCCCACTCGGAAACGCCGATTCGCTCGCCGTCGGCGTGGTCTCCGGCGTCGGACGCTCGATCGCGGCCCTGACCGCCCCGAGCTTCGAGCTGACCGACGCGATCCAGACCGACGCCCCGCTCGCGCACGGAAGCTCCGGCGGGCCGTTGCTCGATGCCGCCGGGCGGGTCATCGGCATCAACGCCCAGATCCGCAGCGATTCCGGCGGGCCGGCCGGGATCGGCTTCGCGGTGCCGATCGACTCGGCCCGCCGCTCCCTCCAGGCTCTGTTGACAAAGGGACACAGAGCATACGCGTATGTCGGCGTCCAGGCCGAAGACGTGACGCCGTCCCTCGCGCGGCATCTCGGCCTCGCCGTCGAGCATGGCGCCCTCGTCGACCACGTCACGGCCGGCGGCCCGGCCGATCGGGCCGGCCTGCGCGGCGGGACGAAGCAGGAGACCTTCCTCGGCGAGACCGTTTGGGACGGCGG
>Ga0207657_10003178_pt1 | contig 17572 bp, 16 predicted proteins | sample KBSC33metaG_FD_184316 | JGI IMG/M metagenome (GOLD analysis project Ga0207657, IMG submission 184316) | Corn rhizosphere microbial communities from Kellogg Biological Station, Michigan, USA - KBS C3-3 metaG (SPAdes) (version 2) | ecosystem: Host-associated > Plants > Roots > Rhizosphere > Soil ... | reverse complement strand
TATGGCGGCGCGATCGCCTGTGGCCATCCCCTCGCGGCCACCGGCGTCCGCCTGATGGCACAGCTCGCGTACGGCTTCGAGCAGCGGTCGGACGTTCGCTACGGGCTCACGGCGCTCTGCGTCGGGCTCGGGATGGGCGCCGCGCTCCTCTGGGAGAACACGCGCCGTGGCTGACGCGCCTGTCACGCGCTTCCATCTCCAGGAGCTCTCGACACGCGTCGGCCCGATCGCACTCGTCACGATCGACAACGGCGCGGACTGGCGCAAGCCGAGCACCTTCGGCCCCGACGCGCTGGAATCCCTCGCGGAGGTACTTGGCCGCCTCCGCACGCGCGACTGGCGCGGGCTCGTCCTGACCGGCAAGCCGCTGGTCTTCGCGGTAGGAGCCGACATCACGCAGTTCCCCGGCATCACGCCCGAGCGCGCCCGCGAAGGAGGGAAGGCGGGGCACGAGCTGTTCGGCAGGCTGCGCGAGCTTCCGTTCCCGACCCTCGCCGCGGTCAACGGCGCGGCGCTCGGCGGCGGCCTCGAAATCGCGCTGCATTGCGATGTCCGCACCGTCGCCTCGAACGTCCGCCATCTCGGCTTTCCCGAGGTCTTCCTCGGCCTCTTCCCCGCCTGGGGTGGGACGCAGCTGACGCCGCGGCTCGTGGGCGCAGAGGCCGCCGTCCGGCTGATCGTCGACAACCCGCTCAAGCAGAACAGGCTCATCCGCGCGGCCGACGCGCTCGAACTCGGTCTCGTCGACCACGACCTCGATCCGGTCGAGTTCCTCGACGAGTCGATCGAGCTCCTGCTCCGCCGGATCGAGGCGGGCGAGGGCAAGCGCGAGCCGGCGGCCGACCTGTCCGACGTCTCCGAGATCGTTCGCAAGGCGCGCGCCCGGGTCGACGACGTGGTCCACGGCCAGGCACCTGCCCCGTACCGCGCGCTCGACCTGATCGAGGGCGCCGCGTCGTGGAGCCTCGAGGAGGGCTACGCCGCCGAGGAGGACGCTCTCGCAGACCTGCTCCCGGGGCCGGAGGCGCAGGCCTCGATCTACGCGTTCGACGTCGTCGAGCGGCGGATCAAGAAGCCGGCAGGTGTTCCCGACACGCAGCCGCGGAAGGTGCAGGCGGTCGGCGTCGTCGGAGCGGGCCTGATGGCGACGCAGCTCGCGACGCTCTTCCTGCGCAAGCTCGAGGTGCCCGTCGTCCTGACCGACGTCGACGCCGGCCGCGCCGAGAGCGCGGCCGAGTCGATCCGCGGCGAGCTCGCCGGTCTCGTCGCGAAGGCGAGGCTCGGCGAGGGCAAGGCGCGCTTCCTCGGCTCGATCGTGACCGCCGGCACGGCGCCCGATGCGTACGCGGGCTGCGACCTCGTTCTCGAGGCGGTGTTCGAGGAGCTGGCCGTCAAGCGCGAAGTATTCGGCGGGCTCGAGCAGGTCGTCGCCCCCGAGTGCCTGCTCGTGACGAACACCTCCTCGCTGTCGGTCGCCGAAATGGCGGACGGCCTCGCCCGTCCCGAACGAGTGGTCGGCCTCCACTTCTTCAATCCCGTCGCGGTGCTTCCGCTGGTCGAGGTCGTGCGAGCCCCGGCGACGGACGACGTCTCCCTCGCAACCGCCTGGGACGTCGCGCGCAAGCTGGGCAAGCGCGGCGTGCTCGTGAAGGACGCTCCGGCGTTCGTCGTCAACCGGATGCTGACCAGACAGTCGACGGTGCTGATGCAGGCGCTCGAGTCCGGCTCGACCTTCGAGGAGACGGACGAGGCCGCGCTGCGCCTCGGAATTCCGATGCCGCCCTCGGCGCTCCTCGCGATGGTCGGCCCCAGGGTCGCGAACCACACTCTCCAGACGCTGCACGACGCCTTCCCGGACCGCTTCCCGCTCTCGCCGACGCTCCAGGCACTCGCCGACGGCGACTTCCCCGAGCTCGAGGCGCGCAACGACCGGCCGAGCGTCGGCGAGATCCACGAACGGATCCTCGAGGCGCTCGCCGACGAGGCGCGGCGGATCCTCGACGAGCGCGTCGTCGCGAGCGCTGCCGAGCTCGACGCCTGCTTGATCCTCGGCGCGGGCTTTCCGTTCTTCCGCGGCGGGATCACGAAGCACCTCGACCAGACGGGCATCTCGCAGCGCGTCTCGGGTCGGTTGCTCGCCGACGGCTGAAACCCCTTTACCGGGCCTCGGATTGCGGTAGTCTCAGGGGTGCAGCGACGCCGGCGCGCGAACGATGCCCGAGTGAGCTGCCTTCCTCGAACGGTTGCGTAGGACTGAGCGGCGCGTTTCGAGGCTGCTGCGCACATGCAGGAATCCACTATCACTCAGACCACGTCGTCCGGACAGCTTCCGGACCTCGAGAGCGCCGCCCATCGCGCCGAGCGGTGGTTCGCCGAGCCGTTCCTCCATCCCGGCGAGGATCCCGAGGTCGCGCTCGCGCCGGGCACCGCGCGGCGGCTCGCGCTGGACGACGCGCTCGAGGAGATCGAAGCGGGGCATCGAACGCCGTCGCCGGGCTGGAAGGTGCGCTACGGCCTCATGCTCGGTCTCGAGCGCGTGCTCGCCGCCGAGACGCCGGCGACCGCCTCCGGCACTGCCCTGCGCCGCCACCAGATCGACGCGCTGACGGGGATGCTGACCGAGCTGATCGCTGCGACCCAGCGGAGCGCGGAGGAGAACGGCAACGGCTCCACGAACGGCAGTGTCGCGGAGCTCGTCGAGGAGGACGAGGACGAGGAGTACGTCGACCTCGCCGACGAGGCGGAGGAGGCCGAGGAGGTCGGCTTCAAGGGGGAGGATCCCGGCGCGTCGCGCCGCTACCGGTTCCGTCACCCCACGGCGTCCGGGAAGACGATCGCCGCCGCCGGGTTCGTCGAGGCCGCACGGCATCTCGGCGTGCTGATCCTCACGCACCGCCGCCTGCTCGTCGACCAGTTCCGCCGCGACCTCACGACAGAGGGGTACGGCGACCGGCTGACCGATGCGATCGAGGCGGGGAAGGAGCCGCTGCGCGCCGATCCCCTCACGATCCAGACGTATGCGTGGTTCGCCCGGCACGGCAACGAGCTCTCGCGAACGGCGTACCAGCTCGTGATCTGCGACGAGGCCCACACCGCCCTCGGCGAGAAGACCTCGACCGCGATCCGCACCTTCTCCGAGCCGCTCTACATCGGCATGACCGCGACGGAGCAGCTGATCGCGAAGCAGGTCTCCGACGTCTTCCCGGCGTCGGTCGACGACCTGCCGCTCACGGACGCCGCCCGGCGGGGGCTGATTGCGCCCCTTCGCTCGCTGCGCGTCCCACCAGTCGCCGCCATCAACTCCGTGCCGATCGTCGGCGGCGACTTCGAGGAGCGGGCGCTGGCCGCGGCGCTCGACCACACGGCGCTCAACCAGGCAGCCGCGAGCCTCTACCGCGACCGCTTCGGCTCGACGCCCGGGATCGTCTACGCCGCCGGGGTCGATCACGCGTACAACCTCGCGCAGGAGTTCCGTGCCGCCGGCCTCCAGACGATGGCCGTCTCGGGCCGGACGCCCCCACGTGAGCTCGCCGAGACCCTCGCGGCGTACGAGCGGGGCGAGATCAACGTGCTCGTCAACGCCCAGCTGCTGGCCGAAGGCTGGAACTCGCCACGCGCGACGGTCTGCATGCACCTCGCGCCGACAGCGTCGAAGCGCGTCTACCAACAGCGGATCGGGCGGATCATGCGGACGCACCCGCGCAAGGAGGCGGGGATCGTCGTCGACTTCGTCCCGAAGGGCGCGACCCACTCGGAGCGCGTCGTCTCGCTCCACTCCCTGCTCGACTCGGACTTCTACCGCGAGGGGGCGCGCGTCACGCCCGCTCCCCGCCGTCGCTCGGCGCGCCGCGCCCGCCGGAAGCTTTCCCCGGCGCCCTGGCTCGTCCCGGTCACGCAGGACGTCGGTCGCCGGCTTGCGGTCATCCAGCGCGAGTGGCAGCGGGTCGACCCGCGCTTCCTCGACGACGACGAGCAACGCTTCTGGGCGACCATCGCAGGGCGCCAGATTCGCTTCGACCAGCGCGCAGAGTTCGCGCGAAAGTTCGCCGAGGGCCGCGCCGACAAGGGTGCGCTCGAGACCTTCCTCTCCGTCTGCGCCGCCGAGAACCCCAACCGGCGTCTCCGCATGACCGCCCTCGCGGACCGCGTCGCAACACCGGTCGACCGTGCCGACTTCGACGACCTCGTCACGCTCGTCACACAGGCGCCCCCCTGGGAGAAGGACCGGGCTGCGGGGGTCCGCATCCTGCTGCGCGCGGTCGGCGACGGCAAGGCGACGGCGCCCGACCAGATCCTCGGCCGCTGGACGTGGCGCCTCGCGCGCTCCGTCCGCAAGACGCTCGACCGCAAGGCGAGCCAGGAGTTCCCGGAGGCCAAGCGGCTCCTCGGCGCCGTGGCGAACTCGCGTGGTCACCGCCACGAGGACAATGTCGCGCAGCTCGTCAGGATCGCGGCGGCCTTGCCGACGCCCGTCGGCGCGGCCCTCCTCGCCTCGGCCGAGGGCTACACGCCGCGCGCGAACGGCACGCTCGACCGCGCGCGCGAGGAGCTCGGGCCGATCGTGGAGATCGCGGCCGCGCTCGCGGAGAGCCTGCCCGCGCCGAAGGCGCCGGCGCGGAAGTCCCGCCGCCGCCGCCGGAAGAAGAAGCCGTCGGAGGCGCAGGCGGCGACGGCCGCGGCGATCGGCGACGCAACGGCGCAGCAGGCTCCCGACAAGGACGCCGGCGACGCTCACGCAGCTCCGGAGGCTGGGGCCTCCGAGGCGACCGCCGCCGCGGACTAGGGCTGGTCGGCCGGCGGGTCGTCCTTCCGCCGGTGCTCCTGCTCGCGCAGGAACCGCGTCAGCTCGGCCGCGAGCGACTCCCCGGTCGGCAGCTCGCCACCTTCGGCGAAGGACTCGATCGTGTCGGCCCGCTGTTCTAGCTCCTCGACGTAGGCCTGTGTGTCCGGGTCGGACGCGACGGCTTCGCTGACCTGCGATGCGTACTCGGTCTCGGCCTCGTCGAGGTCCGTCATGTCGATCGGCGCCCCGAGCAGGTCGGAGAGGCGGACGCACAGCGCCTTGGCCGCGCGTGGGCTCGGCGCGAGGGAAACGTAGTGCGGCACCGCCGACCACAGGCTGACCGACCGAAGGCCTGCGGTGCGGCAGGCGTCGTGGAGGACGCCGACGATCCCGGTCGGCCCTTCGTAGCGGGAGAGCTGCAGCCCGAGCTCCTCGACGAGCGCCGGGTCGGTGGCCGCGCCCGTCACGGGCGCAGGACGCGTGTGCGGCACGTCGGCGAGCAGGGCGCCGAGCGTCACGACGAGGTCGACGCCGACGTCTCGGGCGAGGCCGATGACGAGGTCGGTGAACGCACGCCAGCGGTAGTTGGGCTCGACGCCGACGAGGATCACCGCGTCGCGGTCGGTTCCGGGGATCGCCGCGTGGTAGAAGGCATTCTCGGGCCACTCGATCCGGCGAGAAAGCCCCTCGTCGAGCGTCACCGTCGGTCGCACGGCCTGGAAGTCCATGAACGCCTCCGGGTCGACGTCCGCGAAGCGCGTCGCGTCCCATTGCTCGACGAGGTAGCCCGCGGCCACGGTCGCGGCCTGGCCGCCGTCGTTCCAGCCGCGAAACGCCGTGATCAGCACGGGGCTCCGCAGCGTCGGGCGTTCGGAAAGGCGCAGATCCGCTTGGGCCATCTGCGCAGCGTAACGACCGTCAGCGCGTCCGCAGCGGCTCGCCGAGCGACTCGACGCGCTCCGCTGCGGGTGCGACCAGCGCGAGAGGCGGTCGCCAGAGCGTGTAAACCACGCCGACGGTGACGGCCCAGATCGTCGCTGCGAGCGTGACGTGGACGAGCACGAGTCCCCATGGGAGCGCGTTGCGGTATTGGATCTCGCCGACGAGCATCTGCGTCAGCAGCACGCCGAGGAGCACGAGCGCGAGACGCACGACCCCGGGCGCCTCTCTCCGTGCGCGGAGCAGCTGCCACCCCACGAGCAGCAGGCCGATCCCGAACACCGCGGTCGCCCGAACGTGGACATAGACGGTATCTCGGATGCCGAGCCCGAGCCGGTGCACGTCCTGGTCGGCTCCGGGGTGCGGGCCGGAGGCCGTGGCGATCGCGCCGGTCACGACCATCGTCGCGCAGGCGACGAGTCCCACGAGAGCGACGAGGCGCAGCCAGCGCGGCGCCACGGGGGCGCCGAGCCCGCTCGCGCAGCTCCACGCCTCGAAGACGACGACGACCGAGAGCGCCACGACGACGAGCGCGAGCAGGAAGTGCGACATGACGGCGAGCGGGTGGAGATCGAGGATCACCGTGATGCCGCCGAGCGGGATCTGCGCAACCGTGCCGAGGAAGGCGGTCAGCGCGACCCAGACGACCCAGCGCGGCAGCCCGGCCACGCGGCGCGACGCATGCCAGGTGGCGAGCGATGCGAGGATCCCGCACACGGCGATCACCCGGTTCCCGAACTCGATCATCGGGTGGTAGCTCAGTGCGGGGAACGGCGTCGACCCACAGCGTGGCCAGTTGTCGCAGCCGAGGCCCGAGCCGGTCAGCCGCACGAAGGCCCCCGAGGTGACGACCAGGCCCAGGATGACAACGGCGGCCACCGCGAACTGGAGGAAGCGCCGCGGCGACACCGGCTCGCGCAGGCGCGCGCGAATCTTCACGACAGCGTCACCCCGGCCCCCTCTTCGACCGCGCCGACGTGGTGGAGAGCCAGGCCGGCCGCGGCGAACGTCGCCTCGAGCACCGCGCGCTTGTCGTTCGGCAACGTGACGAGCAGGCCACCGGAGGTCTGCGGGTCGTACGCGAGCGCCTCCAGCTCGGGCTCGGCCGTGCTCTCGACGTGGGGCCCGGCGAACTCGCGGTTCCGGCGGTCGCCACCGGTGCGGACTCCGTCGGCCGCAAGCTCGACGGCGCCCGGGAGAGCAGGCAGTCGATGGGCGTCGAGCGTGATACGGACACCCGAGCGGTCGGCCGTCTCGTGGGCGTGTCCGAGGAGCCCGAAGCCGGTGACGTCGGTCACGGCGCTCGGCGAGAACGACCGCAGCGTGTCGGCGGCATCGCGGTTCAGCTCGGTCATCGACGCAACGGCGGCATCGAGCGCCCCCTCGGGCGCGCATCCGTCGCGGACCGCCTGGAGGACGAGGCCCGTGCCGAGCGGCTTCGTCACGAGGACGGCGTCCCCCGGTCGGGCACCGCTCTTCCGCCAGACGCCGTCCGGGTGCACCGTGCCGACGACCGCAAGTCCGTATTTCGGCTCCTCGTCGCGGATGGTGTGACCGCCGGCGAGAATCGCCCCTGCCTCTCGTGTCGCTTCCGCGGCGCCGGCGAGCACCTCGCCGAGCATCTCGACGGGAAGCTCCTCCGGGAACGCCGTCACGGAGAGCGCGAGCAGCGGCCTCCCGCCCATCGCGTACACGTCGTTGAGCGCGTTGGTCGCCGCGATCCGGCCGAACGTGCGCGGATCGTCGACGACGGGCGGAAAGAAGTCGACGGTGAAGACGAGCGCCGTCTTTTCGTCGAGCCGGTAGACCGCCGCGTCGTCCGCGGGGTCGAGGCCCACGAGCAGGTCGGTGGCGTCCACCGGGACGATTCCTGCGAGCAGCTCTTCGAGCCGCGCGGCCGAGTACTTCGCAGCGCACCCGCCTGCCTTCGCGAGGCTCGTGAGCGTCGGCTGCGTCACCCTGCGAGTGTAGGGAAGGAACCGCGCGAGCCGACGCGAACACTCCGGCAAGAGAGGATCCCCCCTTCCCCCTCTCTCTTGCACCGCGGAGGCCGCCGAACCCGGGCGGCCTCCGTCTGTGAGAGGATCCGCCGATGCCGAGCGCGCTCGTGACCGGCGGGTCGTCCGGGATCGGTCTCGCGATCGCGCGGATGCTCCGCGACGAGGGCTACGACCTCACGCTTGCCGCGCGGACGGTCGAGCGCCTCGAGGAGGCCGCAGGCGCGCTCGCCGCGAAGGCGATTCCCGTCGATGTGCGGCACGAGGAGGAATGTGCTCGCCTCGTCGCGGCGCACCTCGAGGCACACGGCGGCCTCGACGTCCTCGTCAACTCGGCGGGCGTGGGCATCGCAGGACAGATCGGCGACACGTCGGCGAAGCAGTTCGACCTCCAGCAGTCCGTGAACCTGCGGAGCGCGTTCCTCGTCACGCGCGAGGCGCTCCCCGCGCTCCGCGAGTCACGTGGGTACGTGATCAACCTGGCCTCGATCGCCGGGACGATCCCGACGCCGGGGCTCGCGACCTACGGCGCCTCGAAGGCGGCGCTCATCTCATTGACGCGCTCACTGGTGCGCGAGGAGTCGGACACGGGGGTCCGCGCGACCGCACTCTGCCCGGGCTTTGTCGACACGCCGATGGCCGCGTGGACGGGGCTCGAGGCCGCCGCGATGATCCAGCCGGAGGACTGCGCGGAGATCGTCCGCTCGCTCCTCCGCCTGAGCCCTGCCGCCCGCGTTCCCGTGGTCGTGGTCGAGCGCGCCGGCGACGGCGCCGTGTAGCGCGATTCGGGCTCAGTCGTCGCCGGACGCGAGCTCGCCGAGGGCCTCGTCGCCTCCGGTCAGGCCGAGCCTCCCGTAGAGCGCGAGCTTCGAGCGGGAGTCTTCGATGTCGAGGAGCCGCATCGTGAGCTGTCCGATGCGATCGAGTGGCCCGAATGCGGCGTCCTCCACCCGTTCCATCGACAGCCGCTCGGGATGGTAGGTCGCGTTCGCGGAGACGGTGTCGAGGATCGTCCAGTCGTCTCCGCGCCGCAATTCGACGGTCACCTCTCCGGTCACGGCACTGCCGATCCAGCTCGCGAGACTCTGGCGCAGCATCAGCGCCTGGGGGTCGAACCAGCGACCCTCGTACAGCAGCCGCCCGAGCCTCCGGCCCGCCGTGCGGTACTCGTCGATCGTCGACTCGTTGTGGATCGTGTTGACGAGACGCTCGTAGGCGAGGAAGAGGAGAGCCATGCCCGGCGCCTCGTAGATGCCCCGGCTCTTCGCCTCGATGATCCGGTTCTCGATCTGATCCGACATGCCGAGGCCGTGGCGGCCACCGATCGCGTTCGCCGCGAGCACGAGCTCGACGCGGTCGTCGTACGCGACGCCGTCGAGCGCGACGGGCCAGCCCTCCTCGAAGCGCACGCTGACCGTCTCCGGCGCGATCTCGAGCGCCGGGTCCCAGGGGGCGACGCCCATGATCGGCTCGACGATGTGCATCGAGCGGTCGAGGAGCTCGAGCTCCTTCGCTTCGTGCGTCGCGCCCCAGATGTTCGCGTCCGTCGAGTACGCCTTCTCGATGCTCGCACGGTACGGCAGGCCCCGCTCGACGAGCCACTCGCTCATCTCCTTCCGGCCGCCGAGCTCCTCGACGAAGACGGGGTCGAGCCAGGGCTTGTAGATCCGCAGCGCCGGGTTCGCCAGCAGGCCGTAGCGGAAGAAGCGCTCGATGTCGTTGCCCTTGTACGTCGACCCGTCGCCCCAGACGTCGACCCCGTGCTCACGCATCGCGTGGACGAGCATCGTTCCCGTCACCGCGCGCCCGAGCGGGGTCGTGTTGAAGTACGTCTTCCCGCCGGACGAGATGTGAAAGGCCCCGCAGCGGAGCGCGACGAGGCCCTCGTGGGCGAGATGCGGACGGCAGTCGACGAGGATCGCCTCCTCGGCGCCGACATCCTTCGCGCGCGCGGGGACGCCGGCCACGTCGGGCTCGTCGTACTGGCCGAGGTCGGCCGTCAGGGCGTACGGCACGGCGCCCTTCTCGCGGATCCAGGCCACGGCCACGGTGGTGTCGAGCCCACCCGAGAACGCGATCCCGACGCGCTCACCGACCGGCAGCGAAGTGAGGACGCGCGTCACGGGAGGCAGCGTAACGGGAGGCTCTGCGGGCGGCGCCGCGTTCGCCGAAGCCCCACCGGCTGGGGGGACGACCGTGTGGGAAAGTTGTGCGCCAATCGGACACGGCTACTCCGTGACAGAGAACGGTGTTCTGACCCGTTTCGCCCGCCGAACCGAGCCGCGAGACGTCCGCGAATACCACGGCGCCGGTCAGCGTTCTCCCGGATGCCCCAGCACCACCGGGCGTGCAGCCTCTACGCATGCCCGACGCCCCGAGGAGGAGCCTTCCCATGCATCGGATCGTCATCCAAGTCGTCGTCCTTGTCCTTGGTGCCGCTGTGGCCGGCTCGGCCTCCGCGGGCGGCTCCGCGACGGGGGTGACCGTCAAGCTGAAGGAGTTCAAGATTCTCCCGTCGGCGACGACGGTCAAGGCGGGCAAGGTCGCGTTCACCGTCACGAACGTTGGGAAGATCAACCACGAGATGGTGGTGATGAAGAGCAATCTCCCGCCCGGCAAGCTGCCGGTGAATGCGAATCACCGCGTGCCCGAGAAAGGCGTGGTCGGAGAGGCCGGGGATATCCATCCGGGTCAAACCAAGAAGGTAACCCTCACCTTGCCTGCGGGGAGGTACGTCCTTCTCTGCAACATCGCCGGCCACTACGCAGCAGGCCAGAGATCGGGCTTCGTTACGAAGTAGGCCGGGGCGGGGGAGCCGAACGAGTGCCCGGTGCCCGGCGTAGCGCGGATACACTCCGGCCATGCGGAGATACGCGATTTGGGGGGCCTCCTCGTCCCCCGAGTTGAGCGCGTGGGTCGAGGCGATCGGTCACGAGTTCGAGCAGGACGGCTTCGTTCGCGTCGACGACATCGCGGACGCCGACTTCGTGCTCAACATGTTCGACGCGCAGAGCCCGAAGGCGTTCCGGCGCCAGTCGCGCGGCACCTACTCCGCCTCGTTCTACGAGCTCGACTCGATGCCGGAGGACGTCCTCAAGACGAGCTATCCGATGCTCGTCCGCACGCTCGCGAACGTCGTCGTGCTACACGTTCCCGGCCGGGGCGTGTGGTTCACGACAATGGAGCGCGGGACGTACAAGATCTCCGACGACCCACGTGAGGTCTTCGAGCGGCTCGCCCCGCTCGCGAAGTCGAAGCTCGTGATCGACAACGAGTTCCTCGCCGATCTCGAGCCCGAGCTCTGGGACGGCGACGAGGTGACCGCGGACATCGGCGCCGCCGGCAAGCGCATGCAGGAACTCGATCTCCTCCCGGCGCCCTTCCCCGTCCACGAGTACCTCGACGAGCGCGACCTCCGGCACGTCATGCGGCTCTACCAGGTCGGCGGCCTCTCCTACGGGAACCTCTCGGCGCGCAAGGACGCGACGCGGTTCTGGATGAGCGCGAGCGGCGTCGACAAGTCGCAGCTCGAGGTCGCGGGGCGCGACATCCTGCTCGTCACGGGCTACGACGAGCCGAACGCGAAGATGGTCATCAGCGTGCCGCCCGGCATCGAGCCGCGCCGTGTCTCCGTCGACGCGATCGAGCACTGGATGATCTACCAGGCGCACCCCGACGTCGGCGCGATCCTGCACGTCCACGCCTGGGTGGACGGAATCGCGGCGACGGACATCAACTACCCGTGCGGCACCCAGGAGCTCGCCGAGTCGGTTGCCGACCTGATCGACCGCGAGCCCGACCCTGCGCACGCGGTGATAGGCCTGCGCAACCACGGCATCACCGCGACCGGCGACAGCCTGACGGAGATCCTCGACCGCATCGAGTCGAGCATCCTCCGCCAGGTGCCGATGACGTAGCGCGGCGCCCGCCGCCACCCAAAGCGTCAGGCGGACGTCCGCCGAACGCGCCACACCGTCAGCACCGCGAGCAGCGGAACGATCACGAGGTCGTTGACGAGACACCACACGCACCACGCGTCGATCACGAACGCCTGCAGGGTGATCAGGTAGACGGCGAAGCCAACCGCGCTCAGCGCGATGGCCGCGGCCAGCGTCCGGGCGAGCTCACTGTCCCATGCGACGAGCATCAGCACCGCAACGTACGCGAGGAGCCCGAGCAGCGCGACCGGAATCCCGAGGAGCTCCGCGTACGACGAGTCCTGCACGGTCTCGCAGCCTCCCCCGGCCGTGCAGATGAGCGCCTCCGGCTGGTAGTGGACGTACGTGAGGTAGCCGGCGACCGCGACGCCGGCGAGCGCGACGACCGCCACGCCGGCCCGAAGCGCGCGATCGCTGACCATCTAGCTCGAGAGCGCGTCGTCGAGGATCGAGGCGAACGCGCTCGGGTCGAACGAGCTCGGGTTCACCTGGTAGGGCTGCTGGTCGCCGACCTGGACGTAGAACGCAGGCGTGCCCTGGATCTGCTTCTGGTTCGCCTCGTCGGCCATCGAGTTCGCCTGCTGCAGCGTCACGGCGCTGTCCGCGTCCTTCTTGAGCTTCGCCCAGTCGAGCCCGAGGCCGGTCGCGATCTTCTCGAGGAGCGCATCCGTGACCCAGCCGGAGTTCTCCTCGCCCTGGTTCGCGTACAGCGCGTCCTGGAACTGCCACAGCTTTCCCTGCTCTCCCGCGGCCAGTGTGTAGAGCAGCGCCTTCTCCGAGTCGGGCCCGATGAAGGCCATCCCGACCATTCGGAGCTTCACCTTGCCCGGTCGAACGTAGCTCTCCACCACACCCGGGAATCCCTCCGCCTGGTAGCGCCGGCAGATGGGGCACTGCAGGTCCTCGAACTGGATCAGCGTCACCTTCGCCTTCGGCGCGCCGAGGACCGCTCGGTCCTGCGGAATCCCGTCGAGCAGCGTGGCAGCCTCCTCGATGCCGGTGACCCCGCCCGATCCCCCACCGCCGCCACTCGAGTCGCCGCCGCGGAGCAGCAGGCTCGCGCCCACGAGGACGAGGACGACCGCCGCTGCCGCGCCCGCGGCGATCAGGAGGTTCCTGTTCCCCGATTGCTTGCGGGGCGGCGGCTTGCGAGGCTTCGGGGGCATCGGCCGTCAGTCTGCCTGCGGGTGCCTCGGTGCGGTTCTGGAACCGCCCAATTTCACGGAACCAGCTGAAGGGGTAGCTCGACGACGTGGAGCGGGCGCCCGTCCTCGGCCGAGGACTCGTACGCGACGACCGTCACGGGGCCAGTTCGGTCGGGGAGCGCGACCTCGGTGTCGAACGTGCCCCGGGTCCCTGTGCCCGAGGTCGCGGTCGTGAATGTCCGCTTCAGGAGCTTCCCGTTCGCGCCACGCACGTCGATGGACACGGTCGCCTCGAACACGTTCGCCGTCCCGCGCAGACGGACCGGGCTTCGCACCGGATCCCCGGGAAGCGGCGACTCGACGAGGATCTGCGGCGTCTGCTCCTCGATCGCGCGCCGCCCTACCGGCGGGTCGACAACGACGCCTTCACCCCCGACCGCCTCGACCGGCGCCCCATCGATGCGGAACGCGACCCGCTCGATCGTCGGGAACCGGGTCAGCGTCGCGACGATTTGAGCAACGCGACCGAGCATCGACGCGCTGCCGCCACCGTCGTCGAAGGTCCCGTCGAGGTCGACGGTCGCCACCCCGCCCGAGAGCGAGATGTCACGCAGCGCGGTCTCGCTCGGGATCGCGCTCGACAGCCCGTCCGCGCGCTCGTCGGCCGTCGGCCCTTTCAGCAGCTCGGTGAGCGCCGCGCGCGCGACGGCGGGTGTCGATTCGATCGTCCGCCGCACCGGGCTGACCTTCCCGTCCCGGAGGAGGTAGACGGCGACCGACGACGTCACGGGTCGGGTCTCCGTGGCGGTGGTCGGCGTGGCTCCCGTCGCGGTGTCTCCCGACGAGCCGCTGTCGCAGCCTGCCGCAAGCAGCGCACACAGCATCGCAACGGTTGCGGCCGGGCGGATCGGAAGACGGGACATGGCGCGCATGGTGCACGCGAGATGTTCGGAAATCACTCTGCGGCTTCGCGCGCGAGCGCGGCGAGCGTTCGGCCGACGATCGGCGCGAACTTGAAGCCGTGTCCCGAGCACGCCGACCCGACGACCACCCGGCCGTGCCGCTCGAGGACGAACTCCTCGTCGGACGTGTTCGTGTAGAGGCATGTCTCCGCGCCGAGCGTCTCGCCCGCCTCCGGAAAGCGCGTGGCGACCCACCCCGCCGTCCAGGCTGCAACACTCGTGTCCGGACCTTCCTCCGCATCGGGATCCGCGACGGGCCCCGAATGATGAAGCCCGGCCTTGAGGCCTTTCCCAGGTGCTGCAAGCGAGAACGCGGACTGCCCGACGCGGGCGATTCCGCCCTCACCCTTCAGCGGCAACCGCCCGGAGTCGATCACCGGGGGCAGCCGCTCCGCGCCCGGCACGTCGACGTACACCACGGTCTCCCGCGTCGGCACCACGGGCAGCTCGATCCCGACGCCGGCGAGGAGCTCCGCCCCCCACGCGCCCGCGGTCACGACGACGGCTCGCGCCCGCAGCTCACCCCGGTCGAGCGTCAGCGTCACCGACCCCCGGTCGGCTGCCAGAGCGCGAACGGGCGTCTCCTCGCGGACATCCACACCGCGTTCACGGGCCTCCCCGATCAGAGCGGTGTGTGCCTGGTCCGCAAAGGTCACACCCCCGTCGGGCTGGAACACGCCGACCTCGTCCGAGTCGAGCTGAAGCGGCCAGCGTGCGGCCACCTCCTCGGCGGAGAGAGTCTCGTGGCGGACGCCGCATGCCGCGAGCGCGCGAACGTTCTTGCGTGCCGTCGGCCCGAGGTCGAGACATCCGACACGGTCGATCAGGTGCTCGCCGCGCGCCGACTCGAGCTCGCGCCATGCCGCATCGGCCGCGAGCGCCATCCGCACGAAGCGCTCGTCGGGATAGTTGAGCCGAAAGATCCGCGACGTCCCGTGGCTCGATCCGCGGGCGTGCCCGAGGTCGAACTGCTCGAGCAGAAGCACCGATCCCGGATACCCGCCGAGCGCGCGAGCGGTCGCCACGCCGGCGATTCCGGCGCCGACGACGACGATGTCGGCGTCCCGTCGCACGGGCCGATCCTATGCGTGGTCAGGCGACGAGAGCGCTCTTGGCAGCCTGCGAGGCCGCTCGTGACAGCGTCCGATAGGCCCTCGCGACCTCGGTGGGATCGCCCGCCGCCTCCGCCGTCTCGACAGCGCCGACCGCCTCCGAGACGCCGGCGTCGATCCGCTCGCGACCGTAGGCGAGGCTGGACTCGCTGATGCCGATCCGGCGGGCGAGCTCGCGCATCACCTGGAGCGAGGGGATCCGCTCGCCCCGCTCGATCCGCGAGATGTACGCCGCGCTGCATCCCGGGAACGCGAGCTCCCGCTGGCTGATCCCTGCCGCCTCGCGCGCCACGTGAAGCCGTTGCCCAACGGCAACGGGATCGTCGTAGTGCGGCGTCCGCGGACGCTTCAGGTCCACGTCAGCATCATGGCACGGGAGCGACGGTCAGCAAACTGCCACGATCGCGGCGAGGGCGCCGCCGCCGAGTTCTGGCCGAGGCCTACCCGCGCAGCGCGCGCAGCGCGTTCAGGATCACGGCAACGTCGATGACCTCCTGGAACAACGCACCCCAGACAGGCGGGAGGTAGCCGAGCGCAGCGATTCCCATCGCACCGACGGAGAGGCCGAGACCCACGACGACGCTCTGGCGGGCGATGTCCAACGAGCGGCGACCGACGCGCACCGCGAACGGGATGCGATCGGCGCGGTCGACCACGACCACCACGTCGGCGGCCTCCGACGACACGGTTGCGCCCTTCCCGGCCATCGCGATTCCGACGTCGGCCAGCGCAAGCGCCGGCGCGTCGTTGATGCCGTCGCCGGCCATGACGACTGCGCCGGACGTGCTCCTCCGGACCTCCTCGACGACCCGGAGCTTGTCGGCCGGCTGCTGCTCGGCGTACACCTCGTCGATGCCGAGCGCGGCGGCGACCTCTTGGGCGATGTCGAGCCGATCACCGCTCAGGAGCGCTACGCGCTCGACACCGGCGTCGCGCAGCTCCGCCGCGATGCGGTCGGCCCCGGGACGAAGGTGATCGGCCATCACGATCACTCCCTCGAGCTCGCCGTCGATACCCACGAGGATCTTCGCGCGCCCCGCACCGTCCCGACCGTCGAGCGCCGTGTCCGCCTGCGCGCGGACGCCGTCGTATCCGCGCTCCTGGAGCCACCCCGTAGACCCGACCGCGACCCGTCTACCGTTCACGCGGCCCGCGATGCCCCGGCCGGGGCTCTCGTCGACCTCGGTCGGCACGTGGAGAGTGAGCCCGCGGGCCGCTGCCGCGCTGACGAGGCTCTCGGCAAGGACGTGTACCGAGAGCTGATCGAGTGATGCCGCGTGGCCGAGAACCTCGTCCTCGTCCATCGTTCCGAGGGGAACGATCCGGTCCACGTCCGGCTCGCCGCTCGTGACGGTCCCGGTCTTGTCGAGAAGCACCGCGGAAACGGATCCGAGGCGCTCGAGAACGCCGGCGCCCTTCACGATCACTCCCGCCTTCGCCGCACGCGAGAGCCCTCCGACGAACGCGATCGGTGCCGCGAGGATGAGCGGGCACGGCGTTGCGACGACCATCACCGCCAGCCCACGCACGGGATCGCCGCTCGCGGCCCACGCCAGACCCGCGACCGCGAGAGTGAACGGGAGGAAGACGGCCGCATAGCGGTCGGCGAGCCGCGTAAACGGCGCACGGTCGCTCTCCGCCGTCCGTACCAGCTCCACGACCGCCGCGTACGCGCTCTCGGATGCCGGACGCGTGACGCGGGCATTGAAGACGTTCCCGGCGTTCGACGTCCCGGATCGCACCTCGCCGCCCGCGGGGATGGTCACCGGCAGGGGCTCGCCCGTGAGCGCCGACTGGTCGACAACGGCAACCGAGCCCGCGACGGTCGCGTCCGCAGGGACGATCTCCCCGGCCCGAACGACGACGAGGTCGCCGGGCACGAGCTGCTCGACCGACACCTCCTCGACTCCTTCCGCGCCGTGGCGGTGCGCGATACGCGGCGCGCGCTCGACGAGTAGGCGAAGCTCGCGCCGCGCCCGACCGGCCGCCCAGGCCTCGAGCGCCCCGCCGCCGGACATCATCAACGCGACGATCGCCCCGGCCAGCTGTTCTCCGAGGATGAGCGCCCCGGCGATCGCGACCAGCGCGATCGCATCGACGCCGACATCTCCGTGCAGGAGGCTGCGCACCGTGTCGACGGTCAGCGGGATCAGCACGACCGCCGCACCGACACCCCACGCCGCGTCCGCCCAGCCGGGCTCGCCTACGAGCCACAGGACGCCGCCGGTCAGGATGGCGGTGAGCGCCACGATCGCGAGCAGCCGCTCCTTCATGCCGCCATCCTGCCCGCAGCTTCGCCGCGGCCGGCCGGTTACACCCAGCGTTACACCCCCTGACGAATGGATCCCTCGAACGAGGGACGGAAGAATCGCCGCATGACGAGGACGACCACCGTCACGGACGCGCCGCTGACCGACCGTCAGCGAGAAGTCGTGGCGCTGATCGCAGCCGGGTGCTCGAACGACGAGGTGGGGCGGTCCCTCGGGATCTCCGCCCGCACCGCACGGGCACACAGCGACGCGCTCCGCGTGAAGCTCGGCGTTCCGCGGCGGCGACAGATCCCTGCCGCGTTTCGCCTGCTCACCGGTGAGGACCCTTACGTCCCCGCCCTCGTCAGGCTCCGGCCCCCACGGAGCCGCTGACGGCAAGCGCCCGCGGCCCGCCGAGGCCGGCCGCGGGCGCCAGCTTTCCAGACG
>Ga0207657_10003177_pt1 | contig 17574 bp, 16 predicted proteins | sample KBSC33metaG_FD_184316 | JGI IMG/M metagenome (GOLD analysis project Ga0207657, IMG submission 184316) | Corn rhizosphere microbial communities from Kellogg Biological Station, Michigan, USA - KBS C3-3 metaG (SPAdes) (version 2) | ecosystem: Host-associated > Plants > Roots > Rhizosphere > Soil ... | reverse complement strand
GGAAAGCTCTGCTCTATCCGGCTGAGCTACCGGGCCACGCGGGGCGCGTGATAGCCTAACCCTCCGGGCGTGCAAGCGCCGCGAACGAGGGGATGGCGGCGGATGGGGGTCTTGCGGCATTTTCGCCAGCTCTATGTGCAGGTGTTGCTGGCGGTCGTGCTGGGCGTCGCGGTCGGGGCGCTCTGGCCGCATTTCGGCGCCTCGCTGAAGCCGCTGGGCGACGCCTTCATCAAGCTGATCAAGATGGCGGTGGCGCCGGTGATCTTCTGCACCGTCGCCGGCGGCATCGCGCGCATGGGGGACATCAAGGCCTTCGGGCGGCTGGGCGCACGGACCCTGATCTATTTCGAGGCGGTCTCGACCTTGGCGCTCGCGGTCGGCCTGGTGGTGGGCAAGCTCGTCCACCCGGGGCGGGGGTTCAACATCGACCCCGCGACGCTGGACCCGAAGATCGCCGCCGGCTACCTCGCCAAGGCGGCGCACGGACAGGGCGTGGTCGACTACCTCATGCACCTGATCCCCGACACCTTCGTCGGCGCCTTCGCCGGCGGCGATCTGCTGCAGGTGCTGGTGGTCGCGATCCTCAGCGGCTTTGCCTGCACGCGCATGGGCGCGTTCGGCGCGCGGACGGCGGGCGTGCTCGACGAGATCGCCAGGCTGTTCTTCGGCATCATCGGCGTGATCGTGCGGCTGGCGCCCATCGGCGCGTTCGGGGCCATGGCCTTCACCGTCGGCAGGTACGGCCTGGGCTCGCTCGCCAACCTGGGCGCCCTGGTCGGGACCTTCTACCTGACCAGCCTGATCTTCGTGCTGGTGGTGCTGGGGACCATCGCCCGGCTCGCCGGCTTCTCGATCCTGAAGTTCCTGGCCTACATCCGCGAGGAGCTGCTGATCGTCTTCGGCGCGTCGTCGTCGGAGGCGGCCCTGCCGCTGATCATGGCCAAGCTGGAGCGGCTGGGCGCGGGCAAGGGGACCGTCGGCCTGGTGATCCCGACCGGCTACAGCTTCAACCTGGACGGCACCAACATCTACATGACGCTGGCGACCCTGTTCCTGGCCCAGGCGACGAACACGCCGCTCAGCCTGGGGCAGGAACTCACCTTGCTGGGCGTCGCCATGCTGACGTCGAAGGGGGCGAGCGGGGTGGCCGGCGCGGGCTTCATCACGCTGGCCGCCACCCTGGCCGTTATCCCGGACCTGCCGATCGCCGCGCTCGCCCTGCTGGTCGGGGTCGACCGCTTCATGAGCGAGTGCCGCGCGCTCACCAACTTCGTCGGCAATGGCGTCGGCTGCCTGGTGATCGCCCGCTGGGAAGGCGACCTCGACACCGAGCGCCTCAGGGCCGAGCTCGACAGCGGCCCGATCGACGAGGTGGCGATGCTGAACGACGTGGAGGCGGCTCAGCCGACGATCCGCACCGGCAGCGCCTCATAGCCCTTGACGAAGTTGGACTTGAGCCGCGTGGGCTCGCCCACCACCTCGATGCGTTCGAAACGCTTGAGGATCTCCTCCCAGACGACGCGAAGCTGCATCTCGGCCAGGCGGTTGCCGAGGCAGCGATGGACGCCGAAACCGAAGGCGACGTGCTGGCGCGGGCGCTCGCGGTCGATGATGAAGCGGTCGGCGACGTGGAAGTCCTCCAGCGGCGTCGAATAGGCCCGTTCCCGAGCGTCTTTGGCCCGAGCATCCGTGGCGATCGCACCGGCGTCGTCGGCCGTCGAGGCGTCTCCAACGCTGAAGGTCTGCGCGAGCTTGCGCCGCGCGGCCTCTGCCCACAACCCGGCGCGCAACGAAAACGCCCGGCGCTGAGGCCGGGCGTCTCGCAGTTCGGTTTGTCGGCCGGCTTTAGGCGGCGACCGCCTTGATCAGCGACTTGTTGAGGATGCCGATCGCCGCGTCGCGGTCGATGCGCTCGATGGCGGCGACTTCGCGGGCCATGCGGTCCAGCGCCGACTCATAGAGCTGGCGTTCTGAATAGGACTGCTCCGGCTGGTTCTCGGCGCGGTGCAGGTCGCGCACCACCTCGGCGATGGAGATCAGGTCGCCGGAGTTGATCTTGGCTTCGTATTCCTGCGCCCGGCGCGACCACATGGTGCGCTTCACCCGCGCGCGGCCCTTGAGCGTGGTCAGCGCCTGGGTCACGACATTGGTCTCGGCCAGCGCCCGCAGGCCGGCGGTGCGCGCCTTGGCGGTGGGGACCCGCAGCGTCATCTTTTCGTGGTCGAAGGTGATCACATAGACTTCGAGCTTCAGACCGGCGACTTCCTGGGTTTCGATCCCCTGCACCTGGCCGACGCCATGGGCGGGGTACACAACGTGGTCACCCACAGAGAAATCGTGACTGGTCTTGCTCATCAGAGACACCTCTTGAAAATTCCTGGCCCGGATCAGGTTCGAGCCGGCGACGCGGTAGCCCCAAGCGACAGACCATGCTCTCCGCGAAACGATCGCGGCGGCAACGTCGGTTGGAGCGGATTTAACCTCTTAAAACACCCTTCGCCTGTCGGCGGAGCCATCCTTCCCGGACGGCGCCGCAATGGCGTTGCTTCTTGATCGACATGCAGGGGCAAAGCCGCCCGACCACCATGTCGTCCGTAACGATAGCATAAAATTAAGCTGAATGAAAGGGTTGCCACGGCGGGCGGGCCACCGCGGGAATCCCTCCGAGGACTGGCTCAGGAGCCGCGGCCGGGCTTCTCGGAGAAGTATTTCTCAAGCTTGCCGGTTTCGCGCTCGAAAGCTTCGGCGTCGGCGGGCGGCTCGCCCTTTACGGTAATGTTCGGCCAGACCTTCGAATATTCCGAATTGACCCGCAGCCACCTGCCGTCCGGGTCGTCTTCGGTGTCGGGCTTGATGGCGTCGACCGGGCATTCCGGCTCGCAGACGCCACAGTCGATGCACTCGTCCGGATTGATCGCCAGGAAGTTCTCGCCCTCATAGAAGCAGTCCACGGGGCACACCTCCACGCAGTCCATGAACTTACATTTGATGCAGGGATCCATCACGATGTAGGTCATGGCGAGTGCGTCGGACTCCGGGCTTCCTAAGATGGGGGCGCGGGTTTTTCACGGCCAGGGGCGGGCTTGTCAATGCCGCGGCGGGCATTGGCCCTACGAAGAAATCTCCAAGGGCGAATAGAGGGTCCGCGCTTCGGCCGGCGGGCCGCGGCGTTCGCCCAGCGCGGCCACCGTCACCGCGATAAGCTTGCCGCCCAGCGCGAAGACCAGGGCGTCGCCGACCTTCACCGGGCGCGCGCACTTGTCCAGGCGGGTCTCCTGCCCGGCGCGGGTCAGGCGCACGCGGCCTTCGTCGACGAACTTCGCGGCCAGCGAGCGGGTCTTGAAGAAGCGGGCGCGCCACAGCCAGACGTCTGCGCGGGCGGTATCCTCGCTCACGCGCGCCCCTGCCGGCGACGGCGGCGCGGGCGGCGCGCGGGCGCGGCCTCGCCTTTCAGGGCCGCCAGGGCCGCGAACGGCGAATGCGGCGCCACAGGCTTGTGCTCGACGGCGAACTCGCGCTCGAAGCGCCGCCGCCAGGCGGTGGCCTCGCCCTGGCGCTTGATGGCGGCGAACCCCAGGGCCTTGAGGACCTCGCGAGCCTCGTCAGGGCTCCAGCCCAGCTCTTCGCGCGCCTGATCGGAGAGCACCACCCCGCCGCCTTGCTTGACGCCGGCCCGCAGCAACTCGTCCAGCCGCTCCAATTGCTCGACCGGAACGGCGAGGCGGCCCACCGCACGCAGCCCGAATGCGGCCAGGGCTCGCGCCGAGGGCGCCTGGGCCGGCAGCGGGCTCAGTTCGTCGGTAGCTGGCCGCCATCCGGGGACGTCGCGGGCCGCGAGCGCCTGGGTCAGCGCCCGCGCCTCAGGCTTCAGCAGCGACGGCATGTAGATTGAAAACGCGCCCAGCCGCACGCCCAGGCCCCGCAGCGCGCGGCGTTCCACCTGGCTCAGCGCCCGGGTCTCGGCGCGCACGCTGGCGCGGTCCAGCACGCCGCCGGCCTCGACCAGCCGGAAGGCGAGCCCGCGGGCCAGGCCCTTGATCCTGCCGTCGGCGACCGCCGCCTCCAGCTTGCGCAGGCCGGCCAGCCGGCGGCCCGCGTCGCCGGTCACGAAGGCCTCCAGCCGCTGGGCGGCGCGCTGGCGCGCCGCGTCGTGGCCAAGCTCGCCTAGCAGGCGCACCCGCGGCCGGAACGGCTCGCCGCCGGCCAGCACGCCGGCCGCCTCGCCGCGCCACAGCACCACGCCGTCCGGCGACAGCGCGAAGGCCTCGTCCGGCTCGGCCGCGAGTTGGCCCAGGCGCCGCACGATCTCGGGCCCCACGGCATGGGTGGCCGCCGCCCGCAGCGCTTTTTCCTCCAGCACGGACGAGCCCTGGGCCGCCTCGAACTGCACGCCGGTCAGCCGGCCCACGAAATGGCCCTCGACGGTCACCGCCCCGTCGGCCGCCACGCCGGCCAGCATCTCCTCGCGGACCCGCAAGCCCCGCATCAGGGCGCTGGTCCGCCGGTCCACGAACCGCGCCATCAGCTTCTCGTGCAGGGTGTCGGAGAGCCGATCCTCCAGGTTTCGCATCCGGCCCTGCCAGCCGGCCGGATCGGCCAGCCAGTCGGGGCGGTTGGCGACATAGGCCAGAGTGCGGACGCTGGAGAGCCGCGCGGCCAGGGTGTCGATCTCGCCGTCGGTGCGGTCGAGCTGGCCGTACTGGCGGGCGATCCAGTCCTCCGGGATGCGCTGGCGGCCGTGGGTCAGGTGCAGGAAGAACTCCCGGGCGAGGCCCATGTGCTCTTCGGGCGCCACCTTGCGGAAGTCGGGCGTCTGGCAGACGTCCCACAGCCGCTCGATGGCGGCGCGCCCGCGCGCCCGCTCGGCGACCTGCGGATCCTGCGCCAGGCGCCGCAGCGTCGTCTCGTCGAGGGCTTCGGCGGAGAGGGTCAGGCCTTCGCGGCCCGGCGTTTTCGCCAGTGATCGCAACAGGTTGGGCAAGGATGTGAAGTCGAGCCGGGAGTTGCGCCACTCCGCCCCGACGACCGGCTCGAAATGGTGCTCCTCGACGGCGCGGACCAGGTCCTCGTCCATGTCCTCGGCCTCGCCGGTGACGCCGAAGGTCCCGTCGCGCTGGTAGCGTCCGGCGCGCCCGGCGATCTGGCCGATCTCCGGCGGGTGCAGGAACCGCGTGCGCCGGCCGTCGAACTTGCGCAGGCCCGCGAAGGCGACATGGTCGACGTCCATGTTCAGCCCCATGCCGATAGCGTCGGTGGCCACCAGGAAGTCGACCTCGCCGGACTGGTAGAGGGCGACCTGGGCGTTGCGGGTGCGGGGGCTCAGGCTCCCCATCACCACCGCCGCGCCGCCGCGCTGGCGGCGGATCAGTTCGGCGATGGCGTAGACCTGGTCGGCGCTGAACGCCACGACGGCCGAGCGGCGGGGCAGGCGGGTCAGCTTCTTGGGGCCGGCGTAGGTGAGCGCGCTGAACCGCTCGCGGGTGACGATCTCGGCGTGCGGCAGCAGGCGGCGGACCAGGGGCGTCATGGTTCCTGCGCCCAGCAGCATGGTCTCGGCCGTGCCGCGGGCGTGCAGCAGGCGGTGGGTGAAGACGTGGCCGCGCTCCGGGTCGGCGCAGAGCTGGATCTCGTCGACCGCCAGGAACTCGACCTCGCGGCTGAGCGGCATCGCCTCGACGGTGCAGACCCAGTAGTGCGGCCGGGGCGGCACGATCTTCTCCTCGCCGGTGACCAGGGCCACCGCCCGAGGGCCGCGGAGCTTGACGATGCGGTCGTAGATCTCGCGCGCCAGCAGGCGTAGCGGCAGGCCGATCATGCCGGAGGCGTGGCCCAGCATCCGCTCGACGGCCAGATGCGTCTTGCCGGTGTTGGTCGGGCCGAGGACCGCGACCAGCCTGGCAGGCGCCACACCTGTGGAGCGGTGGCTCATGACCTGAACTTGGGGTGGCGGTGAGAGTCGGGCAAGCGGCGCTAGATGCGGCGAACGTCCGCAGGGTCCAGGCGGAAGCCGTGGGGAAGCAGTTCCTCGATGGTGGCGCTGGCGGTTTCGCCGTTGCGCCCCACGGTCACCACCTCGCAGCCCGGCGTGGCGAACTCGAAGATCTTCTGCCGGCAGCCGCCGCAGGGCCAGACCAGGCCGGGAAGCGACGAGGCGAGATAGACCCGCCGCAGGCTTGTCGCCCCGCGGGTCACCGCCGCGGAGATGGCGCTCGCCTCGGCGCAGACGCCTTGCGGATAGGCGGCGTTCTCGACGTTGACGCCGAAGTGGACCTGACCGTCCGCGCCCTCCACCGCCGCGGCCACCTGCACGCCGGAATAGGGCGCATGGGCATGCGGCAACAGCCGTCGAAGCTCGGCGGCGATGGTGGCGGTGTCGGTCATGGAGGGAGCGTCCCGGAACGAACTTGAAGGGACGGAAAAGTCTAGGGCCGGGCGGAGCTTGCGTCCATCTCAGTCCAGGGTCCGCCGATAGCGCGCCATGGCCAGCGCCGTGACCACGCAGACGAAGGCCAGCAGCGCCAGCAGCTCGCGCCACATGTCGCCCAGGCCCTGGCCCTTGAGCAAGGCGCCGCGCACCACCCGCAGGAAGTGGGTCACCGGGATCGCTTCGCCCAGAACCTGAGCCCATACCGGCATACCTTTGAACGGAAACATGAAACCGGATAGAAGGATCGAGGGGAAGATGTAGAAGACGCTCATCTGCATGGCCTGCAGCTGCGAGCGCGCGGCCGTGGAGATCAGGAAGCCCAGGGCCAGCGAGCCCACGATGAACAGCGCCACGCCGATCGAGAGCCCCACCCAGCCGCCCTGCATCGGCACCCCGAACAGGAAGCGCGAAAGGATCAGGATCAGCACCGTCTGGATCAGGCCGATGACCACATAGGGCGCGAGCTTGCCGCCCATCACCTCCAGCGGCTCGACGGGCGTGGCCAGCAAGGATTCCATGGTCCCGCGCTCGGTCTCCCGCGTCACGCTGAGCGCGGTCATCATCACCAGCGTCAGCGACAGGATCACGCCCAAGAGGCCGGGCACGATGTTGTAGGCGGTGATGGCCTCGGGATTGTAGCGGGCGTGGACCACCACCTCGAACGGCGGGGCGGCCTGGCCGCGCGGCAGCAGCGCGCCCTTCAGGTCGTGCGCCAGGGCCTGCACGGGCAGGGCGGCCAACGCCGCCACCGCCCCGCCGGTCGCCGATGGGTCGGTGGCGTCGGCCTCCACCAGGATTTCCGGCTGGTCGCCGCGGGCCACGCGGCGGGTGAAGTCGCCGGGGATGGTCACCGCGAACTGCACGCGGCCCTGGCGGATCATCTCGTCGAGCTCGGCCGGCGAGCGGGCCTGGGCGCTGAGGTCGAAATAGGCCGAGTGGTGCAGGGCGCTGACGATCGAGCGGGCGAAGACGCTGTCCTCCTGCACCAGCACCGCGGTCGGCAGGTGGCGCGGCTCGGTGTTGATCGCATAGCCGAACAGCAGGAGCTGGATCACCGGCAGGCCCAGCATCAGCGCATAGGTCAGCCGGTCGCGGGTGAGCTGCTTGAACTCCTTGATCATCACCGCGACGACGCGGCTCAGGTCGAAGCCCTTCATGCGAAGTTGTCCTCAGCCTGGCCCATCAGCTTGATGAACACGTCCTCCAGCGTGGGCTCGACCTCGCTCCAACGGTACGGGGCCTTCCGCCAGGGTGCTATGGCGGCTTCCAGCGCCTTGCGGTCCGTGCCGCTGACGTGAACGGCCGCGCCGAACGGGGCCACAGTCTCGACGCCGGGCTTGCCCTCCAGCTCGCGCGCCAGCTTGCCGACGTCCGGCCCCTCGCCGTGGAAGGTGACGAGGTGCGAGCCCTCCACCACCTCCTGCGCCGTGCCGCGCGCGATCAGCTTGCCGTAGCTGATGTAGGCGATCTCGTGGCAGCGCTCGGCCTCGTCCATGTAGTGGGTGGAGACCAGCACGGTCAGGCCCTGGTCGGCGAGGTCGTGGATCTCGTCCCAGAAGTCGCGCCGCGCCTTGGGGTCGACTCCGGCCGTGGGCTCGTCGAGCAGCAACAGCTTCGGCTCGTGCAGGGTCGCCGACGCCAGGGCCAGCCGCTGCTTCCACCCCCCCGACAGCGCGCCGGCGAGCTGGTCGCGGCGGTTGGCGAGCCCCAGGCGCTGGAGCGCCGCGTCCACCCGCTCGGCGCGGCGGTCGAGGCCGTAGACGCGGGCGGTGAACTCCAGGTTCTCGGCGATGGTCAGGTCCTCGTAGAGCGAGAACCGCTGGGTCATGTAGCCGGTCTGGCGCTTGATCTGCTCGGCCTGGCGGATGATGTCGAAGCCCAGGCAGGTCCCCGACCCGCTGTCTGGCGTCAGCAGGCCACAGAGCATCCGCAGCGTCGTCGTCTTGCCCGAGCCGTTGGGGCCCAGGAAGCCGCAGATCCGGCCCTCGGCCACCTCGATCGAGAGGTCCTGCACGACGTGTTTGTCGCCGAAGCTCTTGTTCAGCCCCTTCACGTCGATGGCGAGCGTCATTTGACAGGCTCGGCGAGCGGCTCGACGTCCACCGGCTGGCCGGGGTTGAGCCGCACGGAGGGGTGCGCCTCGACGAGGTAGACCAGCCGGTCGCGCGCCTCGCGGCTGTAGATCACCGGCGGGGTGAACTCCGGCCTGGGGCTGACGTAGGCGATCTTCGCCGTCAGGCCCTTGGCGCAGCCGTCGCAGCCGAAATGCACCACCGCGCCTACACGATAGGCGTTGAGCTGCGCCTCCGGCACGAAGAACCGCACCTTGATCCGCGCGTCGGGCAGGAGGCTGAGGATCGGCTGGTTGGCCGGCGCCCATTCGCCCTGCTGGAAGAACACGTCCTCCACCCGCGCCGCCGACGGCGCGGACGGCGCGACGTCGTTCAGCCGGGCCGCGGCGCCCGCGAGCCCCGCCTGGGCTTCGCTCACCCGCGCATCGGCGGCGCGGATCTGGTCGATGCGCGAGCCCAGGGTTCCGACGTCGCGCTGCCGCCTGGCGAACCGCACGGCGGCGTCGGCGGCCTGGGCGTTGGCCTTGGCGTCGTCCAGCGCCGCCTTGGACTGGAACCCCTTGGCGGCGAGGATCGAGACCCGCCGCAGGGTCGCCGCCGCGTCGCGGGCGCGGGCCTCGGCCGAGGCGATGTTGGCGTCCAGCACCGCCAGCTCCAGGGGGCGCTGGCCCTTGCGGGCGTCGATCGCCTGGGCCTGGGCGTCGGCCACCTGGGCGGCGGCCTGGTCGCGTGCGGCCAGCGGCTGCTGCGGATCGACCACGAACAGCTTGGCGCCGCCCGCCACGTCCTGGCCGCGGACCACGTACATGGCCCGCACCGTGCCCGCGATCGGCGAGGCGAGGTAGAGCGGCTCGCCCTCAATGTAGCCGCTCAGCACCGCATGACGGCCGAGCCTGGGGATCAGCACCAGGCCTGCGATGACCGCCAGGGCGATCAGCAGCAGCGCGACAACCAGGAGCCTTTGACGGGTCATGCCGCCGCCTCCTTCACCCGCATCCCCTCGATCATGGTCTCGACGTGCTGGCGCAGCAGCATGCCGAGGTCGAACGGCTCGGCGCCGACGGGCACGAAGATCTCCCGCCAGATCACCGCGATCAGCATGGGCGAGACGATCTCGAGCGCGTAGGCGCGCGGGTCGCCGGGCTTCACCTCGCCGCGCGCCTGGGCGGCGCGGATGGCGTCGGCGAGCGCGCCCAGGATGTGCGCGACCAGGTCGTCGTGCCAGACCCGCGCCAGTTGCGGGAAGTTCCCCGCCTCGCCGATCACCATCTTCAGCACGCCGCCCACCGGCAGGGTCTCGACCAGCACCAGGATCCGCTCCACCGCCTGGCGCAAGAGGTCGGCCAACGGGCCAGGATGGGCGGCGATCATCGCCCGGACCATCTGGATGTTGGGCGCGATGGCCTGGTCCACGACCGCCCGGAAAAGCTGCTCCTTGGTCTCGAAGTAGAGGTAGAGCGCGCCTTTCGACACGCCTGCGCGCCTGGCGATCTCCTCCAGCCGGGCGGCCGCGAAGCCGCGCTCGGCGAAGACCTCCATGGCCGCCTGGATGATCTCGCCGGGCCGGTCGGCCTTGCGGCGGCGAAACTTGGGTTCGCCGGGATCGAGCATCGTCGTATCCCTCTAATAACTGACCGGTCAGTTATTAGTACAACGAGACGGCCGCGGCAATGGTTCCGGGCGACCAGCAAGCGGTCAGGAATTAAGGGTCAGGTCAGGGCGACGGAACGCGGGCGCAACGAATCAGGACCGAATCAGCGACCTCGCCTGATTCGGGATTTGTTCACCGCAACATATTGTATCCGCAGCAAGTTCGAACACAAGCCTGTGCTGAAGCTGGGGCAGTCAGCGGCGCACGCGCTAGGACCGCAACCGGTCGGCCAGAGTGCGGTACTCGGCGGCCTGGGCGTCGCGGCCGAGGGTCTCGTAGAAGACGGCCAGGTTGTGCGCGGCCATGTAGCCGCCGCGGCCGGCCACCGCGCCTTCCAGGTCCGGCCGCTCGCCGATCTCCAGGCAGCGCTTCCAGGCCAGCTCCACCACCGGCAGAAAGTGGTTCAGGGCCCGGTCCGGCTCCAGCGAGGCCGCCTCCAGGTAGAGGTCGCCGATGGTGAAATAGAAGTCCGGGGACTCCAGCCAATCGCCGACCTCGGCGTCGGCCAGGGTGAGGGCCTCGCCCACCCGGCCGCTGGCCTTCAGCGCCATCAGGGCGCGCACCACCAGCGGGTGACGGTAGCCGGCGTCAGGCGGGGCCAGCCGCAGGGCTTCGGTGAAGCAGTTGGCGGCGTCGCCGGGGCGGTCGCGGGCCTGATGCTCCTTGGCGAGCTGGAACCAGAGGTAGGCGTCCTGCGGCGCCGCCTCGATCGCCTGCTTCAGCAGCACCTCATTGCGGTCGCCCTTCCTGGCCAGGTTGTCGGGCAGGTAGCCGTCGTGGCCGATGACCAGCGCCAGCCGGCGGCGCGGAAGCGCGCTCACCGGCTGCTCGTGGATGCGGCCCTCGTAGCGGACGCCGCGCGGCAGCACGCGTGGGATCCAGGCCTGCCCCACGCCCTCGGTTCCGGCCATGTCGATGCGGCTGGCGACCTTCACCTCGCCCAGGAAGCCGCCCCCGGCCGCCGGCAGGCTCTGCGGCCCCAGCGCCTGCGCGCCGTCCTCGATCCATTCGTCGGCGTCGAGGACCAGGTTCCAGTCGCCGTCGGAGTGGCTGAGCGCGGCGTTGCGCGCGGCGGCGAAGTCGTCGCACCACGCGAAGCCCTCGACCCGCGCGCCGGCGGCCTGCGCGATCTCCCGCGTTGCGTCGGTCGACCCAGTGTCCAGCACGATCATCGCGTCGACGTGCGGGCGCGCACTCTCCAGGGCCCGGGCGATGACCGCCGCCTCGTCCCTGGCGATCATCACCAAGACCAGCCGTATCACCCTGTCCGATCCCTTCGCGACTCCACCACGACAACCCTACGCCGAATCTACTCAGGGCCGTCATTCCCGGCGGACGGAAGGTTGCACGGACGCCCGCAACCTTGACGCGGAGGCCGCCCTTCCTCTATATCGCCCGCTCTCGCGCGGGCCCGGCCCGCCGCGTCCCGTTCTCGCGAAGGTTTCTGATCCCATGTCGCGTCGCTGCGAACTCACCGGTGTCGGCCCGATGGTCGGCCACAATGTGAGCCACTCGAACATCAAGACGAAGCGCCGCTTCCTGCCCGCGCTGTCGCCCGCCACCCTGCAATCCGACGCGCTGGGCCAGTCGTTCCGCCTGCGCATCACCAACGCGGCGCTGCGCACGCTGGACCATCGCGGCGGCCTCGACCCCTTCCTGCTGAAGGCCAGCGACGACGAACTGTCGCCCAAGGCCCAGAAGATCAAGCGCCAGCTCAAGGCCAAGCTCGCCGAGCAGCCCGCAGCCTGATAGGCTCTACGAGTGTCGTTCCGGAAGGGGCCGCTGGAAACAGCGGCCCCTTTTTCTTGCCCCATCGGCGCAGCCGATTCGATCGTCGCTATCATCGGTCGCCGATCGGCGTAAGCTGCACTGGACGCGACGCCCCTCGTCGGGACGCCGGGCGCCGGACTCCAGGCGACTGACTTTCATTCTGAAAATTCGGGGGGCCGCGATGTCGGATCCGGAACGGTTATCACCGTGGTGGGCCCGTGCGGTCGCCGTGACCTTCGCCCTGGGCTTTGGCGTCCTCATCCTCCTGACCGTCACGGCCTACAGAAACGCGCCGCCCATCGCGGCGCGCACGGTCGACCCGGCCGGGGCGGTCCTCTTCACCGGCGACCAGGTGCGTGATGGACAGGCGGTGTTCCTCAGGCGCGGCCTGATGGACAACGGCACCATCTGGGGCCACGGCGGCTATCTCGGCCCGGATTTCAGCGCCGCGGTGCTGCACGACTGGGCGGTGGACCTGGCGGCGCGCACGGCGCGCACGAGGTTCTCCAGGGAATATGCGGTCCTGGCGCCTCCGGAGCGGGCGGCCGTCGACGGCGAGGTCGCCGCGCTCCTCAAGGTCAACCGCTACGACCCGGCGACCGACACCCTCACCCTGCTCCCGGCGGCCGCCGAAACCTTCCGCAACGAGATCGCCGTCTGGAGCCGCTATTTCGAGCATCCCGTCGACAACGGCGGCCTGCGCGTCCGTGCGATCAGCGATCCGCAGGACTTGCACGACCTGACGGCGTTCTTCACCTGGGCGGCGTGGAGTTCGGTCGCCGAGCGGCCGGGAACGGGCCACTCGTACACCAACAACTTCCCCTACGACGCCCTGGCCGGCAACCACCCCACGGGCTCGGCCCTGTTTTGGAGCGCCCTGAGCTTCATCGCCTTGCTGGGCGGCATCGCCACGGTCCTGCTCGCCTTTGGGAAGTTCGACTACCTGGGCTGGCACGGCGAGCCGCAAGCTCCTCCGCAATGGGTGCTCTCACGCTCGCAGGCGGCGACCGTGAAGTTCATGCTGGTGGCTGCCGTGCTGTTCCTGGGCCAGACGCTGGTGGGCGCCGGCGTCGCGCACTACCGCGCCGAGCCCGGGTCGTTCTATGGCCTCGACCTGTCCTCGATCTTTCCCAGCAACCTGCTGCGGGCCTGGCACCTGCAGACGGCGATCTTCTGGATCGCGACCTCCTACGTGGCCGGCGCCCTTTTCGTCGCGGAGATCCTGGGGCGAGGCGCGCCGCGCGGCCAGGTCCTGGGGATCAACGTCCTGTTCGTGGCCATCGCCGCGGTCGCCGTCGGCAGCCTGCTGGGCGAATGGGCGAGCCTGATGGGCCTGTTGCCGAAGTCGTGGTTCTGGCTCGGCGACCAGGGCTGGGAGTTCCTCGAGATCGGCCGGCTGTGGCAGGTGCTGCTGGCGGCTGGCCTGCTGTTCTGGTTCGGCCTGATCTGGCGCGCGGTGGCGCCGGCGCGCCGCGACCCCGAGCGGCGCGGATTCGCCAACTTCTTTCTCATCGCCGCCTTTGCAATTCCTCTCTTCTACCTGCCGGCGCTGTTCTTCGGCGCCAAGACCAACTTCACGGTCGTCGACGCCTGGCGGTTCTGGATCATCCACCTGTGGGTGGAAGGCTTCTTCGAGTTCTTCGTCACGGTGATGGTGGCGATCATCTTCTACGAGATGGGCCTGGTGAAGCGTATCAACGCGCTGCGCGTCATCTATCTCGACGCCATCCTCTATTTCGGAGGCGGTCTGATCGGCACCGGCCACCATTGGTACTGGACCGGCCAGACCGAGCTCAACCTCGCCATCTCCGCGGTGTTCTCGGCGCTCGAAGTCGTGCCCCTGACCCTGATCACCCTCGACGCCTGGGACTTCGTGAAGGTCACCCACGGCGAAGATTCCGTCGTGCGGCGCCATCGCTTCACCTTCTATTTCCTGATGGCGGTGGGGTTCTGGAATTTCCTCGGGGCCGGGGTGTTCGGGTTCCTCATCAACACCCCGATCGTCAGCTATTACGAAGTCGGGACCATCCTGACGCCAAACCACGGCCATGCGGCGATGATGGGTGTGTTCGGCATGCTGGGGGCCGCCCTGATGGTCTTCGTGCTGCGCGAGACGGCGTCCGAGCGGGTGTGGCCGGCGCTGGCGCGGCTGATACAGGTGGCGTTCTGGGGCCTGAACGTCGGGCTGGCGCTCATGGTGGTCATGAGCCTGTTGCCGGGTGGCCTGATGCAGGTCCGCGATGTGATCGAGAATGGATACTGGCACGCGCGCAGCCTTGCCTATACGGCCTCGCCGCTCGCGAGGACCCTGGAGTGGCTGCGGATGCCCGGCGACCTGGTGTTCATATTCCTGGGCGCGCTTCCGCTTACCGGGGCCGTGGCCTGGGGCTATCTGTCGCTGTGGGGGAAGCCTCGGGCCGACGCCGACGCGCCGCCGGACCTGGCCGCCGAGCCACGCGGCGCGGCCTGAGGGGCGACCCGCGCCGCAGGGCGAGGCCCTGCGCCTACTTCAGGACGCTGTCGAACAGCTTCACCAGCTCGACCCAGTGCCGCTCGGCGGCGTCCTTGTCGTAGACCGGCATGTCGGTCGGGACCCAGCCGTGCCTGGCGCCGCGCCAGATCGAGACCTGCGCATCGACCCCTGCGGCCTTGAAGGCGGCGGCCAGGCGCTCGCACTGCGCCGCGTCGAAGCTGCGGTCCTCGTCCGCGCCGGCCACCAGCACCTTGGCCCTCATCTTCGGCGCCAGGAGGTGCGGGCTGTCCTCGGCGTCGGTGGCCAGGTTGCCGCCGTGGAACGAGGCCGCCGCGGCGATGCGCTCGGGGAACATGCCGGCCGCGCGAACCGCGATGCCGCCGCCCATGCAGTAGCCCGTGACCCCGACCTTGCCCGCCTTGGCTTTGGGCTGGGTCTCCAGCCACTCCAGATAGACCGCGGTGTCCTGCATCTGCAGGTTCGCGTTGGTCGAGGCGCGCAGCCTGGCGAAGAGGGCGCCCATCTCCGGATCGCCGGCGCGGGCCTTGACGATGTCGAGCGGCGGATAGGGCCCGGCGCGCCAGAAGATGTCCGGCAGCAGGACGTAGTAGCCGGCCTCAGCCAACCGCTCGCCCATCTCGAACATCGCCGGGCGGATCGCGGGCGCATCCATGTAGAGGATGGCGGCGGGCCACGGCCCCTCGCCGCTGTCCGGCGTGAAGACGAAGGCCCGCGCGTCGCCGCCATTTTCGCTCGAGTCCGGCATCGGGATCGAAACATCGGTCTTCATCAGGCTACCTCCCGGAAATCGGCTTCCAGTCGAACGCGAGCAGCAGGGTTCGCTGGGACTTGGAAAAATTGTCGTCGGACAGAAGATAGAAGCGGACCACGCCGTTCTTGCCGGGCAGGGCGGCGAGGCCCTCGAAATTGTCGACCGTGGCCGGCTTTTCGATCTTCCATTCGCCGAGCCGCTGGCCGGCAGGCCCCTCGACGCGCAGGATGACGCGGGCGCCGCGCAGAGGGTCGTAGGCGCGCAGCAGATAGGCCAGTCGCCCGCCCGAGAATGGCGCGACGGCGCTCAGGCCATACGCCACCGGCTTGGGCGCGGCGCGAAGCGGCGCGCAGCCACGGGAAAGATGGCACACGAAGAGCTGGCCGCTGGCCTCGCCGCCGACCAGGTAAGCGTCTGGCCCGCCCTGCGGATAGGTCGCCAGGCCCTCCATGCCCAGGTTGAAGGGGAACTTCACGTCGGGCGAGGGCGCCAGCCGGGGCCGCCCGCCGCCATGCGGATAGAAGAGGATGCGGTCGTGCTCCTCCAGGCTGACCAGCCGGTCGCCGTTGGGGAATTCCGCTATGCCCTCGGCGTCCGACCATTCCTTGCCCCGCGCCGAAAGCGGCTGGCCGTCCTCGCCAATCACCGCGGTGAGCCGCCCGTTGGTCACGCTTCGCAGCCGGCCGTCCGGCCCCAGCGCGATCCGCGCCTCCAGAAGGTCGCCCTCGTCGCCGACGGCCAGCAGCCGTCCGTCCGGCCAGACCTTCAGGTCGGACAGGCCGTGCAGCCGCGAGGTGTCCGGCGAAGTCAGCACGAGGCCGCCCGCATAGGCGAAGTTGTTGCAGGGCGGGTCCTGCGGCTTGCGCACCGGGCAGACCACATGGGTTTCCGAACCGTCGCCGTTCTGCGGGACCGGCTGCGCCTCGATCGTGATCCGCGGGCCGGCGGCGACGGGATGGGGCGGCAGGGTCGCGGCCTGCTGGGCGCAGGCGCCGAGCGCGAACGCCGCAAGCAAGCCTGCGGCGCGGAGGATCAAGCCACCGCCCTCCGGACTTCCTTGAAGGTCGAGCGGCGGGGCGGACCCGAGGGGCCTTGGGTGTTGGGCGGCGGCTGCAGGAGGCCGGCGTTGCGCCGCGTCATCCTGCGCGGCTCCTCCTCGAAGAGCTCGGCGAGCTGGTCGGTGATCGCGCCCGCCAACTGCTCCACGTCGACGATGGTCACCGCGCGGCGGTAGTAGCGGGTGACGTCGTGGCCGATGCCGATGGCGATGAGCTGCACGGGGCTCTTGCCCTCGATCTCGGCGATCACCTCGCGCAAGTGGCGTTCCAGGTAGTGGCCGGAGTTCACGCTGAGCGTCGAGTCGTCCACCGGCGCGCCGTCGGAGATGACCATCAGGATGCGCCGCGCCTCCGGCCGGCCGATCAGCCGCTGGTGGGCCCACATCAGCGCCTCGCCGTCGATGTTTTCCTTCAGCAGCCCCTCGCGCATCATCAGGCCGAGGTTGCGGCGCGCGCGCCGCCAGGGCGAGTCGGCGGCCTTGTAGATGATGTGGCGAAGGTCATTGAGGCGCCCGGGCTGCGGCGGCTTGCCGGCCTTCAGCCAGTCCTCGCGGCTCGAGCCGCCCTTCCAGGCGCGGGTGGTGAAGCCCAGGATCTCGGTCTTGACCCCGCAGCGCTCCAGGGTGCGCGCCAGGATGTCGGCGCAGACGGCGGCCACCATGATCGGCCGCCCACGCATGGACCCGGAGTTGTCGATCAGGATCGAGACCACCGTGTCGCGGAATTCGGTGTCCTGCTCCTCCTTGAAGGAGAGCGGGGCGGTCGGGTCGACGATCACCCGGGTCAGCCGCGCCACGTCGAGGATGCCCTCTTCGAGGTCGAAGCTCCACGAGCGGTTCTGCTGGGCCAGCAGCTTCCGCTGCAGGCGGTTGGCCAGCCGGCTGACCACGTTCGACAGGCTCGCGAGCTGCTGGTCGAGATAGGCGCGCAGGCGCGTCAGCTCCTCGGCGTCGCACAGCTCCTCTGCCGCCACCACCTCGTCGTGGGCGGTGGTGAAGACCTTGTAGGTGACCTGGCGGCCTTCGCCCTTCAGGTCGGGGCGGGCGGGCTGCTCGCCTTCGCCCATGTCCGGCGGCTCGTCGGAATCCTCGGCGTCGGGATCGTCCTCAGCCTGCATCATCTGGCTGTCGGCGTCCTCGCTCTCGCGGTGGGTCGCCTCGTTCTCGTCCATCGAGGCCTGCTGGGGGGACTTGCCCTCGCCGTCGCCCTCGTCGTTGTCGTCGCTGGCCTCGGGTTCGCCCTCTTCGCCCGAGTCCTCGTCGTTGTCCGGCTGGTCCGGCGCGTCGGACAGGTCGTCGCCCATCTTCAGGTCGCGGATGATGGCGCGCGCGATGCGGGCGAAGGTCTTCTG
>Ga0207657_10003174_pt1 | contig 17580 bp, 16 predicted proteins | sample KBSC33metaG_FD_184316 | JGI IMG/M metagenome (GOLD analysis project Ga0207657, IMG submission 184316) | Corn rhizosphere microbial communities from Kellogg Biological Station, Michigan, USA - KBS C3-3 metaG (SPAdes) (version 2) | ecosystem: Host-associated > Plants > Roots > Rhizosphere > Soil ... | reverse complement strand
ACCGCCGCTACGTCCCCCTCACCCCAGCCTGTGTCGCCGAGTGACTGTCCCCCGGACAGTCACCAAAACGGCGACACACCCCGCTGGGGAGAGGGAGCTTGTTTCGGTCAAACCGAAAACGAGTCTAGCCGGTCGGCGCCCCATTTTTGCGGCGAAGCGAGCGACGGGATCGGAGATGTCCTTCGTTTAGCCTGCGTCATGAAGAGGACGGATCGTTCGGGGGTGCGGCCATCGCGCTGCGCACCGAGCGCCCTCAAGCCGCGGAGATTGGCCGATGCTCGCGACCCGCCGACGTACACGGACCGCCGCCTTCATCTTCGGGGTAAGCGCGCCCGCGCCCGTCTTCGCCTATATGTCGCCGGACATCGGGTTCGGTGGGCTGGGTGCTGCGCTGGGCGTGACCGCCTCGCTGCTGCTCGTGCTGATCTCGCTCGCCTGGTATCCGCTGAAGCGGCTCAACCGGCGCATGCGCGCGCGGACGGCGCGCGATCCCGCTATAAAGCGAGGTGCAGGAACTGGCTGAAGTCGTTGGGCAGATAGTCGGAGAAGGGCTCGCCCTCGACGAAGCCGCGGCGGCGGTACATCGCCAGCGCGGGTTCGAACGCGGGGCCGCGGCCCGTCTCCAGACTCAGCCTGCGCACGCCGTGCGCGCGGGCGGTTTCGATGACATGATCGAGCAAAGCCGCGGCGGCGCCTCGCCGCAGAAAATCGGGATGGGTGCGCATCGACTTCACCTCCGCCTGATCGCCATCCAGCATCTTGAGCGCGCCGATCGCGGCGAGGCGGTCTCCGTCCCATGCGCCCCACACTGTCACCGCGGGATCCTGCAGCCCCGAAAGGTCCAGCGCAAACACGCATTCCGGCGGCGAGGTCGAATACATGCCGCGCAGATGCAGTTCGAGCAGATCGCGCGTCTGGATGCCCGACAGATCGTCTTCGCGGATCGTGAATTGCATGGCCGCTCCCCTCTCGCCGCCACTAGCCAGGATGGGCCGCCCGTCTCAAGGGGGGTGTGAAATCTAGCGGTGCGCGTTAAGCGCCCGACATGCTCAATTCGGAAAAGCCGGTCGGACGAACGCGCGGGTTTCGACGCGGTCGCATCTTGCTACGAAGGCGCGGCCCGTTCGCACCGATCTGGCGGCGTCGTGCGGCGATCTTTGGCGGCGCCTGCGCGATCGGACTGATCGCGCTCGGCTTCGCCTGGACGGCGGATCGCGCGAGCGAAGCCTTCCTCGCGCTCGACGCGCGCGTCTGGTGGCTGCCGCTGCTGCTGACGCCGGCGGGCTATGTCCTGATCGTCTGGCTCACCAATGCTTTCGCGCCCGCCGCGCGCGGATCGGGTATTCCCCAGATCATCGCCGCCAGGCACAATCCCGACAATGCGACCTCGGCGCTCGCTTCGGCGCGAACCTCGGTTCTGAAGGCGTTCCTCACCGCCGCCGCGCTCGCATGCGGCGCAACCGTCGGGCGCGAAGGACCGACCGTGCAATTGGGCGCCACGGTGATGGCCTATGCCCACAAATTCGCGCGCGTGCCGGTGCGCGCATCAGTGCTGGTCGCGGGTGCGGCCGCGGGGGTCGCGGCTGCGTTCAACACGCCGCTCGCGGGCGTCGCCTTCGCGATCGAGGAACTGGCCGCGGCTTACGAACAGCGCATGACCCTGCTGGTGATGAGTGCGGTGCTCATCTCGGGCATGATCGCGCAGGGGGTGGCGGGCGATTATGTCTATTTCGGCATTGTCGGCGAGACGCTGCCGCTGCGCGCGGTGCTGATGCTGGCACCGGTCGCAGGCGTGCTCGGCGGCCTGAGCGGCGGCCTTTTCGCGCGGCTGACCCTGTGGCTGGCGCGCGGAGGCGCGCGGCGCATATCGGGCGGACGGCCTTTGCTGTTCGCAGGCGTCTGCGGTTTCATCGTCGCCGCGCTGGGCGTTGCCACCGGCATGACCTGGGGCACCGGCTACAGCGCCGCGCATGCGATGCTCGATGGCAGCCATGCGCCGCTTTGGTTCGGCCCCGCCAAGTTCGCGACCACGTTGCTGACCGCGGGCGCCGGACTGCCGGGCGGGATCTTCTCGCCCAGCCTCGCCACCGGAGCGGGCCTCGGCAATCTGGTCCACGCCTTGTTTCCCGATCAGCCCTCGGGTGCGGTCGTGCTGCTGGGAATGGTCGCCTATTTCACCGGCGCCGTGCGCGCCCCGCTGACCTCCGTGATCATCATGTCGGAAACCACCGGCAGCCGGGGGTTGATGTTGCCGCTTCTTGCCTCGGCGCTGATTGCGGAAGCCACGGCGCCTTTGATCTGCCGCGAGCGGCTGTATCACGGGCTCGCGGCGGGCTTCCTGCCGATCGCGGGCAAGGCCGAGTAGACTTTCCTCCGTTCCCTGCTTGTTCTATTCTCGCCGAATCATGGCGAGCCTGCCCGATTGCTTCAAGGATTCCCCGCTGATCGCCGGCGACGTCGCGCGCGGCGTGTCGCGATTGTTCTGGCGGCGGGACCTAGTCGGGATATGCGAGGTGCCGCTCGGCAATGGCCGGCGCGCCGACATCATGGCGATCGATGCCAAAGGCGCGATCACGATCGTCGAGATCAAATGTTCGCTCGCAGACCTGCGCGGCGATGCCAAGTGGCACGAATATCTCGATTATTGCGACCATTTCTGCTGGGCGGTGCCCGCCGGCTTCAATCTTGAGCCGTTCGACGAGGATCATTTCCGCCCCGACATAGCCGGGCTGATCGTCGCGGATCGCTACGATGCGGAGATGCTGCGCCCACCCGCCTTGCGGCCGCTCAATGCGGCGCGGCGCAAGGTCGAGACCCTACGCTTTGCCCGCAGGGCCGCGACGCGGATCCTGGGTTCGCTCGATCCCGGGCTGCAGGGATTGGATTGAAGGGCAAGGAGGCCCGGGTCAGAAGGCCCCCAATACCGGGCCCGAAACCGCCTTCTTGGCAGGCGCCTTGGCGTCTTCCAGCACTTTCAGGATCGGGGCCAGCCGCGGATCCTGTTTGGCATAATCGAGCGCGCTCTTGCCCGCGATCGTGTCCTGGATCTTGGGGTCGGCGCCGCCATCGACGAGCAAATGGACCGCATCGATATCCCTGCGATGGACCGCAAGGATCAGCGGGGTCTCGCCATTATTGTTGGTCGCGTTCACCCGCGCCTTCATGCCGATCAGATAGGTGAGCGCGGTCTGGTCGCCGACCAAAGCCGCATCGTGCAGGGCGGTATTGCCCTGGCGGTCCTTGATCTCGGTATTGGCGCCCTTGTTGAGCAGGAAACCGACCCAATTGTCCGCATGCGTCTTGACCGAGATGTGGAGCGCGGTCTCGCCCGTGCTGGGATCGCGCGTATTGAGCACCGGCGCGCCCGGCTTGCTCAGATATTTCATCGCGTCGTCGCCGTTGCCGTCGCGCACCGCCTTCAGGAAATTGAAGCTGTCGGAGAATTGCGCCATCGCCGGCACGGCACAGGCGAGCATGATCCCGCACAGCATCGCCCTGGAAACGCCGCTCTTCAGTCCCATATCGAAGCTCCCCGATAGCGCAGCCGCGCTTGTCAGCGGCCTCATAGCAAAGCAAGGCTAAGCGCACCATGAACAAGACATTGGCAAGCTTGGGATTCGCGGCGGCGCTGGCGCTGTCCGCCTGCCTCCCCAAGCCTGCGGAAAGCCCGCCGCTGGAGGGCGCCGCGATCGGGGGCAGCTTCACGCTCACCGATCAGGACGGCAAGCCCTTTTCGAGCGACAGCCTCAAAGGCAAATATCGCATCCTCTATTTCGGCTACACCTTTTGCCCCGACGCCTGCCCGACCGATATGGCGGTGCTGGGCAAGGCGATGCGCCAGCTCGATTCCAAGGACCCGGCGACATCGGCGAAGATCCAGCCTTTGTTCGTCACGGTCGATCCCGCGCGCGATACGCCGGGCATAATCAAGCAGTTCACCGGTGCTTTCTACCCGCGCCTGATCGGGTTGACCGGCAGCGACGCGCAGATCGCGGCGGTCGCCAGGCAATTCGCCATTTCCTATCGCAAGGAACCCGCGCCCGCGGGCGCATCCGGTTATCTGATGGATCATCCGCGTGTGGCCTATCTGTTCGATCCGGAGGGCAAGCCGATCGAGATGCTGCCGGTCGACGCCAATGCGGACGCGGTCGTGGCCGAACTGGAAAAGTGGGTCCGGTGAGCCGCTTCTGGGAATTGAAGCCGCTCGACAAATTGAGCCGGGACGAATGGGAATCGCTCTGCGACGGCTGCGGCAAATGCTGCCTCCACAAATTGGAGGATGAGGAGACCGGCCAGGTCTTCCCGACCAATGTCGCCTGTCGTCTGCTCGATCGGCGCGAAAGCCGCTGCACCGATTATGCGAACCGCAAAACCTATGTGCCCGATTGCGTGCGGCTCAATCCGAGGAAACTGCATGAGCTGGAATGGCTGCCCTCGACCTGCGCCTATCGGCTGGTCGCGGCCGGCGAGCCCTTGCCCGAATGGCATTATCTGATCAGCGGCAGCCGCGAGACGGTGCATCAGGCCGGCATGTCGACGCGCGGCTGGACCGTGTCCGAGGACGAGGCCGGCGAGCTCGAATATCACCTTGTCGACCGCGAGCTCTGATCTGGTTTTCACGGGCGGGGCGCATACCCGCCAGCTCACCGTGCGCCGATCGGCTTTGGCGCGGCGGATGCGGCTCGCGGTCGATCCGCGCGATGGCGCTGTCAAGCTCACCTTGCCGCGCCGCGCCGCTTTGGGCCCCGCGCTCAAATGGGCGGAGAGCCAGCGCGCCTGGGTCGAGCGCGCGCTCGCCAAATTGCCCGCGGAGGAAGCGCTGGGACCAGGCAGCGTGATTCCGTTCGCGGGCGGGGAATTGCAGGTCGAATGGCGCGCGGGCGGCACGCGCACCGTCAAGCGCGACGGCGACAGGCTGATCGTCGGCGGCCCGGAAGAGATGGTGAAGGCGCGCGTGCTGCGCTGGCTACGTGCCGAGGCGGCCCGCACGCTGGAGGCGGAGACGCGCGCGGTTGCCGCCCAGGCGGGCGTGACGGTCGGGCGCGTGCGCGTCGGCGATCCCCGCTCGCGCTGGGGGAGCTGCTCGTCGAGCGGCGACATCGCCTATAGCTGGCGGCTGATCCTGATGCCGCCAGCCGTGCGCGAGGCGACCGTCGTGCACGAGGTCGCGCACCGGCTGCATATGCATCACGGTCCCGAATTCCACGAGGAGGTCGAACGCCTGCTCGGCCGCGCGCCCAAGGCCGAGCGCGCCTGGCTCAAGACGCATGGCGCGGCGATGCATCGGGTCGGGCGGTAAGCGTTCCATCAAACCGTCACCCCAGCGAACGCTGGGGTCTCAGGAGATGAGCGTGCGCGGGTTGCCTGAGATGCCAGCTTTCGCTGGCATGACGATCTCCGCTGGCATGACGATCAGGGGTGGGGCTGCGCCTGGCCCTGCTTCGGCTTGTCCTTCAGCACATTGTCGAGCCATTTCTGGTCGATCTGCGGCTGGCGGTCATTTTGCGAATGGTCGGTCGGCGCGCGCTCATAAGGCAGCCGCGGCGGCGTCACGGGTCCCGGCGCGGGCTGGCGGCGCGGCGCGGGCGGGGGCACGGGCTGCGATGATTCCAGCGTGGGCACGGTATCGTCGGCGGCGTCCGGATTCTGCACGTCCTGAGGCGCGGCCTGGTTGTCGCCGCCCAGGCCCTGGTCGGGATCGCCATAATACGCTTCCTCATCCGGCTCGAGTTGCCATTCGGGAAGCGTGACCTCGGTCTGGAAGCTCTGGGCCGGACGCGTGCGGAGCGCGACCTGCATCATCTGCGCGAAAGCGTGGGCGGGATTGCGCGCGCCGGCGAGGCCGGGGATCGGCTTGGCATCGTCGCGGCCCATCCAGACGCCTGTGGTCAGGCCCGAGGAGAAGCCGAGGAACCAGCCGTCCTTGCTCGACGTGGTCGTACCGGTCTTGCCCGCGACCGGGCGGCCGATCTGCGCTGCGCGCGCGGTGCCGGTATTGACCGCGGTCTGGAGCAAATCTGTCATTTCCGCCGCCACCGCCGGCGGCACGAGCACGCGCGGTTCTTCCGCCGCATGCTGATAGAGCACGGTGCCGTCGGTCGTGCTGACCTTGGTGATGCCATAAGGCGTGACCGCGACGCCGTTGTTCGAGACTTCGGCGAAGGCGCGCGTCATCTCGATCAGGCGGACGTCCGAGGTGCCGAGCACCATCGAAGGGTGCGTATTGATCGGCGTGGTGATGCCGAAGCGCCTTGCCATGTCCGCGACCGTGTCGAAGCCCACCTTCTGGCCGAGTTGCGCCGCCACCGTGTTGATCGAGAAAGCGAAGGCGTTGCGCACGTCGATCTGACCGAGGAACTTGCGCGAGCTGTTGCGCGGGCTCCAGCCGTCGATCGTGACGGGCTCGTCGGTGACGGGATCGCCCGGCTTCACCCCCGATTCGAGCGCGGCGAGATAGACGAACAATTTGAAGGCTGAGCCAGGCTGTCGCACCGCCTGCGTCGCGCGATTGTAGATCGAGCTGACATAATCGGTGCCACCCACCATCGCGCGGATCGCGCCGTCATTCTCCATCGACACCAGCGCGCCCTGCGCTCCCGCCGGCACATTCTGGCGGATCGCATTGTCGGCCGCCTGCTGCATGCGCGGATCGAGCGTGGTCCAGACGTCGAGCGGGGCGTTCTGCTCGTCGACCAACGTATCGAGCTGCGCCAGCGCCCAATCGGTGAAATAGCGCACGCTGTTCTGCTTGGGCTCGGGCGCGAACGTGACCTGGTCGAGATTGACGGCGTCCTTCTGCGCGGGCGTGATCGCACCGGCATCGACCATCACCTCGAGCACGACATTGGCGCGGTCGCGCGCCGCCTGCGCGTCGGCGGAGGGCGAATAATGCGAAGGCGCCTTGAGCAGGCCCGCGACGATCGCCGCTTCGGCCAGGCTCATATGGTCCGCGGGATGGCCGAAGAATTTGCGGCTCGCAGCGTCGATGCCATAGGCGCCCCCGCCGAAATACATGCGGTTGAGATAGAGCTCCAAAATCTGCTGCTTGGAATATTTGCGCTCCATCGCCAGCGCGAGGATGATCTCGCGGAACTTGCGGCCGACATTATAGGCCTGCGTCAGGAACAGGTTGCGCGCGAGCTGCTGCGTGATGGTCGATGCGCCCTGCAGGCGGCGGCCATTGTCGTGCAGCCTTTTGGCTACGTAGAGCATGCGCGCCATGCCGATCGGATCGATGCCGAAATGGCTGTAGAAACGCCGATCCTCGACCGAGACGATCGCATCGCGCATCACCGGCGGAATGCGGTCGTACGCTAGCCAATCACCATAGCTCGGTCCGAGCGAGACGAGCAAAGCACCGTCGGCGGCGTGGACGCGGACGGTCTGGCCGTTGGGCTTCTGCATCAGCGAATTGAACGCGGGCAGGCTCGCCATCGTCACCAGCACGGCGATGACCAGCGCGACCAGCGCACCCAGAAAGCCGAAAAGGCCGACGCGGAAGATCATCCGGCCGGTGCGGCGGGCGCGCCCGGGCGCGGGAGGGCTTTGGGGAGCGACCATGCGGGAAGGGTCCGATTATCGCTTAACACGCTGTATCACAACCCCACTACACCCTTGCCGCCATCGGTTCGGCGCAAGCGTTCGGTTCTCATGCGATCGTGACGGCGATGGCGAAGCGGTGTTCGGCGCCGGGCTCGACCTCGATCACATAGGGCTTGGCGCGGAAATCGCCATCATAGCCGACCGGGTCGGTCAGCCCCTGCCAGGGTTCGATGCAGAGGAAAGGCGCGCCCGGCTTGGTCCATATTCCCAGCAGCGGCATTTCGGGGTAATCGATCTGGAGCATGCGCCCGCCCGGCACGCCGAAGCGCACGCTGCGCGAGCGAAGCTGGTCGAAGATCAGCGCGTCCGCGACGAACAGATCGTCGCGCACCGTCACCATGTCGCCCTCGACCGGTGTGGGGCAGGGCTCGGGCAGGACCAGGCCGCTCGCCGTGTCGATCCGGCGGATCGGCGCGGGCTCGGCCTCGGCGAAGACCAGCCGGTGATCGGCGCGTGCGCCGCCCCAGGGAAGCGGCCAGCGGAAGGCGGGATGGAAGCCGAAGCTGGCGGGGAGCGATACGGCCCCCGGATTGGTCAGCACCGCCTCGGTATGAAGTGTCGCGCCCTCGATCCGGTGGGTGACGTCCAGCCGGAATTCGAACGGATAGTGCGCGCGGGTCGCTTCGTCGGCTTCCAGCCGGAAGGTCGCGCGATCCGCCCGATGATCGGCCAGCGCGAATAGGCTCTTCCGCGCGAAACCGTGCCTGGCCATTTCATAGGACTGGCCGTCGATGTGGATGCGATCGTCCTGCACCGCGCCGACGATCGGGAACAGGAAGGGCGCGCGGCCCGTCCAATATTCGGGCGGTCCGTCGGAAAGCAGGTCGCGGCCCGCCTCGTCACGCAACACGCGCAGCTCGGCGCCCAATGTGCTGAATTCGGCGCTCAGCGCGTCAGTGGCGATGCGGATCGTGTCGGTCATCCCAGTCCTTTAGCCACAGCATCACCACACAGACCAGAGCAGTGCGCTCATGGCACCGCCTGTCTCCGTGCCCGAAGGAACGGTCGGCGTCCCAAATCGCTTTCCTCGCCAGGGATAGGCGCAGGCCCCGAAACTCGGCAGAAGCGGCACTTCGCGGCGTGGACGGACAATAAGGGGAGCGGGCATGGCTGATAAGGTGAAGACGGTGCGTTATGACGGGCCCGCCGGTGGCTTTGGCTCGCTCAAGGGCATTGCCAAAATCTACGGCACCGAATGGAACCGGCCCGAGATTGCCATCACCTTGATGCGGCAGAACAAGCCCGACGGCTTCGCTTGCGTCTCCTGCGCCTGGGGCAAGCCCGCCAAGTCGCACCCGTTCGAATTCTGCGAAAACGGCGCGAAAGCGACCTTATGGGAATTGACGCCCAAGCGCTGCACCCCGGACTTTTTCGCGCGGCACACGCTCACCGAATTGCGCACGTGGAAGGATTATGACCTCGAGATGCAGGGGCGGCTGACCCACCCGATGCGGTACGACCCGGCGACGGATCATTATGTGCCGTGCGAATGGGGGGAGGCCTTTGCCGCGATCGGCGCCGAGCTGAAGGGGATCGATCCCAAAAGCGCGGTCTTCTATGCTTCCGGCCGGGCGAGCCTGGAGACCTCGTATCTCTACGCCTTGTTCGCGCGGCTCCACGGCCACAACAACCTGCCCGACAGTTCCAACATGTGCCACGAGACGACCTCGGTCGCGCTCAAGAAACTGATCGGCTCGCCGGTCGGCACCTGCACGTTCGAGGATTTCGAACATTGCGACGCGATGTTCTTCTTCGGCCAGAATACGGGCTCCAACAGCCCGCGTTTCCTGCACGATCTGCAGAAGGCGGTGCGGCGCGGCTGCAAGATCGTGACCTTCAATCCGGTCAAGGAGCCGGGGCTGGTCAAGTTCGTCAATCCGCAGGATCCGGTGCAGATGGTGACGCAGAAAGCGACGCCGATCTCGTGCCAATATCATCAGGTGAAGGCAGGCGGCGACATCGCCGCTCTGGTCGGCCTGGCCAAGCATGTGCTCGCCGCCGAAGACGCCAAATGGGCGGCGGAGAAGGTCCATGTGCTCGATGTGGATTTCATCAAGCAGCACACCGAGGGTTTCGATGCCTTCGCTGACACGGTGCGCGCGACGAGCTGGGAAGCGATCGAGGCGGAATCGGGGCTGACGCGCGCGGCGCTGGGCGACGCGGCACAGGTCTATATCGAGGCCGAAAAAGTTGTCGCGGTCTACGGCATGGGGCTGACCCAGCATGTCCACGGCTTCGACAATATCGCGATGTACGTGAACCTGATGCTGATGCGCGGCAATATCGGCCGGTTGGGCGCGGGAATCTCGCCGGTGCGCGGCCATTCGAACGTGCAGGGCCAGCGCACGGTCGGCATTTCCGAAAAGCCCGAGCTGGTGCCCAATGATCGGCTGAAGGAATTGTTCGGCTTCGACCCGCCGATGGAAGAGGGGATGACCACGGTCAAAGTCTGCCAGGGCGTGATCGACGGGACGGTCCACGCCTTCCTTGGGCTCGGCGGCAATTTCCTGCGCGCCGTGCCCGATCAGGAACGGGTGGAGGCAGCCTGGCCCGGCCTGCGGCTGACCGTGCAGATCGCGACCAAGCTGAATCGCAGCCATCTCGTCAATGGCAAGGTGGCTTACCTGTTGCCCTGCCTCGGCCGTACCGAGCGCGATGTGCAGGCGGGCGGCGAGCAGGTGGTGACGGTGGAGGATTCGCTGTCCTGCATCCACGGATCGCGCGGCAAACATGCGCCTGCGAGCCCGCACCTCCGCTCCGAGCTGGCGATCGTGTGCGGCATCGCCAGGGAAACGCTCCCGCCCAATCCCAACGTGCATTGGGACGAATGGACCGGCGATTATTCGAAGGTTCGCTTGTTGATCGAGCAGACCTATCCCGAAATCTTCCACGATTTCGAAGCGCGCATGTTTCAGCCGGGCGGCTTCTACAAAGGCAATAGCGCGCGCGAACGGGTCTGGAAGACCGGAAGCGGCAAGGCCGAATTCACCACGCCGACGCGGCTGTCGGCGATGGGTGTCGGCGAGGCGAAGGGTCGCTACCGGCTGATCACGATGCGTTCGAACGACCAGTTCAACACCACCATCTACGGCTATAATGATCGCTTCCGCGGGATCCACGGCACCCGCCACGTGCTCCTGATCAACCCGAAGGAAATGGAAGCGGCGGGGCTGAAGCCCGGGCAGATCGTCAAGCTGGTCGGCGATGCCGAGGATAATGTGACGCGCGAGGTGGATGGGCTGCGCGTGACGCCGTTCGACCTGCCCGACGGCTGCCTGGGCGGATATTATCCCGAGATGAATCCGTTGATTCCGCTTTGGTATCACGACCAGCAATCGAAGACGCCGGCGGCGAAAGGCGTTCCTGTCCGGATCGCGACGAGCTAATCTCGGCCGGGTGGACGGCAGCACCCTTTTCGATTTCCGGCGGATCGACGCGGCCGGCGGCGTGCAAGCCATCCGGCGCGCGGTCGCGCGCGAGTTGCCGGTGGCGATCGAGTTTAACGGCATCGGCTATGCGGTGCTGATGGCGACGCCCGCCGATCTCGTCGATCTCGCTTATGGGTTCGCGCTGGCGGAGCGGCTGATCGATCGCGCGGCGGACGTGATCGACATCGACCAGCACGAAACGCCGCAAGGCATGATCCTGCGCATCCAGCTCAGTGAAGCCCGTGCGCCCCACATCGCCGATCGGGTGCGCCATCGCACCACCGAATCGGCGTGCGGCCTGTGCGGGATCGAGAATCTGGAGCAGGCGCTCAGGCCTTTGCCCCAAGCGGCGTCGCCCTCGCATGCGCAGGATGCGGCGCTGTTTCGCGCGCTTGCCGACCTGCCCGCTTTTCAGCCGCTCAACCGCGCGACCGGCGCGGTTCATGCGGCCGCCGCCTGCGCTGCCGACGGCGCGGTGCGGTTGGCGCGCGAGGATGTCGGCCGCCACAATGCTTTCGACAAATTAGTCGGCGCGATGCTGCGCGCGGGGTTCGACTGGGAAGGCGGCTTCGCGCTTCTCTCCTCGCGCTGCTCATATGAATTGGTCGAGAAAGCGGTGCTCGCCGGTTGCCCGCTGCTCGCCGCCATCTCGGCGCCGACCAGCCTGGCGGTCGAGCGCGCGGCGGCGGCGGGCCTTTCGCTGCGCGTGCTGCTGCGGGACGACGCGGTGCTGGCTTATGGCTGAGCGCATGCCGCGGCCGAGCGTTGATGAGGCACTGGCGACGATCTGGGCGAGCCTGGCTCCGCTCGGCACGGAGACGATCGCGACCGGCGACGCGTTCGGGCGCGTGACCGCGATGCCGCTGCGGGCACGCCGCGACGTGCCGGGCTTTCCCATGTCGGCGATGGACGGTTTCGCATTGGCGAGCGCGGCCACCCAAACTGCGTCGGATGCGGCGCCCATCGCCTTCCGGCTGGTCGCGCCGATCTATGCCGGCAGCTGGCCCGTGCCGCTCGCGCCCGGGACGGCGGCACCGATCGCGACCGGCGCGCCGGTGCCCGCGGGCGCCGATACGGCGCTGGTGCGCGAGCAGGCGGAGATAGAGGGCGATCGCCTGCTTCTCCGCCGCCCGCTCGAACCGGGCCGCAACGTCCGGCAGACCGGCGAGGACATGGTCGCGGGCCGTGAGATTCTCGGCGCGGGGACCATGATCTCGCCGCAAGGGGTAGGAGCGCTTGCTGCCTTCGGAATCGACCGGTTGGAGGTGCGGCGTCAGCCCCGGATCGGCCTGATCTCGACCGGTTCGGAATTGGGAGGGATTGGCGAAAAGATCGGGGATGCGGGGCTGATCGACAGCAACGGGCCGATGATCGCGGCTTGCGCGCAGGCGTTGGGCCTGCCCTCGAACTTCCTTGGTCGCGCGGCGGATCAGGCAGCGGCGATCGACCTTCTTCTCGATGGCTCGGACGCATGCGATCTGGTGTTGTCGACCGGCGGCGTTTCGGCGGGCGACATGGATCTCGTGCGCGGCCGGCTCGAGGCGCGGGGTGCGCGGATCCTGTTCCATGGCGTGCGGATGCGGCCGGGCAAGCCGATATTGTTCGCGTTGCTGGCCGATGGCCGGCCCTATTTCGGCCTGCCCGGCAATCCGGTGGCAGCCTTGGTCAGCTTCCGATTCTTCGTGGTGCATGCGCTGCGGCGGATGCTGGGGCTCACGCCCGAGCCGGGCGAGCGCGTCTCCTGCAATGCCGCGCCGCGCGAGGGAACCACATTGATCCTGCGCGGCCGGCGCACCGCCGATCCGGCCGAGGTGGATTGCACGCTCGACCAGCGCTCGCATGTGCTGAGCTCGACCCTGCTCGCCGATTGCTGGATCAAGCTGGCCGAAGGTGGCCTTGCCGCTGAAGCCTTTCCGATTGTCGCGCGGCTTTAAGCGATCTCGGCGAAGATCCAGTCGCGGAAAGCGGCGATCTTGGGTTCGGCGACACGATCGCGCGCGCAGACGAACCAGAAGCCGAAGCTGCTCTCGATCTCGGCCGCGAACGGGCGCACCAGCCGGCCGGTCGCGATATCCTCGTCAATCAAAGGGGTGAGACCGAGCGCGAAGCCCTGACCCGCCACCGCCGCCGACAGCGCCATGTGGCTGTTGCTGAACAATATGCCTTCATTCCCGATGTCGCGCGGGGCGCCGGCTTCGGCGAACCATGAGCTCCACGTCGGCAGCCCCGGCGCGACCAGCGCGGATTCGTCGTGGAGCAGCAAAGAGGTGTCGATCCGTGCCGGATCGTTGCCGATCTGCGCCGCCAAGGCAGGACTGCAGACCGGGGATGCGGCAGCGCGCGCGATCAGTTCACAATGCAAATCCGGATAGCCGCCGTCGCCATAGCGTAGGCCAATATCGATCCCGTCCCGCTCGAAATCGGCGCGGCGGTCCGCGCCCATCAGGCGAATCTGGATGTGCGGGTGAAGCGCACGAAAGCGCGCGAGCCGGGGCGCGACCCATTTGGACGCGAAGCTCGGCATCGCGCTCACCTGAAGCGAGCCGGCATGGACCTTTGCCACCTGCCCCAGCAGCCGCTCCATCTCGACGAACAAGGCGGTGAGGCGCGGCGCGAGCGCTTCGCCGGTGGTCGACAAGGTGATCGAACGGTGGCTGCGCAGGAATAACGGCGCTCCGACCCATTCCTCCAGCCGGCGGACCTGCACGCTGACCGCGGCCGCCGTGACGCACAATTCCTCAGCCGCGGCGGCGAAGCTCAGATGACGAGCCGCCGCATCGAAGCTGCGCAGCGCGTTCAGCGGCAAAGGTCGGTTGGCACTTGCCATCGCGCTCCAGCCTATTGGCCAACTTTTATTCGCTCAAGCGCCGAAAACTTGTCGTTTGAGCTCGGCGACACAGCCCGTCATCCTTGTGCGACCCGAATAAGGATGGCGCGAGAGATGAAAAGAGGCTTGTTTTTCCTTCTGGGCAGCTGCGCGCTGGCATGCGCCGCGCCGACAAGTGCGGAAGCCGACGGCGGGTATGACTTCGATTTCAACCTTGGCCGTTGGCACACCGAGATCACGCGGCTGGTCCATCCTTTCTCGGGATCGGATGAGACGATCGCGCTTCAGGGCACCGTCACGGTGCGGCCCGTCTGGAACAGAGGCGCCGAACTCGAGGAAATCGAAGCCGACGGTCCCAACGGCCATTGGGAGGGGATGACGCTCTTCCTCTACAATCCCAAGGCGCGGCAGTGGACCCAAAGTTATTATAATGCCGCCGATCCCACACCCGAAACGCCTTTGATCGGCGAATTCGGTAACGGACGCGGCGACCTATATACGCAGGAAATCTATGCCGGCCGCGCGATCCTGGTGCGGGGAAGCTGGTTCGACATCACCCCCGACGCCCATCGGTTCGAGGAATCCTTTTCGCAGGACGGCGGACGGAACTGGGTGACTGTGTTCAAGGCGCGGCTGACGAGGATCAAGGCATGATTGGACGGACATTCTTGGGCGCGTGCGCGGCGCTCCTGCTCGCGTCATCGGGTGCGGCACAGGCCCCGCGCGACGGCGGGCATGATTTCGACTTCGATCTCGGCGTCTGGAAGACCCACATCGTCCGGCGTGTGCATCCGCTGAGCGGATCGAACGAGACGATGCAGCTGAACGGAACGGTGACCGTCCGCAAGCTGTGGGACGGCCGCGCCCAAGTGGAGGAGATCGAGGCCGACGGTCCGAAAGGCCATTGGGAGGGGATGACCGTCTTTCTCTACGATCCCGAAGCCCGCCAGTGGAGCATGAACTTCGCCAACAGTGCGGCGGGCAAATTCTCCACGCCGATGATCGGGAGCTTCGCGAACGGCCGCGGTGAGCTGTATGGGCCGGACAGGCTCGATGGGCGGGCGATCCTCGTGCGCGCGGTCTGGTCGGACTTCAGCCCCACCTCGCATACATATCAGGAATCCTATTCGGCTGACGGCGGAAAGACGTGGGAGGTCGCCTTCACCGCGACCAAGACCAAGGCATGATCCTGCACAAATGCATTTTCAGCCCGCTACGCGCGTCTACCCACGTGACGATACGACTCACACGTCGAGATTGGCGACGTTCAGCGCGTTTTCCTGGATGAATTCGCGGCGCGGTTCGACCACGTCGCCCATCAGGCGCGTGAAGATCTCGTCGGCGACGTCCGCCTGGCTGACCTCGACCTTGAGCATCGACCGGTTGGCGGGATCGAGCGTGGTTTCCCACAATTGCTCGGCATTCATCTCGCCCAGGCCCTTGTAGCGCGCGATTGCGGTGCCCTTGCGGCCTGCCGCCAGAACCGCCTCCAGCAATTCGGACGGGCGCGTGATGCGCTTGACCGCCTTGCTGTCGACGACGGGAGCGGACTCCTCGCCGTCCTCGGCCACGACCTCTTCCACCGGGGCCTGCCCGACCGGAATCAGGCGGCCAACCGCGGCATAGCCTTCGGTCTGCTCGATCGCGAGCCCGTGCATCTTGCGCGCCTCGGCCGAGTGGACGAACGCCGCGTCGACCACATGATGGTCGGTCACGCCGCGCCACAGGCGCCGCGCATGATAGCCGCCCTCGGGGGTTGCCTCGACCTCCCACTTGGCCTCAGGGTCGGCACGGCCGAGCCAGCCGGCGACGCGGCCCGCGACCGCATTGCCGTCGCGCAGCTCGGGATCGAGCGCGCCGCCAAGCGCGAGCGCCTCGACAAGGTCGGGCGCATAACGGCGCGGCACATAGGCCATCAGCCGCGCCATGCGCTGCGCATGTTCGACCATCTGGCGCAGATCGTTGCCCGACCTTTGCACGCCGCCGCTGTCCAGCATGACCGCGGCGAGGCCGTTGTCGACCAGATAGGCGTCGAGCGCATTCTGGTCCTTGAGATAGGTTTCCGAACGGCTCTTGGTGACTTTGAACAGAGGCGGCTGGGCGATGTAGAGATGCCCGCGCTCGATGATCTCCGGCATGTGCCGGTAGAAGAAGGTGAGCAGCAGGGTACGGATATGCGCGCCGTCGACGTCGGCGTCCGTCATGATCACGATCTTGTGGTAGCGCAATTTCTCGATGTTGAAATCGTCGCGGCCGATGCCCGTGCCCATCGCCTGGATGAGCGTGCCGACTTCCTTGGACGAGAGCATCCGGTCGAACCGTGCGCGCTCGACGTTGAGGATCTTGCCCTTGAGCGGCAGAATCGCCTGCGTATTGCGGTCGCGGCCCTGCTTGGCCGAGCCGCCGGCCGAGTCACCCTCGACCAGATAGAGTTCGGACTTGGCGGGGTCGCGCTCCTGGCAGTCGGCGAGCTTGCCGGGGAGCGAGGCGATGCCCATCACGCTCTTGCGGCTGGCCTCGCGCGCCTTGCGCGCGGCCTCGCGCGCGGCGGCGGCATCGATGATCTTCTGGATGATCGAGCGCGCATGCTGGGGGTTTTCCTCCAGCCATTCCGCCAGCTTGTCCGCCATCAGGCTTTCGAGCGGCTGGCGCACCTCTGACGAGACGAGCTTGTCCTTGGTCTGCGATCCGAACTTCGGGTCGGGCAATTTGACCGAGACGATCGCGGTCAGGCCCTCGCGCATGTCGTCGCCGGTCAGGCTGACCTTCTCGCGCTTCATCATGCCCGATTTCTCGGCATAATTATTGAGCGTGCGCGTCAGCGCCGCGCGGAAGGCCGCCAGGTGCGTGCCGCCGTCGCGCTGCGGGATGTTGTTGGTGAAGCAGAGCGTCTGCTCGTAATATGAGTCATTCCACTCGAGCGCGACGTCGATGCCGATATCGTCCCGCTGGCCGTGCACCGAGATCGGATCGGGGAAGAGCGGCGTCTTGGCGCGGTCGAGATATTTGACGAAGGCCGCGATGCCGCCCTCGTAGAAGAGTTCGTGCTCGATCCGTTCGGAATGGCGCGCATCGACCAGGAAGATGCGCACGCCCGAATTGAGGAAAGCGAGCTCGCGGTAGCGATGCTCGAGCTTCTCGAAATCGAATTCGGTGATCTTGAACGTGGCGGGCGAGGGCAGGAAGGTGACCTTCGTGCCCTTCTTGCCGGGCGGCGCCGTCCCGACCAGCTTGAGCGGGGCGGCGGCATCGCCATGGATGAAGCGCATGTAATGCTCTTCGCCGTCGCGCCAGATGTTGAGATCGAGGAATTCGCTGAGCGCGTTGACCACCGACACGCCCACGCCATGCAGGCCGCCCGACACCTTATAGGCATTGTCGTCGGAGGTATTCTCGAACTTACCGCCGGCATGGAGCTGGGTCATGATGACCTCTGCCGCCGACACGCCTTCCTCGGGATGAATGCCGGTCGGAATGCCGCGGCCATTATCCTCGACGGAGACCGATCCGTCCGGATTGAGCGTGATCACGATCTTGTCGCAATGCCCCGCCAGCGCCTCGTCGATCGCATTGTCGGACACCTCGAACACCATATGGTGGAGGCCCGAACCGTCGTCGGTGTCACCGATATACATGCCGGGGCGCTTGCGCACCGCGTCGAGGCCCTTCAGCACCTTGATGGACGAGGCGCCGTATGCGTTTTCTTCGGGGGTAGTTGCCATA
>Ga0207657_10003171_pt1 | contig 17595 bp, 12 predicted proteins | sample KBSC33metaG_FD_184316 | JGI IMG/M metagenome (GOLD analysis project Ga0207657, IMG submission 184316) | Corn rhizosphere microbial communities from Kellogg Biological Station, Michigan, USA - KBS C3-3 metaG (SPAdes) (version 2) | ecosystem: Host-associated > Plants > Roots > Rhizosphere > Soil ... | reverse complement strand
GCGGATCTGCGCAGGATCTCTCGCCACCGCCGCAAGCGCGGCTCGCGCGCGCTCTGCTGAAACCACCTTGAGGACGAGTAGGAAGGCCGCCAGCTTCGACGGGCCGAGGTCGCCCCTCCCGATTGCGAGTGCTTCGAGCGACGTCACCGACTCCGTGCGATCACCGAGCAGCAACGCGGACCGCGCAGCCTCGAACGCACAGCGCTGGTCATTGTCAGAGATCGCTCGAAGGCAACCGTCGATGAGATCGCGTCGCGCGCATCGTCCCGCGACGCTCAACGCGCGCGCGCGCAGATTCGGATCATCGTCGCGGAGTGCGCGGGGGAGCGCCACGCCTGGGTCGACCGCATGCATTGCGCAGGCGGCGAGCGCCACTTGGCGGCGCCACGGCTGGATCGCTTCCAGCAGCGGCTTCGCAATGCCCCGCAAAGCCGCCGCGCTCATCCAACCGAAGGCTGAGATCAGCCCTGCCTCGCTCGATGGCGTTGCCTCCGCGACCGCAAGCAGCTTGTCGAGGCGCTCAGCGTCATGATCTTCGATCGCACGCACGCAGGCGACGAAGACCTCGCCCGCGCCGGGGCGTTCGAGTGCCCGATGCGCCAAGCCACTGCCGTATTCGCCCGCGACCGCGATGCCGTCAAGATGCGCCGCAAGGCGTTCATCGAGCCGCAAGAGATGCAGCAGTCGCACATGCGGCGCGCGCACGAGCACCGAACGCACCTGGCGCAGGTGCGCAGCTTCCTCGACGTGCTGTATGACGACGACCGGGACGGCCGGTCGCTCCAGGCGATGCGGTGGCGGGCGCGTCGTCGGCAGATTCAAGGCGCGGCGCGTTGGCTGCGACAGAAAGCCGGGTTTGCCATCGCGAGCGTTGTGCAAACGCGGCATGGCCGGATCAACATGTGAAGGCCACCTCTCCGATGCCCCATTCAAGGATCTCGAAAGTTTCTCCGTCGATCTTCAACCCTCTGCCATGTTCGACATCGGCGTCGATCCTGTACTCCAATCCGAACACCATCGAATCGGCATCCTGCTCCGAAAGAATGAATATCTGCAACAGCCGCGTCTTGCCAGGATCGGGTGTTTCTTCTTTGATCTTCTCGATTGCCAGCGGATACCAAGATGCTGACGAGTCGACGAACTTGGCAATCTTGTCTTTGTACGGCCGCCGCAGCTTCTCTTCGGCCGCATCGAGCGAATCAGAGATCTCGAGCAGCACCGGTTTTTGCTCTTGAGCTATCTTGACCGGCATCTGCAGTTTCGCATTGAACTTGATATCGGCACCATCCATTTCTCGGCTCCAGTCGTATTCAACTCATTTGCAAGGGGCTTTTTTCTTCTTCTTGGCCGGACATGTCTTGTTCAGCTTCTCGCACTCGTCGACAGCGTCCGGTCCGTACTCTACGCCGTGCTCGCTCTCGAAGTCACTCACTGATCCGGCGTGCGGATACTTGGCTTCGTGGTCGGCCGTCGAAACGAGCTCCATCACGGCTGTATTGGTCTTGGGGTTATACGTGGCGTGGTGCCAGGTGACGTCGCCGTAGCGGTCTCGGTGAGCGTTCTGAGTCGGCTTTCCTGACTTCCCACATAGATTGGCAAGCCGGTTCGCCTCTTTGAAGTCCTTGCCTCGGCTCCCTTGCATCTTGATCGTCACTTGCCTGATGACTTTCGACTTTGGGAACCTCACGTGCGCGAGGGCCAAGCCGAGCGGATCTATCCATGTGATCGGGTTGGGAGCGTACTGAAATAGGTTGATCCCTCCGTCCAGGCCGATGGGATCTTCGCTGATGAACCTTCCAGGCCCAGGGTCGTAGTACCTGTAGCGGTTGTAGTGAAGCCCTGTCTCCGAGTCGAAATACTGCCCTTGAAACCTGAGCCTTTGCTGGATTCCGGTGATCTCCTCCGTGACGACGCTCCCCCACGTCCGATAGGACACTTGCCACGTGATCTCGCCTGCGTCGTTGCTGGCTTCGAGTGGCGTACCGAGATGATCCGTGTGCAGATGGTGGACGGCGCTGTCGTGAATCTGCGCCAGCGGCACAAAGGACCCGGGGTCATAGACATGGCCGGTTTCGCGGTCGCCGCTTTGCTCCAACGCCAGGCGTTCGTCGTCCCAGGCGAAAAAAGTCGAGCTGACGCCGTCGGTCTTTGCGATGCGACGGCCGAGGGCGTCGTAGAAGTATTGGAAGGATCGAGTGCGCGCGGCTTCGTCCGGGCCACGGGCCACGACGACGCGAACAAGCTGGTGGGCAGCATCCCAAGTGAACTGCGTGCGGGTCTGGGCCGGGCTGGCGCGCTTGCCCTGCAGCCGTTCGATGAGGTTGCCGTGCTCGTCATAAGAGTAGCGGACGTCTTGCCAGACCATGAGGCGGTTGCCGGGGACGAAGATGCCATCTCCTGGAACGGCCTCGACGGACAACGGGTTGCTCGCAGCGTCCCAAAAGAACTGCTCGTTGGCCGCCATCGGCCCGGTCGTGTTGCCAGCATCGGCAAGCACGCCGGAAGTACCCAAGTTCTTGAGCACGCCGATCTGCGAACGAGTGATTCGGCCGACCGCGTCATAGCGGTAGCGGGTCATGCCTCGATGGCGGTCGATCCACTGGACGAGCTGGCCGCTGGCGTCGTATTGATAGTGCCGCTCGATCAGGCCTTCGAGTCGCCCGGGGATGGCGCTCAAGCTGTTCGGGGCGCCGACCGTCGGGAACGCCGGGCTGACGAGGCCCGTTGTCTGCGGGCTTTTCGTTGCGACTGGGGCGGGCAGGACCTGTTGCGCACTGAGTCGACCGGCGCGGTCGTACGCAAACTCGCTCCGCAATTGGCCCTGGCTGCGACGCACCTCACGGTACAGCGCATCGCGCTCGAAGTCGCTGATGACCTGACCATCGAGATTGATCTGGTGCAGGTGGCCCGCGCCGTGAAACAAGTAATTGAGATTGCGTCCTCCCGGGACGGTGGTCCGGGTTCGATTGCCGAGCGGGTCGTACTCATGTTTGAACTCGAACATCCGGGCACCGACCGGCGCCCGCAGTGTCTGCGTCTCGGCCAGCAGTTGACCCACCGGGTCGTACGCGAAGTGCACGTCGGAGACCGCGTTGCTCGCGTCGGTCATTCGACCGAGAGCGTCATAGGCGAACCAACTGCTCGCTGGTTGTTCGGACGACTCACCGAGATGGCGCCTGGCCGTGACCTGGCCGAGTGCGTCACGCTCGAAGCGGGTGACCTTGCCCGGCCCGAGGTCCGAGCCGCCGCGCTCGATCCAATGGGTCAAGTCGCCTGCGGTGTCGTAGGCGTAGCGCTGGTGGCGATCGTCGAAGCCGACTTCGTCGGTCAGACGGTCGAGGAGGTCGTAGCGGAACTCGGTGACGTCGCCGATCTCATTGGTGACCGCGGTCATGCGACCGGCATGGTCGTATTGATAGCGCTGCGTGTTGCCCAGCGCATCGACTCTGAGGGTCGGTTGTCCGGCTCCGTTGCGTTGCCATGTCGTGGTCCGTCCCAGCGGGTCGACATAGCGGATGAGATGGCCCTCCCCGTCCCACGTGTAGAGGTGTCGCGCGCCGTCGGGATGGATTTCCTGCTGCAGTTGGCCCGCAGCGTCAAAGACGTAGTCGGTGGTCTGGCCGAGGGCGTCCGTGCTGCTCAGCAAGTGGCCCAACGCGTCGTACGTATTGCGGCTCGTGTACCCCGAGCAATCGGTTTCGGCCACGAGGTTGCCGGCGTCGTCCCATTGCAGCGACCTGCGCTTGTCCAGCGCGTCGATGACCGCGGTCACGTAGCCCCGGGCGTCCACCTCGTACAACGTGGTGTGGCCCAGCGGGTCGGTGCTCGCAATGAGGTTGCCGCGTTCGTCGTATTGCCGCAGCCACTCGCCCCCCATTGCGTCGCTCACCTTGATCGGCAGATCCAAGGCGTTGTATTCGACCTTCGTGGCGTTGCCCGCCGCGTCCACGATCATCGTCAGGTTGCCGCGGTAGTCGAAGGCAGTGGTGCTGGTGCGACCCATGGCATCAGTGCTGCCTTCGGGGCGGCCCTGGTCGTCATACGCGTAGCGTGTGACGTTCCCCTGCGCGTCGTGCACGGCAATGATGTCCTGCCTCGCGTTGTGCACGTACGCGGTCTCGCGACCCAGCCTGTCGCGCACGCGCGTCACCCGGCCGTTGTAGTCGAACCAGTCGCCTGAGCCGTCGTCCAGCGCAAACGACTCTGTCACACGTCCGGCCGGCGTCAGCCGGTCGTATCGGTTGCTGAATCGTTGACCGGTGGCGAGCGTGTAGCCCACCAGCAGATGCTGGTCCCAAGCGAACGTCCGGGTGTGGCCGGTGGCGTCGGTGTGGCTGAGCAAGTCTGGCGAGTCTGTGCTTGCGGCCGCAGAGCTCCCATAGACGTAGCTGGCCAGGACCACGCGCACGTCGCCGGACTGAAAGATCACTTCGCCGAGTTGACCGTGATCAGTCCACACCAGCTGCAATGTTCGCCCGGCGCTGTCGATCAGTCGCTGCGGCCTGGGCGGCGTGGCTTGTCCATCGAAGCCGTCACCGAAATCACCGTCGCTGAACTGCAGCACGACACGCCGGAGATTGCGGTCTTGCACGACCTCCAACGGAAGGCGCGATTGGCTGGGATGGCGTCGTCGAAAGTGATGCGTCAGCCCCGACTTGTAGCGCAACGCCCAATGGTTGGCGGCGGGCCGCATCAGCGTGAATTGTTCGTATGCTTGGAAGTGCTCCTGCCCGATCGCGATGGTCGGCAGAACCACTTCACGGCCCTGGTCGTCCAGGTAGCGGACTAGGTCATCGTGGATCCACAGCTCGGTGGCCCACGCGTGAGCCCAGCCTTGACCGAACCAGCCCTCGCTGCGGGCATCACCGCTGCGATAGCGACGGCGCCAGGCCAGCTCGATCGGCCCAGGCAGCTCGAAGTCCAGCTGGTCGAGCGACTTTTCGCCCGTGGCGATGACCACCGGGTGGCGTGACCTGGCCGGGGCCGCGTTCATTTCGTTGCCGCGCAAGCAGTGCAGGGGGCGACATCGGGTGGTGCGATCGCGTCGGTATACGGCCAGGGCGGCGTGTTGCCAGGCATCGATGCGTGGTTGTGAGTCGTCAGGTCCATCATGCGGACGACGTTCTCGCCTTCCACCTTCACATCCATCGACCACATCGTGAAGAACACCTTGCCGGTGTTCTTGTGCGTGACCACTCCCTTCAACGGCGCAGCACCCGCCTCGTCGCCGGTGCTCTTCTTGAAGCTGCTCTTGTTCTTGAGCATGACTTCCTCACCGGAGATCTTCACAGTGGTCGAACCATCCGTGGTGTCCGAAGCCATGCCGGTGTTCGGGTAGGGAATGGGAACGCCCGGAGGCGTCGCGGGCGTTTGCGGCGGGGTCATGCAGACGTCGGGGAACGCGCAGATCGACTTGCCCGCCGCTTGCTTGCACGACACCTCCCGGGTGTTCGCGTAGACCTCGTTGCTCACGCTGCTTCCCGGTATTCGAGAGTCACCGCGGCCCGTTCTCCGGCATCGTTGGACCAGTGGTTGAGGATGTGTCGACCGGGTGCGTACCCCTTGAGGCACGCGTCGCGCGCGGTCGCGATCACGGTCACGCCCGACACCGCGCCCACTTCGCCAGTGCACTCGGCGGGATGCCAGATGTCGAAGGATTCCTTGCGCTGCCGCAGCGTCCGGGAAAGCGCCAACGAGGCCTCCTTGAAGTAGTAGTGCTCCCCCGAGTTGTCGGTGATCCGGAAGTCCAGGTGGGCCAACTCGCAACCGGCGTCCGCAAGACTGCGCCTGATCGCTTCGGTCAGCCCGTCAGCGCGCAGAGGACTGCCGCTGTCGATCGCAGCCGGCTCGCGACCGAAACCGATGCCGCTGCAAAGCAGTTGCTTGGATCGCGTCTCAACGCCCGCAACCCACAGGGCGCCGGCACCCTCGCCGGGCATGAAGCCGTTGGCGTTCGATTCGGTCAGCAGGCGTTCCTCGCGCTCGTAGTGGCTCAACGTGGGCCACGAGAGCAGGCTGTCGGCAGCGACGATCAGCACACCCGGGACATCGCTCGAACGCAGCATCGTCCTCGCCTGCGAGAGCGCCACCGCGACGGCGACGCGTCCGTGAGGCACCGTCGCCGATCCACGCGCGAACGATGCGCCAAGCTCGCTTTCGATCTGCGTCAGCAGCTGATCGTCCACGCGGGCGAGACGGCCGGGCCGTTCGGCCTCGGCAACGCACAGCAACAACGGCAAGCGGTGCCACTGGTTTTTCTCGAGGTTTTGCAAGGCCTCCTCGATCGCCAGCGCAGCCATCTTCGCCAGCTTGACCATTCCGGCGCACGGAGGGTCGAGGCCGACTTGATGGGCCATGATCCAGGCGCCACTCGAATCGATGAAGCGGGTTTCGAACGGGTTCGAGATCTTCGCGCGAAAGGCGCAGCAGGAGGCCGCCGCCGTCAGGCCCACCGACGTGACGAGACCGGTTCCCACGATCGCGACCGGCGTCGAGCTCATGGCGCGGGCGCCGGGGCCGCCATCGCGTGCTGCGGTGCAGCCGTCGACGTGGGGGCGACGATCGCGATGTGCTCGCGCTGCTGCCACCACTCGCGTCCCTTCGTGCCGACCACCACTTGTGCAATCTCGTGCAACCCCTTTTGCAGAGGCCTTGCCAGACGCCAAGCCACCGTGAAGCGCGCGACATCCGGCTCGACCACGATCGTGTCCAACGTCGCGACACACGCCTCGCGCTCACCACGCCTCGGGAACACGTGCACCGGCAGATCCAGGTAGGGAAGCATGAAGTGCCGCGTGGCGTCTGTCGTGAAGCCGGTGAGCAACAGCTCCATCGGGCGCTTGGGCAGCGGCAGCTGCTGGTCTTCGGGGGCTGCCTGGTGATAGCGCTCGTCGAAGTCTTTGGGCAGGAAAGGGAACACGTCATCCAGCCACTCTTGGTCGTAGGTGCCGGCATACCGTGCCCGTTGCGGCCAGCCCCGCCCGAGCGGACCGAGGGACATCGGCCGATATTTGCCATCCGGCGACGTGACCGCGTTTCCGGGCTCCTCCGTATTCGGCAGCGGACGGCCATCGACCCAGGCGCTCTTCAAGTGCTTGTGCCAGCCACGGCCCACGGGGTTGAGCGAATAGGCATCGTGATCGGCGACGTCGTGGCTGCTGCGGTCGGCGCCGCCGAACGCCACGTCGTAGGAGATCGGCATGTCCGTGAACGGCTGCGGCGCCGAGGCTTTGATTCCGGCCACGCCCGCCTGCCAGACCCGATGTCCGACGACATCGAATACTTTTTCCACCGGACCGACGCGCAACCCGGCCCGCAGGCGTGTCACTTGATGAGCCGCCGGCGCTCGGGCGCTGCCCACGAGCAGCACGTCGCAGAATTGCTTGCGGGGTGCGAAGTCGATTTCGTGCACCGGCGCAGTGGACCCCGGCTCGCCGGTGAACGTTTCGCAGAGGATGAGCGGCTGTTGCTCATCGTGGAGGCGCACCGACTCGCCCGGCTTGGGCAGCACGAACGTGCCCTTGACGACGACGACGAGCAGCTCCCGACCGCTGGGCTCCAGGCCCATGTTGTAGCCCGCAGTCATGCGAGTGGCGTTGATCAGCTCCATTGCGGGGGCGGGCGAAACGCCTCATCAGTTGAGCTGAACCGAGCCGCCCTTGATGCGGTTGACGCCCGTCGAGCGGCTCAGCACGTACGACCCTTCGATCAGCACCTTCCCGGCCTTGGTGAGTGTGATGCTCGCCTTGCCGCAGCGCAGGATCAGTTGCTCGCGCGCGTTCACGATCAGGCGCTGGCCGTCGGCGTCGACTTCGACCTGGGCAGGCTTTCCCTCGAGCGGCCAACCAGCGATGCCGCGCAGAACGCCGATAACCACCGGACGAAGCGGATCGCCGTGCTCGAACAGCAGCACGACCGAGCTTCCGATGTGCGGACCGTGCAAGTCGACGCTGCTGCGCGCTCGCACGGCGGCGCTGCCGGCTTGGCCCGGGTACCGGACGAGCGCCGTCACGCCCTCGTCGGCCAACGCGAGCAGCTCGCCGATGACGACGCCTTTGATCTTCGCTTCATCGCCGTTGTCGCGCGGTGGAGAAATCGGCCCTTGCAACAACGGCGCGAGGAGATCAGCGTCGCTGCATTCGGCCGGATTCGCGGCGATCGTGGAATCGATTGGCAAGTCGTTGGGGTTCACGACGACGGCTCCTGCGCTTGAGTGGCTGGCGGATCAGTTCTGAAGAACCTTCGATCCCTTCACCACGACGTCGCTCGAAGCCTTGACGTTGATCTTGCCCGACCCGTCGATCGTGATGTCCTTGCCCTTGATCGTGATCGTGCCGTCCTTCTTCATCGTGATGCTGGCGCTGCCCGTGGTGATGGAGACCGAGTCGGCCGCACTGATGACCAGGTTCTTGCCGACGCTCAACTTGTCGTCCTCGCCGACCGACGTCGAGCGCGCCTTGCCCACGCTGGTGTCCTGTGCGCCGCCGACGCTGAGCTTGCGATCGGCGCCGATCGAGTTGGTCTGGTTCGAAGACACCGAGGTCGTCTGGTTGGCGCCGATCGTGTTGGACTGATCCGCCCCGACGTTCGTGCTCTGGTTGGCGCCGACGGTGATGCTCTGCATGGCCCCGATCGCCACTTCCTGCGCCGCACCGATCGTGATCGTCTCGTTGATCCCGACCGCGTGCGTCCGCTGCATCGCCACCGTCGCGGTCTCGCTCGCCCCCACCGTGATCGACCGATTCGAGCCGATCGAGATCGTCTCGTTCGACCCCACGCTCTCCGTCCGATTCACCCCGATCGTGATCTTCTCGTTCAGATCCACCGTCTCCGTCCGGTTCTTATGGATCGTGATCGTCTCGTCCTTATCGACCGTCTCCGTCCGGTTGCCGTGGATCGTGATCGTCTCGTTGTTGTCGACCGTCTCGGTCCGGTCGTGCTTGACGTGCGTCGTCTCGTCGTGGTCGATCGTCTTCGTGCGGTCGTGCCCCACCCAATGCGTCTCGTCGTTCTCGACCTCGATGTCCTGGTTCTTCTCGGCGTGGATCCAGAGCTGCTCGGATCCCTTCTTGTCCTCGAATCGGACCGCGTTGGCGTTGCCGTAGCCGCCGCCCTTGCTCGAGCGCGTCAGGATCCCGCTCTGCGTCGCGTTGGCGGGCAGGTCCCACGGCGGCATCTGCTCGGCGTTGTAGACGCGGCCGGTGATGATCGGCTGGTCGGGGTCGCCCTCGAGGAAGTCGACGACCACCTCCTGGCCGATGCGCGGGATGTCGATGACGCCGAAGTTCTTGCCCGCCCACGGATGCGAGACGCGCACCCAGCACGAGCTCTTCTCGTCCTTCTTGCCGAGCCGGTCCCAGTGGAACTGCACTTTCACCCGGCCGTACTTGTCGGTGAAGATCTCTTCGCCCGACGGGCCGACGACGATCGCCGTCTGCGGCCCCTGAACGAAAGGCTTGGGCGTTCGCCGCAGCGGCCGGAACTGCTGCGCCGCCGGGATCGCCGCGAAGTCGCAGTGAAAGCCGCCGGCGACGTTGCCCGACTCGTAGGCGTCGACGTGCGCGCTGATCGCGAGCCGCGTGATCAGGTACTGCGCGTTCTGGTCGGCGCGCGGATGGCGCGTCAGCGACAGCAGCCTGCCGACCTCGATGCCGTGCGCGTTCGAAGCGCCCTGCAGCACCTGGTACGAGAGCTGCAGCTCGTCGATGCGGTCCTCGGCGAGCTGCTTGCCATCGGCGCTCTGGATGAAATCGCCCTGCCAGTCGAAGACCTCCGCCTTGTCGAGCCGCCACGGCCCGGTGCGCTTGGCGCTCGGGTCGAGCAGCGTCGACGGACGCTCGAAGTCGAAGCTGCGCAGCGCCACCTTGCCGCTTTCCATCTCGTCGGACGCCATCCATTCGGAGACGCAGTCGGTGTCGGGCGCGGTCGCGGTGCCCTCCGCGACGAAGGGCAGCGACTTGCAGTCCGGTGCGGCGTCGTGCGCACTGTGCGAGTCGACGAGGACCAGCTTGTGCTTGCCGTCCTCGTGCACGAAGTACCAGTAGATTCCCTCGTGCTCGAGCAAGCGCGCGACGAAGTTGAAGTCGGTCTCGCGGTACTGCACGCAGTAGACCCACTGCCGATAGCTGCGGAAGAGCTTGAACTCGAAGTTGGAAAAGCCGCTGTCGTGGAAGACGTCCTTGACGATGTCGGGAACGTTCTTGTTCTGGAAGATCCTGCAGTCGGCGGTGCGGGTCAGGAACCACATCCACGGGTGGACCACCGCCTGGTAGCCGAACCAGCGGCCCTTGTGGGCACCGGTTGCAAAGCGCGTGACGAAGCCGTTGAAGTGGCGCTTGCTGTCCTCGCGCAGCTGCACGGTGATCGTGACGGGCTTGCCGAGCAACGCCTCGGGCTTGATGTCGCTCTTCGGGCTGACGAGGTTGAGGCGGATCTCGCCGAGCTGGCTGAGGCCGCCGGTCGCCGTCATCGACTCGAACAGCAGGTCGGCTGGAGGCAGCGGCGAAGCGAGCTGGATCGGCGGCGGCGGCATGGTGAGTCGTCAACGCTGCGCCGCAGCGGGCGCGCGAGCGATCGTTCGCTGCCGCCGCTGCCGCGGCAAGCGACCAAAGTCACCCGCGCCCGCGTCGCAGCGGTTCACGGACAACGTCCGCCGGCGAGCGCACTGTCGCGGTCGCACGCAACGACGCCGACGAGCTCGCTCAGCCGGCTCGCGACCTGCCCCGTGCAGACGAGCTCGCGAACGCGAGCGTCGACCGTCTTCACCTCGACCCCGCCGCGTCGGCGGCCGTCCTCCTGGTCGTCGAAGACGCTGTAGGAGACGCCTTCGCGCTCGAAGCGGAGCGCGAGCCGGTCGGTGCGATAACGGTGGTAGCGCGCGATCAGCAACGTCTTCGGCCCCTCCTCGGCCGCGGCGGGGTGCGCGAGCTCGACCGCTCCCGGCCGGCCGAAGCGGTACTGCAGCCGCTCGGGCAGCGCGCCGCAGACGGCGAGCAGCTTGCCGCTCGCCATCGCGCACTCGAAGTACGCCGTTTCCCCGCCAGCACACAAGCTCGCCGGCGCAGCCGCGACAAAAAGCGGCGCCGCGACGACGAGCGCGGCGAGCACGCGCGCTATCACGGCTTTTTCGGCCCGAGCGCCTCGCGCGCCGCGCGCGTCGCGGCCTGCGTCGGCGCCGCCTCGGCGGCGAAGCTGTCGTACGCACTCTTGAGCTTGGTGTCGTAGCTGTTCTTCGCGTAGCCGGGACCGTTGTAGCGGCGCGCGAACGTCGCCCAGTCCTTCTTGCGCAGCGCCTCGGCCATCGCCTTGTCCGAGCTGACGAACGCGACGAAGGCGTCGAGGTGAGCGGCTTCGGTCTGCGTCAGCGCAACGACGAATTCGCGCACCGACGCGTGGCCGGCGGCACGGCAGTTGTCGCCCATGATCTGAAAGCGCCCCCACGAGGCCGAGCGCAGCGCTGCGTCGGCGTCGAGCCCGTAGGCCTCCTGGAGCTTGCCGTACTGCTCGGAGAACTTGCCGTAGCCGCCGGCGGTCGCGTCCGAGATCGCCGCGTGGGCGGCGTCGAAGCGGCCGCCGGTGAGGCGGTGGAAGTAGTGGCGCTCGAAGAGGATGCGCGGCCGGCCGTGGTCATCGAACGCGTTGCCCGACGTCTCGACCTCGGCGACCGCCTGCACCGCGGCGATCTCGGCGCCGAGCGCCGCGGCGGCACGCCCGTAGTCGGCGTCGCTCAGGCCGCGCGTCGGATTGAGGCACGCGGTGAAGAGGATCGACGGATCGGCCGCCGCTTGCGGCAGGAACGGCGCCGCGTCGCGAAAGAGCGGCGACGTCGCGCACACCGTGCCCGGGGGCGTCCCTGGCGTCGGCTGGGTCGTTCCGTCGGCGAGGTCCCAAGGCTGCGCGTCGGCGCAGAGCGGTCCGGGAATGCGAAAGCCTGGCATGGTGTCACTCGAATCCGTAAGAAAAATCGCCGTCGCGGACCGACAGGCGCACCGCCTTCAGCGCCTCGCCGCCGCTCAGCCGCTGCAGGTACTCGAGCGAGACGCGCGGCAGCACGGTGTTGGTGAGGATCGCGTCGACGACGCGGCCGCCCGACTCCGACTCGGTGCAACGCGAGACGATGAGGTCGACGACGTCGTCGCCGTACTCGAACGGGATGCCGTGGTTGGCTTCGACGCGCTTGCGGATGCGGCCGAGCTGCAGCCGCACGATGTCGGCCATCATGCGGTCGGAGAGCGGGACGTACGGCACGACGACCAGTCGGCCGAGCAGCGCCGCTGGGAAGACCTTCAGCAGCGGATCGCGCAACGCCTTGGCGATGCCCTCGGGCGAAGGCATCAGTTCGGGGTCGCGGCACATGTTCATGATCAGATCGCTGCCGACGTTGCTCGTCAGCAGGATGATCGTGTTCTTGAAGTCGATGCCGCGGCCCTCGCCGTCTTCCATCCAGCCCTTGTCGAAGACCTGGAAGAAGAGCTCGTGGACGTCGGCGTGCGCCTTCTCGACCTCATCCAGGAGGACGACGCTGTACGGCCGCCGCCGCACCGCCTCGGTCAGCACGCCGCCCTCGCCGTAGCCGACGTAGCCCGGCGGCGAGCCCTTCAGCGTCGAGACCGTGTGCGCCTCCTGGAACTCGCTCATGTTGATCGTGATGACGTTCTGCTCACCGCCGTAGAGCGCCTCGGCGAGGGCGAGCGCGGTCTCGGTCTTGCCGACGCCCGACGTGCCGCAGAGCAGGAAGACGCCGATCGGCTTGCTCGGGTTGTCGAGGCGGGCGCGCGAGGTCTGGATGCGCCGCGCGATCATGTCGAGCGCGTGCTTCTGGCCGACGACGCGCTGGTTGAGCGTGTCGGCGAGCTTGAGCACCGACTCGATCTCGTTCTTGACCATGCGGCCGACGGGAACGCCGGTCCAGTCCTGGACGACGCTCGCGACCGCCTGCTCGTCGACCGTCGGCAGGATGAGCGGCGAGTCGCCCTGCAGCTCGTCGAGCTTGGTCTGCAGCGGTGCGAGCTCGGCGAGGAGCGCCTGGCGATCGGCGGCGCTGAGCATTTCATCCTTGGGCTGCGCGTCCGGCGGTGACGACGCTGCGGAGGCGCCGCTCTTCGACGCGCCGGTCTCTCGTGCGGCCGCGACCGGCGCTCCTTCCGCGGCTGTCGGCGCACGCAGCTTCGCGCGGATCGCGAGGATGCGGTCGACCACCGCCTTCTCTTCTTCGTGGCGCTTGTGCAGCATCGCGAGCCGCGTCTCCTCTTGGTCGATCGCGGCGACGGTGCGCTTCCTGCGCTCGTCGACGTCGATGCCGATCGCCTCCTCGCGGCCGATGATCTCGCTCTCGGTGCGCAGCGCCTCGAGCCGACGCTGGCAGTCCTCGAGCTCGGCCGGCGTCGCGTGCTGGCTGACGGCGACGCGCGCGCACGCGGTGTCGAGCAGGCTCACCGCCTTGTCGGGAAGCTGGCGCGCCGGGATGTAGCGGTGCGAGAGGTGGACGGCAGCGGTGATCGCCTCGTCGAGCAATGCGACGCGGTGGTGCTGCTCGAGGATCGAAGCGACCCCGCGCAGCATCAGCACCGCCTTCTCTTCGCTCGGCTCGTCGACCTGCACGACCTGGAAGCGCCGCGTCAGCGCCGGGTCCTTCTCGATGTGCTTCTTGTACTCGGCCCAGGTCGTCGCGCCGATCGTGCGGAGCTTGCCGCGCGCGAGCGCGGGCTTGAGCAGGTTCGCGGCGTCGCCGGTGCCGGCCTGGCCGCCAGCGCCGATCAGGGTGTGCGCCTCGTCGATGAACAGGATGATCGGCTTCGGCGATGCCTGCACTTCGTCGATCACCGAGCGGAGGCGGTTCTCGAACTCGCCCTTCATGCTCGCGCCCGCCGACAGCAGGCCGAGATCGAGGGTGAGGAGCGACACGTCCTTCAATTGCGGCGGAACGTCGCCGCGCGCGAGCCGCGTCGCGAAGCCTTCGACGACCGCGGTCTTGCCGACGCCGGCCTCGCCGGTGAGGATCGGGTTGTTCTGGCGCCGCCGCATCAGGATGTCGACGATCTGGCGGATCTCGTCGTCGCGGCCGGCGATGGGGTCGATCTCGCCGCTCCTCGCGCGCTCGGTGAGGTCGACGGTGTAGCGCTTGAGCGCCTCCTGCTTGCCCATCGCCGCCGGCGCGATCGCACCGCTCGCCTCGCCCGGCTCGCCGGCGTCGCCGCTGCCGTCGCTCGCACGCTGGCCGTCCTCGGGAGAGCCGGCGACGATCCGCGCGAAGTTCTCGGTCAAGTCGTCGACCTTGATGCGATCGAACTGGCGCGAGATCGAGAGCAGCGCACCGCGCAGCCGCGTCGTCTTCAGCATACCGACGACGAGATGGCCGCTGCGCACCTGCCGCTCGCCGAACATCAGCGAGCCGTACACCCAGGCGCGCTCGACGGCGTCCTCGACCCACTCCGAGAGATCGGTGACCGAGCTCGCGCCACGCGGCAGCCGGTCGAGCGACGCGGTGAGGTCGCCGGCGAGCACCGAGGTGTCGAGGCCGTAGTGGCGAACGATCCGGTGCAGGTCCGAGTCCTGGTTGTTGAGGATCTGCGTGATCCAGTGCTGCAGCTCGACGAACGGATTGCCGCGCAGCTTGCAGAAGACGGTCGCGCCTTCGATCGCCTTGTAGGCGAGCGGGTTGAGCTTGCCGAACAGGGCGCTGCGCGAGATCTCAGGCATGGCGGACTCCGTGATGGCGGCGAAGCAGGAACGAGGTCTCGGGCCGCAGGTGCAGGTCGCCGCGGTCGCGCGCGCCTCCGCCGCGGCCGAGCCACGCGCTGACGCCGAGCCGCGTCGTGCGGCCGAGGCGAGGCTCGGGGACGTGGTCGCGGGCGAGGACGAGCTCGACGTCCCAGAGCAGATCGAGCCCGGCGTAGTGCTGCACCCACTCGCGCAGCTGCCGCCACGCCGCTTCGCCCGGCAGGAAGCCGTGGTACTGCGCGAGCGTCAGCGGCCCGAGCGCGACGCGGAACTTGAACTGGCGATCGCGCCATTTGCTGCCGCTCGTCGCGGCGACGCCGAGCTGCGGCGCGACGGCGCCGCTGCGCTCGGGGCGGCTGCGCGAAAAGCCGAGCCGGCTCCTGTCCTCGGCCGCGATCGCGAGCCACGTCGGCACGTGCTCCTCGATGCGAACGGGAACGCGGAAATGCTGGCGCAGGAGCTTCGCGAGTCCTTCGGGATGGCGGCTGCGACCGGCGAGCAGCCCCGACTGGAACAGGCGAGCGCTCTCGGGAAGCGCGCGCGGCGAAGGGCCGACGGTGGCCGATCCCCACGTCGCGCCGAGCCAGCCGGCGAAGCGGTTGCGGCCGGGCCGATCGTGGTGGACGGTCGGCTGAACGTCGGCCCACGCGCGGTAGAAGAGCGAGAGCAAGCGGTGGTGGAAGACGTCGACGAAGCGCGCGAGCGTCGCGTCGCCGCGAAAGCGCGCCCGCTCGCGCACTGCCTCGGTGAAGTGAAGCGGCATCGGACCCTGCGGACCGAGCAGGCCGAAGAAGAGGACGCCGAGCCGAGGCGCCGGACGGGCGTCGGCGAGAAAGCTCGCGACCGCGGCGGGAGCGAACGCGAGCTCGGCGTCCTGGCCGAGGCGAAGCGCTTCCTGTGCCGGCCGCGGCGCCGAGCCGATCGGCGGCAGGTCGGGACGCAGCGCATCGACGTGGCGCAACACGGCGAAGAAGTCGTGCTCGCGCGGTGCGCTGGCGAGCGCGCGAAAGAGCGCCGCGAGCGCATCGGCGTGATGCGCCGCGTCGCCCCTGTCGGCGGCGGACGTCACAGCGCCTCCCGCGCGCCGATCCGCGGCGGCCAGCGCATCACCTCGCCGCGCTGCATCGTCTTCAGCGTCAGCTGCGTGAAGCTGTTGATCGCGGCGTGGCGCGCGAAGAAGCGCTCGAGCACGCTCGCGAACAGGAACGCGCTCGTGCCCTGGAACGCGAGCTCGTCGAGCTCGAGCTCGAGCGCGATGCCGTTGCCGAACGCGATCGGCCCGCGCACCGGCATGCGCCGCACGATGCTCTTCGCGGTGAGGGCATGGACGCCTTCGACCTGGCGCGACCAGCCGCTGTCCTCGGGCGGCGCGTAGAGCGAGAGCATCGCGCGCACCGCGGCGGCGGCGTGCTCGGGCGTTTCGCCGACGAGCGAGAGGTGGTTGAGCGTCAGGTGGCTGACCAGGCTCCAGCCGAGCTGGCCGACCGGCCGGCGGGTGATCGGGCGTGTCGGGCCGCGCAGCACGTCGATGCGCGTCACCGGCCCCGGCGCCTCGAGCCGCCACGCCGACGCCGTCTCGCCGCCCGGGTGCGGCAGCAGCGTCGGCAGGTCGCGGTTGGTGACCCACGCGGTGACCGCGAGCTGGCGCAGATCGTCGCGGTACGGCGCGTGCGCCGGATCGACCAGCGAGACGAAGACCTCCTCGCCGACGTACGCCGAACGCGCGCCGTGCTCCTTCTGTCGCGCCGAGAGCAGCCGCGGCTCGCGGCGCACGGTGTAGAAGCCGTGGGCGTCGTCACCGCTCGCCGCGGCGGCGTCGTGGTACGTCGCGTAGAGCGGATGGAACTCCTGCTGCGCGACGCGGCCGGTGCCGAAGCCGGTGAGCGAGGCGATGCTGTGGACCTCGTAGTCCATCGGCCGCGTCCGATCGGGGACGACGTGGTACTCCCACGAGCCGGTGCCGACCGGGATGCGGTCGAGTCGCTTCTGGAAGAGGTTGACTGCCGGCGTGCAGTGAAGCGCGAGGCTCGTGCCGTCGACGATCGCCTCGAGCGCCGGCTCGCCGCGCTGCAAGGCGACGATGATTTCGACCTCATCGCCGGCGACGTTGGCGAGCCGGTCCGCGAGCGATCCGATCTCGAAGAAGAGCAGCCGCTGCGGCATCGCCGCGAGCTCCTGCAGCAGCCGGTGTCCCGAGAACGCGCGCAGCGATTCGGGCAGGAGCGCTTCATCGGCGCCGAAGCCGAGCGCACGCACGCTCGCGCTGCCGCTCCACTGCGCGTTCGCCGGAGCGCCGTTGGCGGCGCGCCGCTGCACCAGCGTGCCCATCGCCGAGCCGACGACGAGCTCGTGGAGGCGAAACGCCACGTCGTCGCCGGCGCTTATGTAGAACGCGAGGCGATCGACTCCGAGCTGGTCGAACCGGAGACCGCCGCCGCAGCGCAGGCGAATGCGCAGGCCCCCGCGCATGCCTAGCAGCTGCGGCAGCTTCGCCGCGGCGAGGTCGGGCGCGTGGCTGAAGTACTGGACGGCAGCGATCTCGATCGGCCAGAGCGTCACCGCGTGCGCGGTCGTGAATTCGCAGTGCGTCTCCTGGCCGCGCGCGACCTCGGAGACGACCGCGCTGCCACGCGGCAGGACGTAGCCCTTGACGAGGTTCGGATCGGCCGCGTCGACGGCGAAGCGCGCGACCATCATCGACGGCACTGGAGCGAGGAAGTTCGGGTACGTCGCCTCGAGCAGATGCGCGATCAGCCGCGGATGCTCGGCCTCGATCTTGAGCTGGACGCGCGCGGTGAGGAACGCGAAGCCCTCGAGAAGACGCTCGACGTACGGGTCGCTGACCTCGATGCCCTCGACGCCCAGTCGCGCCGCGAT
>Ga0207657_10003170_pt1 | contig 17601 bp, 21 predicted proteins | sample KBSC33metaG_FD_184316 | JGI IMG/M metagenome (GOLD analysis project Ga0207657, IMG submission 184316) | Corn rhizosphere microbial communities from Kellogg Biological Station, Michigan, USA - KBS C3-3 metaG (SPAdes) (version 2) | ecosystem: Host-associated > Plants > Roots > Rhizosphere > Soil ... | reverse complement strand
ACTTCATCGCGGTCGTCGAGCGGTTCCTCTCGTACGTCGCGCTCGAAGAAGAAGCCGAAGCGACCTAGCGAGGCCTAGCGGCCGGCGTCCGGCTCCGGCCCGAGGAACGGGTACCGGTAGTCGGTCGGCGGCACGAACAGCTCCTTCACCGTCCGGGGCGAGACCCAGCGGATGAGGTTCCACATCGAGCCGGCCTTGTCGTTGGTGCCGGATGCGCGCGCGCCGCCGAACGGCTGCTGGCCGACGACGGCGCCGGTCGGCTTGTCGTTGACGTAGAAATTGCCGGCCGCGTACCGGAGCCGCTCGCTCGCGAGCTCGACGGCGCTGCGGTCCCGCGCGAACACGGCGCCCGTCAGGCCGTAGGGGGCGCCCGCGTCGATCAGGTCGAGCGTGTCCTCGTAGTTCTTCTCGTCGTAGACGAACGCGGTGACGACCGGGCCGAACAGCTCCTCCTTCATCGTGCGGAAGTCGGGGTCGCTCGTCTCGATCACCGTCGGCTCGACGAACCAGCCGTCGGAGTCGTCGTAGCCGCCTCCCACGAGCACGCTCGTCTTGCCGTCCGCGGCGTTCGCCTCGTCGATCGCCGCCTTCTGCGTCGTGAACGAGCTGCCGTCGATGACGGCGCCCATGAAGTTGGAGAAGTCGCTGACGTCGCCGATCTTCAGCGTCTTCACCTCGTCGGCGAGGCGTTCGCGTAGCTCGGGCCACAGGTTCGACGGCGCGAACACGCGTGACGCAGCCGAGCATTTCTGCCCCTGATACTCGAAGGCGCCTCGAACGATCGCCGTCGCGACGGCATCGACGTCGGCACTGGGGTGGGCGACGATGAAGTCCTTGCCGCCCGTCTCGCCGACGATCCGCGGATAGTTGCGGTAGTTGTCGAGGTTGTTCGCGACGTCGCGCCACATCCCGTTGAAGACGGCGGTCGAGCCGGTGAAGTGGATGCCGGCGAGATGTGGGCTCGCGAGCACGGGATCGCCGACCGCGGAGCCCGAGCCGTAGACGAGGTTGATCACACCCGGCGGCAAACCCGCCTCCTCGAGCAGCTGCATGATGAACCACGCGCTGTAGGCCGCGGTCGACGCGGGCTTCCAGACGACGCAGTTGCCCATCAGCGCGGCCGACGTCGGCAGGTTGCCGCCGATGGCGGTGAAGTTGAACGGCGTCACTGCGAAGACGAAGCCTTCGAGCGGGCGGTACTCGAGCCGGTTCCAGACGCCGGGCGACGAGATCGGCTGTTCCTCGTAGATCCGGCGCATGTACTGGACGTTGAAGCGCCAGAAATCGATCAGCTCGCACGAGGCGTCGATCTCCGCCTGGTGCGCCGTCTTCGACTGGCCGAGCATCGTGGCCGCGTTCAGCGTCTGCCGCCAGGGGCCGGCCAGCAACTCGGAGGCGCGCAGGAGGATTGCGGCGCGCTCCTCCCACGGCGTGCGCGACCAGTCCTCCCAGGCGTCGGCGGCCGCGGCGATCGCGCGGTCGACCTCCTTCGCGCCGCCCTTGTGCACGGTCGCGAGCACGTGTGAGCGCTTGTGCGGCTGCACCGCGTCGAACGTGTCGCCGGTGGTGACGTCCTCGCCGCCGATGACGAGCGGAATCTCGAGCTGCTGCGACTGCATCTCCTGGAGGCGCAGGCGCAGCTCCTCACGCTCGGGCGTGCCGGGCGCGTAGCTCCGGACCGGCTCGTTGTGCGGCTCGGGGACGCGCGAAATGCCGTGGGTTCCCATGCGCTCGATCCTAGACTGAGTCTCGATGGGCGTGACGCGGGTCGCCTACGAGGCGGACGGCTGGGGGGTCGGCGAGCTGTGGCTCGACGGCGACGTCGTCGTCTGGCACGAGCTGCCGAGATCTGCGATCGAGTTGCAGGGCAGGCCGGTTGCGCATCCGTACGTGAAGCTCCTCCAGCGGTACTTCGCGGGCGCAGACGTCAACTTGTCCGACGTTCCTCTCGACCTCGAATACGAGACGCCGTTCCTCGAGCGCTGCGCCCATGCCCTCCGTGCCGTGCCGCGCGGTGAGACGGTGACCTACGGCGAGCTGGCGGCGCTCGCGGGCTCGCCGGGTGCCGCGCGCGCCGCAGGCAGCTTCTGCGCGCGCAACCGGCTCGGCCTGTTCGTCCCGTGCCACCGCGTGGTGAGCGCCGGCGGGCTCGGCTCGTACGGCTCGCACGGCCTCGCGTACAAGAAGCGACTGCTGGAGCTCGAAGGTGCCACTCTCTGAGGACCTCCGCAACGAGCTAGCGTCGATCGCGCCGGAAGCCGACTGCGACCGGCTCGCCGAGCTCTCCGGTCTCTTCCACGTCGCCGGCAGCGTCCACCTGCGCGGGCGCGGCGAGATTGCGCTGCACCTCGACCTCGCCAGCAGCGCGGTCGCGCGCCGCGGCTTCGCGCTCTTGCGCGCATTCGACGTCGACTCGGAGATCCGCACGTATCAGCAACACGCGTTCGGCCTGGCGACGCGCTTCCAGCTGCACGTCGAGGGCACAAAACATGCCTACGAGGTGTTGCACCGCGCCGGCGTGCTCGACGCGGCGCACCGTCCGCTCGAACGGCCGCCGCAGCGTGTGCTCGCGCGCCGTTGCTGCCGCGGCGCCTATCTTCGCGGCGCGCTGCTCGGCGCCGGATCGTTGAGCGGTCCGCGCGATCCGCATCTCGAGATCCGCACCGCCGAGCCCGAAGGTGCGCGATTCGTCGCCGACGTCGCAGCGAAGGAAGGCGCGGAGTTGAAGGTGCTGCAGCGCCGCGGACACGCAGTTGCCTACGCGAAGGGAATCGACCCGATCGCCGACGTGCTCGCCGCAGCCGGCGCCGGGGACACCGTGATCGCGCTCGAGGAGAGCTCCGTCGTGTCGGCGATCCGGGCCGACGCCAACCGTCTCGCGAACGCAGACCACGCAAATCTCGTGCGCACGAGCCGTGCCGCGCGCGTGCAGATCGACGCCGTGCGCACGCTCGACCTCGACGCGCTCCCGGATGACCTTCGCGAGCTCGCGCAGCTGCGACTGCGCCTGCCGACGGCGTCCACCGCCGAGCTCGCGCGGCGCACGCAGCTCACGAAGGCGTCCGCGTACCGCCGCCTGCGTCGTCTCGTCGAGCTCGCGGACGCTTGAGCCACCGCAGGAGCGCGACGAACGCGAGCCACGAAACGAGCGCGAACACGGACCCGGCAACGGTGAGATCCCTGCGTGCGCCGAAGTAGACGACGAAGAGCGGCAGCCCCACGAGGCCGATCGCCGCGAACAGGTCGAGGCGCCAACGCATCTCACCATGCGCCGACAGCCACACCGCGACGCCGAGCCAGCCGAGGACGGCGGCGAGCAGAAACCACGCGAGCACAACGGTCATGAAGCGATGGGTACCACTTTCAACTCGTCTAGCGGAGGTTTCGGGGCGTCGTCATACTCGACAACGGCGGGTGCTGTGCCTGTCCGGCGGAGGATTCAGACCCCGTCCGACGTCGCGATACCGGGCACAGGAAAGGGCCGGGAGGGTCGTCCTCGGAGCTTCCCGGTCCGCCCGCCGCTGCGCTTTCGCCCGCTCGCCCGCTCCGCTTCGCTTCGCTTTCCGCTCGCGGGGTCGGGGATGTGAGCCAACACGTCGGTCGAGCTCGAGAGGCCGCGCCCGCGCAGGTCGGTCGCGGCCGGCGCGGGCTCGCGATTAGCATCCTCTCCAAAGACGACGGAAAGGCTGTTGCTCATGGCGAAGATCAGGGTCGGGATCAACGGCTTCGGCCGGATCGGGCGGAACTTCTTCCGCGCCTACCTCGACCGGGGCGGGGATTTCGAGCTCGTCGCGGCCAACGACATCGGCGACACGGCGACGATGGCCCACCTGCTGAAGTACGACTCCGTTCTCGGCCCGCTCGGGCGCGACGTCCAGCACGGCGACGACTGGATCCAGGTCGGCGAGCACCGCATCCAATTCTTCACGGAACGGGACCCGGCGCAGCTGCCGTGGGGCGAGCTCGGCGTCGACGTCGCGATCGAGTCGACGGGCCTCTTCACCGACCGCGCGGCCGCCGAGAAGCATCTCGAGGCAGGCGCCAAGAAGGTCGTCATCTCCGCGCCTGCGACGGATCCGGACATCACCCTCGTCCTCGGCGTCAACGGCCGCGACTACGACCCCGAGCGGCACAACATCATCTCCAACGCGTCGTGCACGACCAACTGCGTCGCCCCGCTCGCGAAGGTGCTGCACGAGGCGTACACGATCGAACGCGGCTTCATGACGACGATCCACGCGTATACGAACGACCAGCGGACGCTCGACCTGCCGCACCCCGACCTTCGTCGCGCCCGCGCGGCTGCGATCAACCTGATCCCGACGTCGACGGGCGCTGCGCGTGCGATCGGCCTCGTCCTGCCGGAGCTCAAGGGCAAGGTCGACGGCATGTCGATGCGCGCACCCGTTCCGACCGGCTCCGTCGTCGACCTCGTCGTCCAAGTGGCGGGGGAGACGAACAAGGACGCCGTCAACGAGCTGTTCCGCTCGAAAGCCGACAACGGCGACTTCGACGGCATCCTCCAGTACACGGACGAGCCGATCGTCTCGACCGACATCGTCCACTCGTCGTACTCGTCGATCTTCGACAGCCAGCTGACGATGGTGAACGGGAACCTCGTCAAGGTCTTCGGCTGGTACGACAACGAGTGGGGCTACAGCTGCCGCCTCGTCGATCTCGTCGCGAAGATCGCCGAGACGATGCCCGCTGCCGTCGCGGCCTAGATGAGGCTGCCCCGGTCGGTTCGCGACGCCGACGTTGCCGGCAAGGTGGTGCTGGTCCGGGCCGATCTCAACGTGCCGCTGGAAGGGGGCAGGGTCGCGGACGACACCCGCATCCGCGCGTCGTTGCCGACGCTGCGCCTCTTGCTCGACGGGGATGCGAGAGAGGTGCGCGTCTGCTCGCACCTGGGCCGCCCGAAAGGGCACGACGAGCAATACGCGATGGCGCCGGTCGCCGCGCGCGTGGCCGAGCTCGTCGGCGACGACCGTGTACGCGTGCTCGAGAACACGCGTTTCAACCCGGGGGAGACGAAGAACGACGAAAGCTTCGCGCGCGAGCTCGCCGACGGCTGCGACGTCTACGTCGACGACGCGTTCGGGTCAGCGCATCGCGCGCACAGCTCGACGGAGGCGGTGGCCCGCCTGCTGCCGGCGTACGCCGGACTGCTCTTGCTCGAGGAGCTCCGCCATCTCGGCCGCCTGCTCGGCGACGTCGAGCGGCCGTTCGTCCTCATCAGCGGCGGGTCGAAGGTCGACGACAAGCTCGGCGTGCTCCAGAACCTCGGCGGGCGCGCCGACACGGTGCTGATCGGCGGGAAGATGGCCGAGCAGCTGCGCGTCGAGAACCCGCTCGACTTCGCGGTCGAGCTCCCGTCGGACGTCGTCGGCGCGGCGGAGTTCGCCGAGGACGCCGAGTCGGGCGTCTACGCGGTCGACGATCTGCCCGACGGCTGGCTCGGGCTCGACATCGGCCCGGAAACGCGCAGCCGCTTCGCCGCGACGCTCGCGGACGCCCGCACCATCTTCTGGAACGGGCCGATGGGAGTCTTCGAATGGCCGCGCTTCGCAGCCGGGACGACGGCAGTCGCGCAGGCAGTCGCCGCGAACGAGGAAGCGTTCAGCGTCGTCGGCGGAGCCGACTCGGTACGCGCGCTCAACGAGGCCGAGCTCGCCGACAAGGTCTCCTGGGTGTCGACCGGCGGCGGCGCCTCGCTCGAGCTGCTGGCAGGAAAAGAGCTACCCGGCGTCGCAGTGATCCCCTCGTGATCGTCGCCGGCAACTGGAAGATGTTCGACGGCCCGGACCCGCGTGCGCTGCGCTCGGCGCTCGGCGACCTGCCGCACGTCGTCGCGCCGCCGTATACGCGACTGCGCGAATGCGTCGAGGCCGGCCTGACGACGTACGCGCAGAACGTCCACTGGGAGAACGAAGGCGCCTTCACCGGCGAGATCTCGCCGCCGATGCTGCGGTCGCTCGGCGTCACCGGCGCGATCGTCGGCCATTCGGAACGGCGGCTCTACTTCGGCGAGACGGATCTCGCCGTCGCGCGCCGCGCCCATGCGGCCTTGCAGGCCGGGCTCGGCGTGATCGCGTGCGTCGGCGAGAACTGGGAGCAGCGGGAATCGGGCGACACCGAGACCGTCCTCCGCGTGCAGGTCGAATCCGTCGGTGATCTCTGTGGCGCGCACGACGACCTCGTGATCGCCTACGAGCCGGTGTGGGCGATCGGAACGGGAAAGACGGCGACCCCGGAGCTCGCGCAGGAGGCGCACGCGTTCATCAAGTCGCTGCTCGATCTGCCTGTGCTCTACGGCGGCAGCGTCAAGCCGGAGAATGCGGCCGAGCTTCTCGCCCAGCCGGACGTCGACGGTGTGCTCGTCGGCGGCGCGTCCCTCGACATCGACAGCTTCGTCGCGATTTGCCGCGCCGGCTCGTAACGCTCGTCATCCTCGACGGCTGGGGCTGCGCTCCCGCCGGGCCGGGGAACGCGGTCGAGCTCGCGCAGACGCCCGTGTTCGACCGGTTGTGGCGCGAGCTCCCGCACACGCGCCTCGTCGCGTCGGGTAAGGCAGTGGGCCTGCCGCCGGGGCAGATGGGCAACTCCGAGGTCGGCCACCTGACGATCGGCTCCGGCCGCATCCTCGACCAGGACTTCCAGCGCGTGAACCGGGCGATCGCCGACGGCACGTTCTTTTCGAACCCGAATCTCGTCGCTGCCTTCGAACGCGGAAAGAACGTGCATCTGCTGGGGCTCGTCTCGCACGGCGGCGTCCACTCGCACATCGAGCACGTCCAGGCCCTGCTGAAGTTCGCGCCCGAGAAGACGTGGATCCACGCGTTCACCGACGGCCGCGACGTTTCGCCGCACTCGGCGATCCGCGACCTCACGGAGCTGCCGCTCGATCGCATCGCGACCGTCGCGGGCCGCTACTACGCGATGGACCGCGACAAGCGTTGGGAGCGGACGCAGCTCGCGCTCGACGCGATCCTGCAGAACACCGGGCCGCGCGACGCGGACCCGCTCCATGCGGTGCAGGCGAGCTACGACGGCGGCATCACCGACGAGTTCATCCCCCCGACCGCGATCGACGGCCGCCCACGGCTCGATCCGACGACGGACACCGCCATCTTCTTCAACTTCCGTCCGGACCGCGCGCGGCAGCTGAGCGAGAAGCTCGGCGAGCTGAAAACCGACCTGACGACGATGACGAAGTACCGAGAGGATTTCGCATTCCCCGTCGCCTTCCCGGAGCAGCCCGTGGAAATGGTTCTCGCCGACGTCCTCGAACAGCACCATGTGCGGCAGCTGCACACGGCCGAGACGGAGAAGTACGCGCACGTCACGTACTTCTTCAACGGTGGGCGCGAGGACGACCACGACGGCGAAGACCGCGTCCTCGTCCCGTCGCCGCGGGACGTCCCGAGCTACGACTTCAAGCCCAAGATGTCGGCGGAGGAGCTGACCGCCGAGTTCGAGTCGCGGATCGGCGAGGGCTACGGCTTCGCGGTCATCAACTTCGCGAACCCCGACATGGTTGGCCACACCGGCGTCATCCCCGCCGTCGTCGAGGCCGTCGAAACGACCGACCGCTGCCTCGGCCGGGTCGTGGCCGCGACCGAGCGTGCCGGCGGCGTCTGCCTCGTGACCGCCGACCACGGCAACGCAGAGGTGCTGCTCGAGACCGACGGGGTCAGTCCGCACACCGCACATACGACCAACCTCGTTCCGGCGATCCTGACGGATCCTGATGTGGGGATGCGGGACGGCGGCGAATTGTCCGATATCGCCCCCACGATCCTCGACCTTTTGGGTTTTTCCCAGCCCTTACAAATGACCGGGAAATCGCTGATTACCCGGATATGATGGTGCGCCTTGTCACTGCCACAGCCTGACTTCGGAGTCCTGCGGAAGGCTCAGCGCGGAGACGAGCGCGCGTTCTCGCTGATCGTGCGCGCGTATCAGGTGCCGGTCTTCAACTACGTGCTGCGCCTCGTCGGGGACAGGTCGCTCGCGGAGGACCTGACGCAGGAGGTGTTCCTGCGCGTCTACCAGGGCCTGCCGAAGTTCTCCCTGCGGTCGAAGTTCACGACCTGGCTGTTCCAGGTCACGAAGAACCGCGTGCTCGACGAGCTGCGCGCCGTCGAGCGCCGCCCACGCGCGGTCGTCCAGATCGACGACGCTCCGCACCTCGAGGTCGTGGACGCGCCGTTCGAGCGCCTCGAGGCGATCGACGCCGTCTGGCGGGCGGTCGAGAACCTCAACGTCGACCTGAAGATGGCGCTGTTGCTCCGCGACATCGTCGGCCTTTCCTATACGGAGATCGCCGACGCGCTCGAGGTGACGCTCGCCACCGTCAAGTGGCGGATCTACAAGGCTCGCGAAGACGTCCAGCTCGCGCTCGCGCGGGAGGGCATCTTCCTGCACGACGAGCCGCCCGTCAGCGCGAGTACCGACTCAGCCACGCACTGAGATTTCGCGCTTCCTGCGCGGCGCTCGCGCCGTGTGGCACGGGAGTGACGCGCGCGGTCGGCCGCAGCTTCGGCTTCGGCTTCGAGCCGTGATCGAACACCGCGATCAGGCCGACGGTGAGCGCGAGCACGGCGATCGCGACGAGCACGAGCGAGGGTGGCACTCGGCGGCGCGGCGGGACGATCGGCGCGAACGGCACGGTCTCGGCGGCGGCGGGCCGCACGGCGCGGAGCTCGCGAACGAGCTCCTGCGGCGTCTCCGCGTGCAGCAGGGGCAGCTCGGGCGACGTGTCGTTGAGCGCCTGCGCGAGTGCGCGCACGTCGTCTCCGGGCTCGCCGGGACGGAAGCCGCTCAGCTTCGGGACGCCGTCGTCGCGGACGATGAGCTCGCCGGCATGCACGAGCCCGAGCGCATGAGCGTTCACGAGCGCACGCGCCGCGTGCGTGCCGAGGATGACCGCGTCGTCGGCCTCGAGCGGTGCGCGTAGCGTGAGCGGCAGCCCCTCGACGTGCTCGATGGCCGCGAAGCGCCGCCCCTCGTGCTCGCCGATGTCGAAGACGCGCACGACGCTGGGATCGGACAGCCGCGGGTCGTCGACGTCGTCTCTCGACGCGATCCAGCGGATGCGCACGATGCGATCGAGCTCGGTGTCGCGCGCGAGGCCGTTCTCGAGCGGCTCGTAGCGGCCGGCGATCAATGGTCGTGCTTTCCGTGCTTGTCGTGCTTGCCGTGCTCGTGGTCGTCGTGCCCGTGTTTTTTGTGCGGCGCGGGCGGAGCCGGGGGCGGCGGAGGCACGCAGGTGATGCGGGAGGCGAGGTCGTTCACCGCGCCGACCAGCGTCTCCTGGAAGCGTGGTCGCAGCCTGCGGGTGTTCACCGCGTCGATCACGGACGCTCGCAGCGCGACCGCGCGTTGTTGTGCGAGACAGCCGTCGCCGGCGTCGAGCGCGGCGGCTACGCCGTTCGCCTGCGCGCGCCACGCGCTCGCGAGCGCGTGCGGAAGCTTCGGAACGCGCGGTTCCGTCCGGTGCGCGCCGCCGCAGCCGGCGAGGAGCAGGACCAGGACGACTGGTGCCTGCTTCCGAGCAGGCACCAGTCTCATCCCGTCTCGAGCCGTCGTGCCAGCGCCTCGGGCAGCCCCGCTGCGCGGATCTCGGCCTGCGTGCGCGCGACGTCGTACTCGACGCGCTCGAACGACGCGGTGTGCGCATCGAGATCGAGCGTCGCGTACGCAGCCCGCGGATCGCCGTCGCGCGGCTGGCCGACGGAGCCGGGATTGAGCAGCCAGCGCGCCGACGCCAGGTCGACGGTCGTTCCCTGCGGCGCGATGCCTCCGGCGAGCGTCGACGACACGGCGAGCGCGACATGGCTGTGGCCGACGAGCACCGTCGGCGCGTCGGTCAGCATGAATGTGGCCGCGGCGGCGTCGTCGGAGAGCACGTACTCCCAGACCGGATCCCGCGCGCTGCCGTGATAGAGCGCAACCCCGTGTGCCGTCCCCTGCACGTCGAGGGTCTGCAGGAAGGCGAGCGACTCCTCCTCGATCACGCTCCTCGTCCACTCGGCTGCGATGCCCGCATCGCCGCTGAAGTCCCTGAGATCGATCGTTCCGCGCACGGCGAGGTCGTGATTCCCGCCGAGGCAGACCGTTGCACGCTCGCGGACGAGTGCGCAGCACTCGTCCGGCCGCGCCCCGTAGCCGACGAGGTCGCCGAGGCACCAGATCTCGTCCGGCGGGCTCGCGTCGATCGCAGCGAGAACCGCGTCGAGCGCCGCCAGATTCGCGTGGATGTCGGAGACGACGGCGACGCGCACGCGTCAGGGGCCGGGGGTCTCCGGCAGATTCCGGATCCCCTCGGTCGTCTGGAACTTCGACCACGAGTCGTGCAGGGCCGCGATCAGCTCCTCGACGAAGCGCGGTGACGCGTTGATCCGCGAGACGACCGCGCCGGGGACGTCGCCCTCCTCGACCTCATGCTCGATCCGCGCGAACGTGAGCGTGAACTCGTAACGCGAGAAGGTGATGTTCGCGAAGTTCGCGTAGACCCCGGCGATGTCGCTCGGGTCGAGATGGATGTTGAGCCGGCGCTCGCCGCTCTCGCTCTGATCGGTCTCCGGCTCGTTCTCGTCGTCGTCCACGCCGGAATACTAGGGGGCGGATGGATCACACCCGGAGGCTCAGGCAAATCGCGCTCCTGTTCGCGGGCGTGGTCGCGACGATCGCCGGCGGGACCGTCGGCTTTCATCAGATTCTCCACGAGCCGTGGTTCCAGTCGTTCTACCGCTCGGTCATCACCGCCTCGCTCACGGGGCTCGACACGGTGCCGCCGAGCGACGCCGCGCGCGCGCTCTCGATCGCGATGGCGGTGTGTGGGTTGACGATCATCGGTTATGCGGGCGCGGTTATCGTCGAGGCCATCTCCGGCGGGGTGCTCACAGGCGCCCTCGCGGAGCGACGGAGGGAGCGGACGCTGGAGCGCATGCACGATCACTTCATCATCTGCGGCTACGGACGGGTCGGACGCCGCGTCGCGGAGGAGTTCCGCGACTCCGACGTCTCGTACGTCGTGCTCGACTTCCGCGACGACGCGGTCGCGGCCGCGAAAGCTCACGGAGATCTCCTGATCGAGGGCAACGGCACGGAGGACGAGGACCTCGAGCGTGCGGGGCTCGACCGTGCGCGCGGCCTCGTCGTCGCGTCCGACGACGACGCCGACAACCTCTACATCACGCTCTCCGCGCGCAACGCGCGGCCGGACCTGCAGATCGTCGCGCGCGCCTCCGACGAGGGCGCAATGAAGAAGCTGCAGCTCGCGGGCGCCGACCGCGTCGTCATGCCCTACACCGCCGCCGGCCGGACGATGGCGAACCTCGTGCTGCGGCCCCAGGTGACCGAGTTCCTCGACACCGTGCTTACGGCGGCAGGCGCCGACCTCCACATGGCGCAGATCGAGGTGCACGACACGTGCGAAAGCGCCGGCAAGACGATCCGCGAGCTGCGCGTGCGACACGAGACCGGCGCGATCATCGTCGCGCTCCGCAAGAAGGACGGAACGTTCGACACGACCCCGGAGCCGGAGGTGCTCGTCGAAGCCGGCGACGTGATCGTCGGCGTCGGCACCTCCGACGAGCTGCAACGCCTCGAGGATCTGTTCGCCGTTGGCAGCTGATCCCGTCAGCGCCCTCGGGCGTGCGCTCGGTCCGGACATCGACCTCGAGCGGCCGTCCGAAGCCGAGCACGGCGACTACGCGACGAATGCCGCGCTGCGACTCGCCGGCACGCGCCGGCAGGCGCCCCGCGAGCTGGCGGCCGAGCTCGTCGCGGCCGCAGAGGCGCTGCCGGACGTCGATCGGGCTGAGATCGCCGGCCCCGGGTTCGTCAACCTCTTCCTGACCGACGCGTGGTTCGTCGATGCGCTCCGGACGCTGCTCGACGAGGACCTGACCTTCCCGCCGACCGGAATGCGCGTGCAAGTCGAGATGGTCAGCGCGAACCCGACCGGGCCGATCACGGTCGCCTCCGCGCGCAACGGCGCGTACGGCGACGCCGTCGCCCGGCTGCTCGAGCTGACGGGCAGCAGTGTCGAGCGCGAGTACTACTACAACGACTCCGGCGCACAGATGGACAAGTTCCGCGCGTCGGTCGAGGCTGTGCGCGGGGGAGGCGAGCCGCCGGAGGACGGCTATCACGGCGAGTACCTCGCCGAGCTCGCGCAGCTGAAGGGCGACCCCGTCGTGTTGATGCGTGCGCAGATCGAGGAATCGCTCGAGCGCTTTCGCATTCATTTCGATTCGTGGGCGAGGCAGAGCGAGCTCGAGCAACGACTCCCCGAGCTGCTGCCGCGACTCGACACGTACGAGCACGAGGGCGCGCTCTGGGCGCGCTCGTCGGCTTACGGCGACGACGAGGATCGCGTCCTGCTGCGGTCGGGCGATCGCTCGCCGACCTATCGGGCCGCGGACGTCGCGTACCTCGTCGACAAGCTCGACCGCGGGGTCGACCGCGCCGTCTACGTTCTCGGCGCCGACCACCACGGCACGCGAAACTGGTATGCCGCTGTCGCACGCATGCTCGGCTACGACCCCGAGCGCGTCGAGGTCCTGCTCTACCAGCTCGTGCACCTGACCAAGGGCGGGGACAAGACGAAGATGTCGAAGCGGCGCGGCGACGTCGTCTTCCTCGACGACTTCATCGACGAGATCGGCGTCGACGCCGCGCGCTGGTATCTCGTCAACCGCGGCCCCGACCAGACGATCGACATCGACATCGACCTCGCCGCCGAGCGCTCGCAGAAGAACCCCGTCTACTACGTGCAGTACGCGCACGCACGCATCGCCGGGATTCTGAGGCAGGCGCCTGCGGGGCCTGCATTCATGCAGGCGCAAGCCGTCGTCAATCGCGAGGAGCGCGAGCTGATCAAGCGCCTCGCCGAGTTCCACTCCGTCGTCGTAGACGCCGCGGCGAAGCGCGGCCCCCAGGCGATCCCGGCGTACGCGATCCGCGTCGCCGACGACTTCCACCGCTTCTACCACCAGCATCGCGTGCTCGAGAGCGAGCAGGAAGCGTTCCGGCTCGAGCTCTGCCGGGCAACACAGCGTGTGATCGCACGCTGCCTCGATCTCGTGGGAGTCGACGCGCCGGAGAGGATGTAAATGGCCGACGGGCTGCTGCTCACGCGCCGCGAGCGCGTCCGTCTCTACTGGCAGAAGTTCGCGGCGGGCTACGGGCCGTCGCTGCTCCTGGGCGCGATCGCGCTGGCGCTCGGCGCCGGGTCGGTCGGCTACGTGATCCTGATCTTCGGCCTGTTGCTCGGCTTCTTCGTCGCCTCCTCCGCGCGCAAGCTGCGCGGCGCCGTCATCGGCGGCGTCGTCTGCGCGGTCATCCTGTTCCTCCTGCAGCTCCTGATCGCGTGGTTCGTCACGCACTCGTGGTTCGGGCCGCAGTAGAGTCGCGCGCCGTGAGCACGCACCGCGCCGCACCCGACCGCAACATTGCGATGGAGCTCGTCCGCGTGACGGAGGCGGGCGCGATGGCGGCCGCGCGGTGGATCGGCCGCGGCGAGAAGGAGTCCGCCGACCAGGCCGCCGTCGACGCGATGCGCTACGTCCTCGACAGCGTCGCGATGCGCGGTGTCGTCGTGATCGGGGAGGGCGAAAAGGACGAGGCGCCGATGCTCTACAACGGCGAGGAAGTCGGGAGCGGGGAAGGCCCGGAGGTCGACGTCGCGGTCGATCCGCTCGAAGGGACGCGGCTCACCGCGCTCGGCCAGACCGGCGCGATCAGCGTCATGGCCGTCGCCGAGCGTGGGACGATGCTCTTCCCCGGGGTGGCCGTGTACATGGAGAAGATCGCGGTCGGCCCGAACGCGGTCGACGCGATCGACATCACGAAGAGCCCCGGCGAGAACGTCGCCGCAGTCGCGAGTGCGCTCGGCAAGTCGCCGCGCGCCGTCGACGTCGTCGTCCTCGAGCGCGACCGGCACGACGAGCTGATCGCCGCGCTCCGCGAAGCCGGGGCGCGCGTCCGGCTCATTCGCGACGGCGACGTCGCGCCGGCGATCGCCGCGGGGCAGGAGGGCACCGGCGTCGACATGCTCTACGGAATCGGCGGCACGCCCGAAGGCGTCATCTCGGCCGCCGCGCTCAAGTGCGTCGGCGGCGGCATCCAGGGACGGCTGTGGCCGCGTGACGACGCCGAGCGCCGGCAATTGGTCGACGCCGGCCTCGACCCGGCACGCGTCCTGCACACGGACGATCTCGTCTCCGGTCAGGACGTCTTCGTCGCCGCGACCGGCGTCACGAACGGACCGCTGCTGCGCGGCGTCGTCTACACGCACGGCGGCGCGACGACCGACTCGATCGTCATGCGCTCGCGTTCCGGCACCGTGCGCCGGATCGTCGCTCAGCAGTCGCTGGCGAAGCTCTCGTCGCTGACCGGTTTCGAGTACCTGTAGGCGATCGGTGCGAAGCCCAGGACGATCGCGAGGTCGCCCGGGCTGAGCAGCCGGCCCGCGAGCGGCACGAAGTCGGGAACGCCGCCGCAGAGCTGCGCAACGAGGGCGTTTGCGAGCAGCCCGCCCGCGAGAACGCTGCCGCCGCGCAGGCAGAGCGCGATCGCGGCGAGCGTCAGATCGGACAGGAGCCACGAGGCCGGGACGTCCGGATTGATCACCGCGTGCGTGAAGCCGATCGCGGTGGCGGCGAGGCAGACGGCGATGACGGCGAGTGTGCGCACGGCTGCCGGTTGAACGGCAGCCGTGCGCGAACGGTTACGCCGTTACCGCCTCGCGTTCCAGCTCCGGCGAATAGAGCCCGGTGCGCGCGGCGCTGTTCATCTTCGCGCGGTGGTAGTAGGCGCGCCGGCCGGCCTCGACGTTCTCCGGCTTGCCGCCCCATGCCTTCAGGGCGGGCGCCTGCAGTGCGCGCCCGTACGAGAACGAGAGCTGCCACGGCAACGGGCCGGTTGCGTTCATCGCGTTGAGGTGCGCGGTCGCATCCTCGTCGGACTGTCCGCCGGAGAGGAAGACGATTCCCGGGACCGCGGCGGGCACGTGCTTCTTGAAGCAACGCAGCGTCCATTCCGCGACGTCCTGCACGCCGGCGCGGTTCGACGCCTCGTATCCGGAGAGCACCATGTTCGGCTTCAGCAGCGTGCCCTCGAGGTCGATGCGCTGGTCGAACAGCTCGGTGTAGACGGCGTTGAGCACGCGCGACGTCACGTGGTATGCGCGCTCGATCGTGTGCGTGCCGTCCATCAGCACCTCGGGCTCGACGATCGGGACGATCCCCGCTTCCTGGCAGAGCGCCGCGTAACGCGCCAGCGCATGCGCGTTCGTCCACGTGCAGTACTCGCTCGGGAGCTCGTCGGTGATCGAATACGTGGCGCGCCACTTCGCGAAGCGCGCGCCGAGGCCGCGGTACTCCTCGAGCCGCTCGCGCAGCCCGTCGAGGCCTTCGGTGACGGTCTCGCCCGGGGCGAGCGCGAGCGGCTTCGCGCCCTCGTCGACCTTGATCCCGGGGATGACGCCCTTCGACTCGAGCAGCTGCGGGAACGGTGTGCCGTCGAGCGCCTGCTGGCGGATCGTCTCGTCGTAGAGGATGACGCCGCTGATGTACTCCTCCGCGCCCGGCGTCGTGAAGAGCATGTCGCGGTAGGCCCGCCGGTTCTGCTCGGTCGACTCGATCCCGATCGAGTCGAACCGCTTCTTGATCGTGCCGCCGCTCTCGTCCGCGGCGAGGATCCCCTTGCCCTCGGCGACGAGCGCCTTCGCTGTCTCGTGCAGCTCGCTCATTGCTTGCTCCTTGTCGGTGTCCGCCGCCCATTATTCCGGGCGGCTCCAGATCGGGGCGCGGCTCGGGATCGCCTCGGCCACCGTGAACAAGCACCTGGAATCGATCTACGAACGGCTCGACGTGCACACGAGGACCGCCGCGGCCGCCGCCGTGCGCGGGGCTTCCTTCCGCCGCGGCTAAAATCGCCTTCCGCGCGGGAGTAGCTCAGCTGGTAGAGCGTCGGCTTCCCAAGCCGTAGGTCGCGGGTTCGAGTCCCGTCTCCCGCTTGTTGCACCACGGACAGCCGCGAGCCGCTCGTCGGGCTCGTCTCCTGGGTGAGTTAGCGGCTCGGCCAGGCGGCGGCGAGCTTCCGCCGGGACTCGCCGAGATGCTCCGGCATGACGCGCACGTCGGCGAGCACCGGCATGAAGTTCGTATCGCCTGCCCAGCGCGGCACCACGTGCAGGTGCCCGTGATCGGGGACGCCGGCGCCGGCGATCCGGCCGATGTTCCAGCCGAGGTTGAAGCCCTCGGGCGAGTAGACCTCCCGCAACGCGCGCAGTCCCGCGGCGCCGAGTTGGTGCACCTCGAGCGCGGTCGCGTCGTCGAGGTCGCCGAAGTCGAGCCCGTGCTCGAGCGGCGCGACGAGCAGGTGCCCGGTCGCGTACGGGAACTTGTTCAGGAGGACGAACGCGCGCTCGCCGCGGTGCACGACGAGCTGCGTCTCGTCGTCGTCGCTTCCGGCGGCGTTGCAGAGGAAGCAGCCGGGCTGCTCGTCGACGGACTGGATGTACTCGAGGCGCCAAGGCGCCCAGAGGCGTTCGGTCACAGCCAGCGCTTGTAGCGGAAGAAGCCGAGCATCCCGACGACGATGACGGCCATCAGCGCCACGGTCGCGACGAAGCCGGTGACGCTGTCGAAGCCCGGGAAGCGGACGTTCATGCCGAAGAAGCCGGTGATGAAGGTCAGCGGCAGCATGACGACGGTGAAGATCGTCAGGACGTACAGGATGTCGTTCTGCGCGTGCGAGATGAGCGACTCGTTCGTGTCCTCCAGGGCCTCGACCACCTCCTTGTAGTTGTCGAGATGGTCCCAGATGCGCTCGTTCGCGTCGACGATGTCGTCGAAGTAGAGCTCGAGCTCCTCCGGCAGGAAGCGCTCGATCTGCCGCTCGAGCTGGCGCAACGTCGGGCGCTGCGGCCGGACGATCTTGCGGAAAGCGATGATCTCCTGCTTCACCTTGTGGATGTCGCGCACGCGCTCCTTCGCGCGCGGCGTCACCTCGTCGATCTCTTCGTCGATCTGGCGGAGCTTGCCGCCGATCTTGTCGAGGATCGGGAAGCAGTAGTCGTAGAGGTCGTCGAGCACCTCGTACAGGAGACGCCCCGAGCCGCGCGAGAAGAGGTTGCGCCGCAACTCCTCGTTCTCGTAGCAGCGTTGGAAGAGCCGCGTCACCGGCTTCAGGTCGGCGTTCGGCAGCGTCACGAGATAGTCGGGCCCGAGGAACACGTCGAGCTCACCCGCGTCGAGCCGGCCGACGCTCGTGTTGTAGACGGGGAAGTGGAGGACGGCGAACAGATAGCCGGTCGCCTCCTCCTCCGTGTAGACGTCGATCTTCGGCCGCTCGCGGCGCGACATGACGTCCTCGATGTCGAGCGCATGCCACCCGAAGCGCGAGCCGAGCTGCTGCGCCTCGTCGACGGAAGGCCGCTCGAGATGGATCCAGGTCAGGCCGTCGCTGTGGAGCTCAGCGAGCCGAGGCCGCTCGACCGTCTCGACCGCAAGCGGCGGCAGCCCGGCGCGACGCGTGCGGATGCGGGGCAGGCTGGGCACCGGTACTGGAGGGGTCGAGGGTCGA
>Ga0207657_10003166_pt1 | contig 17609 bp, 20 predicted proteins | sample KBSC33metaG_FD_184316 | JGI IMG/M metagenome (GOLD analysis project Ga0207657, IMG submission 184316) | Corn rhizosphere microbial communities from Kellogg Biological Station, Michigan, USA - KBS C3-3 metaG (SPAdes) (version 2) | ecosystem: Host-associated > Plants > Roots > Rhizosphere > Soil ... | reverse complement strand
CGGGCCGCCCGTTCCCTTCCACACTTCCGTCACCGCGCAGCCGCCGAGCATGCGCTCAACCGTGTCGCGGCCGGCGAGCTCGGAACCGACATAGACGTCCCAGTCGCCGACCCAGAAGTCGAGGTTGCGCGACACCTCGGTCTGGCGGCACGGCGCCGCCGCCTCCGGTGTCTTACCCTGACCCATCGCTGCCGCCGGCACGACGAGCACGCCGGCGATCAGCACCGCCTTCACGCTTTGGATGGGCGGTAGGTCAGGTCGAACGACGGCGCCCAGCTCTTGCCCTCGTCGGTCGATTGCTCGCCGAACTGGCGGACGGAACCGTCCGAGTTCTTGCTGTAGGTAATGCGCACCAGCGGCCCGCCCCACTTGCCCTGGATGACCATCGCCTTGCCGTTCCAGCCGCCGACGAAGATCGCGCGGCTTCCCTGCGAGTCGATCCAGAACTGCTCCCAATGCTTCTCTTCCGGGACGTAGATGTTGAGGCTGCCGCCTCCGGGATTGCCTGCCGGCATCCAGTTCTCGCGAATGCCGCAGCCCCCGTAGAGCTTTTCGATCAGGCTGTGGCCCTGGAGTTTTCCCTTCGGCCCGTAGACGTCCCAGCGTCCGACCCAAAAGTCGAACTGGCGATGTTCGGGTGTCGTGCAAACCGCGGCGGCACTCGGGGGCGGCGCCGCCGCGGCCGGGGTGGATGTCGAGGCCTGGCTCGCTCCGAGTAAGACAAGCGCGGCAAATACATACATCGGACGCCCCCGCTAATTGGTTGCGAAGGCTAGCTAAGTCGACAAAGGGGTATGCTCCAATAGCCAGTCTAGCGCAGGTTGGAGGTAACCACTTCTCGTGAAGAGGAAAGGTTGCGCAATAGTTCGACGAACGCAGTGACCGCAGCGACCAACTGCTGCTCGTCCCAGCCGGCATAGCCCAGGAGAAAGCCGGGCTCGCCCCGTCCGCTTGAATATTGGGGCGACAACGGCAGGAGCACGAGTCCGCGTTCTCCGGCGAGCTTGCTGATTGCAACGTCACCATATTTCCGCGCAAGCCCGTCGGCGAGGCGCACCGTCAGATGCATCCCGGCTTCCTGGGGCAGGATCTCGACCAGGTCGGACGCGTCGCGGCGAAGCAGGTCGTGAAGGACGCGCCGTCGGCGGGTCAGCCGGGTTCGAAGCTGGCGCAGGTGACGAGCGAAGCTTCCGGTGGCGATGAATTCTGCCAGCCCCGCCTGGATAGGGGTCGGGAGCAGCGCATAGCTTTCGCACCGCCGTGCAGCGAGTTCAGAGATTAAATCGGCAGGGCCCGCGGCATAGCCGAGCCGCAGGCCCGAAAAGGTGAGCTTGGAAAAGCTCCCTAGCGTCAACACCCGCGCCGATCCGTCGAGGCTGGCGAGCGATTGCAGCGGCCTGCCGGAAAAACGGACCTCGCCGTCATAATCGTCGTCAACGAGCAGGGCGCCGCTGCGCCGCGACCAGGCCAGCAGCGATAGCCGCCGCGAAAGGCTGAGCGGCATGCCGAGCGGAAACTGGCGCGTCGGCGTTATCAGCGCCATTCTCGCCTCGGCCGCGCGGCGCTCACCCTCGGCGACCATCAGGCCCTGCCCGTCGACGGGGATTGGAACAAGCCTCAGGCCCTCCGCCGAAAGTATCTGCCGGGCGGTCCCGAGCCCGGGGTCTTCGACCCAGGCTGCAACTTCGCCCGAGCCCCCGTGCGCGACGGTACGGGCGATCAGGCGCAGGATGTCCGAATTGCCCGCAGTGACCATGATCTGATCAGGAGTGAGCGCGAGCCCCCGGAGCGCATGCAGGTGCCGGGCAATTTCCTGGCGAAGTACCGGCAAGCCGGCCCAGTGCCGCTCGAGCGCCGCTTCCTGATGACGCCGCCAGCCGCGCCCGAGCATCCGCGCCCACACCTGCGATGGAAAGATGTCGGCAGCCTGCCAGGCCGGATCGAATGGCGCGCCAGAGGCGCTGTAGATGCTCGTCCCGGCAGCGTCCGTCGTCGGCGTTTGCCGGCTCGATTCGGCCTCCACCGGAGCCAGCGGAAGGGCCGCGACGAAGTGTCCCGAGCCCTGCTGGCTGTGAATGAAGCCTTCCGCTGCGAGTTGACCAAAGGCGTCGAGACTGACCGTCCGCGAGACCTCGAGATCGCGCGAAAGCTTGCGGGTCGAGGGCAGACGCGTGCCTGCGGGAAGACGTTGCGTCAGGATAAGCTCACGGACGCGCATATAAAGCTGGCGCACCAGTGGCTCGGTCGTGTTCCGGTCCAGCGCCACCGAAAGCATGGCGATGACGCCGTCGCCTTCTGCACCCCTCGCTTGCATGCGCGGGACATGAAAAACCCGGCAGCGCCGGTCAAGCGAACTGCACCTGGAACTCCCCTCGCGCTGCAGCGCGCCGGCGCCATATGGGTCGGGCTGCTAGCTCCTCAGCTTCGCCAGAACGCCCTGCAGCTGCATCGCGTTCGACATGTCGCCCTCGACCTTGAGCTTGCCCATCATGAAGGCTGTCATGCCGTCGAGCTGCCCCGCGGCCATCTGCTGCCAGTCGTCCCAGCCGACGCGGATCGTGGTGTCGGCGGAGCCGTCCTCTTCCGTAACCTGATTCGCTGCGCCGTCGAGCATCACCGCGCCCTCGCTGCCGCCGAAGTCGATCTTCACGCGCTTGCCCGGCACCCAGGCCTGGCCCTGCTGCATCCGATCGACGAGTTCCTGCTTGGTCATGCTCTGCTTTCTCCTTTGTCAGTAGCGACTAGCTGCCCGTTGCGGGTCCATCAAGCGAAGCCTATCTGGCCGCGCATGGGATACGAAACCGACCTCAAGCTCTTCATCGACGGCGTGTGGAAATCGGCGGACGCCGGTCACACCGTGCTCAACCCCGCGGACGCGAGCCCGATCGCCGAAGTGCCTTATGCGACCAAGGCCGACCTCGACGAGGCACTGGCGGCCTCGGCGCGGGCGTGGCCGGAATGGCGCGATACCGACGTCGAGAAGCGCGGCGCGATCCTGCACAAGGCGGCGGCGCTGCTGCGTGAGCGTGCTGACACGATCGCCCGAACCATGACGCAGGAACAGGGCAAGCCGCTGACCGAAGCGAAGCTCGAAGTGCTCGCCTCGGCCCAGCTGTTCGACTGGTATGCCGAGGACGCCAAGCGCGACTATGGCCGCACGCTGGTTCGCCCGGCCGGCCAGCTCAGCCGCGTGATCCGACAGCCGGTCGGCCCGACCGCGACTTTCACGCCGTGGAACTTCCCGATCTACTTGCTGGCGAAGAAGGTCAGCGCCGCGCTGGCGGCGGGCTGCACCGTCATCTCGCGCCCGCCGCACGAGACGCCGGGCGTTGCGACGGAATTGTTCAAGGCCCTCGCCGACGCCGGCATTCCCGCCGGCGTCGCCCAGCTCGTCCACGGCGATGCCGCGATGGTCAGCGAGACTCTGATCGCCAGCCGTGTCATCCGCAAGGTCAGCTTCACGGGCTCGACCAATGTGGGCAAGCATCTGATGCGCCTTTGCGCCGACAGCATGACGCGCGTGACGATGGAGCTCGGCGGCCACGCGCCAGTGCTGATCTTCGATGACTGCGACCTTGAAAAGACGCTCGACATGGTCGTGCCGCAGAAGTTCCGGAACGCGGGCCAGGTCTGCGTCTCGCCGACGCGCTTCTACGTACAGCGCGGCATCTACGACGCCTTCGTGAAAGGCTTCGCCGAGCGCACGCAGAAGGTAAAGGTCGGCAATGGCCTCGAGGACGGCGTCAAGATGGGCCCCCTCGCCAATCCGCGCCGGCCGGATGCGATCGAGAAGCTGGTGGAGGACGCTCGGGCCAAGGGCGCCCGCGTCCTTGCCGGCGGCGAGCGCGGCGATAAAGGCTATTTCTTCCAGCCGACTTTGCTCGCCGACGTCCCCAACGACGCCGAGATCATGAACGAGGAGCCGTTCGGCCCGGTCGCGGTCTCACGGCCCTTCGACACGTTCGAGGAGGTGATCGAGCAAGCCAACCGCCTGCCCTATGGGCTCGCCGCCTTCGCCTTCACTGAGAACGGCCGCCGCGCGAATCTGATCGGCGACCTCGTCGAAAGCGGCATGGTCGGAATCAACACCTTCGCCATTAGCGGCGCCGACACGCCGTTCGGCGGCGTGAAGGACTCAGGCTTCGGCTCCGAGGGCGGGAAAGAGGGCCTCGAGAGCTACCAGGTGGTGAAGGCGATCCATCAGGCCTGAGACGGCTGTCCCCGCATGAAAAACATGAGGTAGACCAGCCGCCCGTTCTCGACGCTGTCGCCGAACGCCTCGCCCGACGTGTGCCAGTAGTGCGGCTGCAGCAGCACCAGGCGGTTGAACCGCATCGGCACCGTCATCGTCTTTTCCCAGTGCGAGTGGTCGAGCGCATCCTTGTCGAGGATGTCGTGCTGCATCTCCTCGTATGAGGAATAGCCGATGCGCTTCAGGCTCTCGAGGTCCATCGGGACGCGGTCGGTCCGCGTCCTTTTGTGGCGGAAGAAGAGGGTGCCGTCGCGACAATCCTCGTCCCGCGTCAGGTACAGGATGCCGGACCAGTGGCTCTGGTCGATGTGGATCCGTCCCGGCCGGTCGTCCTTGGCGAGTGCGAGCCGGCAGCTGCCGTGCGAGAAGTCCCTGGTCCACGGCGCGTGCACCGGTTCCCGCACCAGCGCCGAAATCACCTGGTCGAGTCCGTCGATCCGGATCTTCTCCACCGAGTTGAGTCCCGGAAAGCGCCCCTCAACCGAATAGTTCAGCGTCAACGCCTCGGCACGCACTTGCTCGGCGTTGCGCAGGAAGTCGTCGATCACGAAAACGTGCGGGACCATCGGCGCTGGTTAGCACAGTCGAAGCGATCGGCCAGCCGTGAGGGGTGACGGCCTCGGGCACCGCCGCTAGAGCGCAGGGCATGACCTTACGCAGCGGCGGCCGCATCCTCGTCGACCAGCTCAGGATCCAGGGCTGCGACCGCATCTTCACCGTTCCGGGCGAGAGCTTCCTCGCCGTCCTCGACGCTCTCCATGACACGCCCGAAATCGATACGGTTGTGTGCCGGCAGGAGGGCGGGGTCGCCTACATGGCCGACGCCGACGGCAAGATGACCGGCCGCCCGGGCGTCGCCTTCGTCACTCGCGGCCCCGGCGCCACCAATGCCAGCGCCGGCGTGCATGTCGCCTTTCAGGACTCGACGCCGATGATCTTGTTCATCGGTGACGTCGCGCGCGGCGACCGCGATCGAGAGGGCTTCCAGGAGATCGATTTCCCTGCCTTCTTCGGCCCCATTGCCAAATGGGCGGCGCGGATCGAGGACGCTCGGCGGATCCCGGAATATGTCGCGCGCGCCTGGCGCGTTGCGACTGCAGGCCGCCCCGGCCCCGTCGTGCTCGCGCTCCCGGAAGACATGTTGCGCGACGAGGTCGATGTACCCGACCGCCCCTGTGTCCCGCCACTCGCCGAGGAGCCTGACGCCGGCGCGTTGCAGGCCATGTTCGAGCTTCTAAAGGAAGCGACAAACCCCGTCGCGATCGTCGGCGGCGCCGACTGGAGCCCGCGCGCCTCGCACCATTTCGCGAACTTCGCCTTCCGCTACGGCATCCCCGTCGCCGCCGCATTCCGCCGCCAGGACGCAATCTGCAACACGTGCCAGGTCTACGCCGGCAACCTCGGTTACGGCCCCAACCCGAAGCTCCAGCAGCGCATCCGCAACGCCGACCTGGTCATCGCGGTCGGGGCGCGGCTCGGTGAAGCGACTACCGACGGCTACACGCTCATCACGCCCGACCATCCAGGCCAGACCCTGGTTCACGTCCATCCGGACCCGAACGAGCTCGGCCGCGTCTACCACGCCGACCTGCCGATCTGTGCGGACATGGGCGAGTTCGCCGAGATGGTCGACGAGTGGATCGACCCCGATCTTGTCCGCTTTTCGGCCGGTGACGAAGCCCACCGCGAATGGTTGGAATGGAGCGAGCCGCAGCCGCGCGAAGGCGTAAAGCTTGACTTGGGGCCTTGCGTCGCCGCGATGCGCGACCGGTTTCCGGACAACACCATCATCTGCAACGGGGCCGGCAATTTCTCGGGCTGGTGGCACCGCTACTGGCGCTACGGGCGGATGCCGACACAGCTTGCCCCGACCAGCGGGACGATGGGCTACGGCCTTCCCGCCGCCGTCGCCGCAGCCTTGCGTTTCAAGGACCGCCCAGTGGTCTGCATCGCCGGCGACGGCGATTTCCTGATGAACGGCCAGGAGCTGGCGACCGCCGCGCAATATGGCGCGGACCTTCTCGTCATCCTCGTCGACAATTCGAGCTACGGCACTATTCGCATGCACCAGGAGCGCGAGTATCCCGAGCGCATCAGCGCCACTGAGCTCAAGAACCCGGATTTCGCCGCGCTTGCACGGGCGTACGGCGGCTGGGCGGAAATCGTCGACGCCACGGACAAGTTCGCGCCAGCACTCGATGAGGCGCTGAGGCGTAAGGGAATCTGCCTCATCCACTGCAAGACCGACGTCGAGCAGATCAGCAACGCGACCACGATCAGCAAGCTGCGCGAAAAAGCGAAGGCTTAAGCGGCGACGGCCGCGAGATACTTCTTCAGATTCTCGACCGTAGCCACGCGGCTGTAATGCGCGGCCTGCTCGGGATCGAACATCTCAAGCATGAAGACCCCCTCCACCCAGACTTCGACAAGATCGAAAAAGCCCTCACCGCGCGAGCAGAGCCGCGCCGGCCATCCTGCGCGCTCGGCAATCGCCATGATCTCGGCCGCGGGCCGGTCAACGCCGATGGCGAGATGCACCTCTGACAGCCGCTGCGGATCGTCGACAGGCATCCAGGCGCCCTCCTCTTCCCCGCGGTGAATGAGGCTCCCGCGAGGCACGATCTCGAGCGAAATGCTTCCGTCTCCGGACCAGGCCATGCGCCCGCTTGGTCCGGCGGGCGGGAACGGCAGCGCCTCCCCGCCCATCATTTCATCAGTCATGTCCCTTTCTGTCGAGCTTAGTTTTGTTGGTCGGCCGCACGCTTGCCTAACAGCACGGCCAGTGCTTCGGATGCGGCTTCCCCGGCCTCTTCCCCGTCGAAGCCCCAGAATTGGTGCATCACTTCCCAGGCGTAGGCGCTGTTGAGCAGCTGCACGACGGCGGCGCGGCGCCTGAGGCTCTTCTCGTCGAGCGAGGGCAGTGCGTCGCGCACTCCTGCGAGCGAAGAGCCCTGGCGGTCCTCGTTGGAGCTCAGTCGAACCTCGAGTCCGGCGGGACTGTAAAGCGATGCGCGAACCAGCCCACGCTGCGAATCAAAGACGGGAAAGAGCCGCCGCGGCGAGTCGGCGAGGTCGTCCGCAGAACTGGGAAAGCCGCGTGTGCCGATCCGTTGTTGCATTCGCCGCCAGAGGGACCGGACCAGCGCGTCGCGCGTATCGAAATGACGGTAGACGGTCCGCTCGGTGACGCCGGCACGGTCGGCCACGGCCGCGATCGTCAGCGGCTCCTCGCCCGCCTCCGCGACCAGCTCCAGCGCCGCATCGAGAATACGAACGCGCGTCCGCTCCTTATACTCCTCGCGAATAGATGTCATACTAGGTGAACTCATGTCAGTATGTATGACATGAGTTCACCGCGGGAGTCAATCGGCTAATCGTCGGTGTCTAGCGGAGCGCGATTGTGCGCGGCCCCGCAAGGTCCGATGCGTGGCTTTGGAATGAACTTGTCGTCAGGCAGGGGCTTGCCGAGTTCGATCAGGCTCATGGGAGCACTGAGCTGATCGATAAGCGCAAGTAGATCCTCAAAGTTGCCCAGCATGTCGGAAGTTGGCTGACCGGGTGACGAGGTGGCCGCAACCTGCTCGTGGGTTATCGCGGTCCAATGCCATTCTGCACCGCTGTGAACGACAATAGGCAACTCGACGCTCCCGACAGATACGTCTTTGAGACAACGCTCTGAAAACGTCGATTATTCCCTACCGTTCGGTCCAAAGCGGATGGACGTAATTCACTCTTCGCGCCAGCCTTCGTCGCCGATCAGCGGCACGAACCGGACCGCGCCGAGATCCGATTTGTCGAACGATCCGTCGTCGCGCTTGAAGACGCTGACAAGCTTCTGCATCCACCCGGGCCCGCCGAGCGGCATCACCAGCCGGCCGCCGGGCCTGAGCTGATCGAGCAGGGGTTGCGGGAGATGGCTCCCGCTCGCAGCTACGATGATCGCGTCGTACGGAGCCTGCTCCGGCCAGCCTCTTGTGCCGTCGCCTTCGACGATTTCGACATTCTCATAGCCGATGCGGCTGAGCCGCTCGCGCGCGACCTCGACCAGCTCATGCTGCCGCTCGATGCCGACCACCTTGGCGGCGATTCTGCTGATGACGGCGGCGGCGTATCCCGAGCCCGAGCCCACTTCGAGCACCTTGGAGCCACTGCAGACCGCCGCGGCCTCGATCATCAGCGCGACGATGTAGGGCTGCGAGATCGTCTGGCCGGCCTCGATCGGCAGCGGGTGGTCCTCGTACGCGAGATGGGCGTAAGCGGGGCTGACGAAGAGCTCTCGCGGAACCTGGCGAAACGCGTCAAGGATTTCGGGCTCGGTGATCCCGCGGCGCTTCATCTGCCGCTCGACCATCGCCTCGCGCTCGGATGCGAAGTCTGTCATGGGCCCGACCTATCGTCGAATGCGTGACCGAAAGGACCGTTCCAATGGCATCAGTCGATGTTCGATTTTCCGGTTCCGTGCCCGCGAATTACGAACGGTACATGGTGCCCTTGCTGTTCAGGCCTTACGCGAAGGTCCTCGCCGAGCGGGCCAAGTCGTGGCAGCCGCGGCGAATCCTCGAAACTGCTGCGGGCACTGGCGTGGTGACCGCCGCGCTGTCGGAAGCGCTTCCCGACGCGGAGATCGTCGCGACCGACCTCAATCAGGCGATGCTCGACGTCGCCGCGACGCGCGTCTCGTTTGCGAATGTGCAGTTTCGCCAGGTCGATGCCCTTGAGCTTCCGTTCGACGATGCAAGTTTCGATCTCGTCGTCTGCCAGTTCGGGGTGATGTTCTATCCCGACAAGGTGCGCGGCAATGCCGAGGCTCGCCGGGTGCTGCGCGATGGCGGCCATTATCTTTTCGCGGTGTGGGACCGGATCGAGCGCAACAGCCTCAGCCACCTCGCCAACGAGAGCCTTCGTGCAGCGTTTCCCGACAATCCGCCGCGCTTCATGGAGCGGGGGCCCTTCAGCTACTTCGGGCGCGAGTGGATTGAGCGTGACCTGCGCGCCGCCGGCTTTGAGCAGATCGACATCGAGACGGTTGAGCTGAAAAGCCGCAGCGCGTCCGCCGAAGATGGAGCGCGGGGGCTCGTTTACGGTTCGCCGATGGGCGTCGAGCTTGAAGACTATGGACCGGGCGCGCTTGATCGCGTGTACGACGATCTGTCGCAGGCTGCGCGGCAATATGAAGGCCCCGACGGGTTTGAGGCGCCAATGTCGGCGCACATCGTAACCGCGACTAAATAAGCCCCCAAGAGGGCGAGCCTTTGTCAGATCAGTCCGGCAAGCGGACTACTGGGATCCGCGTAACGCCGCTTCTGCATTCGCCCGGCGAGATAGGCGAGCCGCCCGGCCTCGACTGCAGCCCTCATCGCGCGCGCCATCAACACCGGGTCCTTAGCCTCGGCGATGGCCGTATTCATCAGCACCCCGTCGCAACCAAGCTCCAGTGCCTGCGCGGCGTCGCTCGCAGTGCCAACTCCGGCATCGACCAGCACCGGGACGCCCGCGCCCTCGACGATCAGGCGAATGGTCACGAAGTTCTGGATTCCCAGCCCCGATCCGATCGGCGCGCCGAGCGGCATGACCGCCACCGCGCCGGCCTCCTCCAGCTGCTTCGCCGCAATGGGATCGTCGACACAATAGACCATCGGCTCGAAACCCTCTTTGACGAGGATCTCGGTCGCGCGGAGCGTCTCGCGCATGTCGGGGTAGAGCGTCTTCGCTTCCCCGAGCACCTCGAGCTTGACGAGGTTCCAGCCGCCCGCCTCCCGCGCCAGCCGTAGCGTCCGGATCGCGTCCTCGGCGGTGAAGCACCCGGCCGTGTTCGGCAGGTAGGTGATTTTCTTCGGGTCGATGAAATCGGTCAGCATGGGCTGGTTGGGGTCGGAGATGTTCACCCGACGCACGGCGACGGTGACGATTTCGGCGCCCGACGCCTCGACCGCCGCCGCATTCTCCTCGAGGCTCTTGTACTTGCCGGTGCCGACGATCAGCCGCGAGCTGAAGGTGCGCCCGGCGACGCTCCAGGTATCGGCCCTGATGTCCTGCTGCGCGGTCATTCAGCCGCCTCCAACGAAATGGACGATCTCGAGCCTGTCGCCCTCCTCCACCTGCACCTCAGCGAACGTGCCGCGCGGGACGATCTCGAGGTTGCGTTCGACCGCGACCTTGCGCGCGTCGAGTCCCAACTCGCGCAGCATCTCGGCGAGCGTCAGTCCGACCGTGACGTGACGCTCGTCGCCATTCACATGAATCGCGACGCTTTCCTTGAGCTCCATGGCGCGGCCAATAGGAGCGAGGCCAAGCCACGCCAAGTCTGTTCAGGGTGGACGTGCGGCGCATCGTCGGGCAGAGCGCGCGCCAAGCAGACAATAGGAACCCCAATGGCCCCACCGAAGACCCCCTCCGGCCCGGCCGAAAATAGCGGCGGGATGCGCATCGACCCCCGATTGGTCCGTGAGCTCGCCGAGCTCCTCACCGAGAACGAGCTCACCGAGATCGAGGTCGCCGACGGCGACCGCCGGATCAAGGTCAGCCGCGAGCCGGCACCGATCGTCGGCGCTGCGCCGGCGCCGACTGCCGCGGCTCCGGCGCTGAGCGCGCCGCCGATGCACGCCAAGGAGGATGTCGGCGCGACGGCAGACGAAATATCTGGACACACGGTCAAGTCGCCGATGGTCGGAACCGCCTATCTCTCGGCGGAGCCCGGGGCGACGCCGTTCATCGAAGTTGGCAAGCCGGTGAAGGCTGGCGATACACTCTGCATCGTCGAGGCGATGAAGGTGATGAATCCGATCACCGCTCCGGAGGGCGGCGTCGTCAAGAAGATCATCGTCGCCGATGCCCAGCCGGTCGAGTTCGACCAACCGCTGGTAATCATCGGCTGATGCAAATCCAGAAGCTGCTGATCGCCAACCGCGGCGAGATCGCGCTCCGAATTCATCGTGCCTGCCACGAAATGGGCATCAAGACGGTCGCAGTCCATTCGACCGCCGATGCCGACGCGATGCACGTGCGCCTCGCCGACGAGACGGTCTGCATCGGCCCGCCGGCTGCGAGTGATTCCTACCTCAACATCCCCAACATCATTTCGGCCGCCGAGGTCGTCCACGCCGACGCGATCCACCCCGGCTACGGCTTCCTCAGCGAGAATGCGCAATTCGCCGAGATCGTCGAGAGCCACAACATCATCTGGGTCGGGCCCAAGCCCGAGCACATCCGGACGATGGGCGACAAGATCGAAGCGAAGCGCACCGCGGCCAAGCTCGGCCTGCCCCTCGTCCCCGGCTCCGACGGGCCGATCACCAGTGTCGCCCAGGCCAAGAAGCTAGCTACCGAGATCGGCTATCCGGTCCTGATCAAGGCCGCGTCAGGCGGCGGCGGCCGCGGCATGAAGGTTGTTGAGGCCGAGGAGCAGCTCGAAAGCCTGATGAGCCAGGCCGCGTCCGAAGCGCGGTCGGCCTTCGGCGACGACACCATCTACATGGAGAAATATCTCGCTGACCCGCGGCACATCGAGTTCCAGGTGTTCGGCGACGGCAAGGGGTCCGCGATCCACCTCGGCGAGCGCGACTGCTCGCTGCAGCGCCGCCACCAGAAGGTGCTCGAGGAGGCGCCCTCCCCGGCGATCAGCCGGGTCGAGCGGGAAGCAATGGGCGAACGCGTCCGCAAGGCGATGGCCGAGATGGGCTACCGCGGCGCGGGCACCATCGAGTTCCTCTATGAGAATGGCGAATTCTACTTCATCGAGATGAATACCCGGCTGCAGGTCGAGCATCCGGTGACAGAGATGATCAGCGACATGGACCTTGTGCGCGAGCAGATCCGCGTCGCGACGGGGGAAGGCCTGACCTGCACGCAGGCTGAGGTCGAGCTCCACGGCCATGCGATCGAATGCCGGATCAACGCCGAGGATCCGGAGACGTTCGCGCCCTCGCCGGGCCTGGTGAAGAATTACGTCGCGCCCGGCGGCATGCACGTACGCGTCGATAGCGGCCTCTACACGGGCTATAAGGTCCCGCCTTACTACGACAGCATGATCGGTAAGCTGATCGTCTACGGCCGCGACCGCGACGAATGCATCCGCCGCATGAAGCGCGCCTTGGAAGAGTTTGTCGTTGAGGGGATGAAAACCACCATCCCGCTGCACCAGAAGCTGATTCGCGACCCCGAATTCCTGGCCGGCGACTATACGATCAAGTGGCTCGAGAAGTGGCTCGAACGCAGTCGCGAAGAGGCGGCGTCCGGCTAAACCTTTCAGCCCTAATGTGCGTTTGTCTGCTGGAGGACAGACGTGTCCAGCTACCGCGGAACCGCAGAGCGCCCTGAACGCGCGATGGCAGTCGCTGCCGTTGTCGCCATCCACGTCGTGCTCGCGATCGTCATCCTGTCGGGCCTCGACGTTCGGACCGTGAAGCAGGCCGTGGACCGGATGACGACAATCGCCATCAAGGAACCGCCGCCTCCACCGCCGCTGCAGCCACCGAAACCCGCCCCGAAACCACAGGCCATGAAAGAGCCCGAAGGCGCCGCCGCGAAGAAGGCCGAGCCCACGCCCGTCGTCGCTCCTCAGCCGAAGCTGCCGGTCCCATCGCCTGTCCCGGCAGCACGAGTTGCCGGACCCGGGACCTCCGCGAATTCCGGCGCCGCCCTTTCCGGCAGCGGTACCGGCGCCGGAGGATCAGGGACAGGAACGGGAGGGGGAGGCGCCGCCGATTATTCGCGCTTCACGCCCGCGCGCCTCATCCGCAACCTCGCCCGCAGCGACTATCGCGCGCTTGGCGGGGGGCGGATGCCCGAGGGCCGGGCGATGGTGTCGCTACGCATCGAGCCGACCGGCCAGCCGAGCAACTGCCGGGTCCGCCGCTCGAGCGGCGACCCTTACGTCGACGCCGGTCTCTGCCCGCTGATTACCCAGCGCCTGCGCTTCCTGCCGGCGCTCGACGATCGCGGCAGGCCGATTGCCTATCAGCTCGATTACGTGGCGACCTGGCGGCTCTGATCAGGGCTTGGCCGCGTCCCGGCTCGTACTGTCGGTCGCTGCCGCAAGCCTCGGCGCGTCACGCCCATAGACGTCGTCATAATAAGCGATCGAGGTTCCGTCAGGCATGGCGGTCAGATAGGTGATGTAGACGGGCACTGGCTGCGCCAGCGGCACCGGCTGCTCGGTGCCGGCCGACTGCCAGTCGAGGTCGCGGCCGAAAAGCCACCGGCCCAGCCTCGCGGCATCCTCCAGCCGGACGCAGCCGCCGCTGAAGAACCGCGCCGACTTGAGGAACAGCTCGCGCCGCGGATTATCGTGGAGATAAACGCCGAACTGGTTGGGGAACATGAACTTCATCCGGCCCATGAAGTTCTTCGGGCCGGGTTTCTGGCGGATCATCACTTCGACCTTGCCGTCGACGACACCCTTCCAATCCACTGTCTTGGGATCGACGATCGTCGGGTTGGGGGTCCAGTCGGACACGATCTCGTAGCCGTATTCGTCGAGATATTTCAGGCCGAACTTCAGGACGAACTGGCCGACGTCCTCGCCCGCCAGGTCTGACGGCACGTACCAATAGGGATTAAGCGCCGCATAACGGATGTAGGCCGCGAGCATCGGAGTCGGCCATTTCGGCTTCCCCACCACGACCACCATGGAGTCCACCACCCTGCCGTCCTCGTACATGTAGAGACGCTGCTGGGCGGCATTGACCAGGACATAGCGCTGCTTGCCAGCCGGTAGCGTCCGCGCCCGCTGCAGGTTGATCCGCAACAGGTCGCGCTGCTCATCGGTCGAATAGGCATGCGTCGCAAGCGCGTCCCGAAGCTGCGCGTAGAACGGGTGCATCCACCCCATGCTGTGAACATGGTCCGAGAGCGACGGCGCGACTGCTGCAGTCAACAGCGTCGCGAGCGCTGTCGGTGGGGTGGGTCTCAAGCTTGCGTCGACATAGTTGATCCCGACCCCGGGATCCTGCCTCAGGTCTGCGACATAACGGACGAACGCCTCGGACAGGGCCCGATCGGCTTCGTCCACCTGCTTCTTCTTGCCGGCACGCGCTGCGGCCACGGCCTGCCGCAGTGCCGACACATGGTATTTCTCAGGATCGAGGCCATCGAGGTTCGCTGTCGACAGCAGGCTGAGCAGCTGGTCGGCGGCGTCGCCCGCGTTCGCCCCTAGCCAGAAGGGATATTCGTTGCGGCCGCGGTAAAAGTCGGCGACGCCCTGGCCCCCGACGCGGGCATTCTGCACCGCGACCGGCGCGGCCGCTGCCGCATCGCCCACGGGCATCGCTGCCGCCGCAAGCGCGATTGCCGGCGCAACAATCTTCCGAAAAAAGTGCACCGGCCAGCGGCCGGTGCACTCGGTACGCAACTTCGTCACGTCTTCTCCAATCATTGTCCCACCAAAGACCCGCTTTGATGGGTCGATGATTTAGCCGCGCTCGCCGCTGCGCGTCGGGGCCGGAGCCGGCATGGGTTCCGGGGCCGGCGCCGCGCTGGCGGGCGCACCCTGATAATACTGGCCATTATAGACGTAACCGTCGGCCACGCCATCGTTGTTCCGGTCGGCCCAGACTGCGCCGGCAAGACCGCCGACGGCCGCACCGATCACCGCGCCCTGGAGGATGCCGACGCCCGGCAGGACCGCGCCGGCAGCAGCGCCGATCGCGGCACCGCCGAGAGCACCGGTCGCCGCGCTGGCGAGGACGCTGTGGGTTGCCGGGTCATAACCCTGCGGGGTGCCGGCATAATATCGGCCGTTGTAGGTATAGCCGTCGACATAGCCATCGTTGTTGGAGTCGGACCAGATCGCTCCGGCAAGGCCACCGATGGCCGCGCCAACCGCCGCACCCTCGATGACGCTGACGCCGGGCACAACCGCTCCGACCGCCGCACCGCCGGCCGCACCGATCGCGGCGTCCTGCGCGACGCGCGAATTGGTGGCGCACGCGCCGAGGGCGGCCGTGCTGGCAAGCGTAAGGGCTAGAATGGATTTACGCATCGCTCTTTCTCCCGTTCTATTGAGCTCAATGAACATGCGCACATGCCGGCGCTACCGTCGGCGACGGTGCATGTTACAAGCGCAGGAACGACGACGGGGCGTCATCGTTCCGCACGCGGGACAATGCCGGTCACCGAGTCGCCCCAGTTAGCGTTAAACTCCTGTTCAACCGTTTGAGTCCGCTCGAGGAATAGCGTCAGGATGAAAGCAACAATTTATCACAACCCAATGTGCGGAACGTCACGGAAGACGCTCGACATCCTGCGGGATTCGGGCTGCGACGTGTGGATCCATGAATATATGAAGCAACCGCCGAGCCGCGAGGAACTGGTACGGCTGTACAAGCGCGCCGGCATCAGCCCGCGCGACGGCTTGCGCGCCAAGGAGCCGCTGGCGGACGAACTGGGCCTCAACCGGTCCGACGTCACCGACGACGAGGTGCTCGACGCGATGATGGAGCACCCGATCCTGATTGAACGGCCGATAGTCGAAACCCCCAACGGCGTCCGCCTCTGCCGGCCGCAGGACAAGGTGCGCGAGATACTGTAAATTTCGGGCCGATGAGTCGCCTCGACCCGCGCCTGTTGCTGCAGGGTTATGCCACCGGCATCTTCCCGATGGCTGACAGCCGTGAGGCCGCGGAGCTGTTCTGGGTCGAACCGCGCAACCGGGCGATCCTCCCGCTCGATCGCTTTCACCTGTCGCGTTCGCTCAAGCGGACGCTGCGATCAGGGCGCTTCGAGGTCACTCACGACCGCGATTTCGCTGCAGTGATCACTGCCTGCGCGGCGCGCGAGGAGACCTGGATAAACGGCGAGCTCGAGCGGGCAATGCTGGCACTGCACAAGTCGGGTCATGCGCACTCGATCGAAGTCCGCCAGAAGGGCGAGCTGGTCGGCGGGCTCTATGGTGTAAAGCTCGGCCGCGCTTTCTTCGGCGAAAGCATGTTCAGCAGCGTCCGCGACGCGTCCAAGGTTGCGCTCGCCTGGCTGGTCGCAAGGCTCCAGACCGGCAACTTCACCTTGCTCGACTGCCAGTTCATCACCGAGCATCTTGCCTCGCTCGGTGCGATCAGCGTCCCCAGGGAGACTTACGTCGCGTTGCTTTCGGCCGCTCTCGGCGGGGGCGCCGCGTCGGTCGGAGGCCCGGCAACGGCCTCGTTGGTCGAAGCGCTTGGACGCGAGCCGTCCGGCGCGCCCGACTTCCTCGCGCTTGACAGATTGCTCGAGCTCGCCGGCGCCGCCGGAGCGGCCGGCCCCGCCGGATATGTCATCTCGCAGCTCTTGGGCCAGACGTCATAGATGGGATGCTCGACGACGTTGAGCGACGGCGATTCCTTGTAGAGCCAGCCCGAGAAGACGCGGCCCCAGCGCTTGTCCGGCTGCTGGATATCGACCTGGACGAAGGCGCCGGTCAGCTTTTCGTCTTCCCACGGCGCGGTCGCCTCGCACGCCCTCAGGCGCACGATCATGTCCTTCCAGCGGACCGATTGGCCGGGATGCAGCGAAACCGTCTGAACGATGCCATTGCGCTTGTTGAGCAGGCCCAGAACCGCGACGCGCTGCGCCATCGGCGTGACGCCGCCCTCGCCGTTCGCCGTAGAGGCGGCCTGGCGCGCCGGCGGCAGCGGCGTATTCTCGCCTTCCTTGCCCTTGCCGCATGAGGCGAGCGCAAGCGCAACCAGCAACGATGCCCCGGCCTGTTTCACGCTTATTCGGGAATCCACGGCTCGTAATCGCCGGTCGAAGCCGGCCTCAGCTTGCCCGAACCGAGCGCACCGTCGGGGCGGAAAGCTTCCATCGTGCCGGTGAGGTTCGGGGTCGGCTTCTGCTGGAACTTGCGGACCGGCGGCAGCGCCTTGTCGGGCAGATCTGCGATGGTCCCGCGCAGCCACAGCTGCCAGTCGGGCGGCACCCGGCTGCCGTCGTTTGAGCCGTTGTAGATCACCCAGCGACGGGCCGGGTGCTTCTTGTCCTGGTAATAGACGTTGCCGGCATCGTCGCGGCCCACTTCATTGCCGAACCGCCGCGTCCATAGCGCGGTGCCGATGGTGGCGCCGTTCCACCAGGTGAAGACCTTCGACCAGAAACCCATGGGTCGGTGCCTCTGCCCCGTCATTGCGAGGAGCGCAAGCGACGAAGCAATCCGCGAACTCTGCCGCCGCCGGATTGCTTCGCTTCGCTCGCAATTACGACGCCTAGTGCGTCCAGCTCGCGACGTCGCCTTCCTTGATGCCAAGCTCGCCGGCGCGGCCGGACCGGATCTCGAGCACCGCCGCGACCGGTTGGCCCGAGGGCAGCGGCGTCTCGTCCAGCGCCTTGGCCTTGGTGATCCGGACGATCGTCCCGTCGCTGCGGATATAGAGGATGTCGAGCGGGA
>Ga0207657_10003165_pt1 | contig 17610 bp, 16 predicted proteins | sample KBSC33metaG_FD_184316 | JGI IMG/M metagenome (GOLD analysis project Ga0207657, IMG submission 184316) | Corn rhizosphere microbial communities from Kellogg Biological Station, Michigan, USA - KBS C3-3 metaG (SPAdes) (version 2) | ecosystem: Host-associated > Plants > Roots > Rhizosphere > Soil ... | reverse complement strand
GATTACATCAAGTTCACCCAGATGATCCTCAACAAGGGCCGCGGCAACGGCAACCAGGTGCTGAAACCCGAGACCGTTGCGATGATGGGACAGAACCACATCGGCGAACTCAACATGACCAGGATGACCACGGCGGTCGCGTGGGCCACCAACGATGTCGATCTCTATCCGGACATGGTGAAGAAATGGGGGCTCTCTTTCCTGATCAATACCGCCAGAACACCGGAGGGCCGCAGCCCCGGCAGCCTCGCCTGGGCAGGGCTTGCCAACACTTATTTCTGGATCGACCCGTCGTGCGACGTCAGCGGCGTGATTCTGATGCAGGTGCTCCCGTTCGTGGACCAAAAATGTCTGGAAGCGTTTGCAGGCTTCGAGAGCGGCGTCTATGCCGGACTCGATGCGGCGGGCGAAAAGGCGGCGTAGCCGCGTTGGCTTTTCCCGGCGAGGTCCATCTGATCGCGCCGGGAAAAGGCCCCACGACCATGCCTCCGCACGAAGCCTTGCACGCAATGTCTCCATCGCGCATGCTTGGACGCATGGAGAGACAGACTTGAGCGAAGAAGCGGATAGCTATGTTTGCGGCGTCGCCGATGCGCCGCTGCTGGGCGATACAATCGGGCGCAGTCTCGATCAGGCAGCCCGGCGCTGGGCCGAGCGCGAAGCGCTGGTTTCGCCGAGCCACGGCGTCAGGTGGACCTGGGAGGAATTGACAGAGCGGGTCGACGCGCTGGCCGCCGGCTTTCTCGCGCTCGGCCTCGAACGCGGCGCACGGATCGGCGTCTGGTCGCTGAACCGGCCGGAATGGACGCTGACGCAATTCGCCGCCGCCAAGGCCGGGCTCATTCTCGTCACCATCAATCCCGCTTACCGCCTGAGCGAGCTCGAATTCGCGCTCGCCAAGGTCGGATGCAGCGCGCTCGTCACGGCCACCGCGTTCAAGACCTCTAACTACATGGAGATGCTGAACACGCTGGTGCCCGAGCTCGCCAAGGCACAACCAGGTGATCTGCACGCGGCGCGGTTGCCGCATTTGCGCGCGGTGATCCAGATCGGCGGTCCAGCCTGTCCCGGCACGATTCCGTTCGAAGACGTGACGGGGATGGGCGGTACGCGCCACCGGGACGCGCTCGCGGCGCTCGCTGGGACCTTGCAGTTCGACGATCCCGTCAACATCCAGTTTACCAGTGGCACCACCGGATCGCCGAAGGGCGTCACGCTGACGCATCATAACATTCTCAATAACGGCTATTTCGTCGGACGTGCGATGCGCCTGACCGAAAGCGACCGCATTTGCATTCCGGTTCCGCTCTATCACTGCTTCGGCATGGTGATGGGCAATCTCGCTTCCGTCACCTCGGGCGCCACGATGGCCTATCCCGGCGAAGGCTTCGATCCCCTGGCGACGCTGCAGACCATCGAGCGGGAAAGATGCACGACCCTCTACGGCGTCCCGACCATGTTCATTGCCGAACTCGACCATCCCGAATTCGCTAGATTCGATCTGTCGTCGCTGCGAACCGGCATCATGGCTGGCGCGCCCTGCCCGATCGAGGTGATGCGACGCGTCAACGAACAGATGAACATGCGCGACGTAACCATCGCCTACGGGATGACCGAAACCAGCCCGGTCAGTTTTCAAAGCGCCATGGACGACCCGCTGGAGCGCCGGGTGTCGACCGTCGGGCGCATTCATCCGCATGTCGAGGTCAAGGTTATCGATCTTGAGGGCCGCGTCGTACCGCGCGGCGAGCGGGGCGAATTGTGCACCCGCGGCTACAGCGTCATGCTGAGCTATTGGGACGAACCCGAAAAGACCGCCGATGTGCTCGATGCCAACGGCTGGATGCACACCGGCGATATCGCCATCATCGATCAGGCGGGCTACTGCAACATCGTCGGCCGCATCAAGGACATGGTGATCCGCGGCGGTGAAAACCTCTATCCGCGCGAGATCGAGGAGTTTCTCTATCGGCATCCGAAGATTCTGGACGTGCAGATTTTCGGCGTCGCCGACGATCGCTACGGCGAAGAGCTCTGCGCCTGGATCCGGCCGCGGTCAGGCGAGACGCTGACGGCCGATGAGGTCCGCAGCTTCTGCCAGGGCCAGATCGCGCACAACAAGATCCCGCGCTACATCGAATTCGTCGACGAATTTCCGATGACCGTCACCGGCAAGATTCAGAAATTCGTGATGCGCGACGCGGTCGAGGCGCGGCTTGGGCTCAAGGCGGCCAAGACGGCGTGAAATCAAACTGTAAAGGACCTCATCCTGAGGAGCGCGCTCTTGCGCGCGTCTTGAAGGATGAGAGTTGGCATAAATCCCCACGCGTGCTTCGAGACGGCCCCGAGTTTATTATCGGGCCGCGGTTCGCGCTGGCACGCTGGGGCCTCCTCGGCATGAGGGACCTTCCTACACCGGCAGTCCATTCTGCCGCGCCAGTTCCTTCAGCGAGATCTGCGGCCGCGCGCCGATGTGCTGGATCACTTCGGCCGCGGCGAGCGCGCCTAACCGTCCGGCATTTTCATGACCGGCGCCGCGCACCAGGCCGAACAGGAAGCCGGCGGCAAACAGATCGCCGGCGCCTGTCGTGTCTACCATTTTGTCGATTGGAAATGCCGGCACGGCGGTGACGCCGTCTTTTGAGACCACGACGCAACCTTTCTCGCTGCGGGTGACGACGCCGAGTTTCGCATCAACCCGCAACTGCTTCAGCGCCGCATCGAAATCCGATGTCTGGTAGAGCGAATGCAATTCTGCCTCGTTGGCGAAAACCAGATCGACGGTGCCGCCCAGCATCAGATCGAGAAATTCGCCGCGATAGCGATCGACGCAAAACGAATCCGACAGCGTCAGCGCGACCTGGCGACCGGCGTCGTGCGCAATGGTCGAGGCCTTGACGAAAGCTTCTTTGGCGCTCTTCGGATCCCACAGATAACCTTCGAGATAGATGACGCTTGATGCCGCGATCTGGGCAGCGTCGATATCGTCGGGCGTCAGCTCCTGCGCCGCGCCGAGATAGGTGTTCATGGTGCGCTCACCGTCGGGCGTCACCAGAATGTAGGAGCAGCCGGTGGCGGGGCCATCCGATGCCGCCCTGGTTTCGAACGCGACGCCGGCGGCGCGGATGTCATGGATGTACAAGCGTCCGATCTGGTCATCCCTGACCTTGCCGACATAGGCCGCCCGCGCGCCAAGGTTGGCGACCCCGACAATGGTGTTTGCCGCCGAGCCGCCGGATATCTCCACCGCCGGGCCCATATCGCGATAGATCGCCGCAGCGCGGACTTCGTCGATCAGCGCCATGCCGCCTTTGGTCATGCCGTGCGCGGCGAGAAAGCTCTCGTCGGTCTTTACCAATATGTCGAAAATCGCATTGCCGATCCCGAGAACGTCGTATTTCGCTTCTGTCATGCATCAGTCCTGTTGCGGCGATTGCGACGGCGCGGAAAGTCCGCTCCAAGTCGGTTTGGTCGGGGTGCAGCGGCCTATCACGATCAACCCTGCGCCAGCAAGCGACGCGGTATAGGTGTCTTCATGATCCGTTCCTTCCTCACCGTTTCCGTTGGCACGCTTGGCTCGCGGCTGCTCGGATTCGCGCGCGACGCCATGATTGCGGCGCTGCTCGGCACCGGCCCGGTCGCGGACGCATTCCTGGTGGCGTTTCAGCTGGTCAATGTGGTCAGGCGGTTGTTGACCGAGGGCGCGTTGAACGCGGCATTGGTGCCGGCCTGGCTGCGCATGCGCGAATCCGAAGGCGCGGTCGCGGCGGCCGCGTTCGCAGGGACCGTGCTCGGCACCGTCAGCGCCGCCTTGATCGTGGCGGCAACATTGATCGGCCTGCTGATGCCGTTCGTCATTACCGCGCTCGCGCCGGGCTTTGCCGGACACCCGACGCTGCAACTCGCCGTCGACGATGCCCGCCTGATGCTGCCTTATCTCGCCTTCGCAGGTCCCGTCACGGTGATGATGGCGCTATTGAGCGCGCAAGGCCGCTTCGCGCTGACGGCCTTCTCGCCGCTGCTGTTCAACGTCGCGCTGATCGCCGTGATGATCGCGCTGCTCGGCTGGCGGCAGGATGCGGCTTATGCCGCGCTGCTATTGGCCGCCACCGTGGGCGTTGCCGGGCTCCTGCAATTGCTGATCCTGCTATTGCGCCGTGGCGGCGGCAGCATCGCAACGCCGCTGCGGATCTCGTTCGGCGCCGACATGCGCGGCTTTTTCGGCCAGGCGATCCCCGGCATGATCGCCAGCAGCGGGCCGCAATTGCTTGTCGTTGGCGGCGCCGTGATCGCCTCGGCGTCGCCATCGGCGGTGTCATGGCTGTACTTCGCCAACCGCCTGATCGAACTGCCGCTCGGCATTGTCGGCGTCGCCATGGGCACCGTGCTGGTGCCCGAACTGACGCGCGCGCTGCGCAGCGATGACCGCAATGCCGTCGCGCACGCCGAATCGCGCGGCCTCGAACTCGCGGTCGGATTGGCTTTGCCGGCGACGCTGGGATTGATCGTGCTCAGCGAGCCTGTGGTGCGGATGCTGTTCGAACATGGCGTGTTCGCCGCATCCGATACCACGGCCACCGCGCAGGCGCTGATGTGGCTTTCGCTCGGCCTGCCCGCGCATGTGCTGGTCAAGGCGCTGTCGCCGGCATTCTTCGCGCGCAACGATACGCTGACGCCGCTTTGGGCGACGCTCAAGGGATTTGCCGTGGCGCTCGTTTTGGCCATCGTGCTCGGTCAGATATTCGGCGCGAGCGGAATCGCCGCCAGCATCGCGTTGGGGGCCTGGAGCAGCGCGCTTACGTTGATCCGGCGCGGTGCTTCGATATCAGGATTTTCGATCGATGCCGCGGCGCGCCGGCGGCTGCCGCGCATTGTGGTGGCCGGGCTGGCGATGGGTGGGCTCCTGTGGCTGATGGCGAGGTTCGTGCTGCCGCTGACCGCGACCGCGCATGGCATCGCGCAGGCCGTTGTTCTGCTGATGCTGATATCGGGCGGAATCGCGATTTACGGCCTGCTTCTGGCCCTGTTCGGCGTGATCCGGTGGGGCGAGGCGGTTAGCGCGATCCGCCAAACCACGGCCTCCGACTTGCGCGACTGATGCGCTCGTGGCAATGGACGGCGCGTCGCGCCTATTGGCAATGGACGGCGCACAGCGCCTGATGACTGTTGAGGGGCGCGAAGCAGCAGGCGTGAGAACTGACAATGGCGATCGTTGAACGGGTTTTTTCAGGCGTCCAGCCGACCGGCAATCTGCATCTCGGCAATTACCTCGGCGCGATCGTCAATTTCGTCAAGCTGCAAGAAACCCATAACTGCCTCTATTGCGTGGTCGACATGCATGCGCTGACGCAGCCGGTGTCGGTCTGGGGCGGTCCGGCCGAACTCGCGCGCAATACCAGGGAAGTGACCGCGGCCTTCATCGCCTCTGGCATCGATCCGAAAAAGCACATCGTCTTCAACCAGAGCCAGGTCTCCGGACACGCGGAACTGGCGTGGATATTCAACTGCGTGGCGCGGGTCGGCTGGCTCAACCGCATGACGCAGTTCAAGGAAAAAGCCGGCAAGGATCGCGAGGCCGCGTCCGTGGGCCTCTACGACTATCCGGTCTTGATGGCGGCCGACATTCTGCTCTATCGCGCCACCCATGTGCCGGTCGGCGAGGACCAGAAACAGCACCTCGAGCTGTCCCGCGATATCGCGCAGAAATTCAACAACGATTTCGGCGACTCGATACGCGGCCACGGTTTCAACGACGGATTGTTTTTTCCTCAGCCCGAACCCCTGATCACCGGTCCCGCAACCCGGGTGATGTCGCTGCGCGACGGCACCAAGAAAATGTCGAAGTCCGATTCGTCCGACAATTCGCGGATCAACCTCACCGACGATGCCGACACCATCGCGCAGAAGATTCGCAAGGCGAAGACCGATCCGGAACCGTTGCCGTCCGAGGAAAAGGGTCTCGAGACGCGGCCTGAGGCCGACAATCTGGTCGGAATTTACGCCGCGCTGTCAGGCCGCACCAAGTCGGACGTGCTCGGCGAATTTGGCGGCGGCCAGTTTTCGAACTTCAAGAATGCGCTGGTCGAACTCTGCGTCGCAAAATTGTCGCCGATCGCCGCCGAAATGAAACGGCTGGTCGCCGACCCCGGGCATGTCGATTCGATTTTGATCGACGGCGCCGACCGCGCCCGCGCCATTGCCGCCGAGACCATGAAGGCGACGAAGGACATCGTCGGTTTCGTCCGCAAGAACTAGCTTTCCTTCCCTTCGCCATAATTTGACGCAGCGCACTCCAGTGCTTGCGCGTACTTTGATCGCAAAACCGGTATCCACTTTTCCGGAATACGCGCCGGCGTTGCCGCTTGTCGAGGACGGCTGCGCCGTGGCAGCATGCGGCCTGCCTGGCGCAGCATCGGGACATGCATGACCACCCAGCGACGAAGCTACGAGACGGGTCACAAGCCAAAATGTCTGGTGATCGTTGATGACAGTGCGGAATGGGACCGCGCGGTCTACTACGCCAGCCGCTGGGCGATCCGCGTCGGCGGCGGCGTGGTGATGCTGCGCGTCATCGAGACCGAAGACCAGAACCAGCAATGGCTGGGGGTCGCCGACATCATGCGCGCCGAGGCGCATGAGGACGCCAACGCCGCGCTCGATCGTGCGGCCGGCCGCGCCAACGGCATCGCCGCGATCACGCCTGAGCGGGTGATCCGCGAGGGCGACCCGACCGACCAGATCCTCGACGTCATCGACAAGGACGTCGATATCGCGATGCTGGTGCTGGCCGCCAATCCGGGGCCGGAAGGCCCGGGCCCAATCATCACCACAATGGCCAAGACGGTCGGCGCGTTCCCGATCCCCGTGACCATCGTGCCCGGCGGTCTGAGCGATGGGGACATCGACGCGCTGTCGTAAGCCACCGGGTTCCCGATCATCGGGGCTTTATCTCTTGTTTTGACGCGTTTTCTTCACGCGAACCGGTCCCCACCCCGGATCGCGTCCGGGGCAGGCTTTCGCTTGAAAACACTATGTTTTCTGCGCCCCTTGACCGTGCGTTTGCCGTCGCCATCTGCTAAGGAGAGCCACGCGCCGGCCTTGAACCGGCGACGCCGGAGAGAACCATGTTCATTCAGACCGAAGCCACACCCAATCCCGCCACCCTGAAATTCATTCCCGGCCGCGCCGTGCTCGACAGCGGCACCATGGAATTCGTCAATCGCGAGGCAGCAGTGCGCTCGCCGCTGGCCGAGAAACTGTTCGGCGTGCCCGGCGTCACCAGCGTGTTTTACGGCTCCGACTTCGTCACCGTGACCAAGGACGACAGCGACTGGCAGCATCTCAAGCCGGCGATCCTCGGCGCCATCATGGAGCACTACATGTCCGGCGCGCCGCTGCTGGCCGACGGCAGCGCCGCAAGCGATGAGGCCGCCGACGAGGGCGACGAGTTCTTCAGCGAGGCCGACGCCGAGACGGTTGCGACCATCAAGGACCTGATCGAAACCAGGGTGCGCCCGGCGGTCGCCGGCGACGGCGGCGACATCACCTTCCGCGGCTTCAAGGACGGCATCGTCTATCTCAACATGAAGGGCTCCTGTTCGGGCTGCCCGTCATCCACCGCAACCCTGCAGCACGGTATCCAGAACCTGCTGAAGCATTTCGTGCCCGACGTGGTCGAAGTCCGGCCGGTGTGATTTTGGGAGCAGCGAATAGTGAGTAGCGAATGGCGAATGGCGGTTTCGACTGACTGTCTATTCGCTATTCGCCACTCGCTACTCGCCCGCCCCCGATGCTGATCCTTGCCATCGATACCGCCCTCGACGCCTGCGCCGCAGGCGTTCTCGACACCGGCGCCGGCAAGTTGATTGCCCAGGAATCGCAGGCGATGAAGCGCGGTCATGCCGAAGCCTTGATGCCGCTGATCGCGCGCGTCATCAAGGAGTCCGGCATCGCGTTTTCTTCCCTGGACCGGATCGCGGTGACCACCGGCCCCGGCAGTTTTACCGGGCTGCGGGTCGGCCTTTCCGCCGCGCGCGGCATTGCGCTCGCCGCCAACAAACCGGTGGTGGGGCTCACCACGCTGACGGCCTATGCCGCGCCCGTGGTCAGCCAGAACGCCGAACAACCGGTGATATCCGCCATCGATGCGCGGCATGACCATGTGTATTTTCAGGTGGTCAGCGGCGATGGCAGTTCGTTGATCCGGCCGCGCGTCGCGCCGATCGAGGAGGCGCTCGGCGCATCGCGGTTCGGCGCGCCGTACCTGGTCGGCAACGCCGCCAACATTCTCGCCGAGCGCTGGCCGGCGCACGCGCCGCCGCCTTTCAAGGTCGATGCGCAAGCCGCGCCGGATATTGCCTGGGTGGCGTGGCTCGGGGCCGCGGTCAGCCCGAACACCGCGCCGGCCCGCCCGTTTTATCTGCGCGCGCCCGACGCCAAACTGCCGAAGGACCCGCTGCAGAAAACCTCGCAGCCGTCAGCGTCATGATGGCGTGGCTCTCCGAACTGTGGGGCGGTGGCGCGGCGGCGATCGAACCCGCGACCCTGCGCGATGCGGCTCGTTTGGCGCAATTGCATGGCGCATCGTTTCATCGCGGCTGGGGTGAAGGCGAATTCGAGGCCATGCTGGCCGAGCGCAACACGCTGGTTCACCGCCTGAGGATCGGCCGTAAGACGATCGGCTTCGCGGTGTCGCGCCTGGCGGCAGACGAGGCCGAAATACTTTCGATCGCGGTGGCCTTCAGCCATCGCGGCCGCGGCCTGTCCCGCAATCTGCTGCTGACGCATCTCGGCCATCTCGCCGGCCGTGGCGTGCGTACCGTGTTCCTCGAGGTCGAGGAAAATAATCAGCCGGCGCGGCGGCTTTACGACCGCGCCGGATTTACCGTCGCCGGGCGCCGCGAACGCTATTACCGGCAGGCGAGCGGGGAACAATTGAACGCGCTTCTGATGCGCCGCGACTTGTCGTAACGCGCGCGTAGTGGCACAACAGACACGTTATTCAAGGCGAAAACCATGACCGCACTGAAATCCACGCCCGCGCTCAAGGCCACCGGTATCGAGGCGCGCTGCGCCGCCACCGGGATGCGCATGACCGACCAGCGCCGCGTCATCGCGCGCGTGCTGGCGGAGGCTCTGGATCATCCCGACGTCGAGGAATTGTATCGCCGCTGCGTCGCCGTCGACGACAAGATCTCGATCTCGACGGTATATCGTACCGTCAAGCTGTTCGAGGACGCCGGTATCATCGAACGGCACGACTTTCGCGAGGGCCGCGCGCGCTACGAACAGATGCGCGACAGCCACCACGACCACTTGATCAATCTGCGCGACGGCAAGGTGATCGAATTCACCAACGAAGAGATCGAAAAGCTGCAGGCCGAAATCGCCCGCAAGCTGGGCTACAAGCTGGTCGATCACCGGCTCGAACTGTACTGCGTTCCGCTGGACGACGAAAAGTCCTGATAGTCAGCGTCATTGCTCGATGTGCAATTCCACAGCGGGGAATCCTTGGATTCCGGGTTCGATGCTGACGCATCGCCTTGGGAATGACGATTCATATAGGTTCTCACGCTGGATTTTCCGCGCTTTAGCCTATATTTGAACCCCATGCCGGCATGGCGCCGTCTCACACACAGCATTCAGGTTCCATGAACCCGCCGCGCAAGCTGCATATCAAGTCATATGGTTGTCAGATGAATGTCTACGATGCGCAACGCATGGTGGACACGCTGGCACCGGAAGGCTTTGTCGAGACCGCCAGCATGGATGACGCGGACCTGGTGATTCTCAACACCTGTCACATTCGCGAAAAGGCCTCCGAGAAGGTTTACTCGGAACTCGGGCGCCTGCGCGTCGTCAAGGACGAAGCCGCGCGCAATGGCCGCCACATGAGCATCGCGGTGGCCGGCTGCGTCGCGCAGGCCGAGGGCCATGAGATCATCCGCCGCGCGCCGGTGGTCGATGTCGTGGTCGGTCCGCAAAGTTATCATCATCTGCCGCAACTGCTGGTGTATGCCAAGCGCCACGGCCGTGCGCTGGAGACCGAATTTCCGGTCGAGGACAAGTTCGGGTTCCTGGCCCCGCCAAAGCCGGATGCAATCCGCGCCCGCGGCATTTCGTCTTTCGTCACGGTGCAGGAAGGCTGCGATAAATTCTGCACCTTCTGCGTGGTGCCCTACACGCGCGGCACCGAGGTGTCGCGGCCCGTTGCAAAGATCGTCGACGACGTGCTCAGGCTTGCCGACAATGGCGTGCGCGAGATCACGCTTATCGGGCAGAACGTCAACGCCTATCACGGCGAAGGACCGGACGGACGGATTTGGTCGCTCGGCGCCTTGCTGCAGTGCCTGGCCGAAATTCCCGGCATCGTTCGCTTGCGCTACTCGACCAGCCATCCCCGCGACGTCGACGACACCCTGATCGCGGCGCATCGCGATTTGCCGGCGCTGATGCCGTTCGTGCACCTTCCGGTACAGTCCGGTTCCGACCGGATTCTCATGGCGATGAACCGCAAACATACCGTCAGCGATTACCGCCGCGTGATCGACCGGTTTCGTGCCGCCCGGCAAGATATTGCATTTTCATCGGATTTTATCGTTGGCTTCCCCGGCGAGACCGAGGAAGATTTCGTCGCCACCCTCGCACTGGTCACCCAAATCGGCTACGCTGGCGCCTATTCGTTCAAGTATTCGCCGCGGCCCGGAACGCCGGCGGCGGACGTGCGGGAGACGGTTTCAGCGGCTGAGATGGACGAGCGATTGGTGCGGCTCCAGGAATTGATCGACAGCCAGCAATCGGCCTTCAATGTGGCGACGATTGGCAACACTGTGGATGTGCTGTTCGAGCGCGCCGCCCGCAATCCCGGCCAGATCGTCGGCCGCACCGCCTATCTGCAGCCGGCGCATGTGATGGCCTCGCCCGATATCATCGGACAAGTGTTGCCGGTGACGATCGAACGCCTCGAGCGCTACAGCCTGCTGGGCGAACTCGCTGGCCCTCATGCGCGGCCCGCGCAACCTGCTTTTCCTCACACGACCGATTCTTCTCAAACGACGATGGGAGCCTGAACCCTTGCCAAAAAGCGCATCGGATTCGCCTTCGCTCGCTCCCAGCCGCAAACTTGACCGCGACATGCAGATCCCGCCCGAAACGCAGGTCGTCATCGACTTCGACGACAACCGCGCGGCCTCGGCGCTGGTCGGACCCTACGGACAAAACCTGGCGCTGGTCGAGCGCCGGCTCGGCGTCGTGGTCGATTCGCGCGGCAATCACATCACCATCGCCGGCTCGCGCGACGGCTGCGACGCCGCGCGGCGCGTGCTGGAGACGCTGTATGCGCAGGCGACCCAGGGGCACGATCTGGCGCAGGGCGATGTCGAGGGCGCAATCCGCGCCGTCATCGCTCAAGGCTCGCTGTTCGAATTCGACGCCAAGACCGTCAAATCGTCGTTCGAGACCATCAACTTGCGCAAGCGGCCGGTGCGGGCGCGCACCGCCGCGCAGGACTCCTATATCCGCGCGCTCAAGCGCCACGAGATGGTGTTCGGCATCGGCCCGGCCGGCACCGGCAAGACCTGGCTCGCGGTGGCGCACGCCGCGCAATTGTTCGAGCGCAAGGAAGTCGATCGCATCATCCTGTCGCGGCCCGCGGTCGAGGCCGGCGAGCGGCTGGGTTTCCTGCCCGGCGATTTGCGCGAGAAGGTCGATCCCTACCTGCGGCCGATCTATGATGCGCTGTACGACCTGATGGATTCGCGGATCGTCGAGCGCGCGCTGCAAGCCGGCGAAATCGAGATTGCGCCGCTCGCCTTCATGCGCGGCCGCACCCTGACCAACGCCGCCATCATTCTGGACGAAGCGCAAAACACCACCTCGATGCAGATGAAGATGTTCCTGACGCGGCTTGGCGAAAACAGCCGCATGATCATCACCGGCGATCCCTCCCAGGTCGATCTGCCGAACGGCCAGACTTCGGGGCTTGCGGAAGCCGCAAAGCTGCTCGATGGCGTCGAGGGCATCGCCCAGGTGAAATTCACGGCCGAAGACGTGATCCGCCATGAGCTGGTGGCGCGGATCGTCGCCGCTTATGAAGGATTGCCGCAGCGGCCGGCAACCAGCAAAACCTGATGCCAACATCTGCCGCCGAGAGCGCGCTGGAGGCGAGCTCCGGTCGCAAAAGAGATTCCGGACCGATGCCGCCCTTTACCCTTCCCATCACCGAGGTTCTCGTCGTCGCCGAGTGCTGGCAGACCGAACCCGGCGCCGAAGCCGTCATCCACCGCGCCGTCGCCGCCGCGGCCGACATGGTCGATGCGGGTATAGGCGAAGCCGAACTCGCGGTCATGCTGACCGATGACGCCGGAATTCGCACGCTGAACAGCAACTGGCGCGGCATCGACAAGCCGACCAACGTGCTGTCGTTTCCGGCCTTGCCGCCGACCGGCCCAGCCGGACCCGACGATGCCCCGCGGATGCTCGGCGACATTGCCATCGCCTATGAAACGACGCGAAAAGAGGCGGATGACGAACAAAAGCCGTTCGATCATCATCTCAGCCACCTGGCGGTGCATGGCTTCCTGCATTTGATCGGTTACGATCACGAAAGCGACGGCGACGCCGAGACCATGGAAACCCTCGAGCAGGAGATTCTGGCGCAACTCGGCATTCCCGATCCGTATGCGGATCGGGAGCGGATGGACTGAAATGGCGGACTCCGAACCGACCCACGACAATCCGCGCAACACGCGCAACCTGCCGGCGGTGGTGCCGCAAGGCGAAGTCGCGCGCCCGGCCGCCGAGAACTGGCTGACGCGCGCGATCCGCACGCTGTTCGGATGGAAGCCGGGATCGGTCCGCGACGATCTGCAAGTCGTGCTCGATGCCTCTACCCCGGACGAGGTGGGCTTTTCCGCCATCGAGCGCACCATGCTGCGCAATATCCTCGGCCTGCATGAACGGCGCATCGCCGATGTCATGATCCATCGCGCCGACATCATCGCGGTCAAGCGCGACATTCCGCTGGGCGAATTGATGAGCCTGTTCGAAAGCGCGGCGCATTCGCGTCTGGTAGTCTACAACGAAACCCTCGACGATCCCGAGGGCATCGTTCACATCCGCGACCTCCTGGCCTTCATGACCGCGAGAGCGCGCGTGCCCGAGACAGGCAAGGCCAAACGCAAGAAACCCTTCCCCGCCGGTCTCGATCTGCGGGCGGTCGATCTCGCGATGCCGCTCGCGGACGCCAACATCATCCGAAAACTGCTTTTCGTGCCGCCGTCGATGCGGGCGATCGACCTGTTGGCCCAGATGCAGGCCTCGCGCATCCACCTGGCGCTGGTGGTGGACGAATATGGCGGCACTGACGGCCTGGTGTCGATCGAGGACATCGTCGAACAGATTGTCGGCGAGATCGACGATGAGCACGACAGCGACGAGCCGCCGGCGATCGTGCGGCAGGCGGATAATTCCTTCATCGCCGACGCGCGCGCCAGCCTCGACGACGTCCGCTCCGTGATTGGCGAGGATTTCGTCACCGGCGAGGCCGGTGAAGAAGTCGAGACGCTTGGCGGCTATCTGGTGACCCATGTCGGCCGCCTGCCGGTGCGCGGCGAAGTCATTTCGGGCCCCGGCAATTTCGAGATCGAAGTGCTCGATGCCGATCCGAGGCGCGTAAAACGCCTGCGCATCGCCACGCGCAAGGAACGCCCCGCGGTGCGCGCGCAGCGTGAGAGCCGCCGCCGCGAGGCACCGCCGGAAACAGGTCAACCCCAGGCCAATGACAATGCGAGCCCGCCGCCCGGCGATGGAGCCGGCTCGCAGTGAAAACCACTGGCAAACTCCGCGCGGCCGGGCTTGCGATCATCCTGTCATGGGGATGGAGGCGCGCCGCCATTGCGCTCGTCGCAGGGGCACTGTCGGCGCTTGCGATGGCGCCGTTCAATGCATGGCCGGTGCTGTTCTTGACTTTTCCCGTGTTGGTCTGGCTGATCGACGGCGCGGGCGCCGGGCGCCTGCGCGGCGTGCCGGCGGCGGCGATGGCCGGCTGGTGGTTCGGCTTCGGTTATTTCGTGCCGGGATTGTACTGGATCGGCTACGCCTTCCTGGTCGATGCGCCAACCTTCGCATGGCTGATGCCGTTCGCCGTGCTGGGCCTGCCGGCCTATCTGGCGCTGTTCACCGCCTTCGGCTTTGCGCTGGCACGCCTGATCTGGACCAGGGACGCCTCGCGGGTGCTCGCGCTTGCCGCAAGCCTTACGTTAAGCGAATGGCTGCGCGGTCACGTGCTCTCGGGCTTTCCATGGAATGCGTTCGGCTACGCCTTGAGCGAACCGCTGGCGCTGGCACAGACGGCGTCGCTGATCGGCCTGTGGGGTCTGACATTCCTGAGCGTCGCGATCTTCGCAAGCCCGGCCGTGCTGATCGATGGAAGTTCACGCGGACGCAAACCCTGGATCGCGCCGGTGATGGCGCTATCGCTGCTTGCGGCCATGGGCATCTTCGGCGCCGTTCGCCTGGGCCTGCAGCCGACCGCGACGGTCGCAAACGTCAAGCTGCGGATCATGCAGCCCGATCTGCAGCAGGACGTCAGGTTTAATTACTCCGCCAAGGCGGAGGTGATGCAAAAATATCTGACGCTCTCCGACCGCGCGTCCGGGCCGCAATCCACCGGCGTGCGCGACGCCAGCATTTTGATCTGGCCGGAATCGGCGTTCCCGTTTTTCCTGACGCGCGAAGCCGACGCGATGGCGCAGATCGCCGCTCTGTTGCCCAAGGGCACCGTCCTGATCACCGGCTCGGTGCGCGCGCCCGATTTGCCGCCCGGCACAAAGATCACGCGCGCCTATAATTCGATCTACGTCATCGACCACGACGGCAGCGTGCTGTCGGTTTACGACAAGCTGCATCTGGTGCCGTTCGGCGAATATCTGCCGTTCCAGGACTGGATGGAGAAGCTCGGCTTCGTGCAGCTAACCAAGGTTCAGGGCGGATTTATTGCGGGCACGCGGCGCCGCCCGATGGAAATACCAAACGCGCCGCGCGCGCTACCCTTGATTTGCTATGAAGCGATATTTCCCGGTGACGTTGCGGCGCGCGCCGATCGTCCGGGCTGGATCGTCAACCTCACCAATGACGGCTGGTTTGGAATCTCGACCGGCCCCTACCAGCATCTGCAGCAGGCGCGGCTGCGCGCGGTCGAGCAAGGGCTGCCGGTGGTTCGTGCAGCAAATACGGGCATTTCCGCCGTGATCGATCCGCTGGGGCGGATCGTCGCACGGCTCGGCCTCGGTGTCGAAGGCGTGCTGGATTCCAGCCTGCCGTCGGCGATTCCGCCGACGGTTTATGCACGCAGCGGCGACATTCCCGCCGCGATCATCGTTACCGCCGCCCTGATTTTCGTGTTTCGGCGGCGCGTTGCGAAGCGGCGTTCCTGACGCCGGCATATCAATGCCGCTTTCGGCGGTCGGCAAAAATCTCGACAGGCGGAAACCCAGCAGTTGACAGACCGACTATGCAATTCGCATTCTGGCGCACTCGTCGAGACCAGACCCGGTCAGTTCGTTGTTCAAATTGCTTGCATTCCTCACCGACGAGCAAGATTTGACGGTTTTGGCGCCCGGGGCATCCATGTTCGCGTTGCCTCGCCTCTAGGGCGTAATCCCAAGGAGTGCTGGAGATGTCGACCAAAGCGCCCAACCCTGTTGACAGATATGTCGGCAGTCGCGTGCGCATGCGCCGCATCATGCTGGGCATGAGCCAGGAAAAGCTCGGCGAAGCATTGGGCCTCACATTCCAGCAGATTCAGAAATACGAGAAAGGCACCAATCGGGTCGGAGCCAGCCGCATTCAGCAGATCTCCGAAATACTTCAGGTTCCGGTATCGTTTTTGTTCGAAGGAGGACCAAGCGGCACCACGAGCGCCGAAAGCTTCCGCGAAGGGACCTCGCCGGCTTACGTTTCCGATTTCCTGGCGACCTCCGAGGGCCTGGCGCTAACTCGCGCGTTCACGCGCATCACCGACGCCAAGCTTAGGCGCAGCATTGTCGAGATGGTCGAACAGATCGCCGCGCGCGAAGGACCCGACAAGCGCTGAGCTCACAGAGCGGATTGCGCCGCGCGCGAAACGCGCCAGAGCATGATCCGGAAAAGTGGAAACCGGTTTTCCTAAAGGATTATGCTCCAACAAAAAATACGCTAGAGTCTGATTCAACTGAGTTGAATCAAACTCTAGCGTCGCGTTGACGCCGGTCCATTGATCCTTCCCACTGCAAATGAACAGCCACATGCTGACGACAGCCAATCCCTTCGATTCCAAAGCCATCCTCGACGGCATCCGCCGCTGGGTCGAGATCGAAACCCCGACAGAGGCGCCCGAGCAGGTGAACAAGCTCGTGGCCATGGTCGCTGAGGGCTATCGCGACTTGCCCGTCACCATCGAGCGCGTCACGGGTCATGGCGGCTGCGGCGATCATATCGTGGCGCGTTCGTCATGGGGCCGGGATGAGCCGGGAATCCTGGTGCTGAGCCATCTCGATACGGTGCACCCGATGGGTTTCATCGAGCGTCTGCCGTTCAAAATAGACGGCGACAGCGCTTTCGGCCCGGGCATCTATGACATGAAAGGCGGAGCCTATCTTGCTTACCACGCGTTCCGGCAGCTTTGCGCCACGGCTGAGCGTTCGCCGCTTGGCGTGACCCAGCTCTACGTCTCGGACGAAGAGATCGGCAGCCCCACGTCGCGCGCGCTGATCGAGGCCGAGGGGCGCAAGGCCAAATATGTGCTGGTCACCGAGCCCGCCCGTGACGGCGGAAAGATCGTCACCGGGCGCAAGGGCGTTGCGCGCTTCGAGGTTTTCGTACACGGCGTCCCCGCCCATGCCGGCTCGCGGCCCGAAGATGGCCGCAGCGCCATCCGTGAACTCGCCAATATCATTCAAACGCTTGAGGCGCTGAACGATATGAAGCGCGGCGTGACCGTCAATGTCGGTGTTGTCAGGGGCGGCACAAGGCCCAACGTCATTGCGGAAGAGGCCTATGCCGAAGTCGATCTTCGGGTTCCGACCACGGCGGATGCCGACGATCTGGTTGCCAGGATCCTCAGCCTGAAGTCGCGCACCGAAGGCGTCAGCATCAAGGTCGTCGGCGCGTTGAACCGGCCTCCTTACGAGAAGGGCAATGCCGGCGCCGCGCTTTACGAACATGCCAGGACGCTCGCCGCCGAAATCGGCTTCGATCTGGTGGATACATTCACCGGCGGTGGTTCCGACGGCAATTTCACTGCACCTCATACCGCGACGCTCGACGGCCTCGGCGTCGATGGCAAGGGCGCGCATACCCACTATGAGCAGATGTATATCTCGTCGATCGAACCGCGGGCGCGGCTGTTGCATCGGCTCTATCAGACGTTGCGATGAGCATGGCTGCGTGCGACCCGGCGAAACGCGATGCATCGTCCGACGATGGTAGTGCCGTTCACCCGCACGGTTCGTTATTCGGGCGGCGCAAGGGCCACAAGCTCCGTTCGCACCAGGCCGATCTGATCGAGCACCTGCTGCCGCGGCTTGCGCTCGACATCGGCCAGCCCGTCCCGTCCGGTCTGGCTGACCTGTT
>Ga0207657_10003162_pt1 | contig 17611 bp, 9 predicted proteins | sample KBSC33metaG_FD_184316 | JGI IMG/M metagenome (GOLD analysis project Ga0207657, IMG submission 184316) | Corn rhizosphere microbial communities from Kellogg Biological Station, Michigan, USA - KBS C3-3 metaG (SPAdes) (version 2) | ecosystem: Host-associated > Plants > Roots > Rhizosphere > Soil ... | reverse complement strand
CACCTCCGGGAAAGCCTTCGCTTGCAGCCGGACCAACTTGGGTCCAACTACTATCTGGCTCTAGTTGCCAGAGACCAGCAGAATGATGCCGAAGCGATTCGCATACTGGAACAGGTACTGCAGCGGCACCCTGATCACGCGTCATCGCATGAAGTTTTGGGAACTTTGCTTATGGTTGCGAATCGATACGCAGACGCAAAACGTAATCTCGAGCAAGCCATTCGCCTCAATCCCAAGTCTGTAAAGGCCAACTATCAGTTGGGATTGCTGCTGGCCCGCATGGGCAGGAAAGAGGAGGCTGACAAGCAACTCGAAATGGCGAGATCGCTCCGCAAGGAGGATGAAGAAACTTCGCGCCTGCAACTTCGACTACTGGACCCAGACCAATGAGTGTTAGTCCGAGGATCCTTCGCGTGTTCGCCATGGGGGCCCTCGTGCTTCTTTCGGCAACGGCGGCAGTTTCGCAGAAAGCGGAAACGGCCTCAGCTTCCCTGAGTGAGCTTGAACTTGCCGTTAAACTGCATCCCTTAGATCCTAAGCCTCGTGTGACTCTGGGTTTGGCTTATTGGGACCGCAACGACTACGCGCACGCCCTGGAGACTTTCCGGCAGGCCGTGAAAGTCGGCCCAAACTCAGCCGAGGCACACAATTGGTTGGGCGTCGCGCTCATGGGCAAGGCAGACTTGGCTGGTGCCATTGCGGAGTTCAAGAAAACCCTTTCTCTAAACCCTAAGTTCGTGCGAGCCCATGTAAACCTCGGCTCGGCGTTGGCGCGCAGCGGCGATCTCGGTGGATCCATCAAAGCTTTTCGGAACGCGCTCGCACTGGAGCCGAACAATTTAGCCGCCCACAGCAATCTCGGGCTGGCTCTGCGGGAAACGGGCGATTCCACGGGCGCGCTAGTACACCTTCGTCGCGTCGCGAAAGCTCAGCCAAGCGACGCTAACGTGCAATACCAAATCGGGCAGACTTTGCGTCAGAGCGGCGAACTCGCGCCTGCTGTAGCCGCATTCGAGAAGGCTCTCCAGATTGATCCTGAACTGCGGGAAGCGTATTACGGCCTCGGATTGGCACTGAAGCAGCAGAGCGCGTCCAGGCGCAAACCGCTTCCCCCGTTACACAGCGCTGCGAACGACCCGTACGAGCGGGCCAAAGAAGCCGTTGCACGTGGTGATCTACCGGCAGCCAGAGCACAGCTCACGGAAGCCGTTCGACTTGATGAGAACTCCGCAGAAGCACACAACCTTCTTGGTTTCGTTCTCGGCCAGCAGGGAGACATGCCGTCTGCTCTGGTCCATTTGCAGCGCGCCGTTACCCTTCAGCCGGAATCCTCGGAGGCGCACTACAACTTAGGAGTGGCACTGTGGTACAGCGGCGCTAAAGAAAAGGCCATCTCTGAATTGCGCGAGAGCGTCCGACTTGATCCCGCGGCTGGCCCTACGCACGCCTTCCTTGGTCTGGCGTTGCGCGAAAGTGGCGATTTGGGGGGCGCGCGAGTGAGTCTGCAGCGCGCTATCGCGCTGTTGCCGCAATTGCCGGCGACGTATGTGGATCTCGGCATTGTTTTTCTGCGTAGCCGGGATCTCAATCACGCCCTTGGTCAGCTCGAGGCTGGGCTCAACGTTCCCGCTCCATTGCCCCCGACGCCTGATTGGGATCATGCCATCAGCACGCTCCGCAATGGCTTGGCTAAAAACACAGCTAGTGCTGAGGGACACAACGTGCTCGCGCTCCTCCTGGGCCGCAAAGGCGCGGATAGCAAAGAAGTGATTGCGCAATTCCGCGAAGCCATCCGGTTGCGTCCGGACTATTCAGAAGCACACAACAATCTGGGCCTTGTACTGATCCAAGCCAACGACGATGAGGCGGCAATCGCTGAATTTCGGGAAGCAATCCGCTTTAATCCTGCCTATGGCGATGCGCACGCAAATCTGGGTGCAGCCCTGACGAACACAGATAGCCAGGAGGCCGTTCGCGAACTCGAGAAAGCTGTGGAGCTTGCACCAGCGTCGGTGAAAGCTCAATTCAACCTCGCAATCGCGTATGCCGCTAATGCGAATTATGGCTCTGCTAAGCAGATTGAGCAATTGCGGAAAGTCATTTCGATGGCGCCTAATTTCGTGCCCGGCCATCTCGCTTTAGGCAAGGCGCTTGTTCAAGACAGGAAAGTGCCGGAAGCCATCGAAGAATTGCAGGAGGCCGCCCGACTCGAGCCGCAGAACGGCGAAGCTCACTACCAGCTTGGACTCGCACTCGCACGAGCAGGACGCAAGGAGGAGGCGGAGACAGAGCTGAAGAAGGGCCGCGAATTGGTTTCGGTTAACGATCGCAATCAAAACGCAAACCTCGATATCGCGGAAGGACGCGCAGCGCTCGAACAAGAAGACATCGACTCAGCCGTCGCCAAGTTCCGGCATGCAGTAAAGGTTCAGCCCGAGGCTGCCGAAGCTCATCGATCGCTTGGTCTGGGCTTGGAAAAGCAGCACGATATCGCTGCTGCCACGGCCGAGTATCGAAAAACTTTGGAGCTGAATCCGGCCGATCTGGCGACCAAACAAAGACTTGAGAAGTTAGAGCGTCCTGTCTCCCGTGACGATGATCCTGAACGGGTCGCAGAATTCGAGGGTGACATTCGCCAGGGTCGGTTTAAGGAGGTCGAGCCGCTCTTGGCGGCTTATCTCGAACAGCACCCCAAGTCATCTTGGGGATGGTATGCGCTTGGCTACAGCCAGTTCGCTCAGCAAAAAATTGGGGAGTCCCTTCAAGCGCTGGCCAAATCCTTGCAATTGGACGTTAAGAATGGCGAGGCGCACAAGATATTGGGTCGCGATTTGATGCTCATCGGCAGATTCGATGCGGCTCAAATAGAATTCGAGCAGGGCATCCGGTACAGTCCCGAGTCCGCAGAGATGCACTACAATCTCGGCAAACTTTTTTCTATCCAGGACGATTGGGAACCCGCACGAAAGCAATTCGAAGAAGCCTTGCGCATAGATCCCTCCTATCTAGAAGCTCTGGACGCTCGTGGATTGACGCAGGAGGCTTTAGGGGATGATACCGGCGCAGTCGCAAGCTACCAAAAAGCCATCGCCCTGAATGACGAGCGAAAAGGCAAGTTTGGCTCGGCTCACGTGAACCTGAGCGCCTATTACAACCGCACCGGTGCCGCCGATAAGGCTCTGGAATACGCGAATAAAGCCATAGAACTGGAACCCCAATCCGACCGCGCTTGGTTCCAGAAAGCGAAGGCGCAAGAGCGTCAGGGTCATTTGGACGCAGCTGTCGATTCTCTTACGCGCGCCATCTCGTTTAATACCCGAGCCTCCTCCTATTACTACGTGCTGGCTGGCCTCTATCGCCGCCTCGGCAAGATGAAAGACAGCCAGGAAGCCCTGGACGTTTTCACGCGTCTCGAGAAGGAAACTTCCAAGCTGGACAGAATGCGCCGCAGCGCTGCCAAATCTCCCGGCAGTGTGCCACCCCCCGGAGAACAGCGTGAGTAGTGGCTTGAGGCCCGCGCCATCGCGCCGGGAGTTCTTGCAAATGGTAGGCTTCGGCGCGGCGGCAATCCTTCCGTTGCAGAATGAAAACCCACGCCTGTCAGGGGCCGGCTCGCATGTCCCTGCGCGGTTCACGGACATCACTGCGCAAGCAGGCCTTCTGCGCGCCAGGAACATTTCCGGGAGTCCTGACAACAAGCAGTTTCTGCTTGAGGAAATGGGGTGCGGTGTCGCCTTTTTCGATTACGACAATGATGGCTGGCTCGATATCTTCCTCGTAAACGGAAGCAGCTTCGATCCGGCAGTGCGCGACAGCAAGCCGACAAGTTATCTGTTTCGCAACAATCGCGACGGCACCTTCACCGATGTGAGTCAGAAGGCTGGACTCACGCATTCCGGGTGGGGACAGGCCTGTTGCATTGGGGATTACGACAACGACGGCTGGGACGATCTGTTCGTCTCCTACTTCGGCCACAATGTTCTTTATCACAACAATGGCGACGGCACGTTCACAGACGTCTCCGAAGAAGCCGGAGTGGCTGGATCGGATGGCCGCTGGGGCGCGGGCTGTTGTTTTCTCGATTATGACCGCGATGGCCATCTTGACCTGTTTGTCGCGAACTACGTGAACTTCGATCCTGCTCGTGCGCCCAAACCCGGCGCATCCGCTTATTGCAGCTACAACGACATTCCTGTTCCGTGTGGACCTCTGGGCTACGCCGGAGGGACCAACATTCTCTACCGCAACCGTGGAAACGGCACATTTGTAGATGTCTCGGAAGCATCCGGAATCGCCCGCCCGGGCGGGCTTTCGTCCATGGTTTTTGTGCCACGGAATTGGAGACCAACCGGTTCCTACGGCATGGGCGCTGCCGCCGCGGATTTCGATAACGATGGTTGGCCGGACATCTACGTGGCCTGCGACAGCGCTCCGAGCCTGCTCTATCGCAACAACCAGGACGGCACATTTCGTGAGATCGCCGTTCCCGCCGGCTGCGCTTTCGACGAGAATGGTGTTGCCTTGTCGGGCATGGGGGTTGGGGTCGCTGATTTCGACAATGATGGCTGGTTAGACATTGTGCGCACCAATTTTTCAGAACAAGTCACCACCTTGTACCGCAACTTTGGAAACGGTGCGTTCGAAGATGCGAGTATTAGGGCGGGTCTAGGCATCAACCGCAAATATCTCGGATTCGGCGTCGGCTTCCTCGATTTCGATAACGACGGTTGGAAGGATATTTTCCTCGCCAATGGCCATGTGTACGCTCAGATCGCCAACCGCAAGCTGCATCTCAGCTACAGAGAGCCGAAAGTTCTCTATCGCAATCTGGCCAATGGTCGCTTTGAAGACGTTTCCGCAAAATCCGGACCCGGAATCAGTTCAGAGAACATCAGCCGGGGCTGCGCTTTTGGTGATTTCGACAACGACGGCGATGTTGATGTCGTGATCAACAATCTGGACGGCCCTCCCTCGTTGCTGCGCAATGATGGCGGAAACAAAAACAATTCGATCAAGATCAAGTGCGTGGGCACCCGCTCGAATCGCTCGGCCATTGGTGCGCGGGTGAAGGTGACGACTGGCAAGCACAGTCAGATCGACGAGGTCATGAGCGGGTCCAGTTACTATTCACAGAATGATTTTCGCCTTCACTTCGGCCTGGGCCGCGCGCTCAAGGTCGACAATGTCGAGATCGCCTGGCCTTCGGGCGGGAAAGAGACTTTCAAAAACTTGCTGGCCAACCGCCTCTTCATTATTCAGGAGACCAAGGGAATCGTGGAAGCACGGGAGTTTCGGTAAGGGCCAGTATGCGGAAGTTTCCACAGTTGCACCGTTCGATTGCAGCCTCGGCCCTAATTATTTGCATGCTTGGCGCAGCCCCCGTTCAGGACGTGCAATTCAGCGATGTAACTCAAACCGTCAAAATCCAATTCAAGCAGGAAAATTCCGCCACTAGCAATAAGTACTTAGTCGAAACCATGGGTGGGGGAGTTGCGCTTCTCGACTATGACAACGACGGCCGCCTGGACATTTTCTTTACCAATGGCGCCAAGATCGACGATCCGATGCCCGATGGCAAACTACCCGACAAGTCGGATCCCAAGTTCTCGAATCGCCTCTACCATCAGAGCTCGAACGGCACGTTCACGGACGTTACCGAAAAGGCTGGCCTTACCGGGATACCACAGAATCACTACGATATGGGCGTGGCGGTGGGTGATTACGACAACGACGGCTTCGAGGATATGTATGTGACCGGCTTCGGTGGGAACACGCTCTATCACAACAACGGTGACGGCACCTTCACCGATGTAACCAAGAAAGCCGGGGTTGCCGCAAGCGGATGGAACACCAGTGCCGGTTTTCTTGACTACGACAATGACGGCAAGCTCGACCTCTTTGTCACTCGTTATGTGGACTGGACGTTCAAGACCAATCGATATTGCGGAGAAGAAAAACCAGGTTATCGCGCCTATTGTCATCCTGACAATTACGAAGGAGTCACCAGCATTCTTTATCACAACGATGGAAACGGCACCTTTACCGATGTTTCCGAAAAGGCTGGTATCGCAAAATCCATTGGCAAGGGACTCGGCGTCTCCTTCGCTGATTACGATGGCGATGGGTTTACCGACATCTTTGTCGCCAACGATTCCGTGCAGTGTTTTCTCTTTCACAATAATGGCAATGGCACGTTCAGCGAAGTCGGATTGTTCAAGGGCGTCGGGTACAACGAAGACGGCAAAACCTTCGCGGGGATGGGCACTGATTTCAGCGACTATGATAATGACGGTCTGCCCGATGTCATCGTTACTGATCTCTCCAACGAGCGCTACATGCTCTTTCGCAACAACGGCGATGGTAGCTTCCGTGATGTAACGAACCAGTCGGGCGTCGGCGGAGCGACCTTGGCTTTTGCCGGCTGGAGCACCCGCTTTTTTGATTACGACAATGACGGCTGGAAGGACCTTTTCGTTGCCCAGTCGCACGTGATGGACACCATCGAAAAGACAGCACCGAATCTGAGATACATGCAACCACCACTTTTGTTACGCAATCAGGCAGGCCATTTTAGTCGAGTCTCTCCCGGGGAGGCTTTTCGGAAAGAATGGGCGGGTCGCGGTGCCGCGTTCGGCGACTTGGATAACGACGGAGATGTTGACGTTGTCGTCAGCAACGCCGGACAGTATGCCTACGTCTTGCGCAACGATGGTGGCAATCGCAATCAATGGCTCGGAATCGCAACCATCGGCACGAAATCGAACCGCGACGGAATCGGCGCGCGCGTCAAGGTAATGTCCGCTTCTGGGCTCACGCAATATTTCACGGTCAACACGGCTGTAGGTTATCTCTCAGCCAGCGACAAGCGGCTCATCGTGGGTCTCGGCAGCGATGTGACCGCGAAGCTGGTCGAGATCCGATGGCCTTCGGGCACAATTCAACGATTGGAGAATGTTAAAGCAGGGCAATTTCTGAGGGTCACCGAACCGGTTCAATGATCACACGCCGTCAACTTATGAAGACTATGATGGGCGCTGTCGTCGGATGCGGTGCGACAGGCGCACTTCTCGGCCAAGGAGTATCTTCGCGCGGAGTCAAACCGCAACCGCGCGGAAAACCCTCTGGACGGCCGTTCCAAGCCCGCCTTACCGATATTGCTAAGCAAGCCGGCCTTAATCACCCCATTGTTTATGGCGGGGTCGAGAAAAAGAACTACATCGTCGAGGTAGTCGGTTGCGGAGTCGCGTTCATCGATTATGACAATGATGGGTGGCTTGACCTGTTCGTTCTGAGCGGCACGCGCTTGGCGGATCCGCCGGACGGTACCACGAATCGGCTTTACAAAAACAATCGCGATGGCACGTTCACTGATGTTACGGCCAAAGCAGGATTGGTTCGCACAGGGTGGGCCTCGGCTGTTACCGTCGGCGACTACGATAATGATGGATTCGATGACCTGTTCATCACCTACTACGGCCACAGCGTGCTGTATCACAATAACGGCGACGGAACTTTCTCCGATGTAACCGAGAAATCAGGACTTCGTCAGAGCACTGTTCGATATGGCTCTGGATGTACATGGCTCGACTATGATCGTGACGGACGGCTCGACCTGTTCGTAGCCAATTACCTCAACACCACCCTGGAGAAGCTACCGAAGCCAGGAGAAAATCCTGACTGTACCTGGAAGGGCGTCGCTGTAAATTGCGGCCCGCGAGGTTTGCCGACCGGATCGGTGCAACTGTTTCACAATAACGGAGACGGAACATTCAGTGATGTTAGCAAGGCATCCGGAGTCGCGGCGGCCTCCGGCTCTTATCCCATGACAACTGTTGCCGCCGATTTCGATAACGACGGTTGGCCTGACATTTATGTCGCTTGCGATTCCACGCCGAGTTGGCTATTTCGTAATCAGCACGACGGCTCTTTCCGTGAGGAAGCTCTGGAGCGAGGTGTTGCGCTGAGCGAAGATGGCCTGGAGCAAGCCGGCATGGGTATCGGTATTGGCGATATCGACCTCGACGGGAACCTCGATATCTTTAAGACTAACTTCGCTGACGATACCAACATTCTGTACCGCAACGATGGCAAAGGTTACTTTGACGACGCCACCATCCGGGCCGGCATAGGCGTAGAAACGCGATATGTGGGGTGGGGAGCGGGGATCGTGGACCTCGACAACGACGGTTTTAGCGATCTCTTTCTGGTTACGGGGAGTGTTTATCCCGAAGTAGAGCAAAAACTTCCAAGCTATCCCTATCGCACTCCGCGCCTGGTATTTCGCAACCTGGGCGACGGTAGATTCGAGGAGTTGATCGAGGAGGCGGGGACAGGCGTCTCTGACCCGCACTCGAGTCGTGGCTGCGCGTTTGGAGATTTCGACAACGATGGTGATATGGACATTTTGGTCATGAACATGAACGAACCGCCATCTCTGCTGCGCAATGACGTATCAAGTGGCGGCCATTGGATCAAAGTCCTTCTGGTGGGAGTGCAAAGTAATCGTAGCGCTATAGGAGCGCGTGTGACGGCGCGGTATGGAACCAGGCGTCAAGCGCAGGAAGTGACGGCTCAGTCGAGCTTTTACTCAGCCAGCGAACGTCGCCTACATTTTGGGCTCGGCAACGAGAGCTCTGCCGATTTGACCGTGCGCTGGACCACTGGCAAGTCCGAGATTTTTCCCAAGGTGGCCGCAAATCAGCTGGTCGTTATTCGCGAGGGCACCGGCATCATACGTACTGAGAAGTTCAAAACTTAGCAGAGCGCCACTATCTCCGCGTTAACTCAATAGACGTAATGCCTTCGTGCGGAAAGGTGTATTGGAATGCCGGCGTGCTTATGCTCACGGAGCTCTCTCGGGTGTGGATATGTTCGGGCTGAACTTCATCATTGGTTTCGTAAATGCTGGAGGCAGTCAAGGTGCGCACAGTGCCAATAGGCCCCGATGAGAAGCCTGCAATGTCGATCCGAGCCGTAATGTCTCGGGAGAGGTCCCGGTTCACGCAGAAAATGGTCAGCTTGGTCCCGGCCTCATTCAACGTAGAGACGACGTCGAGATACGGAACGTCAGGAATTGTGGGAATCCGTGTTGAACCTTGCTCGACGCTATAGACTTCGCCCTGGGTCTGTGTTTCGACGACGCGGGACGCATCGGCCGTGGAATACATCTTAAAGGCCCAATACGCTGGCACTCCGTACACCCGTCCTCGCTTTTTCCAGAGGCCGCCAAATTCAATAATGCCGGTCATGTCAGCGACGGGAACCAACGGCGCATTGCGAATCAGCATATTCAAGAAGCTGCTCGCAGCAACCGCACCTCCCATGTTGTCGTAACGTGGATAAGTGTCGTTGGGAGCCCAAAAAAGCCACTCGGTAAAGGCCGTTTTAACGTCCGCAGCTTCCGGTTTTGTACTGAACTGATTGTGCATCTCGTGGAGCAGCCTTTCGATACCAACCGGTAATGCAAAAGTGGCCTTGGCAATGAAGTCAGGCGAAGGGGTGGGCGCAACCACATCATTCGTGGTCACGACGAAGTGCGTGGAGAGATACCGAAAAGCTTCCGCCGCATTGGACAACTGCGACGCGTTCCATTCCCCAAAATTGTCAGGATCGGCTCCCGTTGCCACAACTCGTGCCTTGGGGTCGACTCGTCTTACCGCTTCACTGAAGGCTTTCGTTCGCTCAGCGACCGCCGACAGCGTCGGATACCCGACCTGAAAGTTCCCCCACAACTCATTCCCCAGCTCCCAAAGCCGGCCACCTCCCGTTGCCCAATGGTCGTCGACGTACTTGACCCAACCGGCGGCTTCCTCCGGAGTGCCCGTGCCGAGATTCAATGCAATCTGCGGCTCCGCTCCAATCAGCCGACAAAAATCGAGAAATTCGTCCGTTCCGAACTGGTTGTACTCTGGCATACCCCACGCAATGTTCAGCATGCTAATGCGTTGGTCTCGAGGGCCGATTCCATCTCGCCAATGATAGGCGGACGTAAAATTCCCGCCAAAACGCACGATGGGCGTCTTCAGCGCTCGGGACATCTGGACCATGTCGGGATCCATGCCATTGATATTGTCGGAAGGGACGAGTGAGGCTTGATCAATCAAGATGCGGGTCCCGTTCTCGACGGCGATGACGAAGTCCGCCGGCTCCAAAGGAACGAGTTGGCCAACCGGCACCTGCAAACTGAACGGATAGCGCCTCCAGTCCGTGCCTGCAAGGTGCAGCGTTTCTGCAGCGAAGACCTTTTCTTTGTCGTTGGATTTACGAATGGAAACTCGAACCTCAGCCGGCCCGCCGATCAGCTTCAAGTAAACACTGCCTACGTATGTATTTATGCGGTGCACAGGCAGGTAGACTCTTTGACGTATCCCGGTCTCAACCTGGTTCGGCAGAGCCATCAGCAGAAGTGATTGGTAGGAGTTTGCCGTGTCCTTCCAATGTGGCGCGTAGCGCGCCCCTTGCGCATAATCCAGCGGCTCCCAGGGCAACGGCAGAGTCATGCCGGACGATTTGGCAAGCTCAGGCCGCTCTTTGATCATGTCCACAATCTGGGACGGCACCCACAAGTTCGCCTCAAAGCTGGGATTTTGTAAGATTTCGGCCCACAGGCCGCCATAAATCGAGTTGCCAATCGGTTCCAAAAAGGTGCCGTAAATGGAACGTGGAATCGAGTGCAGAGTCCTCGCGGCGTTAATTCGGATCGAGGTATCACGCTGGGGCAGTTGAGCTGCCCAAACCTGAAACACGAGCACCGAACCCACGACGAAGCGTTTTATGATTCCTGACCAAGTCACGATATAGCCTCGAAGCAGGACTGCATGATCTCAGACCCGCGAGATGTAGCATTTTTTTGTGCGCCAGCACGGATTCAGTGCGAATCCCGTCCGACGCGGGCCCCACTGTTTCCAACCAGAAAATCCAAGTCTGCACCCTGATGCGCCTGCAGGACGTGCTTCACATACAGCCTTTCCCAACCTCGCGGGGGGAGCGGAGGAGCTGACCAGTTGGCTCGACGCGCCCTGAGCGTTGGTTCGTCAACTTCGCACTCGATCACACGCTTGTGAACATCAAGGGAGATGAAGTCTCCCGATTCAAGCAAGGCCAACGGGCCGCCCGCGGCCGCTTCCGGCGAGACGTGCAATACAACCGTACCGTAGGCGGTGCCGCTCATACGCGCGTCCGAAATTCGCACCATATCTTTAATCCCCTTGCGGAGAAGCTTGGGAGGTAAGGGCATGTTACCGACCTCTGCCATCCCTGGGTACCCGCGTGGGCCACAGTTCTTCAAGACCAAGACGGAGTTTTCATCCACGTCGAGCGTTTCATCGTCGATGCGCGCGTGAAAATCCTCGATAGATTCAAAAACGACGGCGCGACCACGGTGCTGAACCAGGTGAGGGCTCGCCGCCGAGAGCTTGATGACAGCGCCTTCCGGCGCCAGATTGCCTCGGAGAACTGCGATTCCGGCGTTTTGCTTAAAAGGTTTCGAAAAACTGTGAATGACAGCGCGATTCCAGCACGGGGAATCCTTAACGTTAGTCCATATTGACTTTCCATTTACCGTCAAGGCATCACGATGAAGCATCTCAGCCTCGCCAAGCTCCCGAAGCACCGCGGGCAGTCCTCCGGCGTAGAAGAAATCTTCCATAAGGTGACTCCCGGACGGTTGCATATCAACCAGGCAAGGCATTCCTATCCCCAGTCGATCGAAGTCATCCAGGCCGAGAGGCACGTCCACACGACCCGCGAGCGCGATAAGGTGAATCACGGCGTTCGTGGATCCCCCGATGGCGGCATTGGCACGTATTGCATTCTCGAATGCGTTGCGCGTGAGAATGCGAGACATGCACAGGTCGTCCCGAACCAGTTGCACGATCCGACGACCGGAAAGCTGAGCGAGAGTATTCCGGCGGGCATCGACGGCCGGAATTGCCGCGTTGCCCGGCAAGCTCATGCCGAGGGCTTCTACCATGCTAGCCATGGTTGAGGCTGTACCCATCGTCATGCAATGGCCTTTTGAGCGGTGCATGCAGCTCTCCGCCTCGAAAAATTCTGATAGCTTCATCTCGCCTGACCGTACCTGCTCCGAGATCTGCCAAACGCCGGTGCCAGAGCCCAGGTCGCAGCCACGAAACTTTCCTGAGAGCATGGGGCCGCCCGAGACCCCAATCGTGGGCAAGTCACAGGAAGCCGCTCCCATGAGCAAGGACGGAGTCGTCTTGTCGCATCCCATTAGCAGTACGACACCGTCAATTGGATTGCCGCGGATCGATTCTTCCACGTCCATACTGGCCAGATTGCGAAACAACATCGCCGTTGGACGCAAGAGACTCTCTCCCAGCGACATGACAGGGAATTCAAGCGGAAAACCTCCTGCTTCCCAGACGCCACGCTTCACAAATTCGGCGAGTTCACGAAAATGTCCATTACATGGCGTGAGTTCCGACCAGGTATTGCAAATGCCGATCACTGGCCGGCCTTCAAACAGGTCGTGTGGCCACCCCTGATTTTTTAACCAGCTGCGGTAAATGAATCCGCTCTTGTCCTGCCGTGCAAACCATTCTTGGCTTCGGAGTCTTTTCATACGCGGCACCCTGGAGAGTGGCTCCGATAATAACGCAAAAGCCAGCAAACGTAATCTCCACTTTCCCCTTAGCTGACACGCTCCTAAAAAGGGCATTGTTGGTAAACGATTTCCCAAGGGATATAATCTCCGCGTTCTTAATGGAAGGCTCATCTTTGCCGACGCCACCCGCGTCTGGAGTTTGCTATGTCCGAGAGTTTCCCAATTTCTCGTCGCCGTTTTATGGCTTCAGGTATTTCGGCCACAGCGCTCTCAATGGTCAACTCAAGATCATTCGCAAGGTTTGCAGCGGATCATTCATCGGCGTTAGGGCCAGAGGTGCCTTTAACCGATCAACCTGGCTGGAAAGATCAAGGAATTGAAAATCTCGCGAAGTCTCCTTATGCCAAGTTGCGCCAGATTCCAGTGCGTGCGGTCACGATCAAGGACGGTTTTTGGGGAAGCCGCCGCAGGATGAATGTGACCAAGAGCATTCCCACGATGCACGATCTGCTTGAAAGCAACGGCAGAATGAATAACTTCCGTCGGCTAACCGGAAAGAGCAGCGCGAATCAGATTGGCCCGGTGTTCTCCGACTCGGATGTTTACAAGTGGACGGAAGCAGTTGGATTCGCACTGCAATCCGAGGAACTAGCCCATCTTCGGCGTACGACGCAAGGAATAATCGATGACGTGGTTGCAGCGCAAGAGCCGAGCGGATACCTCAATACTTACTACGTACAAGACCGCGCGCCCCTGCGCATGCTGCCCGAAACACAGTCCACCGGACATGAACTCTACAACATCGGCCACATGCTGCAAGGAGCCATCGCATACTACCGCGGCACAGGTGATCGAACATTGCTGGATGCGGGCATAAGGTTCGTTAACGATTTTCTCCTGCCCAACTATGGGCCCGCACCCAAAAAGCTGATCGTCTCCGGACATCCCGAAATCGAGATGGGGCTGATTGAACTTTATCGGATTACGGGTGACAAGCGGCAATTGGATCTCGCAGGCTACGTCTTGCGCGGTGACGAGCGTGCGAAATTCCCAGAGCAAAGAACTATCTACATGTTCAGCGGAACTCCGTTTACGTCGCGAACCAAGCTGGAGGGACACGCAGTGCGAGCGATGTATGCGTGTTGTGGTGCCACTGACTACTACATGGAGACTGGAGATCCAGCCTACTGGAAGACGCTCAATACGTTGTGGGAGGACATGGTCAGCACAAAGATGTACGTTAGCGGCGGCGTGGGTTCACGTTCGGATGGAGAGGCTTTTGGAGATGCTTACGAGCTACCGAATTTCCGTGCCTATGGCGAGAGTTGCGCTGCGATCGGGAACATGATGTGGAACTGGCGCATGTTGTCGGCAACGGGAGATGCAAAGTTCGCAGACGTTATGGAGCGAGCGCTGTATAACGGCATTAACTCGGGAATGTCTTTAGACGGAACTCTGTACTGCTACCGCAATCCACTGGCATTCGATCCATCAACGGGCGACAAGATCCGCAATCAATGGTACGACGTAACTTGTTGTCCGCCGAATCTAGAGCGCACTTTCGCGTCGCTGCCCGGATATTTCTACAGTACGAGCAGCGATGGCCTCTTCGTACATCTTTATGATAATTCGGAACTCAACTGGCACCTGGCGGACGGTACTCCGCTCAAAGTGACACAACGAACAATGTATCCGTGGGAAGGTGAGGTGGAACTTTCCGTTTCGCCCTCTACACCCATGGAATTCGCTCTACATCTTCGAATCCCAGGATGGGCCGATCACCCTCAAGTCACAGTGAACGGTAACGCGTTGAATGGCGCTATCCCGAGTACATACTTCCCAATCCGTCGGAAGTGGATGGCAGGAGATGTGATTCGCCTGCGCATAGATATGACACCACAAATCCTTACAGCGAACCCACGAGTTGCGGACGACACGGGGCGAGTTGCGCTTCAGCGCGGTCCTTTACTCTACTGTTTGGAAGGGCTGGATCAACCGAATGGTGTAGAACTGTCGGACGTGGCACTAAATGTGAACGGAAAATCGGAAACGAGGTTCAGTTCTGAGTTCAGAAAGGATCTACTGGGTGGAGTGCATTTGTTGCACCACGAAGGCGTAGTCTACGAACGGAGTGCTTCAAAAGCAGCGCTCTACTCGAAGTTTAGCGCGCAAGCGGGGAAGACCAGACCGATTTCGTTGACATTTATCCCCTACTACGCCTGGGCAAATCGCGACGCCACAGCCATGCAAGTGTGGACTCCTGTGATTAGCGCATGATGCTGCAACTGCCTGCGACTCGTTTCCGCGGGCCCTCCGGCGCATTTTGTTCCACACATTATTTATTGGTGGCGCAGGTCGTACTCGTAAATCGTTGTCCTAAGGGTAGTCAGTATGGATGGAACTCATGTTTGACTACCTACCACAATCGGAATCAGTTGCTCGCACTTCTGTCTCGTGAATGGTGATGGAGAAACTAATAATGTTGAGACTTACCGCTGTTCTTACCTGCGCACTTTGCTTTGCTTCGGCCCCCCTTTCCCTCCTGCATGCGAACTCTAAGCCGAACATCACAAAAAGTACCTTTGGCAAAACCACGGACGGACAACAAGCTGATCTGTACGTTCTGAGCAATAAGAAGGGGATGCAAGTGGCAATCACGAACTTTGGTGCCACCATCGTGTCCGTGAAAGTTCCCGATCGGAATGGCAAAGTTGCAGATGTTGTTCTTGGATACGACGACGTCAAAGATTACGAGAGCGGAAAAGCGTACTTCGGCGCCACGGTAGGGCGCTACGCCAACCGTATTGCCCACGGCGAATTTACTCTCAACGGTGCCACCTACACACTCGCAAAGAACGATGGAGAAAACCACCTACACGGCGGCGTTCGGGGGTTTAGTAAAAAGATGTGGACAGCTAAGGACGTCTCGACAGGAAATCGACCAGCGTTGAAATTTACGTATGTGAGTGAAGACGGTGAGGAGGGCTACCCGGGTAAGTTGGAAGCTTCGGTGACATTCACATTAACAGACAAGAGCGAGTTGATCATCCAGTATGCCGCGGCGACCGACAAAGCCACCGTTATAAATCTTACTAACCACTCATACTTCAACCTTGCTGGGCAGGATAGCGGAGACATACTCTCGCACCATTTGACCTTATATGCGGACAAGTTCACTCCTGTCGACGCAACGCTCATCCCGACTGGCGAACTCCGGAATGTTAAGGGTACGCCATTCGACTTTACCCGCGCGGAGGCCATTGGAACGCGTATTAATCAGAGCGATCAGCAACTCAAATTTGGGAAGGGATATGATCACAACTGGGTGCTCAAGAAGAATAAAGTTGGTGGCTTATCCCCCGCGGCTGAATTGTACGATGCCCAATCAGGGCGGGTTGTCGACGTGCAAACTACCGAACCGGGAGTGCAATTTTATAGCGGTAATTTTCTGGATGGGACCGCACGGGGAAAGGCAGGAAAAGCTTATAACTACCGTACGGGCCTTTGCCTCGAGACCCAGCACTTTCCGGATTCCCCAAATCACCCACATTTTCCAACGACGACCCTCAAACCTGGTGAGCGTTTCCGCTCTACAACGATTTATGCTTTCTCAACCAAGTAACTCGCAACCTAAAGGGAAGAGAGCATCTTGGCACAAGGTGTAGCGATCCTCTGCTGCCGGGCGAATTAACCACACCGTGCCCACACAAGGATCAAGCAAACGTATTCTCCTGTGTTAGGATGCTTTGTTGGACAGTATCTTGTTCAAGCTATGGATATTCGCGAAATCGCCCGGCGCGCGAAGGTGTCCACTGCGACTGTCTCGCGTGCAATCAATCGAGTTCCAAGCGTCGACCCTCAACTGGCTAAGCGTGTCTGGAAGGTTGTAAACGAACTCGGATACTACCCCAATACCCAGGCGCGCGCCTTAGTTTCCGGACGAAGTCGGATTTTCGGTCTAATCGTCTCCGAGATCACCAACCCTTTTTTCCCGGAAATTGTCCAGACTTTTGAGGATATCGCGGTGCGCAATAACTACGAGATCCTGCTGACCTCCACCGTGCACGATCCTACTCGGATGGAATTGGCCGTACGCCGCATGATCGAGCGCAGAGTGGATGGAGTGGCGATTCTCACTTTCGGTATGGAGGACTCGTTAATACAAGATTTGCGGTTCCGCCGAGTTCCCCTCGTGTTTGTCGACGTCGGCCCGCATGTCGCCGGAGTTAGCAACATCCGCATCAACTATCAACACGGCATACGGCAAGCGGTGCAACATCTCGCTGCTTTGAGGCACTCTCGCATCGCCTTTATCACGGGTCCGCTTCACCTGAAATCGGCTCTCGCGCGTAAGCACGCGTTCGAAACCGCTATGCACGAGATTGGATTGATGGTTTCTCCCGAGTTGATTGTTGTAGGCGATCACACCATGGAGGGCGGGATGCGGGCCGTCGTTGAACTATCCGGCTTGCAGCCACGTCCCACAGCTGTACTTTGTTCAAACGACATGACAGCAATTGGCGTGATGAGAGAGGCCTACGAGTACGGCATAGGCATTCCCAAAGACCTGTCCGTTGTGGGTTTCGATGACATTAGGTTATCCCAGTTCACGATTCCGCCGCTGACTACCGTGCAGATGTCCCAGACATTGCTGGCTGAATTTGCCTTCAAGGCCCTGATGACTGAGGTCGAAAGTAAATCTATGTCTGAAACTGGGCGAGAGTACGAGTTGATTACGAGCCTGGTGCTGAGGGGGTCCACAGCACTTGCGCCTTTACAGGAGCCATCCCCAAAGGCTCCAATCATTGCCGCCGACCGTTCTGCCCGCAAAGTTTTGAAGCGCACGTGAGCGGGAGAGATGCGCACTCCAGAGTGTCAACTCTGCTGCCACATCCAAACACTGATCGACGCAGGAAATCTGATTGACAAAGCAGGTTAAGTTCTCTAGTTTCAGTTCGCCCAGTAAACGATTACTTGCGGCTACTCGATTCATAGTACGGGCAGGCCAAGGAAGGCAGATGATTCCATTATCCGCGATGTATCTTG
>Ga0207657_10003161_pt1 | contig 17613 bp, 13 predicted proteins | sample KBSC33metaG_FD_184316 | JGI IMG/M metagenome (GOLD analysis project Ga0207657, IMG submission 184316) | Corn rhizosphere microbial communities from Kellogg Biological Station, Michigan, USA - KBS C3-3 metaG (SPAdes) (version 2) | ecosystem: Host-associated > Plants > Roots > Rhizosphere > Soil ... | reverse complement strand
AGTTGTTGCTCCGGCAAAAAGTGGATAATAGCCGGCGTTCCCGAGCCCATACGCGAAGAAAAGTTTGGCCACGCTGTAGCAGCGGTCATTTTCGGTCATGGCCAGAATTCCCTTCGCATAGTGCTCACAGCAGACCACCATGTCGTGATGCAGGTGTACACAAGCTTTCGGAGCACCCGTGCTCCCGGAGGAATAAAGCCAGAACGCTGCGTCATCTTTGCAGGTCGGCTCGGCGTCAAGCTCGGCAGACGCTTCAGCCAACAACTCTTCGAAGCTGACGTACTCAGCAGGCGTCTTGCCCACAACGACGATCTTCTCCAGGTATCGCCGCCTTTCGGAGGGAACCTGTTCAATCTGCGGCAGCAGTCCATCGCTGACGATCGCGATTCGAGCTCTCGTATCCTCGAGGATGTACTCATACTCGTGAGGCCGCAGCAGAGTGTTCGTAGGAACCGCTACTGCCCCTATTTTTATGACAGCAAAGAACGCGTAGAGGAATTCCGGAATGTCTGGCAGCAGAATCAGCACTCGCTCTTCAGGACGAACTCCCAACGCGCGCAGCGCGTTACCCGTGCGATTTACATTTTCCAATAACGTGGCATAGCTGATCCGTTGCTCCCCGCATTCGATTGCAACCTTATTGCCTCGCCCCTCCGAAACATTTCGATCGATGAGATAGGCCGCAACGTTAAATCGGTTTGGAATTTCGATCACGGGTTTCGCTCGCGTGATGTGCGTCTGGAAGGTTCCACGATTTCGCTCTCGCGATATTAGTGGAGCTTGGCCTGTTACGGGCTGCTAGACAATTCCTTGCTGCAGATTGCTGCCGTACACAGGACTCATTGCAGAAAGGAAGATACATCATTTTTGCGGCTGTGCAGCCTTCTCCGAACCCGCTATAATGCCGCGCTGTTTTTCCGGATACCGATTGGCAGGTGAAATCTTGAAACCCTCGAGCAAAGTTTTAGGTGGCCGAAGCAAAGTCAAAGTTGCCGTCGTCCAGACTCCTCCCGTGTACCTTGACCGCGAGAAGACGGTTGAGCGCGCGTGCCAAAAAATAGCGGAAGCCGCTGCACAAGGTGCCGAGCTGATTTCCTTTACGGAAACCTGGTTGGCCGGCTATCCCTATTGGACAGAGGGCTGGGCCTCCAAACTGCAGCAATGGATCCCCGTTCGCGTCCGCTTCTACGATAACGCGTTGCTGATTCCCAGCGAGGACACCGACCGCTTGTGCGATGCTGCAGCCAAGGCCAATGCCCACGTTGTGATCGGCTGCAACGAACTCGATTCGCGCACCGGCGTTCACACCCTCTACAACACGCTGCTTTTCATTGACCGCTCGGGCAAAATCCTTGGCCGCCATCGCAAGACGGTTCCCACTTTCGTCGAAAGAGCAGTCTGGGGAAACGGTGATGGCGCGGATCTCGTCACTTACGACACCGACATCGGCCGGATCGGCGGCTTGATTTGCGGTGAGCACCTCATGCCCCTCATTCGCGCGCGCCTCATCGATCAAGGAGAAGACTTTCACATCGCGGTGTTTCCGGGCGCATTCTCTCTCCACACCGGTCCTAAGCTGGAAGAACCCGACTACGACGCACAGTTTTTCTGGGGCCACACTTTAACTCGCGCTCACGCCATGGAGGCCGGTGCGTTCGTGCTCTCCGCGTGCGGATACATGACGCCGAAAGATATCCCAAGCGATTTCCCGCTGGCCGATACGGTCAGCCTTGATTATGCCCACGGTGGAAGTCAGGTCGTGGCGCCCCTGGGCATTCCTCTGGTTCCTCCCACCTCCGGCGATACCATTCTCTACGCGGATTGCCAGGCCGACATGATCAAAGTATGGAAGGCGATTATCGATACAGTAGGCCACTACGCGCGCCCAGATATCGTTCGCCTGCAATTTATGAAGGAAGCGGAAGTGGCAGAGGCCGCAAGAACCGCTTTAGATAGCCGCTCTCAAGATCACCTGGAGAGAGCTGCCGACCGCCACGAGGTCAGCCGTGAGCAGGTGGAGTCGGGACTGCAACGAGTTGCCCAGAAAGCCGGCTAATCGCTGGAGAATTCGCTTTTTGCTCGTCGCATTTTCGAGGACCCCAATGCCCAACCCAAGCGTCACTGGAAAAGATTTCTTCGCCATCGATCCTGCTCGTTGCGCCCTGATCGTCATCGATATGCAGAACGCTTTCGTCGCCGAAGGTGCGCCCTTCGAAACGCCAGGCGCGCGGCAAATGCTCCCCCGACTCGAACCACTCATCCAGCGTGCGCGGGAATTACGCATGCCGATCGTGTGGACACAGTCCGATCATCGACCACCCTATGGCGGCCTCATGCTCTCGAAATTTCCAGTGGTCGCTAAGGAGCGCGTCTTATGGCAGGGAGAGCCAAGCTTCCAGATGTACCCGGGTATGCTTCAACCGCAGGAGGGTCCGTTCGAGTACCGCATTGTGAAACACAAGTTCGACGCCTTCTTTGAAACCGACTTGGACGCAATCTTGCGGTTTCACCACGTTGATACCGTCATCGTTACCGGGACAGCTACGAATGCATGCTGCGAGTCCACAGCACGCTCCGCTTTCATGCGCGACTACAAAGTTGTTTTTCCCAGCGATGCGAATGCTACCTTCGACGAAGCTATGCACCAGGCCACCCTGGTCAATATCGACCTACTATTCGGGCGCGTGATGACAACCGACGAGCTGCTCTCCGAAATTGGAGTGCGCACCGCAGCAGCCGATTGATTTGCAACACATCTCTCCCTAAAGCTTACGATGCGCCCGCAGCGGCCTCAAAGGGATAGTGTCTCTTCTTGTGCTGCACCGAAACCCACTTCAACGTCGTAAATTCCTCCAGGCCCCATTTACCATTCAATCTTCCGAACCCTGAGGCTTTCTCGCCACCGAACGCCACTAGAGGCTCATCGTTGATCGTTCCGTCATTGATATGAATCATTCCGGAATCGATCTGTTTCGCAAGTTCAGCACCGGCTTCCACGTCGCTCGTGTGAATAGCTCCGCTGAGACCGAAGGCGCTCTCATTCGCGATGCGAATGGCTTCCTCCTCAGAGTCAAAGGGCATCACGCATACAGCCGGTCCAAACATTTCGTTCTGAGCAATCGACATGTTTGGCTTCACGTCCGCGAAGATGGTGGGCGAAACGAGATTCCCCTCCGCTTTCCCGCGCAGCGCAACTTTTGCGCCCTCTTCGACGGCCTTCTCGATCTGCTTGCTGAGCGTCGTCGCCTGATTCTGGTTGATCAGTGGACCAATGTCCGTCTCCTGCTTTCTAGGATCGCCCACCTTGAGCCTTGAGACACGAGCCACATATTTCTCGAGAAACTTTGGATACAGGCTGCGGTGCACGAGAACGCGATTCGCGGACATGCAGATCTGTCCCTGGTGCGTGAAACGGCTGAACACCGCCGCATTGAGTGCATACTCCAGATCGGCATCCGCCATGATGATCATGGCGCTATTGCCTCCGAGTTCAAGAATTGACTTCTTGAGACAACGCCCGGCAACACCCCCGATATGACGACCGACTCCCTCCGACCCAGTAAACGATATGATTCGCGGAATCGGGTGCTCAACGAAAGCGTCTCCGATTTCGCGAATGTCGGCCATGATCACGTTAACCAAACCCTTCGGCATTCCGACTTCCTCAAACACCCGCGCCACCAGCGTTCCACCCGTTATAGGAGTGTCGTCATGGGGTTTTAAGACCACGCCGTTCCCTGCCCCGAGCGCAGGCGCTACCGAACGCATGCTGAGAAAGAACGGAAAATTGAACGGGCTGATAACGCCAACCACTCCCGCCGGAACGCGATACAGCCGATTCTCCTTCCCATCCACGGTAGAAGGAAGAATCTCGCCCGTCATGCGCAGGGGGTAAGAGGACGCTTCTTTTATGATGTTCTTTACCAGTCCGATTTCAAAGAATGCTTTCAGAGCTGTGCCGCCGAGTTCCTCAATGATGATGTCAGTGATGTCGGCTTCATGCTTTTCGACCCAGGCGATCGCCTTCTCCATGATGGCGCGCTTTTCGAATGGATTCACCTCTGCCCAGATCTTTTGGGCCGCTGCGGCAGCCCGATATGCCTCATCGAGATCGGCAAGATTCGCCAGCTTGAAATCAGCAATCTTATTTCCGTTGTAAGGGTTCGTATCCGCTAGCACCTTCTGACTGGATCCCTCGCGCCACACTCCACCGATGTACTGTTTGTTCAATGCAGCAAATTGATTCATAGGTCCCCTCGCAGCGCCAACTTGCCGGCGCTATCGAATCTTCTTAATCCGTAATGTCGGGATGTCGCGTCGCCACCCGGTACCGGCCGGAATGAAATACCAGTGGCTCCCCGTCGTTGTATCTGTACTCCTCGACTTCGCCCAGGAATATCAGATGATCTCCGCCGTCCACCTGTCTGACCTTACGGCAAATAAACTGCGCGATCACGCCATTCAACATGGGCACTCCGGCCTTCCCTTTTACGAAGTCCACGCCCGCATATTTATCCGGCACGGGAGTGGAGAACTGTCGTGAAAGGTGATGCTGTTTGGCTTCCAGAACATTGACGGCAAAATGAGTGATAGTCGTGAAATCGCTGAAACTCTGCGCCTGCCGCGACAAGCTCCACAAGATCAACGGCGGGTTCAGTGACACCGATGAAAACGAGTTGACCGTCATGCCAATGTTGCGCCCGTCCGGAGTACATGCGGTCACAACTGTTACCCCGGTCGCAAATTGCCCGAGCGCACGGCGGTAATCGCGACGATCGAAGCGCTCCTCGACTATTTTCGCTTCCTGTTGGATGAACCGGTCGGCTTCGCCCCCATCCATGAACCAGGGAAACAGCGTTCGCGGATCATCGAAGCCGTTTGCGAACGCACTCCCGACGGCAGAGATCTTTCCCGCGCAGTCGAGCAGTCTCAGTACGTGATTGGGCGGCCTCAGCAGAAGGTTTGTCCACTCCACCACCCATTTCGCATACCCCGTCCAATATCGATCGAATGTCTGCTGCATCCATTCCCTGTCCGCGGCACCAGTCTCCCTCTCGAGAATGCTTTCCAGATAAATCTCCGCAGCCCGGGCCGCATTGTTGGAGCCCTGTCCAGTTATGGGATCGTTCAGCACAAGCGCATCCGCCATGCCCAATATGGCGGTGCCCGAGACGTTAGCTACGGGTCCACGAACCGTGGGCACCACGCAGCCGGTCAAGACTCCTTTGTCGTCGGTCAACTCGATATCGCGACAGCGCTCCGCTTCCCAAGGCAGAAAAGTCTCGAGCGCCCACTGGCTCCGTTTGAGATGTTCGGCTGCAGAACCGAGGTCCGACCAGCGATCCATGGGCCCGCCACGCACCGCTTCAAACACCATGATTTCGCATGGCCCGGTCGTAGTGAGCGCCGGAAAAACGAAGTACTCTCCCACATTTGGAATGAGGTTGAAGCTGACCGCAGAATACGGTCGCCGCGGGCGCATGCCCTTCACGTATGTCAATGCAAGCGTTCGTTGCGCCTCGGCAAACGGCGAGCGCTCCGGATCACGTTCGAACAACTGCCCCAGCGCACCCTTCCCGCTTGCGACGATCACCAGGTCATGAGTGCCCGCGTAATCGGCCAGATCGTCCGGCCCAACAGCTTTGATGTGCAGCCTTCCGCCCCGGCGCTCGAATTCCTCCATCCATCGCGGAATCTTCAGCCGCTGATCGACGGACTGGGCATAATTATCGAGGCGGGCAGCCCAGTCAATCGACTTACCCCCGATGCCATCGGGAAGCGTGAACCCCATGCCTTCAACCTTGGGACATTCTTCCTCCCAGTAATTCAGGTTGAGTTCGCGTTCAATCTCCAATGCGGAATCGAACATGCATTGGCTCGACATGACTCTGCCTTCGCGGATTTCATCGGCAGCGCGGTCGGAGCACAAGGTGACTTCGTAATTGTTGTCGAGTAATCCGAGCGCGAGCTGTAACCCGGATTGGCCTGCTCCGACGATCGCAATGCGTTTCATGTATTCAGTGCAGTTACTCCATCAACTTCGGGATCGCCGCTGCCGCCATCTCTGGCCCCATCGCGGAGTAGCCTCCGTCCACCGCCAGGTCTGTCCCGGTTATGAATGATGCATGACTGGAACAGAGGAACAGTACGCCTTCCGCTACTTCTTCCGGTTCGCCGACACGACCCAGCAGGTGGAAGGGCCCGCCCACGCGGTTGGTCTTCTGCTTGTCGCCATGCGTCAGCTCGTCCATTACACGCGACCACGTCCATCCGGGGGAGATGGAATTCACGCGAATTTTATCGGCCGCCAGGTCCATTGCCTCATTGCGCGTGAGTTGCAGGATAGCGGCCTTTGTGACCGGATACAGCCACCGCCCGGTCTGTGCCACTTTGGCGCTGATACTGCCGAAATTTACTACGGCACCACCCCCGCGTTTCACCATGTGTGGCCGTGCGGCTTTCAACAGCATCACACTTCCTACTACGTTGACGTTGTAGCTCTCGAGCCAGTCTTTGCGCGTGGCATTCAATGCGTCGTCTACATAGCTACAAGCCACGTTCACGAGAAAATCAATGCCCCCAAACTTCGCCACAGTTTTTTCCACGCACGTGGCTATCTGGGCGTCATCCCCCAAGTCGGTCTGGACAAACAGAGTCCCATCCGGCATCTCCTGGGCAATGCTTCGCCCATCCTTCTCGTTGATATCTGCGATTACGACCTTGCTTCCTTCACGAAGAAATGCGCGCACAACCGCTGCGCCAATTTTCGTCGCACCTCCGGTCACAATCGCCACTTTGCCGCTTAAACCCTCCATCCGTATCCCCCGCTTGTTCCTCGCCTTAAGCGCGGGAAGGCTATCACGAGGTTCGCCAGCGAACAAGTGCGCCACGCATTTGAACCTTTCTTTACGACCTCGCGAGAACCGCGATTGGCGAGGATTTGACACGTCGAGTATAGTTTTTCTCCGCAGAGAACAGAACGGGCCACGAAGGGGGGTTCGATGAGGAAAATCGCAATAATCGGCGGCGGACAATCTGGATTGCAGCTGGCGTTAGGCCTGCAACAGAACAACTACGATGTCACCGTTGTAAGCAATCGAACTCCGGAGCAGGTGTTCAACGGTCGCGTGACTTCCAGCCAATTCATGTTTCACGACTCGCTTCGGAATGAGCGCGATCTCGGAATTAATTTCTGGGAAAAAGACTGCCCCAATACCGACGGCATTGCCTTCACCATCCCAGGACCAGACAAAAGCCGAGCGCTCTTCTGGGAAGCAAAACTCGATCACTACGGCCAATCTGTAGACCAACGGATCAAGTTTGCCGGCTGGATGAAGGAATTCGCCAAGCGCGGTGGCAACCTCGTCATCCAGGACGCTGGTCCTCAGGAAGTCGATGCCTACAGCAAAACTCATGACCTCGTGATTGTGGCCGCAGGTAAGGGCGAGGTGAACCGCATGTTCGAACGCGACCCGGCGCGGTCGCCATTTGATAAGCCCATGCGCGCGCTGGCATTGACCTACGTGAAGAACATGGTTCCCCGTACACCCTTCACTGCTGTGTCATTCAATCTTGTTCCAGGCGTTGGTGAGTACTTCGTCTTCCCCGCGCTGACTACGACCGGCCCATGCGAGATCATGGTCTTCGAAGGTGTTCCCGGCGGTCCTATGGATTGCTGGAACGACGTGACAACTCCCGATCAGCACCTGGCCAAAAGCAAGTGGGTGCTCGAAACCTTCATGCCGCTCGAACGCGATCGCTGTGACAAAATTGAACTGACCGACGAGAACGGAATTCTCTCAGGAAGGTTTGCTCCCACCGTTCGCAAAGCCGTTTGCAAGCTTCCGTCTGGGAAATTGGCGCTGGGAATGGCCGATGTTGTCGCCACTAACGATCCCATTACCGGGCAAGGCTCCAACACCGCCAGCAAAGCAGCCGCAATTTATCTCAAGCAGATCCTCGATCGGGAAAACAAGCCTTTCGATCAGGCGTGGATGCAGGACACCTTCGACAAATTCTGGGACTACGCTCAGTGGGTTGTGACCTGGACCAATTCCTTGTTGGTCCCGCCAGCGCCGCAGATTTTGCAGCTTATGGGTGCCGCAAGCCAGATTCCGCCCCTGGCCAGACGGATCGCGAATGGCTTCAACAATCCTCCGGATTATGCGCCTTGGTGGTTCGACGCGGCCGAGGCTGAAAAGATGATTCAGTCGGCCGCCGCGGCTAGCGCCTGAGAGGTGTGCACGCTGCCGCACATGATTCATTGATTTGGCTTGACTTTCAAGTCAACCCGTTATTGAATTGCGCACCATCTTTCCTTCATTGTCGGATGTGGGAACTTTTTCGTTGAATGAAGTGATGAGTGCAACGCGATCAGGTGCGTTGTGCTGGTAGGGATGCGCTAATCAACACTGTCAACCAGAGAGGCAAGACTGGGAGAGCTCCGACCCGGGTGGCAAATGGTCCTGTCTGGGGATGCTGTTGAGCAGTACGCTTGTTGAACAATTCAACAGTCGCCGAACTGATCGAGACCGCCCGTCGATCCCAGGGGAGGGACAATGCTTCGTGCCCGAGCTTTCTTCGTCGCAGGCTTGTTGATCCTGTTGCTCGTCTCCGTTTGTTACGCCCAAGATCTGGCCACCTTAAAAGTTACAGTCACTGACCCGACGGGTGCCGTCATCCCCGGCGTCTCTGTGAACGTCACCAATAGCCAGACCGGCGCCAAAAGAACCGACATCACCGAATCGCACGGGCTCTCTGTCATTCCCGGACTGATGCCAGGAACCTACGAGCTCAGTGCAGAAGCCAAGGGATTCAGCCCGCGCAAGCTTCCCGTTACTTTGTCCGTGGGTCAGATCGCCTCCCTCTCTTTGACCATGGGCGTCTCCGTCAAGGAAGAACTTCGCGTGGAAGAGACCGTCCAGGGCATCGACACGGAAAAGTCGGAAGTAAGCCAGGTGATCGATACCCCGAAAATTTCCGACCTTCCGATCTCTGGCCGGGACTTCATCGATTTCGTCTTGCTCACCCCCTCGGTGAATGTGGGACGCAGCACTGCTGTAGGCGCGCAGTCGCCCTTCACGGAAACAGTTCTCAAGCTCAGCTTCAGTGGCGTTCGTGAGAGCCACACGTCCTTCTTCGCCCTCGACGGCGCGGACTACACCACCAGTATCTCCGGAGTGCAGCGTGTCAGTCCTTCTCAGGATTGGGTGCAGGAATTCCGCGTCATTGATAGCCCGTACACTGGAGACAACGGACGCAATCTCGGATCCGTCGTAAACACGATCACTAAGTCAGGATCCAATGCCGTTCATGGCTCGGTTTATGAATTCTTCCGCAGTAACAAAATGGACGCCAAGAACTTGTTATCTGCGCCGGGCTTCAATACCCTGCGCTTCAACCAATTCGGCGGCACCGTCGGCGGCCCCATCCAGAAGGACAAGAATTTCTACTTCCTGGGATACGAAGGTCAGCGTCGTGCCGAATCTCCGCTGTACTCTTCCTTCATTCTGCACTGCATCGACACACCGAATTGCTTCGCACCCAATACGCCTAGCATCAACCAGGTCAAACAGCTATTGGGCCTCAAGCCGGAGAACCTCGGTTCCATTCTGCAAATCGACGATTACGATAAGTTGATCGCGAAAGACACCGCCGTACTCGGACAAAACACTTCCCTTAATCTCACTTACCTGTTCAATGACAGCCGCAAACAGAATGTTCGCGGTGCCGCGCCAGGCGAGGGTCTCCCATCGTCCTATCGGGACAACCCCGTCCGCGACCAAACCGTTTACGCCAATCTGGTTCATGTGTTCTCCCATGACCTGACTTCTGAAACCCTGGCTCAGTATGGTCGCCGTGTCTTCAACCTTGAGCCCAAAGGGCTCGGCTTCGAGCCGGCGCTGGCCATTCCCAACCTGATGTCGTCAGGCGGATTCGTAGGTAGCGTGCGTCTCTATAACGAACAGCATTTCCAGATCGCCGAAAACATGACCTACACGCGGGGGAACCACACCTTGAAATTCGGTGGCGACCTCCAGCCCATATGGACCAAAGTCCAAGCCACCCTGTTCAGTCCCGGTCTCGCGGTTTTTGCTCCCCCAAGTTTCTTTGGCTTGCCGCCATTCATCAACAGCATCATTCCAGGTTCAGGACCGGGCACGCCCGTCGCATTCCTCTTTCTCGAACCGCGGTCTCTCTTCGGACAGCAGATTCCTAACCGTGACCCGAATTTCGAAAATGGGCTCTACGCTGGTCCTAGCGAACAAACCTTCAACGACGCTACTTCCGTAAACTATAACCACACGTTATGGGCGCTCTACGCACAGGACCAGTGGAAGGTTCGTTCGAATTTGACCGTGAACTTCGGCCTGCGATACGACGTCGACCAACTCCCCTCCGGCAGCTCCCTCAAGCAAGTAGGCGGCTTTCATCCCACCCACTACAACAATTTTCAGCCACGCGCTGGCTTCGCGTATTCCTTCCACGGTGGCAAAGGCGTGGTGCGTGGTGGAGGCGGACTGTTCGTCGGTCCCTTCGTCTACAGCGACGTGCTAGTGAGCTGGGTCGGCGCTTCGGAATTTACTTACATGAATCAGCCCTTGGTTCCGGAGTTTGCTAATCCAAGTCAGAACCTCATTGGCTTCGGGCCGTCCGGCGCCGTTGGCGCTTGCGATCCTAATCTTGTGCCCGGTGCATGCGTGCCCTTCCCCGGAACCTTGCGGGGCGATTTCATGAATTTCGTTGCCAACGGCTCGTATCCTGCTCCCAATGCACTCCAGCAATACCCGTTGGGTTACGCCAAGAAAGACTTCCCGCAGCCGCTTTCGGAACAAGCGAGCTTGGAAGTCGAGCATGAGATCGGCAAGGGATTTTTCGCAACACTTGGCTACCAGTGGATGCATGCTATGCGCCTGCCCGTGTATTCCAGCATCAATGGCGATTGTCCCGGGCACAACGAGGCGAACTGCCCCCATCTACCCAGCGGACAGGAAGTTTTCAGCGGTCCGGCCGACCCCAACTTCGGTTTTGTCCTGTATGTAAAACCCATGGGCTTCTCGCTCTACAACGCGGGTACCGTCAGTGTCCGGAAGGCTTTCTCTCACCATTACAACTTCCTTACCAATTACACATTCTCGAAATCGATAGACATTGCCACCACGGTTAACCTGCCCAACACACCGCTGAATTATTTGCATCCCGAACTGGATCGCGCGGTCGGCGACAACGATGTTCGCCACCGCTTCACGCTGGCTTTGCTTGCGGAAACACCCAAAGCCTGGAACGTCGCAGTACGCGATTTCAAATTCTCCGTCCTGACCAGCTTGCAGAGCCCCCGGCATTTCACCATCAACGCTGCGCCCCCTCAAGGAGATCTGAACGGCGACAACTTCACCTTTAATGACCGCATGGCAAACGTGCCGCGCAACAGCTACATTGGCGATGTTTATCATAGCGTCGACCTGCGGGTACAACGCGAGTTCCCCATCACAGAGCGGGTAAAAGCCGCAGCAAGTTTGGAAGCCTTCAACGTCTTCAATCGCTCCAATGTCGAGGAGATTAACCATCTTTATGTAACTCCTTCTCCGGTGGGCGACTTTGTGGGTCCCGTACCGCAGAAATATGGGGACCACATCACTGACGTGACGGGAACGTTTGGCTCGCCAAAGTTTGTTGCCCCCGCGCGCCAGATGCAGGTCTCGTTACGATTCAACTTCTAGCAGCCTGAATTCGGAATACTGGTTCACACTCAGTGCCGGCTTAACTGCGGCACTCTGCGAGGAAAGCAGTTGGTTAAGCCCTATACCGCTGTTGGACTGATTCCTGCCGTCCGTGGAATTCGGCGGCGCAAAGACATCCGCATCAACCTTGACCATTTGAAGCACCTGGTAAAGGCAGCCAGTTGGCTATCTGCCCTCGACCTCCCCGTGCGCCTCATCGCCTTTCCCGAAGGCGCTCTGCAAGCTTTCAACGATGAGGTCCTCGATCTCGATCATGTGAAGTTTGCGCGTGAATGTGCCATCGACATTCCCGGAGACGAAACCGAAGAACTGGGCAAGATAGCGCGCGAATACAACGCGTTCATCATGGCGCAAGCCAAGGCTCGGCATCCCGACTTGAAGGATCGATTCTTCAACGTGGGATTCATCATCAACCCCAAAGGCAAGGTGATTCTCCAGCATTACAAAGTTTCACCTCTGTTTCCGGTTGAGCACTCGGTTTGTCCCCATGACGTCTACGACTGGTGGGTGGAGAAATACGGGCGCAATCTCGATGCCTTCTGGCCGGTTGCTGACACCGAGATTGGCCGCCTCGGGATCATGATGGCTAATGAAGGCTCCTATCCCGAAAATGCTCGGGCGCTGGCCTTGAACGGCGCCGAAGTAGTCTATCGAGCTTCTTATCCGCATCCCGCCACCGGAAATGAGATCTTCGAGATCCAGAGCCGGGCCCGCGCGCTCGACAACAACATGTACCTGGTCGCCCCTAACCTGGGCACCTACTACCTGTTCCCCGAGGAGACCACCCCGATCGACACTTTCGGTGGTCGCTCCTTCATCATCAACTACAAGGGACAAATAGTGGGCCGTCAGGAATACGGCGGCGGATCAACCTACGTTGCTGGAGTTATAGATATCGAGGCCTTGCGCGACCACCGCGCTCGTGCTCAATGGGACAACTGGCTGAAAGATCTGCGCACCGAACTGTACCAACTCCTCTACGAGAAGCCAATCTATCCCAAGAATCTATATCTTAAGCGTGAACCCATGAAGCATGCCGAGTACCGCGACAAAGTCATCAAAAAACAAATCAGGCTCATGCACGACCGCGGCATCTGGAAAAAACCCGAGCGCTGAAGCTCACCGAAAAACTGTCCCCGAGCCGCGCGACAGCGTCTAAGGGTTTGCTGGCTTCCACTTCTCCAGAAACTCTGCCAATTGTTTCGGACTGAGGGCGCGTGCATGTTCGAATTCGCCGTTCTTTTGGCTGAATAACAGTTTCCCGGAACTATCCAGTACGGCAATGCCGGGAATCCCTTTCGCCATCGGCACGTTGTACATCTTCATTAAGTCCTGATTCTTGTCTCCTTCGCCTACGTCAACGTGTACCACTTCATAACCAGAGCTTAAAAGCGGCGCCAGATCCGGACGCCGCAGAGCCAGGTCCAGCACATGGCAGTCATAGCACCAGTTCGCGCCGAAAATGAGAAGGACGTTCTTATGTTCCCTGCCAGCGCTTGCGATTGCCTCTTTGATCTCTGTGTGCGCATCCACACCCGCTGGATAGATGTCTCTTTTCGTGAGAGGCTGCTGCAGCTGCGTAACTGCTCCGCGTTTCACCACAACCATTCGCCAGACATCCCCTTGCTGCACCCAGAGTTGCCCCTCCAGCAGATACAGCGGCTCATCCGCTCCCTTGATGTCGCTTTTGATTTCCGCTTGCACAACCACTTCCTGCATGCCGGGTTTGGGCGTTTGCGACTCGACCACCTGCAGCTTAAGATCACGCACCTTCAGATTGTTCCAGAACGCAATCTCATCACGGGAGTCGGTTTTTCCTGCCGGATTCTGGATAACTGCTTCGGGCTTCCAACTGTAGAAACTGCGGAAAAGAAGTTCGTCGCCTGAAATGATGCTTTTTCTCCATTGTTCCAGCGGAGGAAAAACCACGGCGGCTGGCGTCGTTTGCGCCAGGCCGGCAGCTGACAAAACCAGCCACGCCAGCAGCCAGTTCACTGCAAATACTCCGCTCTGAGCCCTTGGCCTCACTCTCTCAAAGTATATCCGGTCAGTTCATCGAGCATCGAATGCCTCTCTTGCTCTATTCTGATTCGAGAAACAACTTCGATCTACCACTTTGACCTCAGGCCCTACAACTCGTACTCCGAGTTCCAGTGCCGCGCCTGCTCTGGCACCCCTCTTCCCAATGCCCGCGCTGCTAATTGCCACCGCAGCATTGCTCGTCATTGTGCCCATCTTCTTTCTTGGCAATCCTTCCGGACACGACTTCGAATTCCACCTGAACTCATGGATGGAAGTTCTCGGCCAATGGAAACAAGGCATCCTCTATCCGCGCTGGGCGGCGGAAGCACACTATGGCTTCGGTGAAGCCAGGTTCCTCTTCTACCCTCCGGCATCGTGGGCGCTGGGTGCGCTGCTCGGAGCTGTGTTGCCGTGGGTAATGGTACCCGGCACGTTCATCTGGATTGCACTTACCGCCGCCGGCTTCTCCATGTTTCTGCTTGCCCGCCGTTTTCTATCCCGTGACCACGCCATCGTTGCGGCCGCTTTCTATGCAGCCAATCCTTATCATTGGGTCGTCGTCTACTGGCGTAGCGCGTATGCAGAACTCTTGGCCGCATGGCTCCTGCCCTTGCTCTTGCTCCTCATCCTGCGTGCACGAGAGGAAGGCCGAAAAACCATCCTGCCGCTCGCTCTGGTGATAGCCGCCGCCTGGCTCACCAACGCACCATCGGCCGTGATGGTCAACTACTCGCTTGCGCTGCTCGTCGTAGTCGTTGCCCTCATCAATCGTTCTCCGCGCCTCCTCGGATACGGGCTTGCCGCCGTTCTTCTCGGAGCTGCATTAGCCGCCTTTTATCTGGTGCCCGCCGCCTACGAAGAAAAGTGGGTCAACATCGCGCAGGTACTCTCGCCCGGCGTCCGTCCACAAGATAATTTTCTATTCACCATCCTGAACGATCCCGACCACAATCGTTTCAACTACCTCGTCTCAACCGTCGCTACGGCTGAAATGCTCGTCCTGGTAGCAGCGGCATTTCTGGCACGCAAGTTTCGAAAACATCTTCCCCAACTCTGGTGGGCTCTAGCTGCCTGGTCCGTCGGCATCATGCTGCTCATGTGCCCTTTCACTCTTTTCTTTTGGGAGCACCTCCCGAAACTGCAGTTCATTCAGCTGCCCTGGCGATGGATGCTCTGCTTTAACGTTGCGGTGACCATGTTTATTGCCATGGGCACACGCCGCATCATCAGTCGCCTGGTGATTGTCCTTGGTCTTGCAGCCGTTTTGCTGCTGGTCTGGCACCGTATCCAGCCTCCTTGGTGGGAGACGGCAGAAGACATCGCCGAGATGCATGACGACTTCGTACATGGGCGTGGATACGAGGGTACCGATGAGTACGTTCCTGCCGGCGGCGATCCCTATGAGATCAAGCAGGACGCGCCACGCGTGGCCTGGCATGGCTCCGGCAAAATGCATGTCCAGGAAAAACTTTGGAAACCGGAATGTAAGGAGTTTACTGTCGCAGTTAGCGGTCCAGGAAGTCTCGTGCTGCGTCTATTCAACTTTCCCGCCTGGAACGTTCGTGTAAATGGACATCTCGTCGCTACTCAGACCACCGAAGAGAGTGGCCAGATGATCATTCCTGTCTCCGCGGGCAAAGATGACATCAGGATTGCTCTAAGCCGCACGTGGGACCGAAAGTTAGGAGCCGCAATCACCGCTATCGCTTTCGTCCTTGCCCTCTTGCTTCTATGGACAGAAAAACGAAGCTTCAGACTGCATCGAACTCTGTAACCCCGTTACTGTGGACGAACCATGAAGCACATCCTGATCGCCACCTCTAATCAGGGCAAGCTGCGGGACTTTGCTGGCGCAGCCAAGTCGCACGGCGTCGAAGTACGTGGCGTGCCCGGATTCTCCTCCATCCCCCCCGCCATCGAAGACGGCGTCACCTTCGAGCAGAATGCTCGCAAGAAAGCCGAGTACTACAGTCTGCTTGCTCCCGGCGAACTGGTACTGGCAGATGACTCCGGACTGGAAGTCGATGCCTTAAACGGCGCGCCGGGTGTTCATTCGGCCAGATATGCTGCCGCCGAGCCCCATCGCGCGGAAGCCAACACCGATGATAACGAGAACAACGCGCGAGTGCTTCGTGAACTGAAAGGACTTTCGCGGGAGCAAAGAACCGGCCGATTCGTCTGCGTCATCGCGGCCGCCTGCGATGGGAAAACACTAGGCACGTTCGATGGCTCCGCCGCAGGCATTATCCTCGACCACTTAGTGGGCACGGGCGGATTCGGTTACGATCCCCTTTTTTACTTCCCGCCAATTGGAAAAACATTCGCCCAGTTAAGTCCCGAAGAAAAGGCGTTGTACAGTCATCGCGGAGCGGCCTTCCGCAATTTTCTGTCGTGGTATGACAAGCAGTGCTAACGTTGCGCGTGCGTGCACAACAAGCCGTGTTGAAACCTCGATCTGCTACAGCCGTTGGCTTGACATCGCCGCCTCGAGAAGGCAGATCAAAATTCGTATGAGTTCTCTCCCGCGCATCTTCGGTCACGGCTTCACCTGAATGTCCTCTCATTAAAACGCCCGCTGGCCGTGATATCACCTTACAGCCCAGACAGGCTGGACCGCCACTGAACTACTTCGTGTATCCCTACGTTGAGATCTCAGGCAAGGAATACTCGAACGTTGCGATCGCATTTTCCTTCAGCGACGCGGGATGGCCGACAACTACCGCAACCAGGTAGCAGAAGGCATCAGCGAAAAGGCAGGGGAGAAGAGCTAGATGCCGTGGACAAGTATCTTTCCCGGCTACCCTGGTGTAGCCTGCCACGCTTGACAAAATGGGCGCAAATCGTTGATCTTAAGTTCCCTTAATCCCCAGGAGCCTTTTTATGCCGAAATACTTGATTGAGCGGGAACTTCCCGGTGCAGGCAAACTCAACCCCAACGAACTCCAGGCCGTCGCCCAGAAGTCCTGCAGTGTCGTGCGCAACCTCGGTCCGGAAATTCAGTGGATCGAAACCTACGTCACCGACGATAAGCTCTACTGCGTCTACATCGCTCCCAACGAGCAGCTGATCCGCGATCACGCTAAGCAAGGTGGCTTCCCGGCCAACCGCATTTCGGAAGTGAAAAGGATGTTCGATCCAACTACGGCCGAGGGCTGAGGCTCTGCAGCAGTTTCTATTTCCCAAATCTCCCCAGCCCAAGCCTCACCTGAAACGTATTGATCCCGGGATTCGGCGTCGCCAGCCCCGCATTCGATATATGCATGTACCGCGCATCCAGGCTCCAGGTGATCTTCTGGCCTATATGGTGGAAGCCGAGCGCCGCTGTAGTTGTAAAGTTTGTTGCGCCAGTGCCCGTGGGTACGTCATGCGTGGTGAACAGCGTTCCGCCTCCTATTTCAAAATACGGCACGATGCTGCCGTGCGGGACGAAGTTCCATTTCAACCCTAGTGGGTTGATCCCAACCCCATAAGCGGTATTGGCCGGCTGGAAGACCAAAAATAGCGGCACGGCATCCACCGCATACTCGAAGTTCCCCTTCAGGAAGCCGGGCCCATGCGGCGCGGTCAGTACCCAGCCATAACGCAGGCCGGCATTGAAGACGCCAGTGTTTTTGGTGCCGCCCGAGACTGAGTGCCCGCCACCAAGCCATACTTGCACTTCATGGCCACCTTTTTCTGGCGCCTCCTGCGCAACTGCCAGGGAACTGCATAACAGCAGACCGACTAGCAACGTTCTCATGTGGGGATGTATCCAGTTTTGGATTGTTTAGCAGATTAGCAGCAGAGTGACATCCCCGTATAGAAACTCGAGTTCGCGTTCCGTGATAGCGATCTGTAAAGCTTTGTATTC
>Ga0207657_10003160_pt1 | contig 17616 bp, 19 predicted proteins | sample KBSC33metaG_FD_184316 | JGI IMG/M metagenome (GOLD analysis project Ga0207657, IMG submission 184316) | Corn rhizosphere microbial communities from Kellogg Biological Station, Michigan, USA - KBS C3-3 metaG (SPAdes) (version 2) | ecosystem: Host-associated > Plants > Roots > Rhizosphere > Soil ... | reverse complement strand
CCTACTTCAACGCCGCCCGCACCCCGTCGAAGAAGGCGTAGCGCGCCGCGCTCAGCTCCTTGCCGGTGGCGTGGGGCCAGGCGGCGTTCTGGACGATGATCAGGTGCTCGTCTTTGAAGGTGGTGATCGACTGGCCGAAGATGCCGACGGCTTCGTAGGAGCCATTGGGGCGGATCCACCAGAAGTAGCCGTAGCCGCCGGGCGCCGGCGTGCCGTTGTCGATCTCGACCTTGGTGGCGTCGGCGACCCACCAGGGCGGGACGATCTGCTTGCCATCGGCCACGCCGCCGCCGGCGATGAACAGGCCCACGCGGGCGTAGTCGCGAAGCGTCATGGAGATGCAGCAGCCGCCGCGCTCCTGGCCGCCGGGATCGAGCATCCATACCGCGTCCTGGCCCATGCCGTAGGGCTTCCAGATCTTCTCCGAGGCGTATTGCGCCAGGCTCTCGCCGGTGGCCTTGGAGACCAGCACGCCGACGAGGTCGGTCTCGCCGGTGTTGTAGTTGAACTTGGTCCCCGGCGGGTGGGCGCGGGGCAGCTTGCGCAGGTAGCTGACCATCGGGTTGACGCCGGGCTCCAGCACCTTGCCGCCGGCCTGGGCGACGTCCGACTTCGGGTCGGTGTAGTCCTCGTTCCACTTCACGCCGGAGCTCATCATCAGCATCTGGCGGACGCTGACGCCTTCGTAGGCGGAGCCCTTCAGCTCCGGGATGTAGGTGGTGACGGGGTCGTTGATGCTCTTGATCTTGCCGTCCTGGATCGCCGCGCCGACCAGGGTCGAGGTCACAGACTTGGCGACGGAGAAGGAGGTCCAGCGGTCGGTCGGTTTGCGGCCGAGGCCGTACTTCTCCATGACGATCTTGCCGTCCTTCAGGACCAGCAGGCCGGAGACGCGGTAGGCCTTCATATATTCGTCGGTGGTCCAGATCCTGCCCTCGTAGGTGAAGGTGGGGTCGATCTGGTTCGCAGCCTTGGGCAGCGGGTGGACCTTCGTCCCGCGCTTGATGGTGTGGGTCTTGAAGATCTTCTCGATGGTGCGGTAGCCCACCGCCTGCTGCTTCGGCGACCAGGTGAGGATCGAGGCGATCGCCTGGGGCTTCGAGGCGTCGAGCGCCACCTGCGCGTGGGCCGCGCCCGCCGCCAGGGCCAGCACGGCCGCCAATCCAACGATCTTGCGCATATCTCGTCTCCCCAGACTTTGGGCGAAGGTAGAGCGCGTTCCGCGACGGACGGCAACGGCCCGCGCAGCGGCCTTGTTGAACACGAAGACCACGAAGACCACGAAGGTCACGAAGGGAAGCCGCCCGAGCATCTTCGTGCTCTTCGTGGTCTTCGTGGTCTTCGTGTCCAAGGCGGACATGGCCGCTGCGCGGCAGGGTGGGTTTCCCTTTGGGACGAGGCGCGTTAGGCCGGGGCTATGGCCGAGTTCGATTTCGAGGCGGTGGTCGTGGGGGCGGGCGCCGTGGGGCTGGCCTGCGGCTATGCGCTGGCCAGGCGCGGCCTTTCGGTGGCGGTGCTGGAGCGCGAGGCGGCGATCGGCCAGGGCGTCTCGTCGCGCAATTCCGAGGTGATCCACGGCGGGCTCTACTATCCGACCGGTTCGCTGAAGGCGCGGCTGTGCGTGGCGGGCCGGCGCGCGCTCTACGCCTTCCTGGAAGCCCACCACGTGGACTTCGACCGCTGCGGCAAGCTGGTGGTGGCGACCTCGCCTGAGGAGCTTCCGCGGCTGGACGCGATCCTCGAGCAGGCGACGACCAACGGCGTCGAGGGGATGGCGCGGCTGACGAAGGCTGAGGCGCTGGCGCTGGAGCCCGAGCTGAAGTGCGAGGGCGCGTTGATCTCGCCGCAGAGCGGGGTGTTCGACAGCCACGGCTACATGCTGGCCCTGCAGGGCGAGATCGAGGCCGGCGGCGGGGCGGTGGTGCTGTCGACGCCGTTCGAGGGCGCGGCGCCGCTGGCCGGCGGCGGCTTCAAGGTGCGGGCCGGGGGCGAGGAGCCGGCCGAGCTCACCTGCCGGTATCTGGTCAGCGCGCCGGGGCTGTCGGCCCAGGCGGTGGCGGGCGGGATCGCGGGCTTCCCCAAGGCCACGATCCCTGCGGGCCACTACGGCAAGGGGATGTATTTCCGGCTGGTGGGCAAGGCGCCCTTCGCCCACCTGATCTATCCGCCGCCGATCCACGGGGCGCTCGGCACCCATTATCGCCGCGACTTAGGCGGGCAGGCGGTGTTCGGGCCGGACCTGCACTTCGTGGACACGCTGGACTACAGCGTCGACCCGGCCGCGGAGCCGGCGTTCGCCGAATACATCCGCAAGTTCTGGCCGGGCCTGCCTGACGGCGCGCTCACACCCGACTACGCCGGCATCCGGCCGAAGCTGCATGGCCCCGACGAGCCGCAGCCGGATTTCCGCATCGACGGGCGCGAGGCGCATGGGCTTGCGGGCCTGGTCGCCCTGTTCGGGATCGAGAGCCCGGGGCTGACCTCGTCGCTGGCCATTGGCGAAGAGGTGGCGGGCAAGCTGGGGCTCTAACTTTCCGGCCTTCCCCGGTACGGGGGAAATGTCGCCAATGCCGAAGGCGGGCGACAATGGGGGAAGCGCCAGCTGCCGTCCGACTTCCCCCATCGACCCGCGAGCTTCGCTCTTGGGCCACTTCCCCCGTACCGGGGGAAGACCCGGAAGCTCCCGCTTGCGCGCTCGAAGATGGCGCGGCAGATGAAGGCATATGAAGTCGCGTTTTCTTTGCTTCCTGGCCGCGGCCATCGCCGCAGGTTCGGTCCAGGCCCAGCCGCCCGCGCCGCCCTACAATCCGCTGGAGACCTTCGCGCCGCTGACGCTGCCGCAGCCGGCGACGGCGCTGCGCACCGGCGCGGGGACGCCGGGGCCGGCGTACTGGCAGAACCGCGTCGACTACAACATCGACGCCAGGATCGACACGCGCGCCCACGTGCTGAGCGCCGAGGAGACGATCACCTACACCAACAATAGCCCCGACGCGCTGCCGAGCCTGTGGCTGCAACTGGACCAGAACCTCTACCGCAAGGACAGCCGCGGCTACGCCATGGCCGGCGGGCGGCGGATCGACCCCTCGCAGGCCACCTCGGGCTATGAGATCGAGGCGGTGAGCGTGGACCGCGGCGGGCGATCGGTCACAGCGCCCTTCGTGGTCAGCGACACGCGCATGCGCGTCGACCTGCCGGCGGCGGTGAAGGCCGGCGGCGGGCAGGTGAAGCTGCGCATCCGCTACCACTACACCGTGCCCGGCCTGTTCGGCGGGCGCACAGCCTGGAACACCAACAAGAACGGCGACATCTACGACATCGCCCAGTGGTATCCGCGCCTGGCGGTCTATGACGACCAGCGCGGCTGGGACACGCTGCCGTACCTCGCCAACGAGTTCTACCTGGAGTACGGCGCGTTCGACTACGCGGTGACCGTGCCGGCCGACATGATCGTGGCCGGCTCCGGCGCGCTGACCAACCCGCAGGAGGTGCTGACGCCGCCGCAGCGCGCCCGCCTCGATCGCGCCCGGGCCAGCGACAAGACCGTCCTGATCCGCACGCCGGAAGAGGTCGCCGCGACGCCCGCGCCGGGGGCCGCCACCAAGACCTGGCGCTTCCACATGGAGAACACCCGCGACGTGGCCTTCACGGCCAGCCGCGCCTTCGTCTGGGACGCCGCCCGGATCAACCTGCCGGACGGCAAGACGGCGATGGCCCAGTCGGTCTATCCGCCGGAGAGCGTCGGCGAGAACGCCTGGAGCCGCTCCACCGAATACATGAAAGACGCCGTCGAGCGCTTCTCCAAGCGCTGGTATCCGTACCCCTGGCCGAACGCGATCAACGTCGCCGGGCCGGCGACCGGCATGGAGTATCCGGGCATCGTCTTCGACGGCATCAACGACAAGGCCAAGACGCTGTTCTTCATCAGCGCCCACGAGATCGGCCATAGCTGGTTCCCGATGATCGTAGGCTCCGACGAGCGCCGCGACGCCTGGATGGACGAGGGGATCAACACCTTCATCGACGTCTACGAGTCCGACGACTTCCAGGGCGGGGTCTATGGCCCCAAGCGCGACGGCGAGTACGCGCCGGGGCCGCAGCCGCCGGCCGACCAGATCGCGACCCTGCTGAACGACCCGGCCGCGCCGGCGATCGTGAGCCGCGCCGACACCGTGCGCGAGAAATACCGCCACCCGGTGACCTACTTCAAAACCGCCTTCGGTCTCACCCTGCTGCGCGAGGACATCCTGGGCCCCGAGCGGTTCGACCCGGCGTTCCGCAAATACATTGCCGACTGGGCCTTCAGGCATCCCAAGCCCAGCGACTTCTTCCGGGCGATGGAGAGCGCCGGCGGCGAGGACCTGTCGTGGTTCTGGCGCGGCTATTTCCTCAACAACTGGACCCACGACCTGGCCGTGACCGACGTGAAGTACGTGGCCGGCGAACCTTCGAACGGCGCGCAGGTGACGGTGCAGAACCTTGCGCGGCTGGTGCTGCCGGCGACGCTGCGGGTGACCTATCGCAGCGGCGAGAAGCGCGACGTCCGCATCCCCGTCGAGACCTGGATGCAGGGCGCCAGCCACACCTTCACCCTGGACGGCGGCGGCGTTGTCGCGGACGCCACGGTCGATCCCGACCACCGCCTGCCCGACCGCGACCGCGCCAACAACAGCTTCGCGATGAAGTAGCGATTGTCATCCCGGTTTCGCGGAACGCGAAGACCGGGACCCATGATCGCGATCGGTGAAGGTCGCACGCGGCGGCGACGCTGCGATCCAATCGGTGGAACTCGAGTCGATGGGTCCCGGACAAGCGCTGCGCGCTTTCCGGGATGACGCCTGTTGTTATCCGACGCTTCCCACCACGCTCTCCAGCGCCTCGGCGGGCCCGGCGCCTTCCAGGTGGATCCGCGACCACAGCGCCAGGAAGAGCAGCGGCCAGCGCACGCCGTCCGCGCCGGCGGTGAAGGCGGCGGCGGCGTCGGGCCGAGCCTTGCGCACCGCCTCGACGTCGCCGATGCGGGCTGCGATGTCGGCGGCCCGCGGCGCGATCCAGGCCTCGACGGGCACGGTGAAGCCCTGCTTGCGCGCCCAGGGCTCGGCGGCGGGGCAGGCGCCCTCCAGCCACTTGCGCAGCAGCCACTTGCCGTAGCGGCCCTGGACCTTGAACCGGTCGGCCAGCGGGAAGGCGAAGGCGGCCACCTCGCGGTCCAGGAACGGCGTGCGCCCCTCCAGGCCGTGGGCCATCAGGCAGCGGTCGAGCTTGAGCAGCAGGTCGTTGGGCAGCCAGGTGGCGATGTCGGCCCATTGCGCCTGCTGCAGGGGCGTGAGGCCGTCCGGCGCCTTGGCCTCGGCGCGCCAGCGGGCGAGCGCCGCGTCATCGGCGCCGCGCGGCTCGGCGGGCCGCCCGCCCAGCCAGGCGGGCCGCAGCGCCCGGCGATAGCGGCCGTAGCCGCCGAACAGCTCGTCCCCGCCCTCGCCGGTCAGCACGACGGTCAGCGTCCCCTTGGCGGCCTCGGCGAGCTTGTAGGTCGGCAGGGTGGCGTAGTCGGCGGTGGGGTCGTCCAGGGCCCAGGCGACCTGCGGGGCGATTCGCCAGAAGTCGGCCTCGTCGAAGCTGGTCTCCCGCCAGTCGAGATTGAGCGCCCTGGCCACGCGTTCGGCTTGGGCCCGCTCGTCCGCCGCGCCGGGCGCGTCGAAGCCACAGGTGAAGGCGGTGACCGGGCGTTCGTTGAGGCGGGCCATCAGGGTCGCGATGGCCGCCGAGTCGATGCCGCCGGACAGGAACAGGCCGTAGGGGACGTCGGAACGCTGGTGAACGCGGACGCTGTCCTCAAGGACCGCGTCGAGGCGGGCGAGAAGATGTCCTTCTCCCCCTGCGGGAGAAGGTGGCCTGCGAAGCAGGTCGGATGAGGGGGTTCTCCGACCATCGGCGGCGGCGGAGTCTGGGTTCGCACGGAGGGACGAGCGCGACCCCTCATCCGTCAGCCTGCGGCTGACACCTTCTCCCGCAAGGGGAGAAGGGCGCCAGCCCTGCCGCCAGCCCGATACGATGCGGCCGTTGCGGACCTCCACCACCTCGCCGGGCGCGAGGCGGCGCAGGCCGTGGAACAGGGTCCGGGCGCCCAGGGTGTAGTTGAAGGCCAGCAGCTCGCGGGCGGCCTCCTCGTCCAGCGCCTTTTGCATCAGCCCGGCCTCGAAGAAGGCGCGGGGCTCGGAGGCGAAGGCCAGGCCCTGCGCATGCTCCATGATGTAGAGCGGCTTGATGCCGAAGGGGTCGCGCGCCAGCCAGGTGCGCCCGTCGCCGCCGATCAGGCAGAGCGCATACATGCCGCGCAACTGCTCGAAGGCCTTCGGCCCCTCGCGGGCGTAGATGTGCAGCAGCGGCTCGAAGTCGGAGCCGGTGGTAAGGCTCGTTTGCAGGGCGTGGTCGCGCGCCAGTTCGACGTAGTTGTAGATCTCGCCGTTGCCGATCACCGTCGAGCCGGCGGCGTGCAGCGGCTGCCAGCCGCCCTCCAGGTCGATGATCGAAAGCCGGGCGTGGGCCAGGGCGGCGGCCGGCGTCTCCTCGACACGGACGCCGTCGGGGCCGCGATGGGTCAGGGCCGCGATCATCGCCGGGACCCGCCGATCGGTCCCGCCCAACTGGCCGGCGATACCGCACATCAGATCGCCCCATAGTCCGAGAAGAGCGCCTTCCACTGCCCGACCACGGCGGCCTCGGAAAACTCCGCGGCCACCCGACCGAGGCCGCGCGCCTTGAAGTCCGCCGCCAATCTGGGCTCGGCCAGCAGGCGGCGCACCCCGGCCGCCAGCGCATCGGCGTCGTCGATCGGCGCGAGCAGGCCGTCGCGGCCATCCTCGATCAGCGCCCTTGGCCCCTGGCTCGCCGCGGCGACCACTGGCAAGCCGTGCGCCCAGGCCTGGATCACCACATTGCCGAGCGGTTCGTAGCGCGAAGGGAAGACGCAGACGTCCGCCGCCCGATAGAGCGCCGAAGGGTCGGTGCGCCAGCCCAGGAAGCGCACCCGGTGCTGGACGCCCAGCGCCTGGGCCATCGCCTTCAGCTTGGCCTCCAGCGGGCCGACGCCTGCGATCCAAAGGTAGGCGTCGGGAAGCTGGGCGAGGGCGCGCAGGCTGACGTCATGCGCCTTGGATTCGTGCAGGCGCCCCATGGCCAGCAGCAGCGGCGCTCCGGCCGGCGTCTCGAGGCTCGCGCGGTCCAGGGGCGCCCCGTCCGGCGGGGCGGCCGCGAAATTGGGGATGCAGCGCACCCGGCCCGCCGGCCAGCCCTGGCTGACGATCCACTCGGCGATGTCTTCGGTGTTGGCGACGAGCTCGTCGAAGCCCTTGTAGTATTTGAGGTTGTAGTAGCCGCCGAGCCGACCAATCCGCGCCCAGGGGCCCTTGGGCGTGTGGCGCGCGGCGCGGTTCATCCAGGCCAGCATCAGCTTGGCGCCCTGCAGCTTGCCATAGCCCGCCGCCGCCGTGCGGGTGAGGATGTCGACAGGGCCGCCGAACGGAAGCACCTTCGCCGGTATGCCCGCCGCCTTCAGCGCCGCCTGGCGCCCCGCGTGCCGGCGGATGGCGGCGGCCTCAGCGACGCCCGCGCGGTGCAGGGCGCCCAGCAGATCGACGAAGTACGTCTCCGCCCCGCCGTCCCCGGCCGTTCCCAGAAGGTGCAGCACGCTCATGTGTGGGCGGAACCTAGCTGTTCGGGCGAGCGGGCGCGAGAGGCGAGGCCGGGCGCGGGCGCAAAGGCGTCCCTATGTTAGAGCTTGCACATCGAGAGAGCGCCCATGCGACTGTTGCTGAACATCCTGTGGTTCATCTTCGGCGGCTGGATTTCCGGCACGCTGTGGCTGCTCGCCGGCCTGATCCTGGCGATCACCGTCGTGGGCCTGCCGTGGACGCCGGCGGCCTTCCGCATCGCGGGCTTCAGCTACTGGCCGGTGGGGAAGGTGGTGGTCGACCGCGATCCTGGCGCGACGAGTTTCCTGCTGAACGTCCTGTGGTTCGTGCTGGCCGGCTGGTGGCTGGCGCTGCACCATCTCGTGCTCGCGCTCGGCCTGGCCGTGACCATCATCGGCATCCCGTTCGCGTGGCAGCACCTGAAGCTGGCGATGCTGTCGCTGACGCCGGTCGGCAAGGGCGTCGTCGAGGTCTGACCCCGACGATCGCGGATTTCAAATAGGGTCTGCCGGACCCCGTCCGTCTGGTCGGGCGGAAATCCGGCAGGTCCAGCGTCAGGACATCACGATGATGACGACGCGGCGGTTCTGGGCGCGGCCGTCACGGGTGTTGTTCGGCGCGACGGGGGCGTCCTGGCCATAGGAGATCGTGGCGATCCGGTTCAGCGCCACGCCTTGCTTGTTCAGGAACAGGCGGGCGGCCTCGGCGCGCTCTTCACCCAGCTTCTCGTTGTACTCGGGGGAGCCGGTGGAATCGGTGTGGCCCTGGATCTCCAGGTAGACGTTCTTGTTGTCGTTCTTCAGGCGGGTCGCGAGCTCGGTGAGTCGCGCCTGTGCCTCTTCGGACAGCTTGTGAACGTTGGTGGGGAACTTCACGCTGTCGTCTGACAGGGTGACCGCGTAATCGAACTTGCCCTCGGCCAGCTTGCCGGCGGCGGTGGCCCGTGACAGCGCGTCCTGGGCCGTCTTGTCGGTGGCCCCCAGCCGCGTGTCCACGTCGGTCAGGTGCGAGTCCACGCTGGCCACCCGCGTGTCCACGGTCGCCACCTGTTCATTGACGTATTTCTTGGTGGCGCAGCCGCCAAACGCCAGCGCGCTCAGCAAGAGTACGCCGCCGATCCCCCAAGTCCGTTGTGTCGCCTTTTGCATTTCGTTCCTCTCAGTCGCCAGTGGTTCCACCAAGGCGCCCGCCCCATTAACTAAAGTTCACGTGTTCTTGTTCAGCCTTGAAATATGGCGGAACGACGACGTGCCGCTTCGGCCTGCGCAGATTCCAGGGCGCCGAGCGGCCGCCATGATCCTGACGCGGGCCTGTGCGAATTCGCGCCAGGGAGTGGCTTCGCGCCGACGATTGGGACCTCGATGAGCAGGCGACCGCCCGGACACGCCGGACGACCCGCGTGAGCTCAGGCCACGCATCGGAAATGGCCCTGAGGCCTGCAGCCGAATCGGCGGGCCGACACCGGCTGGCGCGGCGCCATCGGGTGCTGGTCGGCACGCTGAGCGTCGGCGCGCACCTGGGCATATTGGCCGCCCTGCTGTCGTTCCACTCCGACCCGCCGCAGATGTCCGCGCCCGAACCGCCGCCGATGCCGATCGCGCTGGTCGAGCTGCCGCATCCGCCGAAGCTCCAGGCGCCCGAGCCGCCGGCCCCCAAGGCGCCCGACAAGCCGCCGCCCAAGCTCCACGTCAGCAAACCCGCGCCGCCGCAGGTGAGGCCGTTGCCGGTCAAGCCGGCGCCGAAAGCCTCGACCGCGGGGATGGAGCTCACCGAAGCCCAGCTGGCGGGGGCCGCGACCGCGGGGTCCGGCGCGGGCGGCGGAGGAGAGTGCGACGTGGCGCACTGGCTGCAAGCCGGCCTTCGCAAGGACGCCCGCGTGCAGGAGGCCTTGCACCGCGGCGCCCTGGGGCCCGGCTCGCTCAGCAAGGCGGTCATGGTCTGGAACGGCGACTGGGTCCGCAGCCCCGGCGAGGACGGAGACGGCCTGGCGGTGATTCGCGAGGCGATCATGATGGAGATCCTCTCCGCGCCGGCCGCCTGCCGCGCGCAGCCCATGCGCGGCCTGATCCTGATCTCGCCCATGGAAACCGCGGGATCGGCGCGCCTGGCCCTGGGCTCCAGCGAATGGCGCTGGTCGGAACTGCTGGTTCCTCGTTCCGGCGTCGCCGGGCACGGCATACCGCCGCGCTGACCGACGATCAGTAGGCGCACGGGTCGAACAGCAGCCGCGGCACGGTGATCGCCAGCAGCTTGAGATCGCCGGCCAGCGACCAGGTCTCGATGTATTCGAGATCGGCGGCGATGCGGCGGCGCAGGCTCTCCTCGTCGTGGATCTCGCCGCGCAGGCCGCGCACCTGGGCCAGGCCGGTCAGGCCGGGCTTGGTCTGGAAGCGGCCGGTGTAGCCGCGGACCTTGTCGGCCCAGGCGGCGTCGTGGCTGAGCGCATGCGGGCGCGGCCCCACCAGCGACATCTCGCCCTGCAGCACGTTCAGCAACTGCGGCAGCTCGTCGAGGCTGAGCTTGCGAAGCACGCGCCCGACCCGCGTCACACGCGGATCGCCGCGGCAGGCCTGCCGGATCTCCGGATCGCTCGAGGCGGCGGGGCGCATGGTGCGGAACTTGAGGATCGTGAAGCGCCGCCCGCCAAGGCCGGTCCGCGCCTGCCGGAACAGCACGCCGCCTGGGCCTTCCGCACGGATCGCCAGCGCGATCAGCAGCAGGAGCGGCAGAAACAGCAGCAGGGCCAGGGCCGCCACCGTGACGTCGAGGGCGCGTTTGCGCCGGGCCCGCGCCGGAGCGCGCAAATGAGCCTGCAGCGCAACGCCGGATTGGCGAAGCTCAATAATCGACAACGGTCTACCCGGATCAGAAACGGAGGGAGGGGGCGGCCCCGTTGCGGCGCCGCCCCGTTTACTCAGGCCGTTACTTTAGGCGGCGAGCGCCCGGCGGCGGCGATGGCGGCGAAGGTTCGCCCCAAGCCCGCCGAAGCCCAGGATCATCAGCGCCCAACTCGCCGGCTCCGGAACGCCGAAGCTGCTGCCGCCGCCGAAGCCGCCGAGCCGGATCTGGCGGACGTCTTCCACGGAGCCGTTGGTCGCGAAGCTGAAGAAGTTGATCTTTTCCCCGTTGGTCGCCTGGGCGTTGAAGAACCCGTTCGACGGGATGTTGAACGTGTTCTGGAACTGCTGCCCGGTGGTGTCGACGAAGGTCAGGGTGGCCTGGGTGGCCGTGCCCTTGCCGACGAAGATTCGGAATTCCGCGTCGGTGAACGCCTTGGCCGGGTCGGTCAGGTCGAAGCCAAGCGTCTGGTCGGCCAGGCCATTGTAGGTGAAGTTGGTGTTGATCAGGCCGTCGGCGCTCTCGACACGCGCCTGGCCGCCGTTCCCCACCAGGGTCTCGCCGCCGGTGATGGAGACGCCGGTGGCGCTTGTGTTGGTGACGCCCTGGATGGTCAGGCCGTCCGCCGGGTTGTTGGTGAACAGTAGGTTTTCGTCGGGCTGCAACGTTCCCGCGCCGGTGCCGATGATCACCATCGCGCTGGCCGGCAAGGCAGCCGACATCGCCAGAACAGCCGAAACGGCCGCCACTCTTACTCGCATGTCGTGAACTCCGGATCCGAAGAAGAAGAACTGTCCCGCGGTGGCACAACCACGGCCCCGGAGCGCCGTTCCGTCCCAAATCGGGATTTCACCTCTGGCGTGAAGACGGTCCGCTGGCCCCGCTTGAGAGGCGGATGCGCCGTTCATCTTCGAGTCATCGGCAAGCGGCCAGGGTCGCGCCGGGACCTGGGTGCTGGCGCATGGATTGCACGTGCGAGGTACGGTTGTGCTCGATCGATGCAGTGTGAGGTCACCGGTGCGCCCGGAGGAAGTCAGTTCCCACGTCGCCCGCCGGCTGGCCGCCCGACGCGCCGAGCTCGGGCTTTCGCTTTCCGAGGTCTCCAGGCGATGCGGCGTCTCGCTGCAGCAGATCCATCGCTACGAAATCGGCTCGAACATCATTTCCGCGCCCATGCTGTGGCAGCTGGCCAAGTGCCTGGACGTCGATATCCGCTACTTCTTCGAAGGCCTGGAAACCTAGCCGCGGCGCGCAGGCGGATCTCCACGCAACCGGCTTGAAGCCGCCAACCCGAAACCCTATAAACCGCGGCTCTCGCGAGGGCCGGCCAAAGGTCCCGTGCGGCTGGGTAGCTCAGATGGTTAGAGCGGTGGATTCATAACCCACAGGTCGGCGGTTCGATCCCGCCCCCAGCTACCACCCTGCTTCAGTCATTCGGGGTCTTGATCTTGTCGGGCCGGTCGGGCGGCGGCGGGCCAGGCTTCTTGTTCTGGCCGGTGTTGCCCCAGTTGCCGCCGTAGACCGACGGGTCGGCGGGCTTCTGTGGCTGGGACTTCTGGCGCTCGGGCTTCTGGGGCTCGGCCGGGGGTCGCAGGGGAGGCGGATTGGGCATGCGCGGGCTCCTTCACCGGTGTTGGAACGGCTGAGCGCTCCGATGGCTGCCGGTCAGGCGGGCGTGGCTTCGCCCCATTCGTTCCAGGCCGCGATCTTCGGGGTCTTGGGGACGTACATGCTCTCCACCGGCCCCAGGGCGAAGCCGGCCGCGGCGATCGCCGTCGAGATCGGGCGCGTCAGATGGCATCCGCCGGCGATGCGCTTCCAGACGGGCTCGATCCGCCGCTGCCACTTCGCGACGCCGGCGTCCGGCGCGAGGCCGTGCTCGCAATAGAACAGCCGCCCGCCAGGCTTCAGCACCCGGCGGGCCTCGGCCAGGGCCGCAGGCGGGGTGTGTACGGAGCAGAGGGTGAAGGTGCAGACGACGCTGTCGAAGCTGGCGTCGTCGAAGGGGAGGGCCTCGGCCGTCCCGTCCTCGACCTCGACGGCGAGCCGCGGATCCCGCGGCGCGGCCAGGGCGGCCGCGCGCAGTTCGGGCGCCGGGTCCACGCCCGTGACGCTGCTGACCTTCTCGGGATCGTAGTAGCTGAGGTTCAGGCCCATGCCGATGCCGAGCTCCAGCACCCGGCCGCTGGCGCGCGGCACGATCTTGGCGCGCTGGCGCATGATCGGCGACGACGAGCAGGCGCAGGTCAGCAGCCTGGGCAGGATCACGCGGTCATAGAACGAGGCCATCGCGCCTTATCTCCTTAGCGAGGATCGTAGATCTTCGGCGCCGGGCCGAGCGCGACCGGCCCCAGCGTCGTGCGGCCGGCCTGGAAGTGCAGGGTCGCCTGGGCGACGCCGCCGGTTCCCTGGCGGGCCTGTGCGACCGCGGCGGCGGCCTCGGCGGCTTCCGGGGCGATCACGCCTTCGGCGCCCATGGCGTCCAGCGCCCGCGGCGCCTGGCGCAGGCTGACGTCGAGCACGCCCCGGAGCCGTCCGCTACGGTCGACATCCAGGCTGCCGGCTTTCGAACTCAACAGGGCCTCGCCGGCGGTGACGCTGGCCTGGCGCACCGTCATGCTCCCGCCCGCATCGACCCAGTGGCGCACCGCCTGGGGCCAGTCGGGGCCGGCGAAGGCCGACATCTTCGACAGGGTGGAGTTCCAGACGATGGAGATCGGCTTGTCGCCGGCGACGCGGGCGAACAGGCCGCTGAGCCGCGCCTTGCCGTTGTCCAGGCGGGCGAAGACCCCGCCCTGGTCGTCGGGCCCCGCGCGCAGGTGGAACTCGACCCGGTCGGCGCTGGACAGCGCGAACGGCTGGGCGCCCGGCGCGGGCGCGAAGGTCAGCTTTACCCCTTCGAAGGAGAAGCTCGGCGGGTCGGACTGGAGGTGCGTCAGGCTTGCGCGGATCAGCCGGCCGCTCACCGCCACCGCGCCGCCCTGCGGGCGCACGAACGTCAGCCCGTCGGGCGCGGCGATCAGCCAGTGGGTGATGGCGTGCATGAAGGCCTCGCCCTCGACGCGCGGCGCCTCCAGCCCCCAGCCCGACGGTTCGCGGACGTGGACGTCGGTCAGGGTGACGTCCATGCGGAACGGATAGCCGCCGACGCGGCGCTCCTTCCAGGTCAGCTGCCAGCCCGCCTGGTTCATCGCCTGGACCGCCGCGTCCATCCGGGTCTGCGCCTGGCCCCTGGCCCACACCCAGAAGCCGCTCCAGGCGGCCACGGCGAGCGCGAGCGCCACGAAGGGCAGGTAGAGGCCCAGGCGGCGGGGTTTGCGGGGCGTCGAGGGATCGTGCACAGACATGAGCGTCTCTTATAGCCGCGGGGCGGGATGTCGAACGAGCTTTGGGTCTTCGGCTACGGCTCGCTCATGTGGCGGCCGGGGTTCGCCTTCGCCGAGCGGGTCGCGGCCACCTTACCGGGCCGCCGGCGGGCGTTCTGCATCTTTTCGGTCCACCACCGGGGCACCTACGAGCGCCCGGGCCTGGTGCTGGGGCTGGCGCCCGGAGGGTCCGTGCGCGGCAAGGCCTATCGCATCGCGCCCACCGACTGGGCCGAGGTCTACGCCTACCTGCTGGAGCGCGAGCAGCCCACGGAGACCTATGTCGAGGCGCGCCGCGTCGTCCGCCTGGCCGACGGCCGGCGGGTGGAGGCGCTGGTGTTCCTCTCCGACGTGCATCATCCGCAGTGGGCCGGCGCCCTCAGCCTCGAACGCCAGGCCGAGCTGATCGCCGGCGCCACGGGGCTCTCGGGGCGCAACGTCGACTACCTGCGCGACCTGGTCGAACACCTCGGCCAGGAGGGCGTTCGCGACCGCGCGATGCAGACCCTGCTTGGGCTGGTCGAGGCGCAGCGAACACCCTGAGCCGGGGTCCGGCGGCGAAACCGCGCAAGGACATTGGAGCCACCGAAAACACGGAAGGGAATTCTGCTGGCTCGGCTGCAGGTCGATTGGCGCGCTTCCGCGTTTTCTAAAGCGGGAGCAGGGCCATCGAGGCGGTCTCGATCCGCTCCTGCAGGGTGCGCATGAACTCCGCGCGCTTCAGGCCCGGCGGGATCGGCGCCAGGTACTCGTAGACGATCGTCCCGGGGCGGCGGACGAGGCCGTGGGCCGGCCAGTGGACGCCGGCGTTGGTGGCCATCGGATGCACCGCGATGTCGAGCTCGCGGTAGAGGGCGGCGATGCCTGGCTTGTAGTCCCCCGGAACGCCCGGCGGCCCGCGGGTGCCTTCGGGGAAGATCACCAGCTGCCGCTCGTCGGCGAAACGGTCCTTGGCGTCGGCCACCAGCTTGCGCAGCGCCGTCGCCGCCCCGGCCCGGTCGATGGAGATCATACGCGCCTTCTGGGCGTACCAGCCGAAGAACGGGATCCACATCAGCTCCTTCTTGGTCACGAAGCAGCTGTCGGGCAGGATCGCGAACTGGGCGAAGACGTCGAACATGCACTGGTGCTTCGGCGCGATCAGGGCGCGGGCCCTGGGCACGTACTGTTGGCCGCGGAACTCGACGCGGATGCCGCAGACGACGCGCAGCAGCAGCATCACCCCCCTCGACCAGACGCGCCAGGAGCGGACCATCCAGATGCGCGGCCCCACGATCAGCGGCAGGATCAGCAGCACCCAGAACACCGACCAGAGATAGAAGAGCAGCGCGAAGGCGTAGGAGCGGACGAGGAGCAAGGTCAGCCCTTCTGAGGCGCCGCGGGCTCCGCGCGGGGGCCGAGCCCCAGCACGGCTTCGCGGCCGAGGATCGCCAGATACTTGCAATACTCCACGACCATCAAGCGCGCAGCGCGCGGCGAGCGCCACCAGTCGCGCGGCTTCAGCATCGCGGTCGGAACGGCGTAGCTCTGCAGGGTGACCGCCGGGGGCCGCAGCACCGCGCGCAGCTCCAGCATCGCGCGGGGCATGTGATAGTCGCTGGTGACCACGGTCAGGCTGTGGAAGCGCATGGCCTTGGCCCATTCGGCGGTTTCGCGGGCGTTGCCGACGGTGTCGACCGCATTGAAGCCCAGGTCCACGCAGCAGTCGTAGAGCCGGCGCACGGTGTTGGAGGCGGCGCGCAGTTGTTCGCGGGTGACCTCGCGGTTCACCCCGGAGACCAGGACGCGGCGGCCGCGGCGCGCCGCCAGCAGGTCGACGGCCGCGCCGATCCGCTCGTTGGAGTTGGCGCCGGTCAGCACGACGATGCCGTCGGCGGCGGGCGGGGCCGGCTGCGGCGTCGACTGCTGCACGCGCGCGGCGAAGGCCATCAGCCCGGACGCCCAGATCAGCGCCAGCACCAGCAGGGCGGCCAGGGTTTTCAACGGCCCGGCTTCATTGCATGTCGCGGATCAGCCGCATGGCGGTGAACTGCGCCACGCCCGCGGCCACGCCGGCGGCCAGCAGCGGGCAGGGGACGACCGCCAGGATGTCGGTCCAGGCCAGCGGCAGGGCGGGCGTCAGGCCTTGGCCGCCGCCGGCGATCCGCAGGATGGCGACCAGCAGGCCGGCCGAGATGGCGCCGATCCCGCCCGCCAGGCCGGCGAGCCGCGCGAAGCGGATCTGGAAGAGCCGCGCGATATAGCCGTCCTCCGCGCCCGACATGTGCAGCACCTCGACCACGTCGCGCCGGCTGGCGAGGCCGGCGCGGGTGGCGAATGCGACGACGGCGCCCGCCGCGGCGGCGATCAGGATGAACACGCCTGCGCCCAGCCAACGCACCAGGCGTCCCGCGCGCCGGATGTCCTTCATCCAGATCGAGTGGTCGTCGACGGTGGCGTCGATCCCCTGGGCCTTGAGCGCGGCGTTCAACTGCTTGGCGTCGGCGGGGTGCTTGCGGTCCAGCGTCACGGCGACGAGCCGCGGCACCGGCAGGTCCTCCAGGTCGCTGATGTCGCCCAGCCAGGGCCGGATCAGGTCGTAGGCCTTGGCCGGCTCGAGCGCGCGGGCCTCCGCGACGCCCGCGGTCCCGGCCAGGGTCTCGGTGGCGCGGACGGCCGCGGCATCGGGGGTTTCCCCGCCGCGCGGGCGGACGATGACGGTCGCCTCGCCGGTCAGCTGTTCGGTCCAGCCCCGGGCGGCGCGGTCGCCGGCGATCACGCCCATGGCGGTCAGGCAGGCCAGGAAGCAGAGCACGGCGACCACGAAGATCAGCGCGGCGTCGCGCGCCTCCCGCTCGGGCAGGAACGGCGCGGGCCGCCAGCGCTGGGGGTCGAAGCGCTCGCTCACGGCGCCACGCCGGGCTGCGGCCCTTGCGGCGGCCGCGCGCTGATCCGCCCGCGCTCCAGGTGCAGCACCGGCCGGCCGGAGCGGGCGATGAGGTCCTGGTCATGGGTGGCGATGAGTACGGTGGTCCCCAGACGGTTCAGCTCCACGAAGAGGCGGAAGATGCGCAGCGCCATCTCCGGATCGACGTTGCCGGTGGGCTCGTCCGCCAGCAGGATTTCCGGCCGGTTGACGACGGCGCGGGCGATGGCCAGCCGCTGGCGCTCGCCGCCGGCCAGCGTCGGGGGCATGGCCTGCATGTGCGCGCCCAGGCCGACCCAGGTGAGCAGCTCGGCCACGTCGATTCGGTAGTCGGCGGGCTTGCGCCCGGCGATGCGCAGCGGCAGGGCGGCGTTGTCGAAGGCCGACAGGTGGTCGAGCAGCAGGAGGTCCTGGAAGACTACGCCGATGCGGCGGCGAAGCTGCGGGCGCGCGCCGTCCGGGGCTTCCGCCACGTCCTGGCCGAACAGGCTCACCTTGCCCTTGGACGGCCTGGCGGCCAGGTAGATCAGCCGCAGCAGCGAGGTCTTGCCCGCCCCCGACGGGCCGGTGACGAAATGGAACGAGCCGGGCGCGAGCGCGAAGTTGAGGTCGCGCAGCACGTCCGGGCCCCGGCCATAACGCATGGAGACATCGTCGAAACGGACGACCTGTTCGGCGGTTCTGTTCGCCGAGGCGGCGTCGGGGTTTCTGGACATGGAGGCCGAAATCGGCGACCTCGAACAAGAGGTTGCTGGAGCGTCCGATTCGAGCGTCATGATACTGACCTGTCCAGAGTGCGCCACCAGCTATTTCGTGG
>Ga0207657_10003159_pt1 | contig 17620 bp, 15 predicted proteins | sample KBSC33metaG_FD_184316 | JGI IMG/M metagenome (GOLD analysis project Ga0207657, IMG submission 184316) | Corn rhizosphere microbial communities from Kellogg Biological Station, Michigan, USA - KBS C3-3 metaG (SPAdes) (version 2) | ecosystem: Host-associated > Plants > Roots > Rhizosphere > Soil ... | reverse complement strand
CCGGATGTCGGCCGAGTTCTTGCCCGACTGGCGCACGTGCGGGATCTCGATCAGCTCGAACGACGCCTCGTGCATCGGCGCCTTGAACGCCTTGTAGCGCTCCCAGTCGCAGTACGCCTTCTTGACGACGATCGTGCCCTTGAGCAGAAGCCGCTCGAGCACCTTGCCGATGTCGAATTTCTCGTAGTTGGCGTCGCGCACGCCGAGCGCGATGTTCTCGAAATCGCAGAACAGCGCCATGCTGGTAACTTCGGGGGTGTTGGCCATCTTGCCTTGGTTGCGGCCGCGGGAATTCCGGGCCTCCTCTTCGCTGTATACCAGAAGTACCATTCGACCATGAACCCGCTCCTTTCCGTTGCCGAAGCCCGGGTACTCGGCGTGCTGGTCGAAAAGCAGTGCACCGTTCCCGACACGTATCCACTGACGCTCAATGCGCTCGTCGCCGGGTGCAACCAGAAGTCGAGCCGCGACCCGGTGCTCTCGCTCGGCGACACCGAAGTGCAGGAAGCGCTCGATGGACTGAAGGCGCGCTCGATGGCCATGGAGACGAGCGGTGGCCGCGTGATGCGCTACGCGCACAATGCCGAGCGCGCACTCGCGCTGCCGTCGCAATCGATCGCCATCCTCGCTGCACTGCTGCTGCGCGGCCCGCAGACCGCCGGAGAGCTGCGCATCAACACCGAGCGCATGCACCGCTTCGCGGATATTTCCACCGTCGAGGCATTCCTGAACGAGCTCGCCGAGCGCGAGGCCGGGGCGCTCGTCGCCGAGCTGCCGCGCGCGCCGGGGACACGCGAAGCGCGCTGGATGCAACTGCTGAGCGAGGCTGCGCCGCCGCCCGCGGCGAGCGAGGGCGCGACGAGCGGGCTCGACGCGCCACGCGATTCGCCGGCGCTTGCACAGGACGTCGGCCTGCTTCGCGACGAGGTGGCGGCGCTGCGCAACGACCTGGCCGCGTTGCGCGCCGAGGTCGAGGCCCTTCGCAACGAACGCCGCAGCTGAACGCGGCACGAGGCGCGCTCGTTTTCGAGCCGCCTCGCGGCGTCAGACGGCGTGCGTCAATCCGAGCAGGCGGTTCGCCGGCACGGCCACGTCGATCATCTTCGGTCGGGGCAGCAGCAGGTTGCCCATCAGCTCGATGAACGCTGCACGGTCGCGACCCACCAGGCGCGCGTTGTGCCGCTTCTCGTGGCCGATCGTCGACACGGTGTTCCCGCGGTAATCGTGCGCCGGCCACACGCGCGTTTCGTCGGGCAGCGTGAAGAGCCGCTCGTGCACGCTGTCATAGAGCGAGCCCGCGTCGCCGCTCTGGAAATCGGTGCGGCCGCAGCCGTCGATCAGCAGCGTGTCGCCGGTCAGCACGTTGCCGCGCCACAGGTAGCTCGTGCTGCCCGACGTGTGTCCCGGCGTATGAATGGCGTGCACGGTCTCGCCGGCGCCGAAGTGCAGCGTGTCGCCGTGCGCGAGCTGCAGGTCGGCGGGTGAAATCCCGCACTTGAACGGCGCGACCGTTACAGCACCGGTCGCATCGCGCAGCCGGCCGGCGGCCGTCACATGATCGGCGTGCGTATGCGTTTCGACGACATAGCGCAACGTGAGCCCGAGCCGGCGCAACAGGCTCATGTCGCGCTCGAAGCGCTGCTCGACGGAGTCGACGAGGATCGCTTCGCGCGATGCGCGGTCGACGAGCACGTACGTGAACGTCGACGACTCGGTGTCGAAGAGCTGATGCAGTTCGTGGTCCATGCGGCGTTCTCCCGACCGCATTATGCGACAATCGCAGGCTCCGCTCATCGCCCGAATCGACCCCCGCGCCTTTGGATCACCCTTCCGCACTGGTTGCCTTGATCCTGGGCATCGTCGAGGGTCTCACCGAGTTTCTCCCCGTCTCGTCCACCGGCCACCTGATCGTCGCCGGGTCGTTCCTCGGTTACACCGGCGAGCGCGCGAAGGTGTTCGAAATCGTGATCCAGGCCGGCGCCATCCTCGCCGTGTGCTGGGAGTTTCGCGCCCGGCTGATCGGCGCGGTGGCCGGCCTTCGCAGCGATCGCGTCGCGCAGCGGTTCGTCGTCAACCTGATCCTCGCGTTCATTCCGGCGGCCGTGCTCGGATTGCTGTTCGCCAAAGCGATCAAGCGCCACCTGTTCGCTCCGCTGCCGGTCGCGCTCGCGTTCATTGTCGGCGCGCTCGTCATCCTGTGGGTCGAGCGGCGGATGCGCATCGCGCCGTCGCGGGTGCGGATCGACGACGTCGACGACATGCGCTGGCCCGACGCACTGAAGATCGGCATCGCACAGGCGTTCGCGCTGATCCCGGGGACCTCGCGCTCGGGCGCAACCATCATCGGCGGCATGCTGTTCGGACTGTCGCGTCCGGCGGCGACGCGGTTCTCGTTCTTTCTCGCGATCCCGACGCTGCTTGCCGCCTGCGCCTACGATTTTTTGCGCAACCGCGCGCTCTTCTCCGCGCAGGATCTGCAGGGACTGGCGATCGGATTCGTCGCCGCGTTCGCCGCCGCATTCCTGTGCGTACGCTGGCTGATCCGCTACGTGAGCCGCCACGACTTCGTGCCGTTCGCGTGGTACCGGATCGCCTTCGGGCTGCTGATCCTCGTCACGGCGTGGATGGGCCTCGTCGACTGGACGTAGCGTGGGCGTGCTTTTCGCAGTGCTGGGCGTGCTGGGATTCTCGTTCAAGGCGATCCTGATCAAGCTCGCGTATCGATGGGATCCGATCGATCCCGTAGCACTGATGACGCTGCGAATGGCCTACTCGGCGCCATTCTTCCTGCTGATGGCGTGGTGGGGCGGCCGCGCCCCGGGCATCGCCCGCATGTCCGCGCGCGACGCGTGGATGCTGGTCGGCCTCGGCTTCATCGGCTATTACCTGTCGAGCCTGCTCGATTTCATCGGACTGCAATACGTCACCGCATCGCTCGAGCGCCTGGTGCTCTTTCTCTACCCGACGATCGTGGTCGTGCTGTCGGCGCTCTTCCTCCGGCAGCCGATCACGCGGCGCGCGGTGGCGGCGCTCGTGCTCTCGTATGCCGGCATCGCGCTCGCCGTGTTCCACGACATACGCATCACCGGCGATCCGCAGGCGATCGCGCTCGGCAGCGTGCTGGTGTTCGCGAGCGCGGTCGGCTACGCGATCTACCTCGTGGGCGCGACGGGCGTCATCGGCCGTCTCGGCCCGTCGCGCTTCATCGCCTGGGCCATGCTGGCCGCCACCGCGTTCATCTCGCTGCACTTCGTGCTGACGCGTCCGCTGCGGGCACTCGCCGCGCCGCAGTCGATCCAGCTGCTCGCGCTCGCGATGGCGTTCTTCTGCACGGTGCTGCCGACGTGGATGATCGCCGAGTCCATCAGGCGCATCGGCGCGAGCACGTCGTCGCTCGTGGGCTCGCTCGGACCGATGTTCACGATCGGGTTCGGCGCGCTGCTTCTCGACGAGCCGATCAACCTGCTGCAGATGATCGGCGTCGTTTTGGTGCTCGCCGGCGTCATGCTGGTGTCGCGCGGCGCCGGCAGGCGGCGTGCAGCGCCGATCGAGCGGAACGCGGTTCGCCGCGGCACAGTCTGATTTCCCATACGCAAGCGAATTCACCAAGGAGCACATGCCATGGCCCCCGATACGCTCGAACGACCGACGCTCGATCTCGCGGATCCGTCCCTCCTTCGCCAGCAGTGCCATGTCGACGGCGCGTGGGTTGCTGCCGACAACGGCACCACGATGCCGGTCGTCGACCCCGCGACCGGCGAGCTCGTCGGCACCGCGCCGATGTTCGGTGCCGCCGAGACGAAGCGGGCGATCGAAGCGGCCCATCGCGCGTACCCTGCCTGGCGGGCGAAGACCGCAAAGGAGCGCAGCGCCGTGCTGCGCAAGTGGAACGACCTGATGCTCGCGAACGCCGACGACCTCGCGCGCATCCTCACGGCCGAGCAGGGCAAGCCGATCAATGAAGCGAAGGGCGAGATCACGATCGGCGCCGCGTACGTCGAGTGGTTCGCCGAGGAAGCGAAGCGCGTCTACGGCGACGTGATCCCGACGATGGCGGGCGACCGGCGGCTCGTCGTCGTCAAGGAGCCGGTCGGCGTCTGCGCCGCGATCACGCCGTGGAATTTTCCGTCGTCGATGATCACGCGCAAGGTGTCGCCCGCACTGGCCGCCGGTTGCACGGTGGTCATCAAGCCGGCGGAGGCCACGCCGTTTTCGGCGTTCGCGCTGGCCGAGCTCGCCGATCGCGCCGGGTTTTCTCCCGGCGTGCTGAACGTGATCACCGGCGACGCACAGTCGATCGGCGCCGAAATGTGCGCAAACCCGATCGTGCGCAAGCTGTCGTTCACCGGTTCGACCCGCGTGGGGCGCCTGCTGATGCAGCAGGTCGCGCCGACGATCAAGAAGATCTCGCTCGAGCTCGGCGGCAACGCGCCGTTCATCGTGTTCGACGACGCCGACCTCGACGCGGCCGCTGACGGCGCCATCGTTTCGAAGTACCGCAATGCCGGGCAGACGTGCGTATGCGCCAACCGCTTCTTCGTGCACGAGAAGGTCTACGAAGCGTTCGCGCAGAAGCTCGCGGTGAAGGTCGGTGCGCTCAAGGTGGGTCGCGGCACCGAGGCAGGCGTCACGCAGGGGCCGCTGATCAACGCGGCGGCGCTGGCGAAGGTCGAGGAGCACCTTGCCGATGCGAAGGCGCGCGGCGCCAAGGTCGCCATCGGCGGACGCCGGCATGCGCTCGGCGGTACGTTCTACGAGCCCACCGTGCTGACCGGCGTGCGTCCCGACATGCAGATCTTCCGTGAGGAAACGTTCGGTCCGATCGCGCCGCTGATCCCGTTCCGTGACGATGCCGAGGTCGTCGAGCTCGCCAATCGCAGCGAGTTCGGCCTCGCGTCGTACTTCTACAGTCGCGACCTCGGCCGCGTGTGGCGCGTCGCCGAAGCGCTCGAGTACGGCATGGTCGGCGTCAACACCGGCCTCATCACCACCGAAGTCGCACCGTTCGGCGGCATGAAGCAGTCGGGGCTTGGCCGCGAGGGCTCGAAATACGGGATCGAGGAGTTCGTCGAAGTGAAATACATCTGCTTCGGCGGCATCGACACGTAGCAACTCCTCCAGGTCATCCCGACCGCGTCCGGCGAAACCGGCGGGCGTTTCCCAGTGCCTCTCGCACGGCGGCCCACTCCTGTGTCGCCCGGCATCGGTCGGGATGGCGCGATCGCTCGAGCGGCGGCGATCTGCTTCGGGCGCCTTTCGTCGTCGCGCAACTGCAGCTTATGGCAGCGCGACCGCTCGGAACAACGGAGAATTCGGCAGCCTCCGCGCCGAATATTCGCGTGGCGTCACCATCCGGTGGGCAGCTTGCGCAGCATCATGATCGTGCGATCCTCGATCGCGAGATAGCCGCCTGCGACGAGGTCCTTCATCAGCTTGCCGATCATGTCGCGCGAGGCGCCGACGCGGTCGGCGATCTCCTGCTGCGTGAGCTTCTCGGGAATCAGCTGGCGCCCGTCGACATCCTGCACCAGCGCGTTCAGCAGGCGCACCAGGCGTCCATAGACATCGGAAAGTGCCAGGCTCTTCAGATTGCCGGTGGTAACGCGCACCCGGCGGATCAGCCGCTCGATCAGATGCATCGCGAAATCGGGATGCGCGAGGATGAACTCGCGAAACTGCGCGCGGTTGACGACCGCGCACATCGTCGTCTCGACGGTGACGATGGAAGCCGATCGGGGCTCGCCGTCGAGCATCATTTCACCGACGTATTCGCCGGCGCCCTGGAAATCGATGACGAACTCGCGCCCCGCCTCGTTGCTCGAGAAGATCTTCACGCGCCCCGACAGGATGACGTAGAGCGTGTCGCCCTGGTCGCCCTCGTTGATCAGGATCGTGTTGCGCGGAAACGTGCGCACCACACCGCTCGCCGCGATGGCGCGGACGGTTTCGGGATGCAGCGGCGCGAACGGATCGGCGCGCTTCGCGTCGGTCATCGGCAGCACCCTCCGCTATTCGAGCTTGCGCAAGTCGTCGATCACCTTGCCGTCGTTCGGCAATTCGTCGACAGCGCGAAACGTCACTTCGCCGCGAAGCTTCGTGACGTCGCGAATCGACGCGACGATGGCGTCGGCGAGCTGCGGCTCGACGCCGCAGACTTCGACGTGCAGCATCATGCGATCGCCGCCTGCCGCATTGTCGACGACGAGCCGCGCGCGCTTCACCTCGGGATGGCGCTTGACGATGGCGTCGACCTGCGCCGGATGCACGAACATCCCCTTGACCTTCGTCGTCTGGTCGGCGCGTCCGAGCCAGCCCTTGATGCGCGCATTGGTGCGCCCGCACGCCGACACGCCGGGCAGTGTCGCGGACAGGTCGCCGGTGCCGAAGCGGATCAATGGATAGTCGGCGTTGACGAGCGGCGTCACGACGACCTCGCCGACCTGGCCGGCGGGCAGCGGCTCACCGGTGCCCGGACGGACGATTTCGACGATGACGCCCTCGTCGACGACGAGGCCGTCGCGGGCGGGCGTCTCATACGCGATCGAGCCGACGTCGGCCGTCGCATACACCTGGTAGCCCTGGATGCCGCGCGCGATGAGCGCGTCGCGCAATGCGGGCGGAAACGGCTCGGCCGACACGAGCGCCTTCGCGAGGCTCGGCAGCGCGACACCGAGCTCGTCGGCGCGCTCGAGGATGATGCGCAGGAACGACGGGGTGCCGACGTAACCGTCGGGGCCGAGATCGGCCATCGCCGCGACCTGTTGCTCGGTCTGCCCGGTACCGGCGGGAAACACCGTGCAGCCGAGCGCGTGCAGGCCGGTCTCGAGCATCGAGCCCGCCGGCGTGAAGTGGTAGGAGAACGCGTTGTGGACGAGGTTTCCCTCGCGAAAGCCGGCGGCGAACAGCGCACGGGCGAGCCGCCAGTAATCGGGCGCGGCGCCCTCGGGCTCGCAGATGCCGCCGGGCGACACGAACACGCGACGCATCGTGCCGTAGCGCGTCGTGGCGAGGCCACCGAACGGCCGCGCGTCCTTCTGCAACTGCGCGAGCTCCGACTTGCGGATCACCGGCAGTTGCGCGAGCGCTTCGGGCGTCGTGACGGCCTGCGGATCAACGTGCTGCAGCGTGCGGGCGAAGAGGGCCGAATGCGCCTTCGCAAACGCGATCTGCTTCTGCAGTTGCGCGAACTGGTCGCGCACCCGCGCTTCCGGGTCGCGCGTTTCGAGCGAGTCGTAATGCTCGGTCGTCATGCCAGCCACCGCTTGCGCCGCCGGTAGTGCTTGACGTCGCGAAAGCTGCGCCGTCCCGCCGTCGACAAGCCCAGGTAGAACTCCTTCACGTCCTCGTTGTTCGCCAGATCCGCTGCGTGGCCGTCCATCACGACGCGGCCGTTCTCGAGGATGTAGCCGTAGTTTGCATGGCGCAGCGCAACCATCGTGTTCTGCTCGGCGAGCAGGAACGACACGTGCTCGTTGCGGTTGAGCTCGGCGACGATCGCGAAAATTTCCTCGACGATCTGCGGCGCGAGCCCCATCGACGGCTCGTCGAGCAGGATCATCGACGGTTGCGCCATCAGCGCGCGCCCGATCGCCGTCATCTGCTGCTCGCCGCCCGACGTGTAGCCCGCGAGGCTTGCACGCCGCTCCCGGAGCCGCGGAAAGTAGCGATACACGCGGTCGAGCGCCGCCGCGATATCGCCGCGCGAGCCCTTGCGCGTGAATGCGCCGGTGAGCAGATTCTCCTCGATGGTCAGGTGCGCGAAGCAATGGCGCCCTTCCATCACCTGGCAGACGCCGCGGCGCACGAGATCATTGGGCGTCAGGCGATCGACGCGCTCGCCGCGATATTCGATCGTCCCCTTCGTCACTTCGCCGCGCTCGGCGGACAGCAGGTTGGAGATGGCCTTCAGCGTGGTCGTCTTGCCGGCGCCGTTCGCGCCGAGCAGCGCGACGATGCCGCCTTCGGCGACGTCGAGCGACACGCCGCGCAGCACGAGAATGACATGGTCGTAGATGACCTCGATGTTGTTGACCGACAGCGCGAGCCGGCGCGCCGGATCGGCTTCCTGTGGCATCGAGGTCATCGTCGTGGCGATCGAACGCCTACATTTCCTTGCTGCAGTCGCGCGGCGTGATCTTCTTCTCGGCCGCGTACTTCTCGGCACCCTGCTCGACCATCTTGTGCACGAGCGCACGGTCGCCCGCCATGAACGGCGTCAGCGTCTTGAACTCCTTGCCGTCCCACTGCTGGAACTTGACCATGCCCGAGCCTTCGTGGTCCATGCAGCTCGTCTTGACCGGCGGGAACAGGCCCGATGCGCCGAGCTCCTTCAGGCGCGCCTCCGACAGGTCGAGATGCTCGAGGCCCCAGCGCACCTGTTCGGGCGTCATCACCTTGCCCTTGCCGAAGTGATTCTGCGCCTGGCGAAACGCCTCGACGATCATGATCCCGTAAGTGATGCCGCGCGTGTGATAGATCGAGCCGATGCGCGACTTGTCCTCGAGGTTACCCTTGCCGGCGCCGTACACTTTCTTCTGGATTTCCTGCATCACCGGGAAATTGGTGCCGTACGCGGAGAACGCGGCCGTCACGTAACCCTTCGCCGCATCACCGGCGGGAACGACGTCCTCCTCGGAGCCGGCCCACCATACGCCGAGGATCTTGTCGCGCGGATAGCCGAGCTTCGCCGCGGTCTTCAGCGCCACCGGGTTCATGACGCCATAGCCCCACAGGATCACGTAATCGGGGCGAAGCTGCCGGATCTGCAGCCACTGCGATTCCTGCGTGTTGCCGGGCGGCGTGATCGGGATCTTCGTGAGCTCGAAGCCGTCGCGTGCGGCGAGCGCGTCGAGCACCGGAATGGGCTCCTTGCCGTACGCCGAGTCGTGATACATGAACGCGATCTTCTTGCCCTTGAGCTTCGCTTCACCGCCGGCCTTCTGTCCGAGGTAGGCGACCATCGCCGCCGCCTGGTCCCAGTACGTCGTGCCGAGCGGGAACACCCACGGGAACACGGCGCCGTCGGCCGAGATGGCGAGGCCGTAGCCGTTGGTCGTCATCGGTATCTTGTCGTTGGCGACGCGCTCGAACAGGCCATACGCGATGCCCGTCGACAACGGCTCGACGGTGCTTGCACCTCCGCGCCGGGTTTTCAGCCGCTCGTAGCATTCGACGCCGCGCGACGCGTTGTATTCGGTCTCGCATTCCTCCCAGGCGATCTTCACGCCGTTGATGCCGCCGTTCATGTTGACCAGCGTGAAATAGTCGATCGCGCCGCCGAAGTACCCCGACCCGCCGGCGGCATAAGGCCCGACCCGGTACGACAGGATCGGCACGTATTGCTCGTTCTGCGCGCCCGCCTGCATGGCCGCCACGGCCAGTCCCAAGCCGAGCAAGCCCTTCATCCAGCCCTTCATGTGGTTCCTCCTCGAATTTTTCGGCGCCCGTCGCGGGGCGAACTCGACCTGCCCGGCGAAGAATTGGCCAGACGCGGGAAGCTGTCAATACCGCACGGCCGTTTCGCCGGCACGCCGTTCAATGCGGGAACGGCCACAGGCGCAGCTTTTCCTTGGCGATCTGCCACATCCGCGCGAGCCCGAACGGCTCGACGATCAGGAAGAAAATGATCAGCCCGCCGAACACCATGAGCTGCAGGTTCGACCCGACGCTGCTCGGCACGCCGAGATGCAGCGTGTTGTCGAGGAACGACACGAAGATGCTTAGCGCAATCGGCACGATGACGATGAACGCGCTGCCGAGGAACGCGCCGAGCACGGTGCCGACGCCGCCGATGATGATCATGAACAGGATGCGAAACGACAGGTCGAGGCTGTACGCTTCCGGCTCCACGGTCCCGAGGTACGCATACGCGAAGAGCGCCCCGGCGACGCCGCAGTAGAACGAGCTGACCGCGAATGCGAGGAGCTTCGCGCGCATCGGGCGGATGCCGATCACCTCCGCCGCCACGTCCATGTCGCGGATCGCCATCCATTGCCGGCCGATGTTGCCGCGCGCCATGTTCTTCGCCGCGAACGCCATCAGCGTGACGATCGACAACACGAGCAGGTACTTTTCCTGGGGTGAATCGAACGCGTAGCCGGCGATCACCATCTGCTGTGCCGTGATGACGCCGGACGGATTGTGATTCGTGAACCAGCCGACCTTCGTCAGGCACCACAGGATGAAGAACTGCGCGGCGAGCGTCGCCACCGCGAGGTAGAAGCCGCGGATGCGCAGGCTCGGAAGTCCGAACACGATGCCGACCAGCGCCGCCATGATGCCGCCGCCGGCGAACGCAACGAGCAGCGGAATGCCCGGGATGCGCAGCGCGAAGTTGTAGGCCGCGAATGCGCCCACGGCCATGAACGCCGCGGTGCCGAGCGAAAGCTGGCCCGCGTATCCGGTCAGGATGTTGAGGCCGAGCGCTGCGAGGGCGAGGATCAGCGCGGGGATCAGGATCGCCGAAAAGAGGTACGGCGACGCCGTCAGCGGGATGCCGACGAACGCAACGAGCAGGATCAGCACGAGGGCGATGCGGTCCTGCCGAATCGGCATGATCGCCGAATCGGCGGCGTAGCTGCTCTTGAACTGCCCGGCTTCGCGGTAGAGCATTTAAATGGGGTCAGAGACGACTTTTGATGAAGGTTCGCATACCTGCCGGGTGTGACGAAAAGTCGTCTCTGACCCCATTTAAATGCGGCGGATGATCTTCTCGCCGAACAGCCCTTCCGGCCGCACGAGCAGGAAGGCGAGCGCGAGCACATACGGGAACCAGCCTTCGATTCCGCCGCCGACATAGGGACCGAGGTACACCTCCGCGAGCTTCTCGGTGGAGCCGACGATGAGGCCGCCGACGATCGCCCCGGGAATCGATTCGAAGCCGCCGAGGATCAGCACCGGCAGCGCCTTCAGCGCGACGAAGGTCAGCGCGAACTGCACGCCGTTGCGTGCGCCCCACAACAGGCCGGCCACGAGCGCGACGAAGCCGGCCACTGCCCACACGATGCCCCAGATCTGCTGCAGCGGAATGCCGACCGCGAGCGCCGCCTGGTGATCGTCGGCAACGGCGCGCAATGCGCGGCCGATGCGTGTGCGGCTGAAGAACAAGCCGAGTGCGGTGACGAGCACGGCCGCAATCAGCGCCGCCATCAGGTCGAACTTCGAGATGTTGATGCCGCTGCGATCCGAGATCCAGGCGATCGGCTCGTCCTGGATGCCGAGGTCGAGGCCGCGCACGTTCGCGCCCCACAGCAGCTGCGCGAGGCCCTCGATGAAGAACGACAGGCCGATCGTCGCCATGAACAGCGAAATCTGCGGCTGGTTCACGAGCGGTCGCAGCACGAGACGCTCGATCAGCAGGCCCGCGACCACCATCACCGCCAAGGTCACGACGAGCGCCACGCCGAACGACAACCCGTGCTCGGTCAGGCCGACGAACGTGAGCGCGGCGAAGAACACGAGCGAGCCCTGCGCGAAATTGAAGACGCCCGACGCCTTGTAGATCAGCACGAAGCCGAGGGCCACCAGCGAATACATGACGCCGGACAGCAGGCCGCCGATCAGCACCTCGAAGAAGAACTGGATCAATGCGCCACTCCGAGATAGGCGTCGATCACCGCCTTGTTCTCGCGGATCGCGGCCGGCACCCCGTCGCCGATCTTGCGTCCGTAGTCGAGCACGACGACGCGATCGGAGATGTCCATCACCACGCTCATGTCGTGCTCGATCAGCACGATCGTCGTGCCGTACTGCTCGTTGACGTCGAGGATGAAACGGCACATGTCCTGCTTCTCCTCGACGTTCATGCCGGCCATCGGCTCGTCGAGCAGCAGCAGCGTCGGCTCGGCGGCGAGCGCGCGTGCGAGCTCGACGCGCTTCTGCAGTCCGTACGGCAGGCGGCCCACCGGCGTGCGGCGGATGTGCTGGATCTCGAGGAAGTCGATGATCTCCTCGACCTTCAACCGGTTCGCCAGCTCCTCGCGTCGCGCACGTCCGAACCAGATCGCCTGCTCGACGAAGCTCGCCTTCATCTTCAGGTTGCGGCCGGTCATGATGTTGTCGAGCACGCTCATGCCCTTGAACAGCGCGATGTTCTGGAAGGTGCGCGCGATGCCTGACGCGGCCGCGGTGTGCGGATCGACGCCATGCCACTGGCGTCCGCGATAGGTGATCGTTCCGCGCTGCGGGCGATAGACGCCGTTGATCACGTTCAGCATCGAGCTCTTGCCCGCGCCGTTCGGGCCGATGATCGCGCGCACCTCATGCTCGCGGACGTCGAAGGTCACGTCGTTCAACGCCTGCACGCCGCCGAACGCCAGGAAAATGTGCTCGAGCGACAGGAGCACGTTGCCCGCGTCCCGTTCCGGCGCCTTCGGCTGATCGTGCGCCGCAGCGGGCGGGGGCTGCATCGTTGCGAGTGAATCGGGTGGCGCCGAAACGGTCATGCGGCCGCCTCCATCGCGACGTCCTGTGCCTTCGCATCCTCGATCCGCAGATCGGCCGCGACGAGCCCCGAGCGTCCGTCCTCGAACTTGACGAGCGTCTCGATGTGCTGCACGGCGCGCCCGGCGTAGAGCGCATCGATCAGCACCGCGTATTTCTCGGCGATGAATCCGCGCCGCACCTTGCGCGTGCGCGTCAGCTCGTCGTCGTCGGGGTCCAGCTCCTTGTGCAGGATGAGAAAGCGGCGCACCTGCGATGGCGCAAGACCGGGCTCGGCCGCGAGTGCCTCGTTCACCTGCTCGACGCAACGCCGGATCAGTTCGTAAACCTCGGGCTTGGCCGCGAGATCGGTGTAGCCCGAATACGCGATGCCGCGGCGCTCGGCCCAGTTTCCGACCGAGCCCACGTCGATGTTGATGAACGCGCAGACGCGGTCGCGCCCGGCGCCGAACGCCACCGCCTCCTTGATGTGCGGAAAGAACTTGAGCTTGTTCTCGATGTAGTTCGGCGCGAACATCGCGCCGTTCGCGAGCTTGCCGACGTCCTTCGCACGGTCGATGATCTTCAGTTGGCCGCCGGGGTCGACGAAGCCGGCATCGCCGGTATGGAAGTAGCCCTGCGCGTCGATCGATTCGGCGGTGGCATCGGGCCGCTTGTAATACTCCTTGAGCAGCATCGGCCCGCGCACCAGCACCTCGCCGTCGTCGGCGATCGCCAGCTCGACGCCGGGCGCCGCCTCGCCGACGGTGTCGAACTGCACGCCGCGGTCGGGTTGCAGGCACACGTAGGCGCAGGTCTCCGTCGAGCCGTAGAGCTGCTTCAGGTTGATGCCGATCGAGCGATAGAAGCGGAAGAGGTCGGGCCCGATGGCCGCCCCCGCCGTATAGGCAACGCGAATGCGCGACATCCCGAGCACGTTGCGAAGCGGACCGTAGACGAGCAGGTTGCCGAGCGCGTACTGCAGGCGATCGCCCGCGGGCACCTTGTCGCCGTCGAGAATGCGGGTGCCGCAGCGACGCGCGACGTCGGTGAAGTGGCCGAACAGCCAGCGCTTGATCGCACCGGCGTCCTCCATGCGGATCATCACCTGCGTCAGCAGGTTCTCGAACACGCGCGGCGGCGCAAAGTAATACGTCGGGCCGATTTCGCGGAGGTCGGTCATCACCGTGTCGCCCGATTCGGGACAGTTGATCGTGAACCCGACGTAGAGCCACTGCGCGAACGAAAACAGGTGATCGCCCACCCACGCCATCGGCAGGTACGACAGCACGCTATCGGACGGCTTCAGGCGATCGAACTCGGCGCTGCCTTTCGCCGCCGCGATGAATGCCGCGTGCGTCTGGCGCACGCCCTTCGGCTTGCCGGTGGTGCCCGACGTGTAGAGCATCCCCGACACGTCTTCGGCGCGGCCCAGCGCGACCTGCTCGTCGAAAAAGCCGGGATGCGCACGATCGTAGGCGCGGCCCCTCTCGACCAGCTGGTCGAAGCTCGTCACGCCGTCGTAATTGCGCAAGCCGCGCGGATCATCGTAATAGACGTGGCGCAGCGTCGGCACCTGCGGCTGCGCCTCGAGCAGCTTGTCGACCTGCTCCTGGTCCTCGACGAGTGCGTAGTCGATCTCGGCGTCGTTCAGCACGAACACGAATTCGGCGGCCGGTGCATCCTGGTACATCGGTACCGGCACGCCGCCGAGCGCCTGCGCGGCGATCATCGCCCAGTACAGCCGCGGCCGGTTGTCGCCGACGATGGCGAGGTGCATTCCGCGGCCGAAACCCTCCGCCGCGAGGCCGCACGCGATCGCGCGCACCTCGCCGGCCACGTCGCGCCATGACCAGGTCTGCCAGATGCCGAGGTCCTTCTCGCGCGTCGCCGGATGGTCGGGACGCACGTGCGCATGGTGCAGCATCAACCGCGGAAAGGTGTCGATCCGCTCCGCCATCCGTCGCTCCTTCAGGACGCCTCGGCATCAGGCGCGGGCACCATCAAGCAATCGGCGCTCCCATGCCGGGGCTCGACCTCTCGCCGGGCGGCATCGGAGCGGGCGGATATGTTACCCCGCGCCGGACGCAATCGGCCCGGCAGCGCCGGGACGTGTCGAGGCCGTTTACAAATTGCGGCGCGAGTCGATCGAGCGCGACAAGCAAATCCGCGCGAATCATCGCCTTGTCCGGGAGGGCTTGTTCATTGCTTGCGTCGACTCGTCCTCCCGCCCGGCATCACCGCGAAGAGGCTCGTAACGCCTACGAGGGCGCCCGAGAGCGAGGACGACCAACGATAAGGAGACGATCATGGTTCGAAACATGCGTTCGTGCCTGTTGCTTGCGGGGTTGACGGCGGTGTCCGGCGTCGCTTCGGCCGATGACGACGGCGGTACACGCTGCGCCGGACTGCCGAGCTACGCTGCGCTCAAGAGCGCGCTGATCGCGGCCGTCCAGGCCGAGACCAGCGGGCTCGATTTCCAGATGTGGGGAACGATCGTCGATCGCGACGGCGTCGTTTGCGCGGTTGCGTTCTCCGGCGCCGACCGGGGATCGCAATGGCCGGGCAGCCGCGTGATCTCGGCGCAAAAGGCAAACACCGCAAATGCGTTCGGACTGGACGGACTCGCGCTTTCCACCGCCGATCTCTATTCGGCGGTTCAGCCGGGCGGGTCGCTTTATGGGCTGCAACACAGCAATCCCGTCGATACGGACGCCGCGTACGGCGGCAGTCCATCGGCCTACGGAACCGCGCACGACCCGATGGTGGGACGGCGCATCGGCGGCGTCAACGTGTTCGGCGGCGGCCTCGGCCTTTACAACACGGGGCACAAGATCGTCGGCGCCGTTGGTGTAAGCGGCGATACGTCGTGCGCCGATCACATGATCGCGTGGCGCGTGCGCGCGAACCTCGGCTTCGATCATCTCGGCACGGTGGTTGCGGGACCGGCAAAGCTCTTCGCCGGCGATCCAACGCATCCGGACAACATCATCTACGACATTACGCCGAATCCTGCTGGGGGCACCGGCGTCAGCGCGTCGGGCTTCGGTCACCCGACCTGCCTCAACGTGGCCTCGCCATCGACATTGCCGCCGGTGAGTCAGTAGCCGGAGTTCCGAACACCGCGCATCCTGTGCCGGACGAATGCGCGCCGGCGCAGGATGCGGGCTGCTCAGTAGGGATTGGCAACCGGCAGCTCCTGTGCCGGATAAAGCGAGATCACCTGCGGACCGGCAGGAGTCAGGATCACCTCCTCCTCGATCCGCGCGGCCGACACACCGTCGCTGGCCGGGCAGTATGTCTCGACGGCGAACACCATCCCCGCCTTCAACTCGATCGGCTCCTTCAGCGAGTTGAGCCGCGAGATCAGCGGCCGCTCGTGCAGGCCGAGGCCGAGGCCGTGGCAGAAATTCAGCCCGAACGCGTCCATTTCGCTCGCGAAGCCGATGTCGCCGGCCGTGGGCAGCGACCTCGCGATCGTGTCGGTGGCAATCCCCGGCTTCAGCAACGCGATCGTGCGGTCCATCCATTCGCGTGCCTTGCCGTACGCGGTGCGCTGCGCCGGGGTCGCGCGGCCGACGCTGAACGTGCGGTAGTAGCAGGTGCGATAGCCCATGAACGACTGGATCACGTCGAAGAACGCCTGGTCGCCGGGGCGGATCAGCCGGTCGGTGAAGTTGTGCGGATGCGGTGAGCAGCGTTCGCCGGAAATGGCGTTGATCGCCTCGACGTTGTCCGAGCCCATCTCGTAGAGCCGCTTCGTCGCCAGCGCGACGATGTCGTTCTCGCGGATGCCGGGCTTCAGCGCCTCGGCAATGTCCTGGTAGACGCCGTCCACCATCGCCGCCGCCATGTTGAGCAATGTCAACTCGTCGATGTTCTTCACTTCGCGCGCCTGCAGCAGCGTCTGCTGCCCGTCGCGCACCTCGATCCCGAGCTTCTGCAGCTCGAAAAGCATCGGCGGCTCGACGACGTCGAGCCCGAGCGGCATGTCCGCCACGCCCTCCGCGTCGAGGATCGACTTGATCTCCTTCGCCGCATCGCGAAACAGCGTGAGGTCGGCGCCGGTGGCGCCGCGCAAGCCGAGCAGACCCGCGCGACAATGATCGTGATGAAGCCACGGCGCGTGCAGCCGGTGATGCCGCGCGGCCGAGCCGAAATCCCAGAGGTACGGATCGCCGTTGCCGGTCAAAAGCGAATAGCGCGTGAGCTTGTCGCGCGCCCATTCGCCGATCACCGTGCTCGTGATGTAGCGGATGTTGTGCTGGTCGAAGCACAGCAGCGCGCCGAGGCCGGAATGCGCGAGCGCTGCGCGCGTGCGCGCGAGCCGGTAGTCGTGCAGACGGCGGAAATCGACGCGCTGCTCGAAATCGACCTGCGTATGCCCGGGTGCGCCCAGCGGCCGGTCGAAGCGATGGTGCGGGTCGATGTCGTCGGGCCGCACGATCGTCGGCTCGGCTCGTCGCTTCGTCGCCATGGCGCGCTACCGCTTCCCGAACGCCTTGTTGTAGTAGCCGAGGTCGACGTATTTCATCGGGTCGGACAGCGTCTTGCGCGGCGTCGCGTATTTGCCGCGCAGTTGCAGCACCGTGGCGATACCGGCAACGTCCGGGGCGAGATCGCGCGACAAACCGCCCTTGCCCGACACGAGCAGCTCGTACGATCGCTTCGCGAGCGCGGGCGTCATGTCGCGGATGTGGGCGACCAGCAGCGCCTCGGCGATCTCGCGATTCGCGGGATCGTAAAGCCAGTCGGTCGCCGCCTTGTAGCCGCGCAGGAACCCGATCAGCGCCGCCTCGTGCTCGCGCGCCCAGCTGCGCCGCGCGAGCCCTACCGTTCCCTGGTACGCGCCCAGCGTTTCGGCGCTCGCGATACGGTGATAGCCGCGATTCTCGGCGAGCAGCTCGAACGGCGTGCGCAACAGCGTCGCGTCGTGCTTCCCCGCGACGAGGTCCCCGTAGCGGTTGGCGGTGCCGCCGGCGCGCACGAAGTTCACGTCGGATTCGGCGAGGCCACTGCGCGCAACGAGCTCGCGCACGACGAAGGCGAAGCCGGTGGTCATCGCGTCGACCGACACCGTCCTGCCCTTGAGATCGGTCACGCTCTTCACCGCCGGCGAGGCGACGATCGAGATGAAGCCGCCGTCGCCGCCCATGAACGCGAAGAGGTCGGGGTTGTCGGGAATCGACGCTTCGCCCTG
>Ga0207657_10003156_pt1 | contig 17625 bp, 22 predicted proteins | sample KBSC33metaG_FD_184316 | JGI IMG/M metagenome (GOLD analysis project Ga0207657, IMG submission 184316) | Corn rhizosphere microbial communities from Kellogg Biological Station, Michigan, USA - KBS C3-3 metaG (SPAdes) (version 2) | ecosystem: Host-associated > Plants > Roots > Rhizosphere > Soil ... | reverse complement strand
CGACGACTTCCATCGCTTCTACCACGAGTGCCGTGTCCTCGGCGACCCGGCGCAGGCGTTCCGGCTCGGGTTGTGCCGCGCGACGCAGCAGGTGATCGCACGCTCGCTCGACCTGCTCGGGATCGAAGCGCCCGAGCGAATGTGATCCGCGCCCCGGACGGCGGGCTGGACATGTCCCTTCGGGACATGTCCAGGGGACAGTCCCCTGGACATGTCCGGTTAGGACGTGCCGTTCGAGGCTCGGCACGACGGGTCATCGTTCCCGTCGCGCGCCGCCGTAGATACGGCGCACGATCTCCTCGATATCGGGCTCCATGATCTGCAGGTCGACGAGCCGCGCCGACGCCGCCACGGTCGAGGTCAGCTCGGAGGCGGAGCCACGGAAACGCAGCCACTGGCGCGGCCCGTCGACGCGCTCGACCCGTGCCCCGGGAAGCTCGAGCGGCGGCGCGGGCTCTTCGAGGTCGACCACGAGCGTCCGCTCGCCGCCGTAGCGCTCCTTCAGATCCGCGATCGTGCCGTCCCAGATCAGGCTGCCCTGGTCGATCACGAGCAGGCGGTTGCAGAGCCGCTCGATGTCGCCCAGGTCGTGCGTCGTCAGGAGCACCGTCACGCCCTCGTCCCTGTTGATCTCGACCAGGAAGTCGCGCACCCGCTGCTTCGCGACGACGTCGAGCCCGATCGTCGGCTCGTCGAGGAAGAGCAGCTCCGGCCCGTGCAGCATCGCCGCGGTCAGCTCGCCGCGGATCCGCTGGCCGAGCGAGAGCTGCCGCACAGGCGTATGCAGGAACGGGTCGAGCTCGAGTACCTCGCGGAACCGCGCGAGGCTCGCCCGGTAGCGGTCGGGGGGCACCTTGTAGATGTGCCGGAGAAGCTCGAACGAGTCGAGAAGCGGCAGGTCCCACCAGAGCTGCACGCGCTGCCCGAACATCGCGCCGATTCGTCGCGCAAGCTCGATCCGCCGGCGCGACGGGTCGAGACCCGCCACGGAGACGCGGCCGGACGAGGGGACGAGGATGCCGGTCAGCATCTTGATCGTGGTCGACTTGCCGGCCCCGTTCGGCCCCAGGTACCCGAGCAGCTCGCCGCGCTCGACGCGGAACGAGATCCCGCGCACGGCCTCGACGACGTGCCGCTCGCGGCGAAAGCGCCCGCGGCGGACGACGAACTGCTTGCTCAGCTCGTCGACCTCGATCATCCGCCGGCGCTTCGGTAGTGGCGAACGGCAAATCGCCAGGCGACGCTCGCGACGGCTGCCGCGCCGACGGCGACGAGCGGCGAGAGGAAGTCGACGGCGCGGGGGAGGCCGAGCGGATCCGGCTTGCCGAGGATGTACAGCGCCGGGAAGTAGCAGACGAACGCGAGCGGCACGACGTACGCGAGGAAGCGCCGCAGCCACGTGGACAGGATGTCGACGGGATACTGGGACATGAAGTTGCCGCCGTAGGTGAAGGCGTTCGTGAACTCGCCGCCGTCGGTCGTCCAGAACGCGAGGCAGCTCCCGACGACCCAGACCGAGCCGAAGATGACGATTGCCGACGGGACCATCACGATGAGCATCGCCACGCGCCCGGCGTCCCACGGGATGTCCAGCGCGCCGACCACGTAGGCGAGGACGATCGCCCCCTGCGTCGCCTTGCCGAGCCGGCGCAGCTGGAAGTCGGAGCCGATCACCTGGAAGAGGGTGCTCCGGGGTCGCACGAGCAGGATGTCGAACGTGCCGTCGCGGATCTTCTGCGGGAACTGGTCGAGATGGCCGATCAGGAGATCGGTCAGTGCGAACGAGATCGACGAGAACGCATAGAGGAACGCCACCTCACGGACCCTCCAGGTGCCGAGCTGCGTGACGTTGTGGAAGATCACGAGGACGGCGAGGAAGTCGATGAACGAGATCAGGAAGTTGCCGATCAGGTCGATCGTGAACGACAGGCGGTACTGGAACTGGGAGCGGATCTGCGCACCGACGAGTCGCCGCCAGACGAGGACCGGCTCAACCACCCTGGATCACCAGCTTGCCCCGTCCGGCGCGCAGCGTCAGCCGGCCGAGCGCGAGGAAGACCAGCGCCCAGAGCAGCTGCAGCGCGATCACTCCCGCGAGCGACGCGCCGTGGTGCTTGCCGAGCCAGATGTCGATCGGCGTCTGCATGATCGACGCGAACGGCAGGGCGCGCGCCACCACGCCCAGCCAGTGCGGGAAGAACGCGAGCGGCATCACCATGCCGGAGAGAAAGAGCGACACGGTCAGCGACACCATCATCACGCCGCGCACGTCGATGAACCAGAACGCGGACGAGTTGTAGAGGAAGCGAAAGCCGAGGCTGACGACGACCGCGAGGGTCACGCTGAGCACGAACGCGAAGGCGTCCCCCGCGGACGGGTAGTGGAGACGGAACACGACCGCTCCGATCGCGAACGGGATGAGACCCCTGAAGATGAAGTGGTAGGGCGCCCGGCCGAGGTCGTAGGCGAGCCAGTACCGCTGCGGGTCGAGGGGACGCGCGAGGTCGGTGGCGATCGACCCGTCCCGGATTCGGAGGGCGAGCTCCTGCCACCCGAACATGTAGACGGTCATGATCAGCGCCTGCGCGAGCCACACGTAGGTCAGCGTGTCGGCCGTGTCGTAGCCGCCGACGTCGCTGCGGTGCCGGTAGACGGCCAGCAGGATGTACGCCTGGATGAACCCGAAGATGGTGTTCGTGAACACCCCCGCGGCGGTCGCCCAGGGGTAGGCGGCATACCGCCGCCAGCCCCGTTTAGCGATCTCCCAGTCGAGGCGCACGCGACCACTCTAGGATCAGCGGTCGATGACCACGTCGCCGCCCGACCGCAACCTCGCCCTCGAGCTCGTCCGTGTCACCGAGGCCGCCGCGATGGGTGCCGGCCGCTGGATCGGACGCGGCGACAAGGTCGCGGCCGACCAGGCGGCGGTCGACGCGATGCGTGCGATGCTCGACACCGTCGTGATGGACGGCGTGGTCGTGATCGGCGAGGGCGAGAAGGACGAGGCGCCGATGCTCTACAACGGAGAGAACGTCGGCGAGGGCGGCGGGCCGAAGGTCGACGTGGCGGTCGACCCGCTCGAAGGCACCCGGCTGACCGCGCTCGGCCAGCCGAACGCGATCGCGGTGATCGCGGTCGCCGAGCGCGGCGCGATGTTCTTCCCCGGTGCCGCCGTCTACATGGAGAAGATCGCCGCGGGCGCCGACACCGTGCACGCGATCGATATCAACGCGACCCCGACGGAGAACGTCGCCGCGGTCGCGAAGGCGAAGGGAAGGCGCGTCACCGACGTCCGCGTCGTCGTGCTCGAACGCGAGCGGCACGAGGAGCTGATCGGCGAGCTGCGCCAGGCCGGCGCGCGAGTCAGCCTGATCCGTGACGGCGACGTTGCGCCCGCGATCGCGGCCGCCCGCCCGGGCACGGGCGTCGACCTCCTCTACGGCGTCGGCGGCACGCCCGAAGGCGTCATCTCGGCGGCGGCGCTGAAGTCCGTCGGCGGCGGGATCCAGGGAAAGCTCTGGCCGCGGACGCCGGAGGAGCGTCAGGCGCTCGTCGATGCCGGGCTCGATCCCGACCGCGTGCTGCTGACGGACGATCTCGTCGCGGGCGACGACGTGTTCGTCGCGGCCACCGGGGTCACGACCGGTGCGCTCCTTCGCGGCGTGCGCTACGTCAACGACGGCGCGATCACGGACTCGATCGTCATGCGCTCGCGGTCCGGCACCGTTCGCCGGGTCGAGGCGCGACACAACCTGAGCAAGCTGACGCATTTCACGGGAAGGGAGTACTGATGAGCATCGGTCTGGATGAGCTCGGTTACCACGAGCCCCTCTACATACTCGCGTTCGATCATCGCGGCTCGTTCGAGAAGATGGTCGGCGACGTCGAACGTGTTCCCGGGGCGAAGACGCTGATCTGGGAGGGATTCCAGCGCGCCGTCGAACAGGGCGCGCCGAAGCAGTTCGCCGGCGTGCTCGTCGACGGCCAGTACGGGCCTACGGTCGCACGCGAGGCGAAGGCGAGTGGGTACAAGCTCGCGATGCCCGTCGAGAAGTCGGGTCAGAACGAGTTCGACTTCGAATACGGCGACCGGTTCGGCGAGAAGATCGAGGAGTTCGACCCCGACTTCTCGAAGGTGCTCGTCCGCTACAACCCGGAAGGCGACCGGGCGATGAACGAGCGCCAGATCGAGAAGCTGCGTCGCCTCTCCGAATGGCTGCACGAGCATCACCGCAAGTACCTGTTCGAGCTGCTCGTGCCGGCGGAGCCTGCGCAACTCGAGAGCGTCGGCGGCGACACGGACCGCTACGACCTCGAGCTCCGCCCGCAGCTGATGATGGAGACGATCCTCCAGCTGCAGAACGGCGGCGTCGAAGCGGACATCTGGAAGATCGAAGGGATCGACGACCGCGAGGCGTGCAACGAGATCGCGCAGCTCGCGCGGCGCGACGGTCGCGACCGCGTGTCGTGCGTCGTCCTCGGCCGGGGCGCCTCCGACCAGAAGGTGGACGAGTGGCTCCGCGCAGGTTCGGGGGTCGACGGGTACATCGGCTTCGCGATCGGCCGGTCGATCTTCGGCGAGTCGGTCAAGGCCTACGCCGCCGACCCCGAAGGCTTCGACCGCGACGCCGCGGTCGAGAAGATCGCCGCCAACTACCGGCGGTTCATCGACGTCTACGAAGGAGCGGCGGCCGTGCGTTGACGGCCTGGCCGAATCCGGCCGCGGCTACAATCGAGCACGTCCGCGGGAGTAGCTCAGTTGGTAGAGCATCAGCTTCCCAAGCTGAGGGTCGCGAGTTCGAGCCTCGTCTCCCGCTTCGGCTCTGCACCACGGAAGGCGCCAAGGCTTGGGCGCCGAAGGCTGGGGTGGGCGCCAAAGGCTGGGCGCCAAAGGCTGGAAAGAGCGGCTTTCCGTTCCACACCGGCGGCCGAACCGGTCGGTGAAGCGTCGCGTGCCGGGCGTCGGCGTCGTAATCTCACGACTGGTCTTCCGGGGAGCCGGAGGCCGCAGAGGTCGGCGGCAGACCCCGAACCCTCTCCCCTTGGGGTCCGCCGCCGGCCTCGCGCACTGAGAGCATGTGTCCGGAGCGGCGCCGGATGCAACGCGTTCGGCGCCGGATTTACGAGACGTTTACGGGTGGCACGCGAAGGCGTGGTGTAGCCGGTCGGCCCGCCCTCTTCCCACCGAGGTCGCCGCGTGGGAAGCTCTTGCGATGCAGAGCCTGCTCGGCATCCCCGCGCTCGTCGTGATCGGTTCGAGTGTCTGGGTCGGAGCCGACGCTTCTCAGCGCGATTTCTCTGGAGACCGATTCGCCGACCGGACGTGGAAGTGGGTCGTCGGTTGTTTGCTCCTCTGGATCGTCGCGTTTCCGATCTACCTGGCGCGCCGGAACAGAAGCCCGATTCAGACCACAGGACGCAGGCGCGGAAAGATCGCCCGCAGGACTCGCAGCGGACCGGTGTTCTGGTGGGGGATCGCAAGCGTCGCTGCGCTGACACTCGGCGCGTTCGGGCCATGGGTGCGCGTTCTCGGAATCTCGGTCAACGGCACCGACGGATCGAATGACGGCTGGATCGTGGCCGGAATCGCACTCGTGGCGCTCCTCTGCGTGCTCGCGCAGCATCGAACCGCGCTGCTTCCTGTCGTGGGGCTGCTCGCCGGGCTGAGCGGAGTGGCGATCACCCTGTACGACCGGCACCATCTGACGACCGCGATCGACGACGCGGGCGTGTTCGGGAGCCTCGCCGGGGTCGGCTGGGGACTGAATCTCGCGCTCGCTGCTTCCGCGAGCGTCGCCGTTCAGGCGCTCGCCGCCGCACGGCACGTCCTCGACCAGACGCCGACGACGGCGCCCAGTAGGCCGATGAAGCTCGCTGCCGACGGCGGGTTGAATCTCAGGCACAAATCAGCGGTCTTCGGCGAAGCGGGCTCCGGCGAAGACGCGATCGCACCAGATGAGCAACAGGTCGGGGCGCCGGCCGGGTGGTACGTCGATCCTCGCGATCCGCAACGTCTGCGCTACTGGACCGGCGACAGCTGGAGCGACGCCACGGCGCGCGTCGACCAGAGCGTTCACTGAAGGGGCGACGTGAAGACCGACGTCGGGTCATTGACGCGTGGTCGCTGCCGCAGTACAAGCAAGGGGGATGCGGCGCTTCCTCCTCGCGGCTTGCGCCGCGGCCGTAGCCTCCGGGGCGGCAACCGCCGGCACAGTGCCGCCCGGTGCGACCGCCCGCTGCGTCGACGGGACGTACAGCTTCTCGCAACACCATTCCGGGACATGCTCCCATCACGGCGGCGTGGCCGCGTGGCTGGAGGCCAGTGCAACGCCCGCCGCGCCCGCCGCGTCAGCGGGCGTGACCATCCTTGTCCGACCGCGGACGAGGAAGGCACGCTGCACGCGCGGCGTGCTTGCAGACCGGCGCTGCTCGCCGGGTGCCTACTACAGCAGGCTCACGAAGGCCGTGATCTGCTCGCCGAGCTATCGAACGAGCTCGGTCCGGAACGTGCCGCAGACCGAGAAGTACGAGGTCGAGCGTGAATACGGCATGGCGTCGCGCCTGTACGGGCGCTCGATCGAGATCGACCACATCATCTCGCTCGAGCTCGGCGGCTCGAACGCGATCGCGAATCTGTTTCCGGAGCCGGGAAGCGGGGCGGCGAGCTACCACGCGAAGGACAGGCTCGAGAACCGGCTGCACAGCATGGTCTGCTCCGGCTCGATCAGTCTGTCGGCGGCGCGCCGCGGGATCGCGGCGAACTGGCGGCTGCTGTACCGCCGCGTCTTCGGCCGCACCGCGTAGCTCGTGTGAGGCGTCTACGTCGCGGTCGGATCGCGGCGGAGCAGCGCCCAGACGGCGGCGGCGTAGCCGAGCAGGACCGCGCCGATCCCGTAGGTGAGGAGCTTCATGACACGGGTATCGACAGCACCGGCCCGGAGCTGGAGGGGGTGTTTGAGCTCGAGCGGCCGGTGAGAGGTGATCCGCATGTCTCCCTTCCGAACGAGGCGGTTCCGCCGGATCGGCCTGCTGGTGCTCGCGTACGGGTGCTACCGGGCGATCCGTCGCCGCGCCGGTGGAGGAACGAGCGCAGACCGGGCGGCGACTCCTCCGGCCGCCGGGCCGAGACCGGTGCCGCCGGAGCGCTCGGCCGAGCGGGTCGGCGCGACGACCGCCCCGGTCGAGGAGATCGTTCCGGACGTGCGGGCGAGCCCCAGCATCGCCGACGACCCCGAGCTCGAGCGGCGGCGCGCGGAGGAGGCGGCCGTGCGCGAGCGCGAGAGCCGGGAGTCGGATGTGACGAAGTTCGAGGAGCTGCGACTCGCAGAGGAAGCCGCGCGTGCTGCGCAGGCCGCCGCGATCGGCGACGCTCCGGTGCACGAAGAAACGGCTGACCGCTGAGCCGTGCCGCGCGCGATCTGGACCGGCTCGATCTCGTTCGGCCTCGTGAACGTTCCGGTCCGCGCGTACAGCGCGGTCGCCGAGCACGGTCTGCATTTCCATCTGGTCCATCGGACCGACGACAGCCGGATCGGGTACGAGAAGATCTGCAGGAAGGAGGACAAGCAGGTCCCCGACGACGAGATCGTCAAGGCCTTCGAGTACGCCAAGGGCAAGTTCGTCTACATGGCCGACGAGGACTTCGAGGCCGCGAAGGTCGAAGGGTTCAGGACGATCGACATCCACGACTTCGTCCCCTACGAGCAGATCGATCCGATCTACTTCCGCCACACGTACTACGTCGGGCCGCAGGAGGGCGCCGAGAAGGTCTACTCGCTCCTCGTGCGGGCGATGGACGAGTCGGGGCTCGCCGGCATCACGAAGTTCATCATGCGCGACCGGCAGAACCTCGGCTGCCTCCGGGTGCGCGACGGGGTGCTGTTGCTCGAGCAGATGTACTTCGCGGACGAGATCCGGCCGCTCGCGGACCTGCGTCCGAAGAAGGCGCGGGTCGAACGGGACGAGCTCGAGCTGGCGCTGCAGCTGATCGACTCGTTCAAGGGAGACTTCGACGCGGCGAAGTACAAGGACACCTACCGCGATGCCCTGGCGAACGTGATCGAGGCGAAACGGAAGGGCAAGAAGGTGCACGCCGCGGCGGAGACCGCCGAGGAGGGGCAGCCGCCCGACCTGATGGAGGCGCTGCGGGAATCGCTCGGCGGGAAGCGGCGCGCGGCCTCGCCCAGACGTGGCCGCTCGACCGGCGACCTGGACGCGAAGACGAAGGACGAGTTGCTGCGGCTTGCGAAGCGCGCGAACATCGCGGGGCGCTCGCAGATGGACAAGTCCGAGCTCGTGCAGGCGCTCCGCGCCGTCGCCTGACTGACTACCGGCGGCAAGCGTCACGGCTGCGACGTGGCGTGCGCGTCTACCGTCTCAGCCAGCGCCGGCGCCGCGCCGGCGGTGCGGCGTCGTCCGCGTCGCTCGATCCCGCCTCCCGGAAGGGCTCGAGATCGTCGATGAGCTCCGGCTCGGGCGCCTCCTGCCCCGGCCCGGGATCGCCGGGTCGGTCTTCGACAAGCCGGTAGATCCCGTCGCCCGCGGTCTGCCAACGCTCCCCGAGCTGCTTCTGGAACCACTCACTATCAGGAGGATGATCCGACATACCGCAGAGCGATTTTACCGCTCGCAATCCCCTGACACCACTGTCCGACGATCTCGGCCGCTGCGATAGGGTCGCGTCGCATGCGTTTCCCCTGCGAGTGAAGGAGGACGAGGTGGCCCGGTCGATCCAGCTTGCCCAGGGCCTCGACAAGTACGAGGGCAGACCGGACGATCCGCGCGGCTGGACGAACGTCCTCGCGGACGTGCCGCTGTTCGCGGCGCTGAACGCGAGGCACCTCCGGAAGGTGGCGGCGGCCGCGCGGATCCGCCGCTTCCGCGACTCCACGGAGCTCATGCGCGCCGGCGAGCCGGGCAACGACATGCACGTCGTGCTCGACGGCGAGGTGGCGATCCGGCGGCCCGGCCGCTCGTCGCTCACCCTCGGGATCGGCAGCTTCGTCGGCGAGCTCGCGCTCCTGGACGGCGGCGTTCGAACGGCGACGGTGGTCGCGCGCGGGCCGGTGATCACCCTGGCGATCTCGCGCGCCCGCTTTCGCAAGCTCCTGCTCGCCGAGCCTCCGATCGCGGTCGCGATCGCCGAGGAGCTCGCGCGGCGACTGCGCTCGGCGAAGGACTAGCTCGCGCTCTCGCCCTGCCCGAAGTGCGGCCGCAGCCGCGCCGCCGTCCGCTCGAGCGCCTCGGGCAGCACCTTCACGTCTCCGAGCACCGGCATGAAGCTCGTGTCGCCGTTCCAGCGAGGGACGACGTGGAGGTGGACGTGCTCCTCGATGCCGGCGCCGGCTGCGCGACCGAGGTTCCAGCCGAGGTTGTGCCCGTGCGGCGCGTACTCCTTCCGCAGCGCCTCGACGCCCAGCGCACCGAGGCGGTGTACCTCGAGCGCCTCGTCGTCGCCGAGCGCCCCGAAGTCGCCGATGTGACGCTTGGGCGCGACGAGCAGGTGGCCCGACGAGTACGGAAACTTGTTCAGCACGACGAGCGCGAGCGCTCCCTCGTGCACGAGGAGCTCGGGCTCCGGCTCGCAGAAGATGCAGCGGGCGAGCTCGTCGGCCTGCTGCACGTACTCGAGGCGCCACGGCGCCCACAGCGGCTTCGGCAAGGCGCCTAGATCCAGCGCTTGAGACGGAAGAAGGCGAGCAGCCCGGCGAGTGACGCGAGCATCCCGGCGAAGATCACCCAGAAGGCCCAGACCGACTCGAAGCCCGGGAAACGCACGTTCATGCCGAAGAAGCCGGTGATCAGGGTCAGCGGGAGCAGCACGACGGAGAAGACGGTCAGGATGCGCAGCACGTCGTTCTGGCGATGCGAGATCACCGACTCGTTCGTGTCCTCGAGCGCTTCGACCACTTCCTTGTAGTTGTCGAGGATGTCCCAGATGCGCTCGGCTGCGTCGACGACGTCGTCGAAGTAGAGCTCGAGCTCCTCGGGCAGAAACCGTTCCACGTGCCGCTCGAGCAGACGGAGCGTCGAGCGTTCCGGCTTGACGATCTTGCGGTACGAGATGATCTCCTGCTTGACGTTCGAGATGTCGCGTACCACCTCCTCGGACCGACCCTCGAAGACGTCGTCCTCGAGCGAATCGAGCTTGTGCCCGATCTTGTCGAGGATGGGGAAGCAGTAGTCGAAGAGGTCGTCGAGCACCTCGTAGAGCAGGCGGCCGGAGCCCTTCGAGAACAGCTGCTCGCAGAACGCCTCGTCCTCCTCGCAGCGGCGGAAGAGCCGCGTCAGCGGCAGCAGCTCCACGGTCGGCAGCGTGACGAGGTAGTCGGGACCGATGAAGAAGTCGAGCTCCGCCGCGTTCAGCCGCTGGATCGTCCGGTCGTAGACCGGGAAGTGCAGCACGCCGAAGAGGTACCCCTCGTCCGCGTAGTCGTCGATCTTCGGCCGCTGGCGCTTGGAGAGGACGTCCTCGACGTCGAGCGGATGCCAGCCGAACCGCTCGGCGAGCGAGCCCGCATACATCGAGTCCGGTGCGTCCAGATGGATCCAGGTGAGACCGGCCGCGCTGAGCTCAGCGGGCGCGGCCGGCGGCGCCGTGACGGCGACGACGGTTTCGCGCCCACGGGCGCGACGGATGCGAGGCAGGCTCGGCATCGGTACTCGGCGGATCCTCGATCACAGGGACCACGGGCATGTTCGCCATTCTACTCCCCTTTCCCGCTCAAACCGCCGCGGTGAGCGGCGTCCGGCGCACGCCGGAAGGGATGAACCGCTCGAGCACGAGCGCCGACGCGCCCATCCCGAAGGCCGCGGCGGCGGCCGCGAGCCAGAGCCCGTGCGGTGCGAGCGCGAGCGCGAAGCCGCCGGCGGCCCGGCCCGCTGCTCCGCCGAGCTGGAACGCGAAGCCGTTCAGCGCGAGGTACCGGCCGAGCAGTCCCGGCTTCGCGAGGTCTGCGATCAAGGCGTTCTGCACGGTGCCGTGGAAGCATTCGCCGAAGCCGAAGATGGCGAGCGCGAGCGCGAAGACCGCCGTCGCCGCCGAGCCCGAGAGCCACCAGCCGCCCGCGAACACGATCAGCCACGCGCCCGCCCAGATCGACCCTTCGACCCCGTAGGCCGCCATCCGGCGGCGTCCCTCGAGCCATTTCGCGACGGGCAGCTGTGCGACCACGATCACGAGCGTGTTCGCGAGGAAGCACAGTCCGATCCCGCGCTCGTCGACGTGCGCGACGTTCTTCGCGAACGCGGGGAAGATGTCGCCGAGGAGCGAGAAGCCGACGGCGATCAGCGACGCGTTGAGGAGGATGTAGCCGAGGAAGGTCTTGTGGCGCAGCACGAGCCGGTACCCGCCGCGTCCCTCGCCCGACGCACGGCGGACATGCGGCGGCGACGGGACGAACCGCAGCGCCACGAGGTAGCCGCCGAACGTGAGCGCGTCGATCGCGAAGAGGAGCTGATAGGTGCCGGGATGGGCGGTCGTCGCGATCAGCCCGCCGACGACGCCGCCGACGCCGATTCCGAGGTTGTTCAGCACGCGTTGCATCGCATACGCGTTGTGCCGTGTCTCGCGCTCCGTCAGCGCTGCGACGAGCGTCGCGTGGCTCGGCCAGAACGAGCCGTTGCCGAGCCCGGCGAGCGTTGCGGCGAGGAAGGCCGCCCCGGTCGAGTGCACGAGCGCGAACCCGCCGAAGCCGGCCGCCGAGACGACCATCGACGCCACGAGTACGCGTCGTGGACCGAGGTGGTCGATCAGGGCGCCGGACGCGGGGCCCGCGACGAGCCCGGCCACCGACGTCGCCGCCAGGACGAGCCCGGACGTCCCCAGCGGGATGCCTCGTACGTTGTGGAGGTAGATCAGCAGGAACGGGAAGACGACGCCGTTTCCGAGCGCATTCGCGAAGCTGCCCGAGAGGAGGGTCCAGAGCTGCCGCGAGAGATGTGGATCGAGGGAGCGCAGGTAAGAGGCTCTCGACGTCCGCACCGTCGATCAAGGCTACAGTCGGCCCGGTGACCACTCGGTGGTGGGAGATGCGACCCGCGCAGAGTCTCAAGCCGGCGAGCTACGTCTGCCCGTTCTGCGACGGCATGCTCCACGCGACGAGCGAGCACGCGCTGATCGCCCCGGAGGGAGATCTCTCGAAGCGGCGGCACGCGCACATGGACTGCGTCCTCGCGGCGCGGAAGCGCGGGGAGCTGCCGACGCGCGACGACTGGCGTGCGCGGACGAAGGGCGTGCGCTGATGCCGGAGCGCAACAGGCGGCTCCGCGCCGTCGTCGAAGCAGGCATCGCGGTCAGCTCCGAGCTCTCGATCGAGACGGTCCTGCAGCGCATCGTCGAGGCCGCAGCCGAGGTGACCGGAGCGCCCTACGCAGCGTTGGGCGTGATCGACCGGACCGGGAAGGAGCTCGAGCGCTTCGTCACGACCGGCATCCCGCACGAGGAGCACGCGCGGATCGGCGAGCTGCCACGCGGGCGCGGGATCCTCGGCGTGCTGATCCACGACGCCCAGACCCTCCGCCTCGACGACTTGACTCAGGATCCACGGTCGGTCGGCTTCCCGCCCAACCACCCGCCGATGCGGAGCTTCCTGGGCGTTCCGATCCTGCTGCGCGGCGTCGCGTTCGGCAACCTCTACCTGACCGAGAAGGACGGCGGCTTCACGGAAGAGGACGAGGAGCTCGTGCAGCTGCTCGCCTCGCAGGCGGCGGTCGCGGTCGAGAACGCTCGGCTCTACGAGTCGGCCACGCGCTGGTCGCGCCAGCTCGAGCTCCTGAACGGCATCGGTGCGGCCCTGATCGGCGAGCTCGAGATCGACCGTCTCCTGACGCTGATCGCGACGAGCCTGCGCGACCTGATCGACGCGCGGATCGTGCTGATCGTGCTTCCCGTGCCCGGCGACGCGCTGCGCATCGAGGCGGTTGCCGGTGAGGACGCCGCACAGCACGTGGGCTGGTCGTTCCCGCAAACCGTCTCGAAGGCGGGCCGGGTGTTCGAGCGCGGCCGCAGCGAACGTGTCGACGAGCTGCTCGACGATCCGGAGGTCGACCAGGAATCGGCGCGCCGGTTCCGCGCGCGCACCGGGATCTTCGTGCCGCTCGTTGCACGCGGCCGGCCGATCGGCGTGATCGTCGCGCACGACAAGCTCGGGAAGGACATGCGCTTCGGCGACGACGACCTGCGAACCGCGGAGCAGTTCGCGGCGCGCGCCGCGATCGCCGTCGACCTCTCCGAGCGGGTCGCCGGCGACGCCCTGCGGCGGGTCGTGCGCGGACAGGAGCTCGAGCGGACGCGGCTCGCGCGCGAGCTGCACGACGAGACCGGTCAGGCGCTGACCTCGATCCTGCTCGGATTGAAGGCGGTCGAGGAGGCGAAGGACGACGCGGCGCTGCGATCGGCGGCGGCGGAGCTCCGCGAGCTCGTCGTCGCGACGCTGCAGGACGTGCGACGTCTCGCGGTCGAGCTCCGTCCGAAGGCACTCGACGACTTCGGGCTCGTCGCCGCCCTCGAGCGCCTCGTGGAGACGTTCGCCGACCGAAGCGGGATCAAGGTGCATCTGGAGGCGCAGCTCGGCGACGCGCGGCTGGCGGGGGAGACCGAGACGACCCTCTACCGGATCGTCCAGGAGTCGCTGACGAACATCGTCAAGCACGCCGACGCGAACACGGTCAGCATCATCCTCGTGCGTCGCCGTAATCTGGTCTCCGTGCTGATCGAGGACGACGGCCGCGGTTTCACCCCGGACGAGCGCGACGGCGGGCTCGGCCTCGTCGGGATGCGCGAGCGGGTCGCGCTGATCGGCGGCAGGCTGACGATCGAATCGAGTGAGGGCGCAGGAACGACCCTCGCGGTCGAGGTGCCCGGCGGGTGAGCATTCGCATCGTCGTGGTCGACGACCATGCGGTGGTCCGCACCGGGCTCCGGCTGCTCCTCGACGCGGAGGACGACCTGGAGGTCGTCGGCGAGGCCGGTAACACGCACGACGCGGTGTTCGAGGTGCGTGCGCAGAAACCCGACGTGATCCTCCTCGACGTCGTCATGCCCGGTGAGAGCGGTATCGAGGCGCTGCCGAAGCTCAAGCACGAGGCGCCGGAGGCGCACGTGCTGATGCTCTCGATGCAGGACGACCCGCGCTACGTGCACGAGGCGTTCGCGGCCGGAGCGGACGGCTACGTGCTGAAGGAGGCGGCCGACGCGGAGGTGGTGGCGGCGGTGCGTGAGATCGCTGCGGGAGGCAGCTACGTGCACCCGGCGCTCGGCGCGCGCATGGTCGCCGCCGATGCGGCGGAGCGCGCGCGGGAATCGGCGAATCCCTTGTCGGATCGCGAGCGCGAGGTGCTCCGGTTGCTCGCCCTCGGCCATACGAACCAGGAGATCGCCGGCCTGCTTTTCATCTCCGTCCGCACGGCGGAGACGCATCGGGCCCACATCATGCAGAAGCTCGGCCTGTCGACCCGCGCCGAGCTCGTGCGGCATGCGATCGCCCAGGGCCTGCTCGAGAACGACGCCTGAGAAACGACCCGGGCCGCCCGAAGGCGGCCCGTGGTCGACACGCGCGAGGGCGCGAGTCAGGCGACGACCGGCTGATGCTGGTGCCGCAGGAACGGGATTGCGGTTTCCGGGTTCCGGAGAGCTCCGCCGACGGCGAGGATCGCGAAGCCGATGCCGGTCAGGAGGAGGGCGAAGCCGACGACCAGGCCGAAGAGCGAGATCTGCTCGGCCAGGTAGCTCGTGTTGAGCGCCGTCGTCAGGGCGGTCTCGGTGACCCAGACGTTGCGGGCCGCGTTGTCGACCGGCCTGCCGTTCGACTGCAGCGCGGCGGCGGCGTCGTTCGTGCCCTTGCCGTCGGCAGTCGCGTAGTGCGGCATCTGCGCGTACGGCACGCCGCCCGTCGCCTCGAGGGCATGGATCCGCATGTAGCTCGCGAAGCACCGGGCGCGTGCGCCGTCGTTCACGGGCTTGCCGGCAACCGAGCACGTCGGGAAGGTGATGCCCGTGAGCCCGGCCTTCGCCGCTTCCGTCTTGATGCCGGACGGCGTCATGTCGGGCGTCCCGACGATCTGCTCCAGCTTGAGGCTGTCGCGGACGGTGCTCCGTCCGTTGATGCTCATGGCGATCGTGACAGCGCCGAAGACGATCAGGACGGCGGCTGCGACGAGGCCTCCGATTTCGAATGTCTTGCGCATCTCGCGCTCCCTTCCCTCGCGGTCGAGTCCTGTGCCCGGCCTTTGTGGCAGCACTCTGCGGCGGGCGGCGAGAAGCGGAATCGGGGGAGACGCCGAACTCGTTTGCGGAAAAGCCGTACTAGCGGCGCGAGAAGATCACGAGCACCGCGAGCTGCTCGTACGCCGTGAAGCGATGATCGGCGCGCGCAGGCACGAAGATTGCCTCGCCCTCGCCGACAGGGAACTGCTTCCCCTCGATCTCGAGGACGCCGGATCCTTCGAGCACGACGTAGACCTCGTCGTCGTCGTGCGGCTGCTGCCGGTCTGCATCCGGCGCGACGAGCACGTAGACACCGAGCTCGAGGCCCGGGCTCGTGTGGACGATCTCGTACCCGCCGCCTGCAGCCTGCAGCCGCCTCTTCGCCGCCTCGACGCCGAACGCACCGTCCATCGGTACGCAATCTAACTGTGGGTTTTTGCTGATGCGGCATTCGACGGGCGAGGGCACCCTCCGGCCATGAACGCGACGACCTATGCGATGGCCTGGAGCGTCGGCGAGGGGAAGCGGAACGCGGGCCGGATCGAGCTCGACGCGGATGCCTTGCAGGTTGGGCCGCATCTGCGCGTCGACCTGCAGGACGTGACCGACGTCCAGTTGCGACGCGGCGTCCTCGTGGTGGCATACGGCGGCCGGGAGCCGCTCGAGCTCGTGAGCCTCGATCGTCCCGGGACCCTGCGCGAGCTCGCCGACCTGCTGAGCGAGGCGACCGCCTCCACGCGTCCCGGCCGCGTCGGGCACCACTGATCCAAGCGCCGCCACAGACGCCTGAGGCTGTGCGTGAGACGATCGAGTCGTGAACGTCACGCGATGTCGGCGAGCGCGGCGAGATCGGCGACGTCCTTTGCCGCCTCCGCGGGTGCTTCGCGCGCTCGTTGCTTTCCGTCGCGAAGCAGCTCGAGTGGGACGGGAAGCTTCTGCGGCCTCAGCGCGCCGGACGGCGGGCATCGAACCGCCCAGAGTGGCCGGATCTTTCTCGATTCTTCGGCCCGCTGTCGGGGGCGTATAGTCGGTCCCCCAAACGGAAGCGAGGCTGAAGATGGCTGTCGGCATCCGCATCAAGCTCCTGGGGATCACCGAGGAGCAGTTCGACAAGGGCCACGATCAGATCAATCCTGGTCGCACGCCGCCGAAAGGGCTCCTGTTCCATGCGTCCGGCCCCGTCGAGGGCGGTTGGGGAATCGTGGACTTCTGGGAGTCGCGTGCGGACTTTGACGCGTTCGCGGCGCGCATTCCCGAAGGGTTCGCGGCAGCGGGCGTCCAGCCGCAAGGGCCGCCGGACATCCACGAGTTCCCTGTCCACGAGACGATTTCGGCCTAAGACCCGCGCTTGCCTGCCTCGACGGGCGCGGCGCGCCGTATGTCGGCCGTCGAGCCCGTGGAGGGCGCGCGACGTCGCGCAGTCGAACGATGCGCCGGCGAAGGCGATCCCTTCTGCGTGTCGTAGTTCGCCGGCCAGGGCCTGCCACAGGACCGCCGTGAAGGTGAACTGCGAACCGACTCGCGGCCGGCGCGGCGGTACCTGCGAGCCAGCTCTCCGGCCGCGCGGGCGACGTCCTCGCCGACTGCGACCCAGGAGATCGCGGAGAAGAACTGCTCGAGTGCTGGGAGTTCGTCGCCTCGGCGCTTGGCGTCGACCGTGAGCGCACAGACGATGCCGTTCGTGCTGCGTTCAGTGCGCGCCGCTTGACGGCCTCGGAGAAGGCGTGACACAGTCGCAAGCTCCCTAGCGTGGAGGATGACCGTGAGCCTGCTCGTCCGTTTCGTACCTGACTCATTGACCGCAGATCAGTACGACAAGGTCGTCGGCCGACTGCAAGAAGAAGGCATCCAACCCGCCGAGGGACTCGACTACGAGATCTGTTACGGCTCAGGCGACAAGATGCGGGTCAGCCTGGTGTGGGACACCCAGGAGCACTTCGAAGCATTCGGCGCGCGCCTGATGCCGATCCTTGGCGAGTTCGGCATCGACCCCGGCCAGCCGGAAATCGTCCCCGTGCACAACATCATCAAGCGCTAGCCGCGCGGCAAGCGGGAATGCCGCGTCGGTGCTGATTCCCGGCTGAACCGAGGCGCGGACTCACAGGTGGTGCTGAACGCACACGGCTGAGCGGGTTGGTACTCGGGGGAGCATTGCGACGGTCGTCATCTCGGGCCGATCCGCGTGCACCCCCGCATTCCCGATCGTGCGTTCGACTGCGACATCTTCAGCAAACGCAATCTGAAGCCCACCGGAGTGATTGCGGCCCGTCCGGTGTTGACATTCAGCGTTGACATCGTCCGCGCCGGCCACCGGCGGGATGCGGGGATTGGCTCTGCGACTAGTGCGCCCGGCAGGAATCGAACCTGCGACCTTTCGCTCCGGAGGCGAACGCTCTATCCCCTGAGCTACGGGCGCGGGG
>Ga0207657_10003155_pt1 | contig 17626 bp, 13 predicted proteins | sample KBSC33metaG_FD_184316 | JGI IMG/M metagenome (GOLD analysis project Ga0207657, IMG submission 184316) | Corn rhizosphere microbial communities from Kellogg Biological Station, Michigan, USA - KBS C3-3 metaG (SPAdes) (version 2) | ecosystem: Host-associated > Plants > Roots > Rhizosphere > Soil ... | reverse complement strand
TCGAAGAACTTCAGCACTTCCTTGCCCTTGGCGGCATCGACCTGAACCTTATGCATCAGAATGAACGACGCGCCGGTAATCGGCCAACTGTTCTTGCCTGGCTGGTCGGTCAGTACGACTGCAAAGCCCGGAGTCTTGGCCCAATCGGCGCCCGCAGCGGCGGCCTTGAAATTATCGTCGTCCGGCTGCACGAACTGGCCGTCACGATTCTTCAACTGGACGTAGCCCATCTTGTTCTTTTTCGCATAAGCATACTCGACATAACCGATCGAGTTCTTGATGCGCTGGACGTTGGCGGCTACGCCTTCATTACCCTTGCCGCCCACGCCAACCGGCCATTTCACAACCGTGCCCGAACCCACCTTGGCCTTGAAGTCCGCGTTCACTTTGGACAGGTAGTCAGTAAACAGGAAGGAGGTGCCGGAACCGTCAGCACGATGCACTACCGTGATGTCTGTCGCAGGCAGCTTCACGCCGGGATTCAGGGAGGCTATCTCGTTCGCATTCCACTTGGTGACCTTGCCAAGATAGATGTCGGCGACAACCGGACCGGTCAGCTTCAGTTGACCGGGGGCGATGCCGTCCAGATTCACGACCGGTACCACGCCCCCCATGATCGCAGGGAATTGCATGAGGCCATCTGCCTCGAGTTCTTCCGCCTTCAAGGGCATGTCGGACGCGCCGAAATCTACAGTCTTTGCCTTGATCTGCTTGATACCGCCGCCAGAGCCGATAGATTGATAATTCAGACCGTTGCCGGTGGCTTTCTTGTACTCTTCCGCCCACTTTGCATAGATCGGGTATGGAAAAGTCGCACCGGCACCGGTAATGTCAACCGCAACGGCGGAGGTAAAAGCTGCTGCTGCGCCGGCGGCAACCAGTGCTGCCGAAAGGAATTTGCTCAATCGCATAGGTGACTCCTTGAAAGTGTCAGTGAAGGCAGCGCGAACTGTAACGAAGGATTGTGACGGCTTTATGACAGTGGAAAAGTGGCATGTCATAAATGGCCAGACGGGGATCCGTTGTCATCAAACCATCAAATTTGGGGCATTTTTCACAATTGATTGCAAAAAAGTCCACATTTGTGATGCGTGAAACAAGACCTCTTTATAGAGCAAACGACACTGCATGCAGCACGAGACCCACCAAGCCGCCGACTAGTGTGCCGTTGATGCGGATGTACTGCAGATCTTTCCCTACATGCAACTCCAGTTTACGTGACATGGTGTCCGCATCCCATTTCCGGATCACCCGCGCCACCAAGTCAGCAATCATCTCCCGCCGTGCGACGATCGCTTCGGTTGCAACAATCCGTATCCACTGATTGAGCTTGACTTGCACACGCTCGTCCTGCAGCAGTTCCCGGCTGAAAGCGCGAAATGCCTCCTCAAGCCTGGCAACCATCTGTGAACCTTCCGAAGCAATATCGGCGACAAGACGCGAGCGAATGAGATGCCAAAGCTCGACGAGGTAGCTACGAAACAATGGGTGACCGACTATCTCACGCAGGATACCGTCGAGTTTTTCCTCATACTCCGGGGATGTCCGCAGGCGCTCGATCAGATTTTCCACAGAATTCTGGAAACGCGTGCGCCATTCGCTATCCCCTTCCCGCATTTCATTCAACGTATCCTGCAGCGCGTCCAGCAATCTTTCGTAAAGCTTTTCGTCAACCGCCTTGGGGAGCCAGCGCGGGCTGCTTTCGTGAATCTTCCAACGGATATAGGACTTATTGTTCTCTAAGGCATCGGCCGCCATCCGTACCAACTGATCGAACAAAGCTTCATGATGCTTGCTCGCGACCAGCAGCGAAACAATCTCTGCCAGCGCAGGGGCGAACTTCATGCCTTTAAGAACGACACTCATCCGATGCTGGATAAACTGCTGCACGTCTTCGTCTTCCACAATGCGCAACAGTACGGGAATACTGCGCACGAGTTGACGAGAAACCGCTTTGCTGTTGGCAGAGTCAGAGAGCCATGTAGCAGCGGCACCAGCGAAATCGATGGGAAGCAACTCTTCACGAATGATTTCCTGGGTAATGAAATTCTTCTCAAGAAAGTCCGACAGGCTATCTCCGATGCGATCCTTGTTGCGAGGAATAATGGCTGTATGAGGAATCGGCAAACCGAGCGGGGAACGGAACAAGGCAGTAACAGCAAACCAGTCGGCCAAGCCGCCGACCATCGCTGCCTCGGCGAAGGCAGCAACGAAGGAAAGCCAAGGAAAATGTGACTGCAAGCTGCGCGCGACCCCAAACAGGATCGCCATCAACACAAGCAAGCCCGTGGCCAGCACGCGTGTCTTTTTAAGCTGGACAACCTGTTCCTGTTCTTGCATTGGATAACGATTCATCGAGAACGGATACCGTTTCGAGCATGAGCTGATGCTTTTGGTTCATGTTTAACAATAGCGGCAGCACAGATTCAACGACTCTATTTTCTATACGAATGAACGTTTGTTGAGCTTGACCAGCGGCAGGAGCAGGAACAGATCCGCACAGTGGAAATCGGCATCCCATGCCGGTTCACCGCAGATCCAGGCGCCATGGCGCATATAGCCTTTGAGAAGGGGAGGCACTTGACCATGCTGACAGCATTCCAAGTGATGGAGTGGGAATGGCACATGGGGCAGGACGCGATATTCAGGCGGAGCCAGATGCGTCCTCGACAGTGACTGGCAAACTGCAGCAGCATTATGACCGCCGTCTGCCAGGATGATGCTGGCGCTACCAATAAGATAGTCACAACGCTCCCGCCGCATGTAAGCAACGATACCCGCCCACAGTAACATGATGACGCCACCATTGCGGTAGTCTGGATGGATGCAAGCTCGACCCGCTTCGACAATGCGAGCGCGAAAACGATTCAGGTGCGCAAGATCAAATTGCTTTTCGGAGTGAAAACTGCCGATTTCACGCACACCAGCCGTACTCAGCAGACGATAGGTACCCACTACTTTCAGCGTGCTCGAGTCGCGAACAATCAGATGGTCACAGTAAGCATCGTATTCATCCGCATCCAAGCCGTCATCATTTGACAAGGCAGTCAAGCCCATCGCTTCGATGAAAACCTTATAGCGCAGGCGCTGGATTTCCCGTAGCTCTTCCCGCGTGGTGGCGATACTCAGGGACAGCTTGGGAAAGTTTGTACGCGCATCGGCAGTGATATTCAGCATTCGCATTCATCGTCCTCGAACATTCGACGGGCGAAGCGTAGCGAAGGAATGCTTCAATGGAATGACGGTTTGATGTCCGCACCATGACATTCAATCATGCACAGTCATCATCTATGATTTTTCGGTAGTCGCGCTCCTCTGGCCATTTGTGCGCAGGGACAGAAATTGTAGCGACCAATACCGAAAAAAGAAAAGCCGCCCAAGGGGGCGGCTCACTCAGTCACTGCTAAATTCCATTTGGCGGAAAGGGAGGGATTCGAACCCTCGATACGGGAGAACCGTATACTGGATTTCGAGTCCAGCGCATTCGACCACTCTGCCACCTTTCCGTTCTGGTCGATTTGCGGCCGGGAGAGCCGCAAAGCACGAAATTATAACAGAGTATCGTTCGATACGGAACAACCACATTTCCGCGTCATCGATCTCCGCCCGCCAATATTTCCCCTAATTATGATTAGGGGAAATACATCAAGCTCATACTAACTGCTTCAGACCACCCATGTAGGGCTGCAGCACTTTCGGAATGTCTACGCTGCCGTCGGCCTGCTGGTAGTTTTCTAGGATGGCAACCAACGTACGCCCCACCGCGAGGCCGGAACCATTGAGCGTATGCAGCAGTTCCGGCTTGCCCTGCGCATTGCGGAAGCGGGCCTGCATGCGGCGTGCCTGAAAGGCTTCGCAATTCGATATCGACGAAATTTCGCGATAGGTGTTCTGTGCAGGCAACCACACTTCAAGGTCGTAAGTTTTGGCTGCGCCAAAACCCATGTCTCCAGTGCACAACGTAATCACACGATAGGGCAGGCCAAGCTTCTTCAAGATGTTTTCAGCATGGCTGACCATTTCTTCGAGCGCCTCGTAGGACTTTTCAGGGTGCACGATCTGCACCATTTCGACCTTATCGAACTGGTGCTGACGGATCATGCCGCGCGTATCACGTCCGTAGCTGCCTGCTTCCGAACGGAAGCATGGCGTGTGGGCGGTGAGCTTGATCGGCAAGGCATCGGCGGCAATGATCTCGTCGCGCACCATGTTGGTCAGTGACACTTCCGAGGTCGGAATCAGGTAGAGCGATTCGCCCTCGCCTTCCTGTCCGCCCTTCTTCACTGCAAACAGATCTGCTTCGAATTTCGGCAACTGGCCCGTGCCGCGCAGTGAGTCTGCGTTGACAATGTAGGGCGTGTAGCATTCGGTATAGCCGTGCTCGCGAGTGTGAGTGTCGAGCATGAACTGGGCAAGCGCGCGATGCAGTTGCGCGATGCTTCCTTTCATCACTGCGAAGCGCGAGCCCGTCAGCTTGGCGGCGGTATCGAAATCCAGTCCGAGCGCAGCGCCGACATCCACATGGTCCTTCACTTCGAAGTCGAAGGTACGCGGCGCACCAACCTTGCGCACTTCCACGTTCGCCGACTCGTCCACTCCTACTGGCACCGATTCATGCGGCAAGTTGGGAATGGTGAGCATGAATTTGCTCATCTCTTCCTGAACCGCATCCAGGCGCTCTGCCGATGCCTTCAATTCGTCACCGATGCCTGCCACTTCCGCCATCACTGCGGAAGTATCCTCCCCCTTGCCTTTGAGCATGCCAATCTGCTTGGATAATGTGTTGCGCTTGCTCTGCAATTCTTCGGTACGGGTCTGGATCTGCTTGCGCTCAGCTTCGAGAGCGTTGAAGGTCGCAACGTCAAGCTGAAATTTACGGTCAGCCAAGCGAGCTTCAGCCTGCCTGATGTCCTTACGGAGAAGTTGGATATCGATCATGGAAATGACGGGATTGGGAATGCGAAAACAGCCATTGTACCAAGCGCTAAGGAGTTTCTTGCTCCTGCCGGTCAGACGTAGTGTTTAATAGCAATACGAGAAAAAGCAACGGCCATGCTGTCATTAAGGAAATCCGGATGGACGCATTTAGCCGGTTCACTTCTTTGCATCTTCATCAAGCCGGCGCAAAAAGGCCATCTTTTCCGCGATCTTGATCTCCAGCCCTCTGGATACCGGCTGATACCATTCAGGCTCCCTCATCCCCTCTGGCAGGTAGCTTTCCCCCGCCGCATAGCCGTGAGGTTCATCGTGGGCATAGCGATACTCATGGCCATAGCCCAGTTCCTTCATCAGCTTGGTCGGAGCATTTCTCAAGTGCACAGGGACTCCTCGGGATTTATCCTGCTTCACGAAAGCCTTGGCCTGGTTATACGCCATATAACCTGCATTGCTCTTGGCCGCTACAGCCAGATAAATCACGGCCTGCGCCAAAGCCAGTTCGCCCTCGGGCGATCCCAGCCGCTCATAGGTTGTGGCTGCATCGTTGGCGAGCTGCATTGCCCTTGGATCGGCCAGCCCGATATCTTCCCACGCCATACGAATGATTCGGCGCGACAGGTATTTCGGGTCCGCACCGCCGTCCAGCATACGGCACAGCCAATACAAAGCAGCATCGGGGTTGGAACCTCTCACCGACTTGTGTAACGCAGAGATCTGGTCATAGAAGTTGTCGCCTCCCTTGTCGAAGCGACGGGCATTGAGAGTCAAGGCGTTCTTGATGAACTCCGCATCGATGATATCAATGCCGGCGGCACGGGCGGCTGTATCAGTTTGCTCCAGCAAATTCAGGAATCGCCGCGCATCGCCGTCGGCATAACCTACCAGCGTATCGATTGCGATCTCTTCAAAATGAAGGTGAGAAATCGCCTGATGTTGCGCACGCTTGAACAACTGGCGCAACTCGTCATCGGTCAACGCTTGAAGCACATAAACCTGGGCGCGCGACAATAAGGCCGAATTGACCTCGAACGAAGGATTCTCAGTCGTGGCGCCAATCAAGACCACCAACCCCGATTCGACGAAGGGCAAGAGTCCATCCTGTTGGCTCTTGTTGAATCTGTGAATTTCATCGACGAAGAGAATCGTCTTTCGGCCCAGGCTCAAGTTCTGTTCTGCCTGCTCCATGGAGGCGCGAATGTCCTTCACGCCGGAAAAGACAGCAGACAGCGGAATGAACTCGTAGTGGAAGGCTGATGCGGTCAGGCGTGCGAGTGTTGTCTTTCCTACGCCTGGCGGCCCCCACAGGATCATCGAGTGCGGCTTGCCCGATTCGAATGCGAGCCGCAATGGTTTGCCGGGTCCGATGAGGTGCGATTGACCAATCACCTCATCCAAAGATTTCGGCCGCAAAGCCTCTGCAAGCGGAGCAGATGGTGCGGTCGTGAAAAGATCAGCCATGGGCTATTGTCGCCATTGTTGCGTTACTGCTGGAATACGTCTGCCCCCTTCGGCGCCACAAACTTGAACTGGTCGCCTGCCAGCGCCGGATTCTTTTCAAAGCGGTTGAAGGTCAAGAGCGTCACCTGCCCGAAGGAATCGCGCAATTCCATCGCATGCGGCACACCGTCCTTCAGGCCGATGCCAACTCGCTCGAAACTTGTATCCTTGCTCTTCGGCGTCGCTTCCAGCCATTCAAGGCCATCCTTGCTGCCAGCATCCTTCAGGCTGAAATTCTTTTCGAGGTCGTTACTGCCGAACAGGATGGCTGCGGGCGAAGAACCGATGGCATTGCCAAGTTTTTTCACCGTGACCTGGTTCAGATCCTTGTCGTAGATATAGAGCTTGTCGCCGTCAGCCTGCAACAGTTGTTCATAGGGCTTTTGATAGAGCCAGATGAATTTGCCGGGCCGCTGGAAAGAGAAGGTACCGGTGGAAGCATTCGACATTTTGGCCGCGCCATCCATGGCCTTGACTTGGCGCTGGCTGAACTCGCCTTTGGCAGATTTGGTACCGGCGACAAAGGACTTGAACTGATCCAGTGCGGAAGCATGCGCCAGAACCGGCAACCCTGCCATGAAGGCGAAACCGGTCAACAAGGAGATGAAATGACGCCGAGGTAATGCTCTATTCAAAATGGTTATCCTATTCCGAAGTATTCCCAGCCGGCACCAGAATTTCCCGGTTGCCGTTGGACTGCATGGAAGAAACAAGGCCGCTCTGCTCCATCTGTTCCAACAAGCGAGCCGCGCGATTGTAGCCGATGCGCAGGTGACGCTGCACCAAGGAGATCGAGGCGCGACGGTTCTTCAATACGACGGCCACTGCCTGATCGTACATCGGATCGGCCTCGCCACTGGCGCCGCCTTCGCCGCCCAATGCTGCTTCCCCGCCTTCCTCGGCCACGCCCCCCTCTAGGATTCCCTCGATGTAATTCGGTTCCCCCTGCTCTTTCAGGTGCTGAACGACGCGATGCACCTCATCGTCCGACACAAAGGCACCGTGTACGCGAACCGGCAGGCCGGTACCGGGCGGCATGTAAAGCATGTCACCCATGCCGAGCAGCGTTTCTGCGCCCATCTGATCGAGAATCGTGCGCGAGTCGATCTTGCTGCTGACCTGAAATGCGATGCGGGTCGGGATATTGGCCTTAATCAGGCCGGTGATCACATCGACCGAAGGACGTTGAGTAGCAAGGATCAGGTGGATACCAGCCGCACGAGCCTTCTGCGCGATACGCGCAATCAACTCCTCGACCTTCTTCCCAACTACCATCATGAGGTCGGCAAGTTCGTCGATGATGATGACGATGGTCGGCAGCTTATCCAGGGGCTCCGGCGCATCCGGCGTGAGGCTGAACGGATTCGGGATCTTCTCTTCCTTCTTTTCCGCTTCTGCGATCTTGACGTTGTAGCCGTGCAGATTGCGCACACCCAGCTTGGACATCAGCTTGTAGCGACGCTCCATCTCGGCTACCGCCCAGTTGAGCGCATGACCGGCCTGCTTCATATCGGTCACGACCGGTGCCAGGAGATGCGGAATGCCTTCGTAGACTGACATTTCCAGCATCTTCGGATCGATCAGGATCATTCGCACGTTGTTCGGATCCGCCTTGTACAGCAGCGACAGGATAGTGGCATTGATGCCCACAGATTTACCCGAACCTGTCGTACCTGCGATCAGTAAATGCGGCATCTTCGCCAAGTCCGCCACCACTGGATGGCCGGCGATGTCCTTGCCAAGTGCAACAGTCAGGCTGGACTGGCTGTCGTTGTAAACCTTGGAGCCGAGAATTTCGGTCAGCCGCACGATCTGCCGCTTCGGATTCGGCAGTTCGAGTCCCATGTAGTTCTTGCCCGGAATGGTTTCGACCACGCGAATCGAGGTTAGCGACAGCGAACGCGCAAGGTCACGTGCAAGATTCACGATCTGGCTGCCCTTGACGCCGGTCGCCGGTTCGATTTCATAACGAGTGATGACAGGGCCTGGATACGCGGCCACCACTTTCACTTCCACACCAAAATCCGACAGCTTCTTTTCGATCAGTCGGCTGGTGAATTCCATCGTCTCGACACTGACGCTCTCCTGCGATGGCGGTGCATCGTCGAGCAGCGACAGCGGCGGCAAATTGGTGTCAGGCATGTCGGCAAACAACGAAACCTGCTTCTCTTTCTCGACGCGTTCCGACTTCGGCACGGCGACCACCTGTGGTTCAATTCGAATCGGTGGTGCCTCAACAATCTTGGCGCGCTCCTGCACCACCGCCTCCTCGCGCTTGACTGCCGCAACTTGCCCGACCTTGCGGTCTTCGCGCACAGTGTACCGATTGCGAAGCGCGTTAAAAGCGTCCTCGATCGCACCTCCAATGCGTTCTGCCACTGCTAGCCAGGAAACCTGAAAGAACAGCGAAAAACCGACGCCAAAGATCAGCAGTAAAAACAACGTGGCGCCGGTAAAACCGAAAGCTTTCTGTGCCGCACCGCCGAGCACTTCTCCCAGCACGCCACCAGGTGCACGCGGCAACTGCGCCTTCAACGAATACATACGCAGGTATTCGAGCGCGACGCTGCCCAACAACAGCAACACGAAACCGACAGCGCGGATCCACACCTCGTGATGGTGCTCGGGCTCTGGTTCTTTTTGGAGGAGGAAACGATGCGACAGGCGGCGGTAACCGCTCCACACCGAGCGCAGCAAGAAGATGCAACACCACCAGGCGGAGAGGCCGAAAATGAACAGCATTAAATCAGCAGTCCACGCGCCTATGCGGCCGCCCCAGTTATGCAGCCGTGGCACCACATTAGCCTGCGACCAGCCGGGGTCGGATTTCGCATAAGTCAAAAAGATAAGAACCAGATAGATGGAAAGCACGGTCAGCGCGAACCAGCGCGCTTCCGACAGCAGGCGCACCATGCGGTTCGGCAAAGGCGTCTCCGCTGCCGGCGCAGTATTGCGGGTATAGGCTTGGGTTGTTCGGGTCATAGAAAACTTCGATGAAGCGCAGCAGCGGCAAGTCCGGCGCTGCGATTGCGGCGGACTGTTTCGGCAATCCTCACATGGCATGATCGTCTATAATCTTAACCAGTTTTTCGGGCGCAATACCGAAATCGGCGGGGTACTGTTGAAATTTTGTCTCTCGACGACATGTATCCCCTGTCCGCATCAAACTTCAAGCAGCTCTCTCCGACCAACCAATCTTCTTGCAGACACATCCATGGCTACCACCAAACATGCCCGCGTCCTGATCATCGGTTCCGGCCCTGCCGGCTACAGCGCTGCCGTTTATGCTGCGCGCGCCAATCTGAAACCCGTAATGATCACCGGCGTCGAACAAGGCGGTCAACTCATGACTACTACCGATGTCGAGAACTGGCCCGGCGATCCCATGGGCGTACAGGGACCGGAACTGATGCAACGTCTGCTGCAGCACGCAGAACGCTTCAATACCGAGATCGTGTTCGACCATATCCATACCACGCATTTGACGGAAAAACCGATGCGGTTGATCGGCGATGCCGGCGAATACACCTGCGACGCTCTCATCATCGCTACCGGCGCCTCGGCGCAATACCTCGGCTTGCCGTCGGAAGAAGCCTTCATGGGCAAGGGCGTGTCCGCCTGTGCGACCTGCGACGGCTTCTTCTACAAGGGACAGGAAGTGGCGGTGGTCGGCGGCGGCAATACCGCGGTCGAGGAAGCGCTCTATCTGTCCAACATCGCATCCAAAGTGACTGTCGTGCACCGCCGCAACAAATTCCGTGCGGAACCTATCCTGATTGACCGCCTGATGGCGAAAGTCGAGGAAGGCAAGATCGTAGTGAAATGGGATCACGTGCTTGACGAAGTGGTCGGCGACGACAGTGGCGTCACAGGCATCAACATCAAGTCGACCAAAGATGGCGGCATCACGCAGGTGCCGGTACACGGCGTATTTATCGCCATCGGCCACAAGCCGAACACCAGCATCTTCGAGGGCCAGCTCGACATGCACAACGGCTATATCAAGACGAAGACGGGCTTGGAAGGAATGGCAACAGCCACGAATATTCCGGGCGTGTTCGCCGCCGGTGACGTGCAGGATCATGTATATCGTCAAGCGATTACCAGCGCAGGCACGGGCTGTATGGCCGCACTCGACGCACAGCGTTACCTGGAAAGCCTGGAAGGTTGATTCCATTCCGATCAACAGGGACTGACGTAGCAACAAGGCCGCTGGAATCGACAAACAATACCGGCGGCGCAAGGACTCCTTATCATGTCTGGCCCAATCAAGGATTTCGCCGATCTCAAGGCTCTGCGTACCACGATGAAGGCGCAGGGAGAGGCACGCAAGGCCGCCGAGGCTGAGCGTAAGCGACGCGAACAGGAAAGCCGGCGCGACAGTGAGCTGTTCCGGCGTAGCATCGGCGATGTCATTCCATTACCGCCTTCTGGCAAGGCGGTCAACAACGCCCCCCTTCCCCTGCCGATTCCGCGTCAACGCATGGCAGATGAAGAGGCCGCCCTGAGAGAGTCGCTGTCCGACGAATTCAACGTGGACACGCTGCTTGATACCGATGAACAGTTAAGCTATGCCCGTGCAGGCATCGGGCCGGATACACTGCGCAAGCTGCGACGCGGCCACTGGGTGATTCAGAGCCAGCTGGATTTGCACGGTATGCGGCGCGACGAAGCGCGCGATGCGCTCGGCGAATTTCTGCGCAATGCGGTCAAGTGCGGAATGCGCTGCGTGCGAATCGTCCACGGCAAGGGACTCGGTTCGATCAACAAGGAACCGGTCCTGAAGAACAAGGTACGCAACTGGCTGGTACAGAAGGATGAAGTAATAGCCTTTTGCCAGGCACGCGCAGCCGAAGGCGGATCAGGCGCGCTGGTAGTACTGATCAAGGCATAAATCCGCTGGCGATAAGCGTCTGATTCCCTCCTCCTCATACTCCATAAAGAATGCCAACTTGCGGCTAGCCATGTAGGACAAAGGTGCGCAACTGAAATGACCCGGATTGGCCAGATCCTGGTCATTTTGTGAAGTGATGTTTAAACGGCGTCTACGCCGGTCTCTCCGGTACGGATGCGGATTACCTGCTCCACGTCACGCACGAAAATCTTGCCATCCCCGATCTTGCCTGTGCGTGCAGCCTTGATGATGGCTTCAATCGCCTGATCGACCACCTTGGCATCGACCACTGCCTCGATCTTCACTTTCGGCAGGAAATCGACCATATACTCGGCACCACGATATAGCTCGGTATGCCCTTTCTGGCGGCCAAAGCCTTTCACTTCCGTCACCGTCAGGCCGGTGATACCGACTTCGGCAAGCGCTTCGCGCACTTCTTCCAGCTTGAACGGTTTGATGATTGCGGTAATCAACTTCATGACGACTCCTAGGATGATAATCGAATGTTATTCACGAAATCTGGAAGTGATCGGATAACGCCAGTCACGGCCGAAGGCTCGATGCGTAATACGGATTCCAATCGGGGCCTGACGGCGCTTGTATTCGTTAATCTTGATCAGCCGGGTTACGCGCTCGACATCTTCCTTGCGATACCCTGCCGCAAGAATCTCGGCAATCGAGCGGTTCTCTTCCATGTACATCTGCATGATTGCATCCAGCATTTCATACGGCGGCAGCGAGTCCTGATCGGTCTGGTTGGGCCGCAGCTCTGCCGAAGGTGCACGCGTGAGGATGCGACCAGGGATCACATCCGACACCAAATTACGATAAGCGCATAAACGATAGACCAATGTCTTGGCAATGTCCTTGATCACGGCAAAGCCGCCGGCCATGTCGCCGTACAAGGTGCAGTAACCGACTGCCATCTCGCTCTTGTTGCCGGTAGTAAGCACGATGGAGCCGTACTTGTTCGACAATGCCATCAAGATAGTGCCGCGAATACGAGCCTGGATGTTTTCCTCGGTGGTATCTTCCGGCAGCCCTGCGAATTCGCCGGCAAGCGTCTTGCGGAAGGCATCGAAGCAGTCGGCGATCGGAATTTCGTCGTAACGCACGCCGATACGCTGGACCATGTCACGCGAATCGAGCCAGGAAATATCGGCGGTATAAGGCGAAGGCATCATCACCGCACGCACCTTGTCCGCTCCGAGCGCATCGACTGCAATCGCCAGCGTGAGTGCCGAATCGACACCGCCTGACAAGCCGATGATCGCGCCTGGGAAACCATTCTTTCCGAGATAGTCACGCACGCCGAGCACCAACGCCTTGTAGACCTGCGCCTCAATCTCCAGTTCGGGTTCGATACGCGTCGCAAGCGGCACGGCACCATCGAACTCGATGAGTTGCAAATCTTCCTCGCAATGCTTGAGTCGCGCCCGGACCTCTCCATGAGCATCGAGCACAAAGGAATTGCCATCGAAGATCAGCTCATCCTGGCCGCCGACAAGATTGGCATAAATCATCGCCAATCCATGCTTGCTGACATTGGCACGCATTGTTTCATAGCGCTGGTGCTGTTTGTACATATGGTAAGGCGAGCCGTTCGGCACCAGCAGTACCTGCGCACCGGCAGCTTTGGCACGCGCAGGTGCTTGCGAGGACCATGTATCTTCACAGATATTGATGCCGAAACGCACGCCCTTCACATCAAACGCTACTGCCTCGTCTGCGGACGTGAAGTAGCGCTTCTCATCGAACACAGTATCGTTCGGCAAGTCGTGTTTACAATAAGTGGCAAGCAGCTTGCCATTGACGATGACCGACGCCGCATTGAAGCGTTTACCGTTCTGCAGGATGGGATGGCCGATCACGACATACACATGACACAGGTCGGCGAGATCAGCCGCGAGAGCTTCGAATTGTTCAGCGGTTTTTGCGTAGAATGAATGCCGCAACAATAAATCTTCCGGCGGATAGCCGGTCAACGACAGCTCTGGTGTCAAGACGATATCCGCGCCCTGCTCTGCGGCGCGGCGCGCAAACTCCACGATTTTTGCCCGATTACCGGCGAGGTCGCCGACGGTGCTATTAATCTGGGCGATGGCAACTTTGACTGTCATGGCTAGACTGAGAACTGCTGAAATCCATATCAACCGTGAATTATCGCACGCGAATCATTTCTTCTCTTTCGGAAATTGGCAGCACTGCCTGGAATGCGCTCGTCAACCTCCAGACTCAATGCAATCCTTTTCTCTCCTACACATTCCTGCATGCCTTGCACGAGGCGGGTTGCGCTGCTCCGCGTACCGGTTGGCAGCCGCAATACCTGACACTATGGAAGGACGAAACGTTGCATGCCGCCTTGCCGCTGTACGTGAAGCACCACTCCTACGGCGAATACGTCTTCGACTGGGCGTGGGCGGATGCATACCGCCGAAACGGACTGGAGTACTATCCGAAGCTGCTGTCGGCGATCCCCTTCACGCCCGTGACAGGCAGCCGGCTGCTGGCACGAGATCCAGCAGCCCGTGCAGCATTGATCAAGGCTCTGCGGGAACTACAGGAAGCAAATGGTTTGTCATCGACCCATATCCTTTTTCTGCCGGAAGAACAAGCCGCAGTTCTGGAAAACGCCGGCTTCATGTTGCGCAGTGGTATGCAGTTCCATTGGATAAATGCCGGCTACCGCAATTTCGAAGAATTTCTCGATGCACTCGATCGCAAGAAACGCAAGAACATTCGCGCGGAACGTCGCAAGGTGCGCGAAGCCGGCGTTTCCTTTCGCCGTATTGGAGGAAAAGATGCCACAGAGATGGATTGGCGTTTCTTCAAGCGCTGCTATGACCGCACCTATGCCGCGCATTACTCAAGGCCCTACCTGAGCCTCGACTTTTTCTTACGCATTGGCCGCGAGATGCCCGACAACATCCTGCTGATCGTGGCCGAACACACTGGCAAACCCGTTGCCAGTTCGCTTGTGATGCACGATGAGCGCACGTTATACGGTCGCTATTGGGGCTCCGTCGAAGATATTCCCTGTCTGCATTTTGAAACAGCGTACTATCAACCGTTGGAATTTTGCATTGCGCAGGGTATCGAGCGCTTCGAAGGCGGTGCCCAGGGTGAGCACAAGATGGCACGAGGTTTCCTGCCTGAGAAGACGTATTCAGCGCATTGGCTGGCGCATCCCGCATTTGCCGATGCAATCGAGCACTACCTTGCACAAGAAGCCGGTAGCATTGATGCTTACATTGACGAACTTGCTGAACGCAGCCCCTTTCGAGGCATTAACTAATAGTGATAGAGAATAAGAAACCACCTCTTTGATAAAAACCAAAGTAGTTGTGTGATTGCATCTTTGCTGGTGCGATTTGCTTGCCAAGAAAAACACTTCACGGCATGCTTTCGCCCATGAGTTTCCCGACCACCCTCCCCTTTGTTCCCGCCAGTCCCGCTATCAGCCGTATCGGCCGGTTTTACATTACACGCGAACTCGGCAGGGGTACGACGGGTTGCATTTATCTTGGACACGATCCCGTCCTTGGGCGTGACGTCGCCATCAAAACCTTCAATCCGCGCCTGACACCAGGCGAGCGTGCAAAATTCAAACAACAGTTCATCAATGAGGCTCGTGCGGCAGGTTCGCTGTCGCATCCACATATCGTGACAATCTACGATGCCTGCGTCGAAAACAGCGCCCCGCACATAGCAATGGAATATCTACAGGGCCGCGGGCTGAACAAATTGCTCGATCGCGGCCACCGTTTCAAGCCGGATGAGGTTGCCTCCATTGCATGCAAGATCGCCGATGCACTCGACCACGCGCACCGACGCCGGGTAATTCATCGCGACATCAAGCCGGCTAACATTTTCATGGTGCAGGGCGATCAGCCGAAGCTGATCGATTTCGGCATCGCCCGCGCACCGAACCGGGTTGGCGCAAGCGGGACCGAAGAAGAAACGCTGAACACGCTGCACCAGCAAGACATGCTGCTCGGCACGCCGAACTACATGTCTCCGGAGCAAGCGCTCGGCAATGATGTCGATGTCCGTACCGACATCTATTCGTTGGGTGCAGTCATGTATGAAATGCTGGTCGGCCGCAAGGCCTTCCAGTCGAACGACCCGGACAAGCTGCTGCAACTGATTGCATACAAGGCACCGCGTGCGCCTAGCGAAATCGAGCCAAAAATCCCCATCATGCTGTCCGATATCGTGATGAAAGCCATGAACAAGCGTCCGGAACGACGTTACCAGACAGCAGCGGCGATGGTGCATGACCTTAAGCGTTACCGAAGACACGAGCGGCGAGCACGGCGTCGCATGAGAATCCCGATGCCGACGCTGGAACGAAACCACTCATCATTGGCTTCATTATCAAGCTGGCGCGCCCTGCCTTGGATAGGGTATCTGGCGTTCGCAACCGCCGCTGCAACAGCCGGATTAAGACTGCTGAAGTAATCTCGCTAACGCGGCTGTAACGCCATCAGCACCTGCCCCTTGAGCATCTTGATCAGGGCCGCCTCGTCCGGTGGCACGCCTTCTAGTGCCGGCTGTGAACGGTCGGCATAAAAAAATCCGAGCTGCTTCTTCTGTACTACCAAGGGCAGCACGATAAAACTGCGCGTATCAGGCAGCAAAGCACGATGCCAAGCCGGCAGCAGATCACGGATCTTCGGTTCTGCGGCATCCGCGATCATCAAGTCCGCCTCGTTTTCCATTGCGAGGTGGAACAGGTTACGGCCAGACGCTACCGGAAAGCGGAATCCGGCCTCACGGACTTCGTTGTTCTCGCCCATTGCGATACGTGCCCGGTATTGGCTACTGGCAGGATCTTTCAGACATACGGTGGCAAAGCGGAATCCCATGCTGTTGTAGAGCGTCTCCAGTACAAGCAGCATCAGGTCGTTCACCTTGCAGCGACCGGACACCATCATCTGCGTCACGTCCTGCACTCCGGCCAGCAACAAGTCCCGTGCATTGATTGGTTTGCCGCTCTCATGTCGGGAAATGATGCGCAAGGGGTTCTGGTTTGCTGCCACATCCAACAACAGTTCGATAGGCAGCCCGCCCCGCATATGCTCGGACGCTGACACATCGGATGCCTTGCCGCCCGCCTCTGCCTGAGGCAGATCATCGACCGGCTCGTCTGCCTGAAGCGACAGACCGCTGTTGGAAATCAGCGCCCGCGTCTCCTGCGCAACCTCGGCAAACAGCGTCGCCAACTGATCCTGGTCGAGGTTCAGCGCCCCTCCAAAGCGTGTAAGAATGGCTTTGCTGGCGGCTTCCTGCCCAGGGTCATGCATAACAGGGATTAAATGCGAAGCAGCGGCACTAAAAGCTGCAACCTGCTGCATCCACTCCTGGCGAGTCTTCGCAAGTTTGAGCACACCGGCGGGCGGTACAGCAAGAGCTTGTACGATGCTATATGGGATGTTCCATTCGCGCAGCACGGCCTCTGCCAAAGCGTCGAAACTGCAACCCAACACTTCTACCGACGCTTGCATCGGTGTATGGCTACCGGCCTCGACAAGTTTGGCGATCTCCATATAAAGCACATGATCATGCGCAGCAACCAGCAAGCGTCCGATGTTTTTGAACAGCGCTGCAATCGCTACTTCCTCCGCATCCTTGAACTGGCTACGGCGGGCCATTTCCCTGCCGACGATACTGGCACAGAGGGCATGATTGAGTTCGGTGCGCACATTTTGTGCATGACGTCCGGACATGCTGTCGACCAGCATCATTGCCAGAGCGCTGGTTTTGACGGTATCGAAACCAAGCAGGAAGATAGCTTTCGAAATGGTCGTCACCGGTGTTCCGGAAGCGGTGCGGTAACAGACGGTATTGGCAATCCGGAGAATCTTTTGCGTGAGGGCGACATCGGACAGGATGAAATGCGCGAGATTGCGCACCGCCTCGTCATCGGACGAAATTACCTGTACCACGCGCGACACCGAGCCTCCCAGCGCAGGAAGATCGGTTTCTTCCGAAATCTTCCGCAACAGCCTGTCTCGAACGGAAGCTGCTGTGTCGTCCTTGGAAATCGCACATCCGACTTCCGCACTGGATGTAGCAAGTTGTCGAGTGACCAAGCTGGGTGCTCCTGAGCGCTTTGCAGTTGATTATAGGAAATAATGACGTATCCCATCCAAAATGTCGATGCAACGTCACATTGCTGCCACGCCCTGTTGCCACTAGAGCAGTTTGATGGTCAGTGTAAGGGAGCCAAGGTCGGGCTGAGGAGCGGATATGTACGAGATGTACATTGAGCACCGCAGGCCCGAGATTGGCCCC
>Ga0207657_10003154_pt1 | contig 17626 bp, 15 predicted proteins | sample KBSC33metaG_FD_184316 | JGI IMG/M metagenome (GOLD analysis project Ga0207657, IMG submission 184316) | Corn rhizosphere microbial communities from Kellogg Biological Station, Michigan, USA - KBS C3-3 metaG (SPAdes) (version 2) | ecosystem: Host-associated > Plants > Roots > Rhizosphere > Soil ... | reverse complement strand
TTCCCGCGCCGATTCCGAGCGGCTGGCGCATCGAATAAACGTCGATGCCCGGGCCTGCGCCCTGCGTATGCTCTCCCTTCAGTGCCTGCGGAATCCCGCACGCATATTCGATCACCTCGAGCCCGCGCTGAACGTCGCCGCGAGCGTCGGCGAGGACCTTGCCGTGCTCGGACGAGAGCAGGTGCGCGAGCTCGTCCATGTTCTGCTCGACGAGATCGCGGAACTTGAACATGACGCGCGCCCGGCGTTGCGGGTTGGTCGCCGCCCAGGCCGGCTGCGCCGCTTTCGCTGCGTCCACCGCTTTCTGGAGGTCGGTCGCGGTGCCGAGGCGGACGTTGGCCTGGACCTGGCCCTGGTTGGGGTCGAACACCTCGCCCTGCCGCTCGCCCGAAGCGAAAGTGGAACCGCCGATGAAATGATCGATGCTGCGAAGCATGGGTTAAGCGTCCTCAATAATGCTGTCTGAGATCGGCCGCTCCCCTAGACCCGCGAGGCGGCAAATGCCAGTTGCGGCGGCCGCGAATGGGGAGAGTCGAATGCGTAAAATCGCGATCTTGATGTGCGTCACTTTGCTCGGCGCCGCGCCGCCGCCGTCTCCCGATGCCAGGCTCCGCGCCATCGTCGCGCCGGTCAGCCAGGCGCAGCTTCGCCATACGATCGAAACTTTGGTGAGCTTCGGGACGCGGCATACGCTCTCCTCGCAGACCGACCCCAAGCGCGGCATCGGCGCGGCGCTCAACTGGGCGGAATCCGAATTCGGCCGCTACTCGGCAGCTTGCGGCAATTGCCTGACGGTCGTTCGACCGAGCGAAACCTTCAGCGGCGACCGGCTTCCTTCGCCCACAAAGATCACCGACATCGTTGCCATTCAGCGCGGCACAGAGCGACCCAACGACGTCGTCATCATCCAGGGACACATCGACAGTCGGGTCACGGATGTCATGGACGCGACCTCCGATGCGCCAGGTGCCAACGACGACGGGTCGGGCGTCGCCGCGGTGATGGAAGCGGCGCGCGTGCTCAGCAAGCACAAGTTCCCGGGAACCATCGTCTATGCCGCGCTGATGGGCGAGGAACAGGGTCTCTACGGCGGCAAGACCCTCGCCAATTACGCCAAGGCGCAGGGCTGGAACGTCGTCACCGTCCTGAACAACGACATCATCGGCAACAGCTGCGGCTCGGACGGGGTGTGCGATTCGACCCATGCGCGCGTGCTGTCGGAAGGCCCCCGCTCACAGGGCGAAGCGGAACTGGCCAAGGCGACGCACAGCCTCGGCGGCGAGAATGATGCGCCGTCGCGCAACATCTCGCGCTTCCTCGACAGCCTCGCCGACCGGCTCAAGATCGGGCTCGACGTCCGCCAGATTTGGCGCACCGACCGTTTCGGCCGCGGCGGCGACCACATCCCATTCCTCGAGCTCGGCTATCCCGCGGCGCGGATCAGCGTCGCGGTCGAGAATTACAACTGGCAGCACCAGGACCTGCGCACCGAGAACGGCATCCGCTACGGCGACACGATCGACCATGTCGACTTCGCCTATCTCGCCAAAATGACCAAGCTGAACGTCGCCGCGCTCGCCGCCATCGCCAGCGCCCCGCCGCCGCCGGAGCCGAAGGTGGAGGGCGCGGTGAGCACGGACACGACGCTGACGTGGGCGCCGGTAGCCGGCGCGGCGTCCTACATGATCCGCTGGCGGCGAATGGACGCCAACCAGTGGGAAGTCTCGCGCTCTGTGCCCGCGGCCACGTGCGCGACCGAGTGCAAGGCGGTCCTACCCCACATCCGCGTCGACGATTGGGTGTTCGGCGTCGCATCTGTGAGCAGTGAAGGGTTCGAAAGCCCTGTCGCCTCGGCGGTACCGGGCGGTGCGTTCAAGCCCTATATTGCTCCTCCAAAGAAGCCCTGACGCCTGTCGCGCGTTAAGCGGCCAAGGAGAGTGCAATGGCCGGTGGTTGGACGCGCGACGGCGCGGTTCAGGACCAGATCGACGACACGGTGAAGGACGCGGTGCTTCGCGCGCGATCGCTGACGCCCAAAGGCGAGAGCGCCGACGAGTGCGACGACTGCGGCGAGCCGATCCCGAAGAAGCGGCGCGAGGCCTTGCCCGGCGTCCGTACCTGCGTCGCCTGCCAGTCCGAGCGCGACAAGGCGGTGGTGCACTCGACGATCAATCGCCGCGGGAGCAAGGATAGCCAGCTGCGGTGATCATCCAGAACCGTCACCCTGAACTTGTTTCAGGGTCCATTTCCGTGAAGGGCAGTACGTCTTCCGAATGGATGCTGAAACAAGTTCAGCATGACGGAGTAGAGGACTAGGATGCCCCGCAAGCGCTCCGTCGACCTTCCCAGCCGAAAGCAGATCCTCGACTTCATCGCGGCGTCGGACCAGCCGGCCGGCAAGCGCGAGATCGCCAAGGCGTTCGGCATCCGCGGCGATGCGAAGATCGCGCTCAAGCGGCTCCTCAACGACATGGCCGACGAGGGGCTGATCGAGACGGGGCGGGCGAGGGCGTTCAACAAGGCCGGCGGCGTGCCTCGGGTGACGGTGCTGAGGATTGTCGACGCAGACGACAGCGGCCGCGTCTTCGGCCAGCCCGAGCAGTGGGAAGCGGACACGCCCGCCCCGAAGCTGCGGATCATCGAAAAGGACCGCCGCGGAGCGCTCGGAATCGGCGACCGCGTCCTGGCGCGGACCGAGGAGCGCGGCGACAAGCTCGTCGCGCATCCGCTCAAGAGACTGGCGCGAACCCAGGAGCTGGTGCTGGGCGTGCTCCGCCAGGAGGGGACCCGCTTCTGGCTGACTCCGGTCGAGAAGAAGGAGCGGCGCGAGCTGCCGATCAGCGACGTCGCGGACGGCGAAGCGGGTGACCTCGTGCTGTGCGAGGTCTCGGGCCGCGGCGGCCGCGTCAGCGCGCGGGTCGACGTCGTCCTCGGCGATCCGTTCGCGCCCAAGAGCTTCAGCCTGATCGCGATTCACAAATACGAGCTTCCGCACGAGTTCAGCGCCTCAGCGATCGCGGAGGCGGCGAAGGTCGCGAAGCAGCCGCTCGGAGAGCGCGAAGACCTCACGCACCTCCCCATCGTCGCCATCGATCCCGCCGACGCCCGCGACCATGACGACGCGATCTGGGCCGCGCGGGACGAGGACGACGAGAACAAGGGCGGCTGGAAGGCGATCGTCGCGATTGCCGATGTCAGCTTTTATGTCCGGCCGGAGTCGGCGCTCGACAGGGCGGCGCGGGCGCGAGGCAACAGCGTCTATTTCCCCGACCGCGTCGTCCCGATGCTCCCCGAGGAGCTGTCGGCCGACATCTGCTCGCTGAAAGAGGGCGAGGTCCGCGCCGCGATGGCGTGCCACCTGACCATCGCCAAGGACGGGACGCTCAAGAGCTGGCGCTTCACCCGGGCGAAGATCCGCGTCGCGGCGAACATCGCCTACGAGGATGCGCAGGCGGCCATCGACGCGTCGCAGGAGGAGCGGGTCGAGGTCTCGTCGCCGGTCTGCTTCATGCCCGAGGTCGAAGGCCCGGTTCCAAATGCGCTGGTGGAGACGGCCCTGAAGCCGCTGTGGGACTGCTGGCGCGCATTGCTCGCCGCACGCAACAAGCGCGAACCGCTCGAGCTTGACCTTCCCGAGCGGCAGGTGGTGCTCGACGAAAAGGGCCGCATCGAATCCGTCGCCCCGCGCGAGCGGCTCGACGCGCACCGGCTGGTCGAGGATTTCATGATCGCCGCCAACGTCGCCGCCGCCCGCGCGCTCGAGGCAAAGAGAGCGCCGGTCATGTACCGCGTCCACGAGCCGCCGAGCCGCGAGAAGCTCGAGGCCTTGAAGGACTATCTCGAGACGTTCGGGATCGAGTTTACGCTCGGTCAGGTCATCAAGCCGGCGACCTTCAACCGCATCATCGATCGCGTCGGCGAGTCCGACTCCCGGCCCGAGATCATGGAGCAGCTGCTCCGGACGCAGATGCAGGCCCGCTACGCGCCCGACCGGCTCGGCCATTTCGGCCTCGCGCTTGGAACCTATGCGCATTTCACCTCGCCGATCCGCCGCTACGCCGACCTGCTCGTCCACCGCGCGCTGGTGACCGCCTACAAGCTCGGCGACGGCGGGCTTCCGCCGGCAGACGCGGAGAAGTTCGAGGAGATTGGCGAGCAAATCTCCGGCCTAGAGCGCCGCGCGATGCAGGCGGAGCGCGAAACGGTCGACCGTTACGTCGCCGCCTACTTGTCCGACCAGCGCGGGCAGGTTCTGATGTGCCGGATCACCGGGGTCCAGCCGTTCGGCTTTTTCGCGACGGTCGTCGATTTCGGCGGCGACGGGCTGGTGCCGGTGTCGACCATCGGCGACGAATATTTCCGCTACGACGAGAAAGCGCAGCAGTTGGTAGGCGAGGAAAGCGGGAAGACCTACCGCCAGGGGCAGAAGCTGAAGCTCCGCATCGCCGAGGCCGACCCGGTCTCTGGCTCGCTTCGCTTCGAGCTTCCCGAACTGCAGCAAGGCGAGCGCCCTCCGCCCGAACGCCGCGACCGCATCCGCACCACCTCGCGCCGTGGCCGGCCGCCCAACATCCGTCACCAGTCGCGCCGGCGCTAACCGTCGCAACCTTTCGCGCCGCGCCGGATTGAGCCTCGCAAAACGGGAGCGAGCCATGGCCTACAAAATCGCGATCATTGTCGGCAGCCTGCGCAAGGATAGCATCAACCGCAAAGTCGCGCGTGCGATCTGCGCGATCCGCGGCGACAATCTCGACTGCTCGATGATCGAGATCGGCGACCTGCCGCTCTACAACCAGGATTATGACGCACTGTCCGAGCAGCCAGAAGCCTATGTCCGGTTCCGCGACGAGGTAAGCTCGGCTGACGGCGTCCTGTTCGTGAGCCCGGAATATAACCGCGGAATCCCGGGCGTCCTCAAGAACGCCATCGACGTCGGCTCGCGTCCTTACGGGCAGAGCGTGTGGGACCGGAAGCCGGCCGCTATCGTCACCGCGTCGCCCGGCGCCATCGGCGGCTTCGGGTCGAACCACCAGATCCGGCAGGCCTGCGTATTCCTGAACATGCCCGTGATGCAGCAGCCCGAGGCCTATCTCTCCAACGTCAGCGAGGAGGAGTTCGATTCCGAAGGCCGGCTCGGGGACGGCAATCTCAAGGGGTTCCTGGAGAAGATTGCCCACGCCTTTCACGACTGGGTCGAGATGATCCACCGATCGCGCCAGCTCCTCGCCGAGGATGCAGCTCATGCAAGCGCCAAGGCGAAGGAACACGCCTGACACTTGGCGTCGGTTGAACCGCGCGCTTAAGCTTCGGCTCTAACTTCTTCGGAGGGCTCACATGGAACTACCCTGGCTATCGCGCTGGCAGCCGCAGATGCTCGCAATCTTGCGGATCGTCGTCGCGCTGCTGTTCATCGAACATGCAACGATCAAGCTGCTGGGCTTCCCGCCGGGCGGCCAGCCAGGTCTCCAGCAGGTCGGAAGCTTCCTGTGGATCGCAGGCCTGATCGAACTCGTCACTGGAGTGCTGGTGCTGGTCGGCCTGTTCACGCGGCCGGCGGCGTTCATCGCTGCGGGAGAGATGGCGGTCGCCTACTGGATGGTCCATGCCAAGATGGGCTTTTACCCCGCCGTGAACATGGGCGAAGCGGCGATCCTGTTCTGCTTCGTCTTCCTCTATCTCGCCGCGGCGGGCCCGGGTGCCTTGAGCATCGATAGCGCGAGGCTGAGGAAAGAGCCGATCAGGTAACTTTCGCCCGCTGCTTGTAGCGCGGCTGGTCCCATTCCCGCGAAGCGAGGATGTCCGCGAGAACCTCCGCCGCGCGGAAGATCTCGGAATAACTGTTGTAAAGCGGCGCGAAGCCGAAGCGCATCAGGTCGGGAGCGCGAAAGTCGCCGATGACCCCCCGGGAGATGAGCGCCTGCATCACGGCATAGCCTTCAGGGTGGGCGAAGACGACGTGGCTTCCGCGCTGCCCCGGATCGCGGGGCGAGGCGAGGCGAAGCTCATCCCCGCAGCGCGCTTCCACCTCCTCGACGAACAGCTGCGAAAGCTTGCGCGATTTCGCGGCGACGTCGCTCATCGAAATGCCGTCGAACGTGTCGATGCCCGCTTCAAAGGCGGCCATCGCAAGGATGGACGGTGTGCCGGTGAGGAATCGGAGGATGCCGTCGCTCGGACGATATTCGTCGATGAAGGCGAAGGGCTGAGCATGGCCCATCCAGCCCTGCAGAGGGTTCTCCAGATCGCGCTGAAGCCGCTCGGCGACATAGATGAATGCAGGCGAGCCGGGCCCGCCATTCAGATATTTGTAGCCGCAACCCACAGCGAGGTCGCAGCCCGAGTCGGCTAGGTCGAGCTCGATCGCGCCGGCGCTGTGCGAAAGGTCCCACACGACGAGCGCTCCGGCGGCGTGTGAGGCGTCGTTGATCGCGCGCATGTCGTGGATCGATGCCGAGCGGTAATCGACGTGGGTCAGCGTGACCACGGCCGTGTCGCTGTCGATCGAGCCCAGGACTTGCTCCGCCGAAACGGATTTCAGCTCGGCGCCGAGCATGTCGGCAAGCCCTTGCGCGACGTAAAGGTCGGTCGGGAAATTCGCCTGTTGAGTGAGGATTCTCTTGCGCTCCGGACGGGCCTGCATCGCCGCGGCAAGCAGCTTGAACAGCGAGACACTGGTCGAATCCGCGATGAGCAGCTCGTCCGACCTCGCCCCAACGATCGGCGCCAGCTTGGCGGCGATCCGCGCCGGCCAGTCTATCCAGCCATGCTTGTTCCAACTGGCGATGAGGTCCTCGCCCCATTGGCCCTCCGCGGTCTCCGCGAGTGCGGCCGGCGCCGCTTTAGGCAGGGCACCAAGCGAATTGCCGTCGAGATAGATCACCCCTGGAGGCAGGCGAAACCGCTCCCGAGCGAAGGCTAATGGGTCGCGGGCATCCAGCTGATTGGCTTCGTCGGCTGTCACAACTTCGGCAAGGTGACGCCGCGTTGGCCCATATATTTGCCGGCACGGTCGGCGTAGCTGACCTCGCACGGCTCGTTGCCCTGAAGGAACAGGAACTGGCACGCGCCCTCGTTGGCGTAAACCTTGGCCGGCAGGGGGGTCGTGTTGGAGAATTCCAGCGTCACATGCCCCTCCCACCCGGGCTCGAGCGGGGTAACGTTCACGATGATCCCGCACCGCGCGTAGGTCGACTTGCCAAGGCAGATCACCATCACGTCGCGCGGGACCCGGAAATATTCGACCGTGTGGGCGAGCGCGAAACTATTGGGGGGGATGATGCAGACGTCGGTGTCGCGGTCGACGAAGCTGTTCTGCGCGAAATCCTTGGGATCGACCGTCGCCGAATCCACGTTCGTGAATATCTTGAAGTGGCGCGACACCCGCGCGTCATAGCCGTAGGACGACAATCCGTAGCTGATGCAGCCTTCGCGCCGCTGCGCCTCGACGAACGGCTCGATCATGCCGTGTTGCTGCGCCTGCTCGCGAATCCAGCGGTCTGACAAAATGGCCACGTGGGAGTGGGTAACGGCGCAAATTCGCACCTTCAATCGCCGCCGATCATTTCTGTGGATGGGGCGAAATCGAGATTCGGCAATTCGGATGAACCGCGTGTCGATTCGCGCACAACTAATCCACAGTTGTGCTACTTTCGTTCGCGCTTGATGTGGGGCCGCACGAGCGTAGGACGCTGGTCATGGCCGAAATCATCCGCATCGCCGAGTCTGCGTCAGAAAGCGTAACCCAAGCCCTCCCGCAGAATGTCGACGCCGAAGCGGCGCTGCTCGGCGCGCTGATGGTCGACAACCGGCTGGTCGAGGATGTGCAGCTCAAGCTGAAGCCGCATCACTTCTTCGAACCGCTGCACGGGCGCATTTACGAAGCGATCCTGAAGCTCACCGACAGCAACCGCGTCGCCAACCCGGTCACGCTTCGGCCGCTGTTCGAAGGCGACGAGAGCATAAAAGAGGTTGGCGGACCCGCATATTTGGCGCAATTGACCGGATCCGGCGCGGCCGTGATCGGGGCACGGGACTTTGCCGCCCAGATTTACGATCTGGCGCTGCTGCGTGCGTTGATCGGCGTAGGCCGCGACCTGGTGGAAGGCGCGCTCGACACGAGTGAGGACGTTGCCCCCCTCGCTCAAATCGAGCGCGCCGAATCTTCGCTCTATTCGGTCGCCGAGCAAGGCGGCGCGGACGGCCGGGCGAAGTCCTTCGCCGACGCCACCAAGGAAGCGCTCGAAGTCGCCGAGCGCGCGCTCAACAACGGCGGCCACCTGTCCGGTTTCACGACGGGACTCGAAAGCCTGAATGCGAAGATCGGCGGCCTTCACAAATCCGACCTGATGATCGTCGCCGGCCGTCCGGGCATGGGCAAGAGCTCGCTCGCGACCAACATCGCCTTCGCCGCCGCGCGGCGGTTCGTCCGCGACGTTGAGGACGGGATCGAGGCGGAGAAATCGGCCGGCGCGCCTGTCGCCCTGTTCAGCCTCGAAATGTCGTCGGATCAGCTCGCGACCCGCATCCTCGCCGAGGAATCGGGGATCAGCTCCGAGAATTTGCGCATGGGCAAGATCAGCCAGCAGGAGTTTCGTCAGCTGGCGCGCGCCGCGGCCGACTTGCAGAGCCTGCCGCTCTACATCGACGATACGCCGGGCCTCACCATTGCCGCACTTCGGACCCGTGCCCGCCGTCTCAAGCGGCAGAAGGGCATCGGGATCGTGGTCGTCGATTATCTCCAGCTGCTCCAGGGGTCGGGGAAGGGGAGCGCTGGAGATAATCGCGTCCAGGAAATCTCGGAGATCAGCCGCGGCCTCAAGCAGCTTGCCAAGGAGCTGAACGCACCCGTGATCGCGCTGTCTCAGCTTAGCCGCGCAGTCGAGCAGCGCGAGGACAAGCGCCCGCAGCTCTCCGACCTCAGGGAATCGGGCTCGATCGAGCAGGACGCCGACATGGTGCTCTTCATCTACCGCGAGGATTATTACCTCGCCGCGAAGCAGCCGTCCGACGACCATCCCGATTTCGCGGCATGGCAGGAGGAGATGGCGCGCGCCTACGGCAAGGCCGAGGTGATCGTCGCCAAGCAGCGCCACGGCGCGACCGGCAAGGTCCGCCTCAAGTTCGACGCCCGAATCACCAAGTTCAGCGACATGGCCGATGAGGCCTACCTGCCGGAGGTGCGCGGCTAGGCCCGCCGACGGTTCCCGGGGAGGGGGGAATGAGGGCGCCGGTCTCCAGGCCGGCGCCCTCAATCTGTTACGGCCCGATGTCGTCCGAGCTCTCGGGCTGCTGGATCTGGCGCGGCGGTCCAGGCGCGAGATCGAGCGCCTTGGCGATATTCTCGTCCCAGCCGTAGACGTCGGGGCGGTACTGGATCCGGGAGCCGTCCCAGAATGCGGTCTGGTAAAGCAGCCTCACGGGGATTTCGTTGGGCAGCTTGACGAAGGTTTCCTCGCCCTTCTGCATCGCCTTCTGGAATTCGTCGAGCACGCCTTCCTGCTGCGCCAGCGAGGTCGCGAACTGAAGGGCGTTTTCGACCCTCACGCAGCCGTGGCTGCGGTGGCGATCGTCGAGGGCGAAGATCGCCTTGGCCGGCGTGTCGTGCAGGTAAATCTGTTCGTCGTCCTTCATGTCGAACTTGACGACGCCAAGCGAGTTCTTCGGCCCCGATTCCTGCACCCAGTGGCCGTTCTTCTGAATGAAATTGTTCTTGCTGAGCCACGACTGGCCTTTGTCTGCGACCTCCTTCGCGGCGATGCCGTCTGGAACGGTCCAGGTCGGATTGGCCACAAGCCGGTAAAGCGGTGCCTGGAGCTGCGGAGTCGGCTTGTCGGCCTCGCCATTGATGACCTTGCGGTGATCGACGTGCTGTCCGTCGCGCCAATAATCCATGAATGACGCGGCGGTGTTGACGTCGATGCGGGTGTTGGGCGGATCGCGCGGAAGCCAGCGGAGCCGCTCCATCGCCACCGCGAGCTGGCGCGCGCGGAAGGTCGGTCCCGTGCTCAGGGCGCCGATGGTGTCTTTCCCGAGGATTCCGTCGGGCTTCACTCCGGAATCGGCCTGGAACTGCTTCACTGCCGCGACCAGAGCAGCGGTGTAGCTGTTCGGTGTCGCGGCATTGGCCGGCCCATCGGGCAAATAGCCGCCAGAACGGAGCACCGCGACGATCGCGGGCATGCGCGGGTCGCTCGCGCCGGGCTTGATCGGCTTGTCCGCTGGGATCGGCTGATGCTCGGTCTGCGCGGCCTGCTTGGCGTAGCGGCCGAACGCCTCGCTCAGGGCCTTATATTCGTCCGTCTGCGGCGCGAGCGAGTTGAACCACTCGGCGACATTGCCGTTCTGGAGCGCCTGCTGCATCCCTGCACGCACGTCCGTCTTGGCGCGAGGGATGGTATACACCTCGTGAAGTTTCGTCGGATCGGTGTACCCGTTGGCAAGCGCGGACGCATATTTCAGCCCGGCCTGGACGAGTGCCTCGCCTTTCTCGCCGCCCTTCAGGAACAGGTCCGGCTTGAGGCCGTGCGACGGCGCGTTCGCGATGGCATCGCGGATTTGCTGCTCGGCGTTGCTGTCGAGCGCGATTCCCGATTGCTCCGCAGCGGCGTTGCCCTCGGACTGGTTGGAGGAATTGCTCACCGAGCAGGCGGCAATGGCGGTGCTTAACAAGGCAAGCGCGAGGGCTTTGCCGATCCATTTACGTTGGGTCACAGGCGCTTGAACGCCGCGAAACGCAAAACGGATGCAAGCTCGCTGCTCTCCCTCCCAATCGCTGCGCGATAAGAGGAGCTAATCTTCCTGCATGTTCGGGTCGCGCAGGCCCTGGCCGATCGCCGCGCGCGCGATTTCGGCTTCGCTGCTGGTCACCGGATAGGCGCAATAATCGGCAGCGTAGAACGCGCTCGGCCGATGATTGCCCGAAAGCCCGATGCCGCCGAATGGTGCATTGGACGGCGCGCCGTTGGTCGGCTTGTTCCAGTTGATGACTCCGGCGCGGACGTTGGCCCAGAACTTGTCGTACATCTCGGGGCTTCCGCCGACGAGGCTGGCCGCGAGGCCGAAGCGCGTGCTGTTCGCCTCGTCGATCGCGGCGTCGAAATCCTTGACCCGGATGAGTTGGAGGACGGGGCCGAAAATCTCTTCGTCGGGCCGCTCCTTGGCATCGGTCATGTCGATGAGCGCCGGCGTCAGATAGGGCTTCTCGTCGTCCCTGCGCTGGAGCTGGCGGATCGGCTTGCCGCCCTTCATCATCAAATTGACCCATTGCTCCTGGACCAGGTCGGCCGAGGCATTGTCGATCACCGGACCCATGAACGGCTGCGGCTCGGCGAACGGCTGGTCGACCACCAGCCGGTCCATCAGCTTCAGTAGGGCGTTGATGAAATCGACTTCCTTGCCTTCCTCCACGATCAGCCGGCGCGCGGCGGTGCAACGCTGGCCGGCGGTGAGGAAGGCGGACTGGACCGCGACCGTCGCCGCCGCCTCGATGTCCTTGGCGCTCCAGACGACCAGCGGGTTGTTGCCGCCGAGCTCGAGCGCGAGGATCTTCTGCGGCGTTTCGGCGAATTGCTTGTGAATCGAGGCGCCGGCCCGCGCGGAGCCGGTGAAGAGAAGGCCGTCGATGCCGGCCTGTCCGGCGAGCGCACGGCCCTGGTCGGGACCGCCGATGAGCAGGCGCACGACCCCTTCGGGGATGCCGGACTTGTGGAAGCAGCGGACCAGGAATTCGCCCACCGCGGGCGTCTTCTCGGAAGGCTTGAAGACCACTGCATTGCCCGCAATCAGCGCCGGGACGATGTGGCCGTTGGGAAGGTGCGCCGGGAAATTGTAGGGGCCTAGGACCGCGAGGACGCCATGCGGCTTGTGGCGAACCGCGATGCGGTCGCCCATCGCCGCTTCCATCTTCCGCTGCGGCGTCCGTTCCGCATAGGCCTGGATCGAGATCTGGACCTTGTTGACGACTGCGCCGACCTCGGTCTTCGCCTCCCACAGCGGCTTGCCGGTTTCCTTCGAGATCAGCTCGGCGAATTCAACTTCCCTGGTGCGGACGACGTTCGCGAACCGTCGCAGCGACTCGATACGGTAGGAGTTCGAATGAGCGGCCCAGCCCGGCCAGGCCGCGCGCGCCGTCGCGACCTCGGCCTCTGCATCGCCGATCTCCCCCGACCAGACGAGATCGCCGGTGGCCGGATTGGTCGATGTCAGCATCTGCCCCACGGCCGCTCGCTCGACTACCCGCGCCGCTTCGTCAAGCTGCCGGTGCATCCTGCTCCATCGCCTCGCCCACTCGCCGAACGGCTCTAATCTTGTCCTCGAAGGGCCGCCAGTCATCGCTCGCCGCGATCGCCGACCAGATCGATTCTACCTCATCGATGTGCATCGAGCAGGGCCCTGCGTCCGACCAATATGGATGCGATGGCGCCCGCTCCCGGCCCATTAGCAGCTGAGCCAAGGCCCGGAAGTCCTCGCCCGGATAGGCATCCGGCCCGGGATCGCGCCCGCCGCGCCAGTCGAAGAAGACGCGGTCGATCGGCTGCGCACGCGAGGCGAGCGCCTTGATCAGCGCGGCGGCAATCTCGGCATCGTTGGGGCCGGGAGCGATCCCAAGCCGCGCGACCATGGCCTCGACCAGCGCCTGCTCGAAGCGTCCACTCCATCCCCCGAGAAGGTCGGACAAGGGAGGCGCCTCGGCGATGAGTGAGAGGCAACCGGCCAGTTGCGCGACATCCCAGTGGATCGCTTCGGGTTGTCTGCCGAACGAATAGAGGCCGTAATGATCGAAGTAAGCGGCCGTGAAGTCCGGATCCCAGACCGGCGTAAACCGCCACGGGCCGTAGTCGAAGCTCTCGCCGGTGACATTGATATTGTCGCTGTTGAGGACGCCGTGCACGAAGCCGGCGGCGAGATACGACGCCGCAAGCTTCGCTGTCGCCATGCTGACGAGGTCGAACAGGCGAAGCGCATTTTCCGCGTCGTCTTCGACCGCCTGCTCTGCGTAGAGGCTGGCAAGGCAATAGCGCACCAGCTTCTTCAGATTGTCGGCGTCCCCGAAGAAAGCGAGGCGCTGGAAGGTGCCGATGCGGATGTGGCCGTGGTTGAGGCGCGTCAGCACCGACGAGCGCGTGGGCGAAGGCTCGTCGCCGCGCTCGAGCGCTTCGCCGGTCTCGAACAAGGCGAAGCTCTTCGACGTGTTGACGCCGAGCGCCTCGAGCATCTCCGTCGCAAGAACCTCGCGCACTCCGCCCTTGAGGGTCAGCCGTCCGTCGGCGTGGCGGCTGTAGGGCGTTTGGCCGGAACCCTTGGTGCCGAGATCGAGCAACCGCGCCCGGTCGTCGCGGAGCTGCGCAAAGGTGAAGCCGCGGCCGTCGCCGATCTCGGGATTGTACACACGAAACTGGTGGCCGTGGTAACGCTGGGCTAGCAGCTCGCGAAGATTGGCCGGGAGCGGCTCGAACCGGCAGAAGTGCGCCGCCCATTCACCCTCATCGAACTCCAGCCCCACCCGTTTGGCCCAGTGGCGATTGAGGAAGCGCGGCGTGCATTGGGGAAATTTCGCCGGTTCGACGGCATCGTAGAAGTCGGGCCCGAGCGTCAGCAGGGCAGGGTCGGGCCGGTACGAAATCATCGCTCACCCAAAGCCGGAGACGACGGGCGGGTTCCGCTTCGCCTAGGCGGCCAGCGTTTCGAGCTTGGCCAATGCCTCCACGTCCGGCTCATGCTCGGAGATCGTGCCGGCGAACTTGCCGTTGCGGTCGAACAGCAGGACCATCGCGCTATGCTCCATCTCCTTGCCCGGCATGGGATGGGGCGAGGGCTCGGCGAAAATCCCGTATTGCTTCTTCACATGGTCGATCTGCGCCTGCGAACCGGTGAGGCCGATGATCGGCGAGTTGAAGAGCTCGGCGTACTGTCCGACCTCCTTCGGCCCGTCGTTGGCGGGGTCGATGGTGACGAAGACGATGTTGAACTTGTGCTCGCCCCCCGCCTGCTTGCGCAGCTTGACGAGGCGGGCGAGGGTCGTCGGACAAACGTCGCCGCACCGCGTGAAGCCGAAATAGACGGCGTAGGGCTCGCCGCGCAGCTTCGCGCTGGAGTAGGGATTCCCGTCCGCGCCGACGAGCGTGAAGGGGCCGCCGATCGTGGACTGTGCCGTACCCGGCGACCGATCCGACGACGGGCTTCGTAGCAGGAAGATCGTTGCGGCGCTGGCAATCGCCAAAGCGACGATTACCCAGAGCAGCAGACGGATCAGGCGGAGGTTCGAGTTGGGTAGCGGTTGGTCGTTCACGGCGCTCCTCTGCCCGGAGCGCTCGCCTTGGGCAACCGTCTGGCACGACGCTTGCAGCCTATGGCATCATGAGATGCAGAGGATCGGGCGCTGGCCTGTGCGGCACTGTCCGCAAGCGAACAATTGCTGTTCGAGACCGGACATTGGAAAGGGGGTGGAGGCCCGAGCCGGAATCGAACCGGCGTGCAAGGATTTGCAGTCCTCTGCGTAACCACTCCGCCATCGGGCCGGGGAGAGCGCGGGTCTTTGCCGTGCCGTTCACCCACCGGTCAAGCCCGTTGCAACACCCGCTTGTCGTTCGATGAATGGCGGTTGGCGCGGGCACAGGGTAAAGATAAGGGCGCCGCGAGCCTTGATGTTCAACTGTGTTACAGGCATATAACAGTAATGACCGTGCATAGCCCGATCCCCGATTTCGCAGCCGCGCGGACGGCGATGGTCGAGAGCCAGTTGCGTCCGCAGGGGGTCACCGATCCTGCCGTCATCCAGGCGATGAACACAGTGGCGCGGGAGCAATTTCTTCCGCCCGAGACGCGCCCGCTGGCTTACGTCGACCGCGCCGTCCTGATGGGCGACGGCCGTTTTCTGCCGGCGCCCGCGGTGCTTGGATCGCTGCTCACCCAGATGATGCCCGTGGCCGGGCACCGCGCGCTCGTCGTCGGGGCGGGCACCGGTTATTCCGCCGCCGTGCTGAAGGCGATGGGCGTGGTCGTCACGGCGCTCGAGAGTTCGCCCGCCCTGGCAGCAGCGGCGCGCGAGAACGGCATCGAGGTCGCCGAAGGTGCGCTCGACGCGGGCTGGAAGAAGGGCGCGCCCTATGATCAGATCCTGATCGACGGCGCGGTCGAATATATCCCCGATGCGATCGTCGCCCAGCTCGCCGACGGCGGGCGGCTCGGCGTCGCGCTCGTCGATCGCGGGGTCACGCGCCTCATCGTCGGGCGCAAGGCCGGCGGTGCTTTCGGTTATTTGTCGCTGAGCGATGCGGGCGTCCCGCCGCTCCCGGGTTTCACGCGTCCCAAGACGTTTACGTTCTAAAGGGGGGTTGTTCGAGTGTTTCGCAAGCTAGTTTCCGGGTCGCTGGTTGCTGCCCTGATGGCGGGGACCGCGAGCGCCGATACGCTGCGCGACGCGCTCGTTTCGGCTTACCAGACCAACCCGACGCTCACGGCGCAACGGCAGAACCTGCAGGCGACCGACGCCACGGTCGCAATCGCCAAGGCCGCCGGGCGGCCGCAGGTCAGCGCTGACGTGGGTCTCAATCGGACCATCACGCAGAACGGCGTCCTGTCGACGGGCGGGAAGGGGCCGAGCCTCACCGCGGGGGTGAGCCTCAGCTACCCTTTATTCAACGGCGGCAGCGTCCGTAACAACGTCCGCGCTGCCGAGACTCGCGTCGAAGCGGGGCGCGCGACCCTCCGCGCGGTCGAAGGCGACGTGTTCACTCAGGCGACGACGGCGTACATGGATGTAATCCGCGACCGCGCGATCGTCGAGCTGAACGAGAATAACGTAAAGGTCCTCGAGACCAACCTCGAGGCGACCCGCGATCGCTTCCAGATTGGCGACCTCACCCGGACCGACGTCGCCCAGTCCGAATCCCGGCTCCAGCTCGGACGGTCCCAGCTCGCCGAGGCGCAGGGCCGGCTGACATCGAGCGAAGCGACCTATCGCCAGGTCGTCGGCCACGCGCCGGGCACGCTCGCGCCGCCCAACCCGCTCCCGCCTCTGCCGGCGACTCCGGAGGAAGCGGTCCGCATCGGGCTGGCCGACAATCCCGACCTGTTCGCGATCCAGCGCCAGGCGCTTGCGTCCGGATACGACGTGCGCGTTGCCGAGGCGACGAGGCTTCCGACGCTCAACGCGCAGGCGGGCGCCGATTATGCCGCGAACCTCGCGGGCAACGCGCCGGCGGGCTTCCCGAACACGGGGACGCAGACCACGATCGGTCTCGGCGCCCGGATTCCGCTCTTCCAGGGCGGCCTTCCCGCGGCCCGAATTCGACAGGCGCAGGCCCAGCAAGGGCAGGTGCTGGAGCAGGTCGTCGGCACCGAACGCGCCGTCGTTCAGGCGGTCCGCGCTGCCTTCGCGAGCTATGATGCCGCCCAGAAAGCGATCCAGGCCGAGGTCGTCGCGGTCCAGGCCAATGAGCTCGCGCTGGAAGGCAACCGGGCCGAGCAGAGCGTCGGCACCCGCACCATCATCGAAGTGTTGAACGCCGAGCAGGAGCTGCTCAACTCGCAGGTCGCCCTCGTGACCGCCAAGCGCGACGCTTATGTCGCCGGCTTCCAGCTTCTGAACGCGATGGGGCAGGCCGAGGCGCAGGATCTCGGACTCGACGGCGGGCCGCTCTACGACCCGCTCGGCAATTATCGTAGAGTCGCCTCGAACTGGAGCGACTGGGCGAGCGATCCACGGCACCCGACCATCGCGACCCGCACCGTCGCTCCCGACGAGCTGCCCGCAAACCCGATCGTCACGCCGCAGGTCGATCCGGCGCGGATCGATACGTCGCCGGCCGTCGTGCCCAGAGTCACCGCCGCGCCTCCAGCGACTGGAACCACGCCGCCGCCGCCTTCAACGTCGCCGGAACGCGGAAAGTAGCGACTTAGCGGGTGACTTCGCCGCTTCATTGAAGCTATCGTCGCGCTCATGCAGTCCCCCGGCCGCGAACCCTCGATGGAAGAAATCCTCGCGTCGATCAAAAAGGTGATCGCCGAGGAAAAGGAACTGCGCATCGGCGCGCGCCCGGTCGAGGCCGTTCCCGACGAATCGCTTCCCGAAGAGTCTTTGGGCGATGACGATGTGCTGGAGCTCGTCGACCAGCTCGCGCCCCCGACCGACCTCGGCCCGCCGCTGATTGACGAGGGCGTTGCCGGGCAAAGCCGGCAGGCGCTCGAGCAGCTCCAGACGGTCGCGGCAACAGTGCCCGCGCCGCTGCCGGTCAACCCGCTCGAGGAGATGGTGCGTGAGATGCTTCGGCCGATCCTCAAGCAGTGGCTCGACGAGAATCTGCCGCAGATGGTCGAAGAGCATGTGAAGCGGGAAATCACGCGAATCACGGGGCGGCCGCTCTAGTCTTGCACGGCGCGGCGGCTTTGCTACGCCGACGTCATGACCAAATTCCACCTCCTCATCGCCGCCGCAGTCTCCGTGCTCGTGGCCTCTCCCGCCATCGCGCGTCCGATGACCGCCGTCGACCTGCAGTCGATGCATCGCCTCGGCTCACCAGTCGTCTCGCCCGACGGACGCACGGCCATCTTCACCGTCTCGGACACCGACTGGTCGAAGAACAAGCGCGTCAACAGGCTCTACCGGCTCGACCTCACCAGGGCCGGC
>Ga0207657_10003151_pt1 | contig 17638 bp, 12 predicted proteins | sample KBSC33metaG_FD_184316 | JGI IMG/M metagenome (GOLD analysis project Ga0207657, IMG submission 184316) | Corn rhizosphere microbial communities from Kellogg Biological Station, Michigan, USA - KBS C3-3 metaG (SPAdes) (version 2) | ecosystem: Host-associated > Plants > Roots > Rhizosphere > Soil ... | reverse complement strand
AATATCAGGACGCGTTAACAACATTGAATGATGTTATTACAAATGGTGTAAACAGCCAGGGAGTTAAGTATGCTTTGACGAATTTTGAGGATAACTTTAATCCGGCAACTCAGAACAACCCGGAAGGAGTTTTCGAAGTTCAAAATTCCGTTAATGATAATTCAAACGGCAGTAACGGGAATTGGGGAGACGTGTTGAATTTTCCGTATACCGGCGGCCCAGGAGGATGCTGCGGATTTAATCAACCTTCACAAAGTTTAGTGAACTCCTATCGTGTTGACCCGAACGGGTTACCTTATATAGGAGTTAATCCTAACGGAACGCCTAATGCATATAATTGGAATAGCGTAGATGTAAAAAGTGACCAGGGACTTAAATCCACGCAACCATTCACTCCTACTGATTCACTTCTGGATGCACGTCTTGATTGGACTGTAGGCAGAAGAGGACTTCCGTATCTTGATTGGGGTTTACATCCGGGCAATGACTGGATTCGCGATCAGAACAATGGTGGTCCATACGCTCCTAAGAAAAACGTTTATTCAAAGAGTCAGGCGGGTTCATTAACTGATAATAATTTTTGGACAAGTGGTGTTACCGCAAATGATTACATTATAATCCGTTTTGCGGATGTGTTGTTATGGGCAGCGGAATGTGAAGTAGAAATCGGCAGTTTAGAAAAAGCAAGAGCATATGTAAATGACATTAGAGCTCGTGCAGCTAATCCGACTGGTTGGGTGAAAGCTATAGCTGGAGGACCAAATTATAATGGGTATACAGCTAATTATAAAGTTGGCTTGTATACAGCAACATGGACTAACCAGGTATATGCGCGTGCCGTAGTTCGTTTTGAAAGGAAACTCGAGTTGGCAATGGAAGGTCATCGCTTTTTTGATTTGCAACGCTATTCTATTGACCCAAGTGCCAATTATGCAAATAATGGGTATATGGCAGACGTATTAAACGCCTATATAACAAAGGAAAAGGGCAGACGTACTTTCTTCCAAAATGCAGCGTTTACAAAAGATCAGGATGAATATTTTCCTATTCCACAAGCACAGATCGACCTGACTCATGGTGCTTTACAACAAACATGGAACAAATAATTCAAAAAGTTTAATAATTAAAAAAGGTAGAGGCTTCTCTCTACCTTTTTTAATTTAAATGAATGATAAATTCTTTTTTAATGTTTTGAAGGTTAAATCTTCGACAATACTTTTAATGATGAAAATTTTTTTTTCTTTTCTTTTTCTTACTGCTGTAGTTATATCATTTTTTTCCTGCTCAACTAAAAACACGTTGTTTGAAAAGATTTCTTCTTCAAAATCAGGAGTTCATTTTAACAATGAAATAAAAGAAACTGATTCTGTTAATATACTTGATGTTTCCAATGTTTATAATGGAGGAGGTGTTGGTATTGGTGATTTTAATAAAGATGGATTGGAAGACATTTACTTTACAGGCAATGTTGTTTCAAACAAGTTATATTTAAACAAAGGCAATTTTAAATTTGAAGATATTACTGATATAGCAAAAGTAGGTGGTGAGGGACGCTGGTGCAGAGGAGTATCAGTTGTTGATATAAACAATGATGGTTGGCTTGATATGTATGTATGCACAAATATTCTCACTGATCCGCATAAGCGTGAGAATCTTTTATACATTAACGAAGGAAATGATAAAAATGGCATTCCTCATTTCAAAGAAATGGCGGCAGAATATGGTTTAAATGATACTACATATTCAACTCAAGCAGCTTTTTTTGATTATGATAACGATGGAGATCTTGACATGTATCTTTCTGTAAATGAAATACTCGCTGCCCAATATCCTAATCAATTCCGTCCACTGTTTAAAGATGGTTCTTTTCCAAGTACAGGTCGCTTGTATAGAAATGACTGGAACGATTCGCTTAAACATCCTGTTTTTACTGATGTTTCGAAACAGGCAGGTGTAACGACGGAAGGCTACGCTCATTCGGTTATTATTACAGATATAAATAAAGACGGATGGAAAGATATTTATGTTACTAATGATTATCTGCCTCCGAATCTCCTTTATATAAATAATCATGATGGTACATTTACGAATGAGGCGCCAACGTATTTTAAGCATACCTCGGCTAATGCAATGGGGCAGGATATTGAGGATATTAATAACGATGGACTTGCAGACATCATTGAGCTTGATATGAATCCACAAGATAACTATCGAAAAAAATTGATGTTAAATCCAAACAGTTATTCGACTTATCAAAACAGTGATTACTTCGGTTATCAATATCAATACGTCCGTAACACATTGCAGCTAAATCAAGGTCCGAGAGTGAACGAAAATGACTCTATCGGCCCTCCGGTTTTTAGCGAAATTTCCTTTTTAGGTGGCATCGCAGAAACCGACTGGAGTTGGACACCATTGGTTACAGATTTTGATAATGATGGTTACCGCGATATTATTGTAACAAACGGATTTCCTAAAGATGTAACGGACCATGATTTTGTCGCCTTCAGAAACCAATCATATAGAATCGCATTTAAAGATCAGTTGCTTTCACAAATACCAATAGTAAAAATTAAAAATTACGCATTTCATAACAATGGAAATCTTACCTTCTCAAATGTGTCTGATCAATGGGGCATTCAAGAGCGATCCTTTTCAAATGGTGCCGCTTATGCTGATCTTGACAATGATGGCGATCTCGATTATGTAGTTAATAATATTAACGACGAAGCTTTTGTTTATGAAAATCATGAAAACGACAACAAAACACATAATCATTATTTGCAAATAAAATTTTCTGGTCAAGCTCCGAATATTAATGGATTAGGCGCATGGGTTGAAATTTATTATGATCATGGACAGAAGCAGGTTTATGAAAACACACCTTATCGGGGATATCTCTCATCGGTTGAAATGGGTGCTCATTTTGGATTAGGCGATGTAAAAATGATAGATTCTATTCTTGTTAAATGGCCTAATCTGAAGATGGAAAAGCTTGTAAACATAAAGGTTAATCAAAAAATAATAGTGCAGCAAAAAAATGCAACTCAAGCTTACTCATGGCAAACGCCTTCTGTTGCAACGAACGCTTTGTTCAAAGATGTAACAAATTTCTTAGCACCAAATGTTCAAAATAAGGAATATGATTTCATTGACTTCAATGTTCAAAAATTGTTACCCCATAAGCTAAGTGAATATGGACCCGGCTTAGCGATAGGCGATGTTAATAATGATGGCTTAGAAGATTTGGTAATGGGTGGTTCTTACGGTTATAGCCCTCAAATTTTACTCCAACAACAAAATGGAAAATTTACAGAACATGACCTCATACCCACCGCTGATAAACTGAATAAAACATGGGAGGAGATGGGCATGCTTTTATTTGATGCCGATGGTGATGGAGATAATGATCTTTACATTAGTTGTGGCAGTTATGAAAGTGATCCTAATACAGATCATTACCAGGATAAACTGTATGTAAATGATGGAAAAGGGAATTTCTCTCTTGCCTCCGGTGCTCTGCCAATTAATTATACCAGCAAATCTTGTGTGCGTGCAATAGATTTTGATAACGATGGAGATCTTGATCTTTTCGTGGCAGGCAGATGTGTGCCATCAAAATATCCCGAGCCAACTTCTTGTTTTATTTACCGAAATGATTCGAAAAATGGCAAAGTCATTTTCACAGATGTTACTCAGGTGGTGGCGCCTGAACTTAAGAACATAGGAATGACCTGTGATGCTTTATGGACGGATTTTGATAACGATGGTTGGACCGATCTTATCCTGGCCGGAGAATTTATGCCGATAAAATTTTTTAAAAATAATCATGGCAAACTTACCTTGATAAACACCGAAATTGATAACCAGGTTGGCTGGTGGAACAGTATTGTAGCGGGGGATTTTGATAATGATGGTGATATTGATTTTATCCTGGGAAATGTGGGTGAAAATTCTTTTTATCGCCCATCTGAGAAATATCCTGTAAAAATTTATGCAAAAGATTTTGATAACAATGGTGTGTATGATGCTTTACCTTCTGTTTACATCCCTGCTTCAGCAGATGATACAACGATTAAAGAATTTCCCGCACAGGTTCGTGACGATCTTATCAAACAAATGATCGAAATGCGGCGCAAGTTTCCTACATACAAATCATTTGCAACCGCCACATTTGACAAATTGCTTACACCCGATGAATTGAAAGGTGCTTTAGTTTTATCAGCCAATAATTTTAAAACGAGTTACATACGCAATGATGGTAATGGAAAGTTCACGATGATATCGATGCCGGTAGAAGCGCAATTTTCATCTGTCTTTGGAATGGTGGCAGAAGATGTAAACAACGATGGCAATCTCGATGTTATAATGAATGGAAACGATTATGGCACAGAAGTAAGCATAGGTCGATACGATGCATTCAACGGTCTTGTACTGCTTGGTGATGGCAAAGGAAGCTTCAATCCTCAATCAATTTTACAAAGCGGAATTTTTATTCCGGGAAATGGCAAAGCGCTCGCAAAGTTTTGCAATAAGAATGATCAGTGTTTTATCGCAGCATCTCAAAACAGAGGACCGTTGAAAGTTTTTTTAATAAAGCAACCGCAAAAAATAATTCCTGTGCAGCCAAATGAAACTTATGCATTGCTTCATTTAAAAAATGGGAAAACAAGAAAGGAAGAATTGTATTGGGGAGAAAGTTTCCTTTCTCAATCCGGCAGGTTTATCAATATGAATAATGAAATAGCAAGCATTGATATTTTTGATTCAAAAGGAAATAAAAGAACTGTTCGTTAAATGAAGTAAATTTTGAAGAATCAAATTTAGTTCAGCAGAATTACAAAAGGTGAAGTGTGCGAGCAACAGCAGACTGTGCAAAAACCAACTCGAATACTTAAGTTATTCGGGTAGGTGATGGAGACAATTTTCAAATAGGCTATTCTCACAGCACTAATTTTTGTTTTCGCACAGTCTGACAGGAGATGCTTTTATAATCTGCAGTTTGGTTAATAAAAATTCTGACAAAAAAAACGTTACAATTTTTTGCAACGGTTCTCCTTATCTCTTAAAATTTTTTATCCAAGTTCCGGATACAACTCAAACTGCTTCATAAATTCATTTACCTGTTTCTTCACAGTTTCAATTACATCTTTATTATCTGCATTCATTAACACCGTGTCTATTGCGTTTACAATAAATTGCATGTGCTCAGTTTTCATGCCGCGTGTTGTAACTGCAGGAACGCCTATACGAATACCGCTTGTAACAAACGCACTTTTATCATCAAACGGAACCATGTTTTTGTTTACTGTAATGTCAGCAAACCCAAGCACCTGCTCGGCTTTTTTGCCGCTGATATTTTTGTTGCGCAGATCAATCAACATAAGATGATTATCAGTTCCATCACTGATGATCTTGTAACCCTTTTCAACAAACGCCATTGCCATTGCCTGTGCATTGCTGATAATTTGTTTTGCATACAATGTAAATTCATCAGAAAGAATTTCTCCGAATGCTACTGCTTTCGCAGCGATCACATGCTCAAGCGGGCCGCCTTGTGTTCCGGGAAACACAGCCATATCAAGCACATTACTCATCATTCTAACGTTGCCTTTCACATCTTTTAATCCAAACGGATTTTCAAAATCTTTACGCATCATGATTATTCCACCTCGCGGTCCACGCAAAGTTTTATGCGTTGTGGAAGTAACGATATGACAATGGTCAAATGGATCATTCAATAATTTTTTTGCGATCAAACCCGCCGGATGTGCAATATCCGCCATTATCATTGCGCCAATTTCATCAGCCACTTTACGTATGCGTGCATAATCCCAGTCGCGGCTGTATGCGCTTGCACCGCAGATAATTAATTTAGGTTTTATTTCTCTTGCTTTCCTTTCAAGCATATCATAATCCACCAATCCCGTTTCGCGAATTACTCCATAAAAATGGGGCTGATATAATTTGCCGCTGAAATTTACTGGGGAACCATGCGTTAAATGGCCACCCATACTTAAATCCAAACCAAGAATATCATCTCCTGGTTGCAGCACTGCGAGGCATACGGCTGCATTCGCTTGTGCGCCACTATGTGGTTGAACATTTGCATATTCAAGATCGAAGATTTGTTTTAAACGATCTATAGCAAGTTGTTCTGTTTGATCAACAATTTCGCATCCGCCATAATAGCGACGTCCGGGATAACCTTCCGCATATTTGTTTGTCATTACATTTCCCATTGCCTGCATTACCTGTAAGCTGGTGAAATTTTCCGAAGCTATCAACTCTATGCCATGCCGCTGACGTTCCAATTCTTTATGAATAAGCTCGAAGACCAAATTATCTCTTTGCATCTATTTAAAATTTGGCGCAAAGATAACGGTTGAAATGTGGAAATATGAAGATGTGAAAAATGTGGAAATGGATGTAGAGAATATTTTTTAACCGGTCTGCAGAATAAGAATTGAACTTCTATTGCGTCGCACACTTCAACTGCAACAACGCTGTTGAATAAAGAACAGAACGCAGAAGTGAGTGACACAACGAAGCCGAAAAGAATTACAAAAGCCGGCTACATAATTATTCTCTTTATGCCTCATGCTTATCTTTGAAAAAAAATCACAGTGCCTGAAATAATATCTAAACTTCCTGATGTTGGTACTACTATTTTTACAGTAATGAGCCAGCTCGCAGTTGAATGTAATGCAATAAATCTCGGACAAGGTTTTCCTGATTTTCAAATGAGCGATGAGCTTACCGATCTTGTAAATAAAGCAATGAAAGATGGGCACAATCAATATGTGCACATGAGCGGGTTAATGTTGTTGCGTGAACGAATAGCTGAGAAAGTGCAGAAGCTTTATAGCAGTGTGATTAATCCTGAAACGCAAATTACGGTCACACCAGGCGGCACATACGCAATATACACTGCGTTTACAACCATTTTGCAACCAGGTGATGAGGTGATTGTTTTTGAACCTGCTTATGACAGCTATATTCCAAATATTGAAATTAACGGAGCTGTAGCTGTGCGTATTTCTCTGCAATATCCGAAATACAATATTCCATGGAATGAAGTGAAGCAAAAAGTAAATGAGAAAACAAGAGGCATTATTATTAATTCGCCGCACAACCCAACCGGCGCTGTATTGAGCGAAGAAGATATTGTGCAATTGCGAAACCTTGTTCAAAACACCAACATAATTATTGTGAGCGATGAAGTATATGAACATTTGATCTTTGATAATATTCAACATCAAAGCATACTTCGTTATCCTGATTTGCTGGAGAGAAGTTTTGTATGTTTTTCATTTGGTAAAACATATCACTGCACCGGTTGGAAAATAGGTTATTGCATTGCTTCTGCAGCGTTGATGAAAGAGTTTAGAAAAGTGCATCAATTTAATTGCTTTTCCTGTAATTCTCCTGTGCAGTTTGCGCTTGCAGAATATTTAAAAAATGAGGAAGCATACCTTGCACTGGGAAATTTTATGCAGCAGAAAAGAGATTATTTCAGAACATTAATGCAGCAAACCCCATTTAAAATAATTCCTTCACATGGCAGCTATTTTGAATGCTACAGTTATAAAGATTTTACCGATGAAGCAGATCATAAACTTGCAATAGATATCACTAAAAAATGTGGTGTGGCTACTATTCCGATGAGCAGTTTTTATAAGGATGGAACTGACAATAAAGTGCTCCGTTTTTGTTTTGGTAAAAAAGAAGAAACACTAAGTAAAGCAGCAGAAAAATTGGTGAAAATAAATCTCGCCTGAACGCTGATCTTGCGTAGGAGAAATTTTAATCATTATTATAAATCTATTAATCGCTTTCTAATTTTTTCTTACAAAAAGTTATTTGAAATTTGTGTTAGCAAAACAGATAATAGTCACCTTATTTAAAAATGGTGTTTTTCATAGGTTAGCAACGGCCCTGGTAGTCTTACCAAGGCTTTTTTGTTTTAGGGAATTGAGCGATCAAAATTTTTTGAAATTTTTTTCAGAACTCTTTTTTGAAGTTGAGATACGCCGGCTTAAATAAGGTTTAAGATTACATATTACGTTGATAAGTTTGTTTCGCAATCAATTTTTCTGTTTATATTTGAAACGCCTTGTAAAAGATTATTAATCCAATTCAAAAAGAAAAACCGTGAGTAACCTTACATCCTTACAAACACAGGAAGACGTTCCTCTTCAAAATCCGGGAACGCATTACATTCCTCCTCATCTGCCTCCTGAACTTGAGGCGAATCTATTAACAGCAACTGATACATTCGGAGTACTAAATGATCAATGGGTGATGGAGTATTTCGGAAATGATTATTCCATTGCAGTGCCCATATTGCAACTTTTTATTCAGGAAGCTTTACCTGAAGTAGATGAACTCGAAACGGTTCTACTTAAATACGGAGCGCAAGAACTCCGGAAAAAAGTGCATAAAATAAATCCATCTTTTAAGATGGTTGGTCAAACAGATTTAGCTAACGCATTAACCGATCTGGAGAATGGCTGTATAACAGGAGAATCTACGGATAAATTAAGATTCAAAATAAAAAAGGTGCAGGCGCTTGCACAGCACCTAAGACCACTTATCCTAAAGCAATATAATACCATTTCTAAACTTGCATAGCATATGAGTACTTCATGTATAATTGTTGAAGATGATAAAATCTCAGCACTTCATCTGCAACGGATGATAGAACAGGAACCAACCCTGATGCTGGCGGATACATTTGTGAGTGCAGACGACGCGTTGCATTTCTTATCGCACGAAATGATCGATCTGATTTTCCTTGATATAGAAATGCCCGGTATCAATGGCTTTCAATTATTGGATCAATTGCCTTACCGACCTTTTGTAATTCTTACAACTGCTAAAACCGAATATGCATTTACTGCTTTTCAATACAGTGTAACTGATTATCTAAAAAAGCCAATTACATTGCCGCGGTTTAAAGAAGCGATAAAGAAAATTGAACCTTTTGTTGCAAAACAAAAAGACAACCATGCCAATGATATTTTTATAAGGGCGGATGGAAAATTAATTCGCCTTCACAACAGCGAAATATGTTTTGTTGAAGCGTTGGGTGATTATGTAAAGTTTGTTACAGAAAATAAAAATTATCTTTCACTCACCACTTTAAAAAGCATCGAAGAAAAATTGAATGGGCAAATGTTTTTAAAGGTTCATCGTTCTTACATTATTAATACAAAAAAAATAAACGACATAGAAGATAACACAGTATTAATAGGAAGGCATGTAATTCCCATTAGTAAAGCACACCGGAAATTAGTTATGGATAAACTGAATATTATTTAGAGCGTGGAATAAGAATATTTATGTACCAAGCTTTTGTGCATATATGATACTTCGGTTGCGTCGCACACTTTTACAGCAGAATCTTAAGTCGGCATTACCACATTTAACGGCAGCTTAGCTGCCATTTTTATTCCATTACGTATTGAGTGCTGATAAACTCAAATATTTAATACGAATTATAACGGTCTTAATCGCTTTCTAATTTTTTGTAATAAAAAGTTATTCGAAATTTGTGTCAGCAAAACAGATAATAATCACCTTATTTAAAAATGGTGTTTTTCATAGGTTAGCAACGGCCCTGGTAGTCTTACCAAGGCTTTTTTAAAAAAATATTTTTTGTGTGCAAAGAAAAGTGGGATTGGTCATTTGTAAGTTTCAACTCCGAACCGCAAATTGTTTTCGACCCTTCCCTTTTATAGTTTCTCCCTTATGAGCCCTGCTCAGTTTTATTTTCAAAAATCATTGACATCTATTTTTTCAGGAGGTTTAACCTTTCAAAAAAATTTATTGGTTTTCACAACTTCTCTTTGAACCATTAATTTTTGAATGATACTTTGCTCCTCAGCAGTTAATCCCAACATATTTCCGAGCATTTCGAATAATTTTTTCTCTGATGGATCAAGTGCTGAATCGCTAACACCTAATTCCAAACAATAAGAATATAATGCTGCTTCACCTGCAGGACTAATAAGCCTTATCAAATACTGTAAATATTCTTTCTCATCTGTTATATATGCTTTATATGCTTTGTAATTCTTCACTTCTTCTTTAAAATTTAAATTCCTATGCATATCGAGCGCTACAAATTTTTGAGCGGCTTCATCCACCTCGGCTTCTACAAATACATCGTCTTTGAAACAACAGTGAATAAACAAATGGCAAACGGCTTTGTCTGTCGTTGTTACTACTTTATCATACATAAGTCATAATTTGATTGAATTAATAGAGTGAAAAAAGAGTTTCAAAAATTATACCTGCATTGAAAAATTGTGTGATGTGATTAGCAGATAAAAAAACGGAACGTTCAAGTGAGTGACACAACAGGCGATGCCATAAGCACTACAGCTCATAACAAAAAATAAATTAAAATTATAGTAAAGCTATCTCTATAACTTCTCGTATAACCTTCTGAGTTTTTCTCTTGTCATTATTTTTTCCCAGTCTTTACCTACGGCGTTTTCCCAAAGAGGTTTCATGCCAAGCGAAACGTTGATCATTATATCAAATTGTTCATCACTCAATCCTTTGCAAATGCCTTGCGGAATATTAATTTCATTTTTTTCAACCATGCGCTTAAATTCAGCAGTTCCTTCCGGATAATATTCATCAAGATGATTCATAACAATGCAGTTGCCAATTCCATGACGCGTGCCGAGCAAATAACTTAAACCGTAACTCACGGCATGTGCAACACCAACTTGTGAATATGCGATACTCATACCGCCTGCATAAGATGCCATCATTAATTTATCATCACACTCATTATCCCAGTTTTCTTTTTCAAGAAAAACATAGCGGCAAAGTTCAAGAGCCTTTTCACCGTAGCTTTTGCTAAATTCATTAAGATAAGTACCCTGCAAGCTTTCTATGCAATGAATGTAACAATCCATTCCTGTATAAAAACGCTGATTGACCGGAGCATTGGCAGCTAATTCAGGATCAAGTACAATTTGATCGAAAGGAGTGAAGTCTGAATTCATTCCCAATTTTTTTGTTGGACCTGTTAATACACAAGTGCGGCTAACTTCTGCACCTGTTCCGCTAAGTGTTGGGATACCTGCTTTATATACGCCAGGATTTTTTACAAGATCCCATCCCTGATAATCGGCGGAGGATCCTGGGTTATTCATCATCAAAGAAACAGCTTTTGCGAGATCCATTGTAGAGCCACCACCAATTCCAATGATGCCACTGACAGTTCCGAATTCATCTTTTAATTGTTTGCTAATTGCATCTACATAAGATGTTTTGGGTTCATAAGAAACATCTGCAAAAATTATTTTATCATTATTGCGTAAAGGAATGCGATTAAGCATAGGTTTTTTTTGAAAAAAATGATCCACCAGAAAGATCATCGGGGCGCCGGTTTTTCTTTGCGGTTCGAGTATTTCGTTCAATTGATTAAAACTTCCTCTTCCATAGACAACATAACTTACCATTTTAAAATTCTTGAACTGTGCCATAAATAATTTTTTTGCGAAGGTAAAATTTTGAATCGCAAAATTGGATTCAGCTTTCTTGAAAAGAGTATAGAAGGGCGCCGTTAAAAGCGCCATTAAATTTCTATAAAAAAATAGAAATCTGAATAAAAAGATGTAGTTTACGCAGCCACTAATTATCATTAATGCATCAACCGAAGCCAAATATCCTTATTGTTGATGATGACCTCGTTTACCGTTTTGCTGCAACCAAAACCATAGCTGCAACGGGATTAGCAGAAAAAATTGTAGAGTGTAGCGATGGATTGGATGCAATTAATTTCCTCAAAGAAAATATGCAACAACCGCCAAATCTGCCCGATATAATTTTTCTTGATATTAATATGCCTACCATGGATGGATGGGAATTTCTTACAGCGTTTGATTCTATCATTTCCAAGCTTTCAAAGCCCATTCATATTTACATGGTAACATCATCTATTGATAAACATGATATACAGCGTTCCAAAGAGTTTGCAATCGTTTCAGATTATCTTGTTAAACCGATATTCAAGGAAACCTTCAGCAGAATATTGAAAGGAGTACACGTTTAAAATTTCTCCCACAACTAATTAACATTTTGCTGTTAATAACTTTTATCGAAAAAAATACCTCTGCTTTATATAGTTATTTTACAGTAGGTTTGTTGCTATACAAAACAGCGATTTGAATATGAAATTCATAGCTTCTGCTTCCTCGCTTCTGAAACATTTGCAACAAATAAGCGGTGTTATAAATGCCAACACGGTTTTGCCTATACTTGAAGATTTTTTATTTGATATACAGGATAAAAAGTTAAGCATAGCGGCAACAGATCTTGAAACGGTAATGCGTGTTCAAATGGATGTAGAAAGCAAAACCAACGGCAGAGTATGTATTCCCGCAAAAATTTTGATAGACTCATTGAAGAATATTCCTGATCAGCCTCTCACTTTTAATATTGATAAAAATTTTGCAATTGAAATTACAAGTGATAATGGTAAGTATAAAGTGATGGGCGAAAATCCGGACAACTTCCCAAAAGAGCCTGTTGCCGATGATACAAACTCTTTTAAAATGAGCAGCACTGCTTTGGTTACAGGAATCAACAATACTTTGTTTGCCGTAAGCACTGATGATCTTCGTCCTGCAATGACAGGTGTGTTTTTTGAGTTGAGTAAAAATGCAATACAATTTGTTGCAACAGATGCACATCGTTTGGTACGTTATAAAAGAAGTGATGCAAAATGTCCTAATGAGGATAATTTTATCGTGCCAAAAAAGCCATTGAACCTTTTGAAAAATGTTTTGCCTGATAACGATGATGAAATTACAGTCAGCTATAACAATAATCATCTTTTTGTTTCGCACGATTCTACGCAACTCATCTGTCGTTTAATTGATGCGCGTTTCCCAGATTATAAAGTTGTGATCCCCTCGGATAATCCATATAAACTTGTTGTAAACAGAAATGATTTTCAAAGTGCATTGCGTCGTGTAAGTGTATTTAGTAATAAGAGCACCAACCAGGTTGCGCTAACCATAAGCGGCAGCGAATTGCAATTGGCTGCGCAGGATGTTGATTTTAGTTTTGAAGGAAATGAACGTATGAGTTGTCAATATGATGGTGAAGATCTTCAAATAGCTTTCAATGCAAAATTTCTTATAGAAATGTTAGGTGCCGCTGAAAGTGATGAGGTGAAAATTGAATTATCAACACCCACAAAAGCCGGCATTATAAAACCAACAGAGCAAAATGAAAGCGAAGATCTTTTGATGCTTGTGATGCCGCTGATGTTGAACAGTTAATTTGAAAGCAAATAAATTTAAACAATAGCAACACTTCTTTTTAAATTTTTTTCTTCTAAAGTTTAAGTTGTAAAAATAAACGGAGCACATTGGCTCCGTTTTCCTTTATATTCCTATTTGTATGAACCGAATTACGTGACCTTCGCCCTGAATCTTCCATTTGATATTGTTATTACATTACCGGATAAATCAACAGCCGTGCCGCTAAAAGTTCCTTCAACAATATTATTCACACTATCATAAGTAAGAGTGATGGTTATTGAAGCGTTTGTTGTAGTTGGATCAGCGTGGTAGATATAATGTGTTGAAACTGTATCGCGAACATCTTTAAAGTAAACACCTGCACTTGTTGTTGTTGAATAATTACTATCTGCAATTTCTCCGCTTGGCAAATAAATTGAAACGGCAAAAGCAGAATCACCGGTTGCAGGAGTATAACCATACAACGTTAAAAATTTTGCACCTGACGTATCAGAATAAATAAATGCACTATCAACGGGACCATTGAATGTAGCAGCATCTACTGAAAATTTCCATGCAGTGTCAGAAAGACTGGTAGTATCAGTACCACCACCTCCTAAACCTGTGCCTGTACTGTCCTGTACATAAACTGTAAAACTGCAAACTGTTGAATCGGACAATGAAGATATAGTAAACGGAATTGGTTCATGAAAGATCGCTTGTCCGATCGGTTTAAGTTTTATTGTCGCATAACCTGTTGTACTAAAATAACCGGAGTCGGCAAACATCAATCCATTTTGAAATGTTTTATCATCAGTGTATATCGCATAACTCCCTATTGAATCCACCCGAACCTGTACTTCCACATAAGCTGTATCGCTGCCTGGTAATACGCCATTGTAGAATGTACCATGAACTGAATCAGGCAAACAATTACCAAGACTATCTTTAAAAGAGAAAATAGCATTTCCTGGAGGAGTCGGCGTTTCGAAACTATATTCTTTCGAACATGAATTTAAAAATACAATGATGCCAATCGACGCAACTAAAAATAAGATTATCCGCTTCATAAATGCAAAGAAAGTGAAATTGATTATCAGCAAAGATATTTCCTACCTCAATAACGTTGCCTCTTGTGATAAATTGTATTAATAAATTTATAGTACCCTTTTTTGTGATTCTTATAAATTCTTATTTTTCTTTGTCATAATTTTTTTCAATTGAAAACGTTTTCAGAGATACATCTTTTGGACCAACACTTATGACTCATGAAGCACCTGATCATTTTTCTTTTCTTTGCCGTATCAGTATTCTCTTGTCAAAAAACAATTGATTGGGATTTGAATGCAGTGGCTTCACTTGCTACAGACAGCTCCGGTAATTGTATGTCAATAGAAGTTTATGGAGCATATAAAGTAAAATCTCCTTTAAATGATAGTAACTACGTTGTTGTAACTGTGAATGTAGATTCTCCAGGACAGTATAATATCTTTACAAATATTGTAAATGGTTATTCTTTTAAAATGTCGGGAACATTTGAAACGAAAGGTGCAACCAAAGTAAAACTAATTGGTTATGGAACACCGCTCGATATTGGTGTGAATGATTTTATTGTACATCTTAATTATTCTTCGTGTGCCTTTTCAATTAGTGTTCCAGCAGATACTTCAGGCTCGGGAAATATTGATACATTATATAACGGAGCAAGCGGCATGCTTGCATCGGAACAACATACTTCTGTAGCATCTTATTTTAATTGGTATGATTTAACAGGAACCAGAATGACAGAAATTAGTTCAGACAATCAACCTTTGAAAAAAATATTTTATGATGCGACAAATAAGATTGACAGGATCGATTATTACACCGGCACAGGCAGTTATACTTTCGATCATACAGAAAAATTTATTTACGATAATAGCAATAATGTAATTACAATACTTCAGTATGATCAAAATGGAACTTTTGAGGATTCGCTTTTCGCTTTTGAATATAATGCTTCGAATAATGTAACAAAGAAAACGCAGTATGATGCGGGAAGCATCCTGGATGTAAAAACTTATGGATACGATGTATCAGGTAATCTTATCAAAATATATACTTTATCAGGAGGTTTAATCACAGATTCTCTCACTGTTCAATACGATACAAGACAAAATAATTTCAAACAAATTTATCCTCAGTATGCATTTTTAGATCCTTTGGTTGTAAATGATGCAAACGTGAATGAGCTATTTTATTATAGCGCGAATTATCCTGTTATGGTAACGCGTTCCAACGGCACACAACAAACAATAACTGTTGATGCGAATGCAAATGGGAAACCTTCTGATATAAAATTTGACGGAACCGTGTGGTTTGTTTATAACTACAACTAAAGTTATTTAAGCCAGCATAGCGTTATTCGCCAGCTTTTTTCCTTGCAGAATATTATCAATATTTCTAAGCGTAGTTAATGTGATTTGAGTAAGTGCTTCCTGTGTAAAAAATGCCTGGTGTGCTGTTACAAGTACATTTGGAAAACTCGTTAATCTCTGAATAGTATCATCCGCAATAATATCCGAAGAAAGATCACGAAAGAAAAGATTTTCCTCCTGTTCATACACATCTATACCGAGATAGCCGATTTGTCCTGTTTTCAAAGCTGCAATAACACAACCGGTATCAATTAATCCGCCGCGACTTGTATTAATAAGCATCACGCCTTTTTTCATCATCGCAATTGTTTCAGCATTGATGATATGTTTTGTTTGTTCGTTCAAAGGACAATGAAGAGAAATAATATCACTTTGTTTTAATAATTCTATCAATGGAAGAAAAATAACTCCCGTTGCTTCCATATCTCTGTTGGCAATTAAATCGAATGCAAGTACTCTGCATCCAAAACCCGCCATAATTTTGCAAAATACTTTACCAATATTTCCTGTGCCGATAACGCCAACAGTTTTTCCATGCAGATCAAAACCAAGTAAACCATTCAAAGAAAAATTTTGTTCACGAACGCGATTATATGCTTTATGAATTTTTCTGTTAAGAGTAAGTATCATTGTCACTGCATGCTCAGCAACAGCTTCCGGTGAATATGCAGGAACTCTGCAAACTCTTATGTTGTATTGCAATGCAGCATTAAGATCAACATTATTAAACCCTGCACAACGAAGCGCAATGACCTGAACGCCTTTCTCGGCAAGCTTTTGAATAACTTCTGCATTAACCGTATCATTCACAAAAACACAAACAGCAGTTGAGTTATTTACAAGTGAAACGGTTTGATTATTCAAATGCGTTTCAAAATATTCCAACTCGTAACCAAAAGAATCATTATAAAGATTAAAGAATTCTTTGTCGTATGGTTGAGTAGAAAAGAAAGATATTTTAACCCCTGCTCCTAAAGGGGAGATTGAGCTACCATCTCCCAAAGGCGAATAATTTTTTTGATGTAAACTCATTGCAGTTTGTTTTAAAAAGTCCCTTTAGGGATTTAGGGTAGTTCTCCTACCATCTTCGAAGGCACAACCCATTCATCAAACTCTTCAGGTGTTAAGTAACCAAGTTTCACTGCCATCTCTTTTAATGTAGTTCCTTCCTTGTGCGCCTTTTGTGCAATCTCTGCAGCTTTGTAATAACCGATCTTTGTATTGAGTGCAGTTACCAACATCAAACTATTGTCAACATGCTTTTTTATGTTTGCTTCAATAGGTTCAATGCCAATTGCGCATTTATCATTAAAGCTCACACAACCTTCGCCGATCAATCTTGCAGAGTGTAAAAAATTATAGATCATCATTGGCTTGAAAACATTCAATTCAAAATGTCCCAGTGAGCCGCCGACATTTATTGCAACATCATTGCCTAACACCTGCGCTGCGATCATCGTTAATGCTTCGCATTGGGTAGGGTTTACTTTGCCGGGCATGATAGATGAGCCCGGCTCATTATCAGGAATAAAAATTTCGCCAATGCCACTGCGTGGTCCGCTCGATAGCATGCGAATATCATTTGCGATTTTCATTAGACTCACTGCAACAGTTTTTAAAGCGCCATGTGATTCAACGATCGCATCGTGCGCAGCAAGTGCTTCAAATTTATTTTCAGCAGTTACAAAAGGTAAACCTGTAAGTATGGCGATATTTTTTGCTACAAGCTCTGCATAGTCTTTTGGTGTATTGATGCCTGTTCCTACTGCGGTTCCACCCAATGCAAGCTCACTTAGGTGAGGCAAAGAATTTCTTATTGCTCTTAATCCATGATCAAGCTGAGAAACATATCCGCTGAATTCCTGTCCTAATGTGAGTGGTGTTGCATCCATAAAATGTGTGCGACCAATTTTCACTACATGCATAAATGCTCTGCTTTTTTCTGCAAGT